>Ga0187785_10000218_pt1 | contig 22424 bp, 19 predicted proteins | sample 0815_BV2_4_20_MG_FD_132466 | JGI IMG/M metagenome (GOLD analysis project Ga0187785, IMG submission 132466) | Tropical peat soil microbial communities from peatlands in Department of Meta, Colombia - 0815_BV2_4_20_MG | ecosystem: Environmental > Terrestrial > Soil > Wetlands > Peat | place...
GATCACGTGGGCGCCGAGGCCGCGCGCCCGCGACGCCACGCCCCGGCCGCACATGCCGTAGCCCGCGACCACGACGACCCGGCCGGCGAGCAGCCGGTTGGTCGCTCGCATCACGGCGTCGAGCGTCGACTGTCCGGTCCCGAACCGGTTGTCGAACAGGTGCTTCGTGTCGGCGTCGTTGACCGAGACGATCGGATACGCGAGCGCGCCGTCACGGGCCATCGCTCGCAACCTGATCACGCCGGTCGTCGTCTCCTCGGTCCCGCCGAGGACATCCACGAGCTGGTCGGCGCGCTGCGTGTGGAGCACGCTCACCAGGTCGGCCCCGTCGTCCATCGTGACCTGCGGCCGCAGATCGAGCACCGCGTTCAGGTGCTTGTAGTAGGTGTCGTTGTCCTCGCCCTTGATCGCGAACGTCTCGATGCCGCTCTGCTCGGTCAAGGCCGCCGCGACGTCGTCCTGCGTCGACAACGGGTTCGAGGCCGCTAGGAGGACCTGCCCGCCGCCGGCGGCGAGGGTCTCCATCAGGGTCGCGGTCTCGGTCGTCACGTGCAGGCAGGCGGCGATCCGGACGCCCTCGAGCGGGCGCTCCTTGTCGAAGCGCTCGCGGATCTGGCGGAGCACCGGCATCTCGCCGGCCGCCCACTCGATCCGCTCCCGCCCCATCGTCGCGAGCTGCGGGTCCTTGATGTCTGCCACCGTTCAGGCTCCTTCCGTATCGCCCGCCGGGAGCAGGGGGACCAGGTCCACCAACAACCTCCCGACGGCGCGCGCGGTCTCGTTCGAGACACGGACCACGTCCTCGTGGCGCACGTGCTCGCCGAACGCGTTCGTCAGACTACAGATGCCGAGCACCCGCATCTCGAGGGCCCGGGCCGGCAACGTCTCCGGGACCATCGACATGCCGACCACCGTGGCGCCGAGCCGCTGCAGCATCGCGATCTCGGCCGGGGTCTCGAACGCCGGGCCCCGCATCGCCCCGTAGACGCCCGGCACGGCCGCGATCCCGAGCGCGTGCGCCCGTTCGAGTGCGAGGTCCGCCAGCGCCGGTTCGTAGATCGCGCGCACGTCGATGAAGGCGGGCGTGCCGTCGGGATAGCGCCAGCCGCCGAGCGGGACCGTCCCCATCAGGTTCAGGTGGTCGCGCACGATCACGACCGTTCCGGCGTCGACCCCCGGCTCCAGGCCGCCGACGGCCGCGGTCACCACGATCGTGCGCGCGCCCAGCTCGCGAGCCAGGCGCGGCACCAGGGCCGGAACGTCGGGGTCGTATCCCTCGTAGAGGTGGACCCGGCCGCTGAACGCCGCGACCGCGACGCCCGCGAGCCGCCCGATCCGCAGGGCGCCTTCGTGCCCGGGGACCCCCGGAGGCGGGAAGCCCGGCAGCTCCGTGAACGCGATCTCCGCGGCGAGATCGAAGTCGGCCGCGAGCGCCGGCCCGAGCCCCGAGCCCAGCACCACGGCGATCGCCGGTTCCAGCGCGGTCCGCTCCCGGACGATCGCCGCCGCCCGAGCCGGCAGATCGTCGCCGGGACCCGGCAGCCCGTCGGTCACGCGCGCTCCGCCAAGGCGGCCTTCAGCCCGTCGATCGCCACGACGGGTGTCGGATCGACCCCGCGCCGCAGGCCCACGTAGCAGCTCGTGAAGTCGCCGATCAGCACGAGCGACAGCAGCCGGGCCAGCGTCGAACGCCCACGGGCATGGACCTCGTCGTAGGCGCCTCCGGCGCGCCGGACGACGTCGGCCGACAACGGGAAGCGCGGTCCGATCCCCGCCGGCTCGGCCTGGTCCCTGAGGCCGACCACCGCGAACCGCTCACCGAAGGGGGCCGTCCAGCCAACGACCTCGTTGTGGTCCAGCTCGCTCATCGACGCGGCGAACGCCGGCACCTTGCCGTTCTCGTTCAGCTGGGTCTTCCAGCGCATCGCGGCCACCGCCGGCACACCATCGGCGCCCCAGATCACCGGCACCCGATCGCCGAACCACGCCGCCAGGCGCTTCGCCGGGTTCGACGCCGTGGAGACCGACGGACCGAGCTCCGCGGCCAGCGTCTCGAGCTCGCGCACCACCTCGTCCACGTCGCCGTCCAGGCGCGGCAACAGGCCCCCGGCCTCGAGCGCGCCGAGCGCCGCGAACGTCAGGTGCCCGAGCGCCGCCCGTGGCTGGAACCCCCCCGGCACGAGCACCGTCGCGAGGCCGCGTGCCGAGCACGCGTCGGCGAGCGGTCCGCCGGAGGTCACGGCGAGGATCCGGCAGCCGCGCTCGACCGCTTCGTCGAAGGCCGCCGTCGTCTCAGCCGTGGCGCCCGAGTAGGACGAGACGAGCACCAGCGTGTGCGGGCCGGCGAACGCGGGCAAGAGCGGCGAGCGGTTCACGTCGACCGGCACGCCGAGGCGCTCGCGGAACGACACGCGCAGGACGTCGCCGGCGACGGCGGAGCCGCCCATGCCACACACCACCACGGCGGTCACGTCCTCGAGGACGGGCAGGCCTGCGACCGCCCGGCCGTTCGCGTAGGCGTCGCGGACGTCCGCCGGCAACGCGGCGACGGCTCCGAGCATCGACGAGGGGTCGGCCGCGCGGAGCGCCCGCTCGTCGTCGAGGTCGATCAACGCGACGCGGCTCCGGGCTTCGCGGCCTCGTCGATCAGCATCACGGGGATGTCGTCGCGCACCGGGTATCGGTACCCACATGTCCGGCACACGATCACCTGCTCGGCTTCGAGGTAGTCGATCTCCCCGCGGTCGTTCGGACACACGAGGATCCGCAGGAGCTCCGGGTCCAGTGTCACGGGTTCCCTCCTCGGTCGCGGATCAGCTCGAGCATCATCGCGGTGCGATCCGCGAGCAGCTCGGCGGTCCTGGCTTCCACGTTCAGTCGCAGCAGCGGTTCGGTGTTCGAGGGGCGGACGTTACACCACCAGTCGTCGAACTCGACGGTCAGGCCGTCGAGGCGGTCCTGCCGCCCGTCGGGGAGCTCGGCGGCGATCGCCTCGATCGCGGCGGCCGGGTCCGCGACACGCGAGTTGATCTCGCCCGAATCGAAGTACTTCCGGAACGGCGCGAGGAGCTCCGACAGCGTGCCGCCGGAGGCCGACAGCTCCCCCATCGCCACGACCGCGGTGATCAGCCCCGAGTCGGCGCGGTAGTTCTCCCGGAAGTAGTAGTGGCCAGAGTGCTCGCCGCCGAAGATCGCGCCGGTCTCGGCCATCACCTGCTTGATGAACGAGTGCCCGACCCGGGTGCGGATCGGGATCCCGCCCTCGGCGCGGATCGTCTCGGGCACGATCCACGAGCAGATCAGGTTGTGGACGATCTTCGCGCCGGGCTCCCGGCGCAGCATCGCCCGCGCCACGAGCGCCGTGAGCAGCGACCCCGAGACGTCCTCCGCGCGTTCGTCCACGAGGAACACACGGTCGGCGTCGCCGTCGAAGGCGAGGCCGACGTCGCCGCCGACCTCGCGCATCGCGGCCTTCAGATCCTCCTGGTTCGCCGGGTCGAGCGGATCGGCGGGGTGGTTCGGGAAGGTCCCGTCCAGGTCCGGGAACAGGTGGTGCAGGGTGACCGGCAGTCGCGCCATCACCGGCGGAACGACGAGGCCGCCCATCCCGTTGGCCGTGTCGGCCACCACCGTCATCGGGCGCATCGCGTCGACGTCCACGAACGACAGGACGTGGTCGGTGTAGGCGCCGAGGAGGTCGCGCGGCCGGACGCGGCCGGGCTCGGCGGCGGGGGCCGGCGCGCCGGTCTCGACGATCGCCCGGATGTCTCGCAGGCCGGTCTCCTCCCCGACCGGGCGCGCGCCGGGCATGCAGAACTTCAGGCCGTTGTACTGCTTGGGGTTGTGGCTCGCGGTGAGCATCACCGCCGGAAGATCGAGCGAGCCGCTCGCGAAGTACACGAGGTCGGTCGAGGCGAGCCCGAGATCGATCACGTCGACGCCCTGGCCGGTCGCGCCCTCGGCGATCGCCTCGGCCAGCTCGGGCGAGGAGAGCCGGCAGTCGCGACCCAGGAGGATCGAGCGCGCGTCGCTCCAAGACGCGAACGCGGCGCCGATGGATCGGGCGAGATCCGCGTCGAGGTCGTCGGGGACGACGCCTCGGACGTCGTACGCCTTGAAGATGCGATCGAGGTCCGGCCGGCCCACGGAGGGGCATCCTACTCGGAGCGCCGTGACGCGCCGACCGGGAGGTGCGGGGCGCTACTTCTTGACGACGAGGTCGAGCACCGAAGCCAGCGGCACCACCTCGCCCTCACGCAGCCACCACTTCGCCTCGCAGAGGTGGCAGGTCGTGAAGGTGAGGTCCCGCTCGCTCACGGTCATCGAGATCGTGATCAGGTCGCCCTGCTTGCAGCTGGGGCAGGTTCCGTCGTGTGCCATGGCACAGGAATCGGCAACCGACCCTTCGCGGGCGCATGGCTCGCCGCCGTCATTTCCCGACGATCCGGGCGGGTGGTCCCGCACCCCCCGCGCGAGCCGATCGCCGCCCCGAACGGGGGATGCCGGCGTAGACCGGTGGCCCGATGCCGACGAGCGCTCAGACGGCGAGAGGAACCGGCGTACGACGGTCCTCGAGCGTCCATCCGATCGGCGGGGTCATCCGCTCCACGTGCTCACGGCACAGGTCCAAGAGGTTCGGGTCCCGTTCCGGCAGCAGATCGGCCACCACGACGCGCCGCTCCGCGTACCCCAGGGAGATCGTCGCGATCGGCTCCTGCCCGCACCGCATCTTCGCGCACGCTCGCATCCGCGAAGCCTAGATCACACGCGTGTGATTTCAAGCAGGGAGCGGCGGGTGCGGCCGGGCTCAGGTGTCCTGGGCGGGCGGCGTGTCCCAGTAGCTGGCGTTCGCCGGACGCGCACCGACGACCACGACGTGGGTGCCGACCGGAACCATGGGGTAGAGCGCGACCACGTCGTCGTTGTTCATACGGATGCAGCCGTGCGACGCGTAGCGACCGATCGACGCCGGGTCCGAGGTCCCGTGGATCCGGATGAGACCGGGCGCGGTCAGGTACAGCGCGCGGGGACCCATGGGGTTGCCGGGACCCGGCCCGACCACCGCCGGCTCCCCCGCGCCCCAGCCGTCGAGGGCGGGGTTGTACCAGGTGGGGTCGACCTTCTTCGCGTAGATCGTCCAGATCCCGTCCGGCGTGGTGAAGCCGGGCTTGGCCGTCGCGACCGACCACGAGTGGATCACGTGGAACCCCTGATAGAGGTCCAGCCGGTTCCGGTCCAGGTGGACCACGATCGTACGGCCGAGCTTCGCGTCGGGGACCTTCGGCGCCACCGAGATCGTACGCACCGTGACCGTGGTGCGGCCCGTGCGGAGGGCACGATCGATCGCGATCGTCGCCGACCGCTGGTCGATCGAACGGCCGGCCGCCGCGTGGATGAAGGTCAGGTTCGAAGCGTCGGGCTCCATCCCGATGCTCGCGTTCGTGGGCTTCACCATCACGGTTCCGGCGATCTGATCGACCAGCGCGCGGACCGATGCGGCAGGCGTGCGGTAGTGGAGCGGGACCGCGACGGCGACGCGCGCGTGCACGCGGTGCCAGAAGCGATCGAAGGTTCCCATCGACGTGCCGACGTCGAGCGCCCGATCGATCGCCGGCTCGACGGCCGCGGTCCGCCCGAGCGAGTTCTGCGACTTCGTCCAGGTGTGATCTCCGACGATCACGGTCAGCGACCCGGAGAGCGTGCGCGCGACCGAGGCCTCGACCGCGCTTCGGGCCTCGTCGCGGGTCATCCCCCCGACGTCGACCCCGGCGATCGTCACGCCCGGCAGGATCCGGTCCGCCTGACCCTGTTCGTAGCGGTATGCGCCGTAGGCGACCCCGCCGAACACCACCAGGAGGCACCCGGCCACCGCGAGCACGATGGCGAGGGACGCGCCGAGATGGCGCTTACGGATGTGACGTCCTGCGGCCATGGGATGGGGAACCCCTCGAGGTTCGGGCACGATGATACCTGCGGCGGCGCATCGAGCTTCAGTCGGCCGGGAGGGCGACGGCCGGCACGGGGACCCCGGCCGCGAGCCCGTACATCGTCAACCCGTGCTTCCCCTCCGAGGTGGATGCGCCCAGCGCAACCACGTCGCCGGTGGCGCGCACGAGCACCGCGCCCATCGGGTCCTTCGCCAGGAACGTCGCCGGCGCCGCGATCGCGTGCTGGCCGGGCACGCTGAACGTGACGGGCTCGCCGGCGTCCGCCTTGCCCTCCGGCAGCAGCCGCAGGGTGACCTCCACCGCGTCGGTTCCGGGGTTCACGATCACGAGACCCGGGAGGGCCGGATCGCCGCGGACCGTCGGCGGCACCAACCACACGGGCGCGGGCGCGGGGACGCCGCCGGTCGCCGCGTCGTCGACGCTGCGGCCGGCGGAGCGCAGGGCGGCCAGGATCGGCACATCCTGCTGCGTGGTGAGCTGGACGGCCGCGGCGCCGGTGGTCAGGACCTGGTACGCGGCGGTCGAGCGACCCGACTGCTGGACCTCGGTCAGGTTCCCGGCGGCCTGCGCGGGCTGCGAGGACAGCAGCGTGCCGGAGAACAGCGCGCCGTCGTCCTCGGGAACCAGGACGGCCACGGAGGACTGGCCCACGCCCGCGCCGACGGGGAGGTACCAGGTCGAGGACAGCGCCGGCGCGCCGACGACGGAGGTCACCCCGCCGGTGGACGTCACGCCAAGCGAGCCGGCGGCGATCTTCCCCTTCGAGACGTCGACCTCGACCCCGACCGGATCGCGACCGAGCACCTGCTTGTCCAGATCGAGCGCGACGCTACGGCCCCCCGCCAGGACGGCACCGGTCCAGGCCTCGGGCCGCGCCGGTGGCCGCCCCGGCTGGTACAGGGTCACGTCGTAGACCGCCTGCTGCGCGAACGGGTTCATCAGCACGAGGAACGCCTGGTGCCCCTGCCCGGTGGCGGCGTCGGTCATGTACCAGGTCGTCGACGGCCCGGGCGCGCACGGCTCGGCCCCCAGGCCCACTTCCTTGCCGGTCGTCGAGACCTGCCAGCCGACCCCGACCCATCCGCCGAACGACTCCACGTAGGTGGCGCTGGCGCGCTGGGTCGCGGGCACCTCCTGCAAGACCTCGCGGCCCGCCGGCACCGCGACCTCGATCGGTGCTCCGGGGGCTCCGGAGCCGATCGGCGTCAGGCGCACGTCGACGGCGTTCGCTCCGGGATTCGCGATCGCGATCGTCCCGGACCACCCCGAGCCGCCGCCGTGGGGACACAGCCACACGCCGGACGTGGCCATGTCCGTGGCCGGCGGCGCGCCGGGTGTGGCGGGGCCGAGGCGATCGGCGGCAACCGCCCCCGCGACCGCCAGCGCCGCGAGCACGAGCGCCAGCACGCCCCGTCCGCCCGCCCTCATCGCGGCACCGGCTTCCGGGTGATCCACAGCGCCGCGGCCCATACGGCCGCGAGCAACCACGCCGCGATCGTCCGGGGCAGCTGCGCTCCGTAATCGATCGTGGCCGTGTCGCCCGAGACGGGCAATGCGGTCGCCCAGCCGAACGTCCGGCTCGGATCCGCGTCGGAGCCGACGACGCGCCAGGCACCGTCGTACTCCGTCGCGATCATGGCGAGGTCGCCGCCGCCGGTCGGCCCGCTCCAGCCGCCTTCGACCTGCGCGAGCGGGCTCCCCGCGGGTGGCACGAACCGTTGGATCGTGCCCGCGTCCGCGGAGCTGACGATCGAACGCAGGGGATCGTCGGCCTTGACGACGGTCGCCGGAGGCAGGGACGACGCGTCCGACCAGATGTCCAGACCGGCCGCCGGGATCGCCCCCAGGTCTGCCTGCGCGGCAAGGCCCGCAGCGGCCGCGGGTGGCAACGCGCCGGCGGGAGCCACGACGTAGCGGACACCGAAGGGGGCGAGCAGCGCGCCGCCGTGGCTCGTGATGCCCAGCACGATCTGGCGCACGGCGTCCTCGAGCGCGTCGGGACCCGACCCGGCGAACGGACGGGCCGTGTCGATCGCGACCACACCGTCGCGATCGGTCAGCCCGTACGTGACGGAGGCCTCGCCGGCCGAGACGACGCCGACCGGATCACCGCCCGGAGCCGGGAACGACGAGCCGTCGTGGGCGCCGAGCCACAACACCCGGAACGCGCCGGCGGACGTGGCGTCGACGACCGCCCAGGCCGGCGGGATCTGCTCGAGCCCTCCGATCGCCCAGCCGCCGGTCATCGCCGCGACCGATTGCAACAGGATGCCCCCGCCCAGCACCAGCGCGATCAGGCCGGTGCCGATCTGGCGGAAGCCGAAGGATTCGCGCTCGAGACCGCCGCCCGTCGAGGCCAGGCCGAATGCGACCAGCAGGGCCTCGGCGGTGGCCGCGAGCGTCAGGTAGACCGGTGCGTTCGCGAGCGGTGCCGGCAGGTACCCCGCGGTTGACAGCCACGCGAGCGGCAAGGCGATCGAGGCGGTCACGGCGGCACGCAACGCTGGCGCCCGCCGCGGGCCGCTGGCGAGCGCCAGCCCGAACACCGCGGCCACCGGCAGGAACAGCGCCGGCGCCCACGTTCCGGGGCCGCCGCCGAGCGCGAGGCGCAGCACGTCCCAGGGGTTCAGGGAGCCGATCACCGAGCCGAGCGCCCTTCCGCCGCCCGCGGCGAGGCTCGGCACGAAGGAGAAGGACAGGACCGCCGCGCCGACGAGGGCGAGTGCGAGCGCCGCGAGGCCCCGGCGGCGGCGATCACCGAACACGAGCTGGACGATGGTGAGCACCCCCACCGCCAGCAGCACCCCCGGCACGAACGCAACCGCGACGGCGATCGTGACGGCCAGGCCGGCGACGAACCGCCAGCGCCCGCTCGGGGGGTCGTCGGACCCGAACGCGACCTCGAGCCGCTCCACGATCGGCGGCATCGCCGCGAGCGCGACGAGCAGCGCGATCCGGCCGTCGGAGAACGCCGAGAGGGTCAGCGCTGACAGCACGTAGGCGACCGCGGCCACCACCGACGGCCCGGGCCGCGAGGTCATCCGGGCGCCGGCGCGGTAGCACAGGACGCCCGCCAGGACCGGACCGCCGACGAGCATCACCTTCTGTCCGATCGCGGTGCTGCCGAACGTGAGGATCGACAGGCCGCCCATCGCGCCGAGCGCCGGGCTCGCGGCGAGCGTCCCCCCGAGCGGGGTCGTGCGGAACGCCGACACGAGCGCGGCGAAGAACCCCGACGGCGATGACGGGAACGCCGGCAGCGCGCCGCCGACGAGCGGCCCCGGGCCCACGAGGCTCCGCACCGAAACGGCGGCCACGAGCGCCGCGATGAACGAGGCGACGATCACCGGATGGGCGGAGACCAGGGAGACGGTCCGGTGGCCGAGCCGCCTGGCGGCGGGTTCGTCGGCCTCCTCCTCTCCCCACTCGCGCTGCTCCTCCAAGATCCGCTCGGCGGTCTGGAACCACCGCGGCAGCCGGAGGCCCGCCGACTCCGTGAACCGGCGGAGCACGTGATCGCGGACGCGGCGATGCCGCTGCACCCGCCGACGCCGCGACAGCGTTCCCGACAGGTGCGCGAGGTTCCACCCCACGGCGGCGAGCAGGTCGTACGCCTCCTCGAAGCGTCGGGACAGCGTCAGGTACACGAGACGGAACAGCGTCAGGGCAAGACCGAGGGGCACGACCCACAGCAGCGTGAGGAACGCGTCGTTCTTCAGGACGGTCGCGAGTGCCGCGCGATCCTCCTCGTACCGACGACTGCGCTCCGTGGGCCGTTCATCGTGCTCGCCGGTCGCGCGATGCCGCACGCGCGCCAGCGGCGTCATCAGGACGCGCCAGCCGGCGACCCGCGCGCGCCAGCAGACGTCGAGCGCTCCGTCCTCGCCGAGCCGTTCGTCGAACAGGCCGCCGTCGCGCCACACGTCCCTCGCGACGAGCATCGCGCACGGGTCCACCGACAGGACGTCGAGGACCCGGTCGAACTGACCCTGGTCGATCTCCCCCGGCTGCAGCGGCGAGTACGGATGCCCGAAGCGATCCGCCGAGCGGCCGACGTCGCGGAGCTCCCGGGGGTGCTCCTGGTCGACGACCTTCGCGCCGACGATGCCGACCCGCTCGACGCCGGGCAGCTGGGTCGCGTCGACGAAGCGGGCGATCACCTCGGGATCGAGCACGGCGTCGTCGTGCAGCAGCAACAGGAAGTCGGCCTCGGCCGGCACGGCCGAGGTGAGCGCGGCATCGAAGGCGCGCGCCAGGCCGAGCGGATGCTCGTTGCGGATCACGCGGCCCTCGCCCAGCGCGTGGACCAGCTGTTCGTGGGAACCGTCGGTCGAGCCGTCGTCGACGGCCAGGATGCCGACCCGAGGATAGGTCTGGGCGGCGATCCCCTGCAGGCAGTCCCGGAGCCGGTCGGCCGCGTCACGCACGACGAGGACGACCAGGACCGAGGGGACGACCTCGGGCGCGGGATCGGTGGAGGTGGCTGCGGTCATCCGGCGGGACGGTACGGGAAGGGCGCCGAGCCTAGCACGGGCGATCCGGTCCAAAAGGAAGGGGGGCCGCTCGGGCCCCCCTTCGCTGAAGCACGACGGAAGCTCAGCGCTTCTTGGCCGTGGACTTCCTCCGCGCGGTCGTCCGCTTGCGAGCGGCCGGCTTGCGCGCCGCGGGCTTGCGAGCGGCGCTCTTCTTCGCGGCGGTCTTCCGACGCGCCGGGCGGCGCTTCGCGATCGACTTCTTGGCCGCGGTCTTGCGCCTCGCCACGGACTTCTTGGCGGCGGTCCGGCGCTTCGCCACGGACTTCTTGGCCGCGGTCCGGCGCTTCGCCACGGACTTCTTCGCCGCGGTCCTGCGCCTCGCCACCGACTTCTTCGCCGCGGTCCGGCGCTTCGCCACCGACTTCTTGGCGGCGGTCCGGCGCTTCGCCACGGACTTCTTCGCCGCGGTCCTGCGCTTCGCCACCGACTTCTTGGCGGCCGTGGTCTTCCTGCGCGCCGTCGTCTTCCTGGCCGTGGTCTTCCTGGCCGGACGGCGCTTCGCCGCGCTCTTCTTCGCGGCGGACTTCTTGGCCATCGCCATGCGATGCCTCCCTTCCCTTTCCTTCTGTTCGGTCCGAACCTTCAGGACGCCATACGCTTCAGGCGTCGCCGCTCCCGTTCGCTCATGCCGCCCCAGACGCCGTAACGCTCATCACGGCGGAGGGCGTAGTTGAGGCACTCGATGCGGACGGGGCACTCGCTGCAGATCCGCTTGGCCTCCCTCGATGAGCCTCCCTTCTCGGGGAAGAAGATCTCCGGGTCGTGGTCTCGACACCGCGCCCGCTCTTGCCAAGGGATGTAATGGTGCACGCTTCGCTCCCCCCGAAATCACACGCGTGTGATTCTGAAGGAAGAATGCCCTCGATGACAAGGGGTACGTCGAAGGAATTCCCTGCCTCATCCCTCATATGTTGCGTTCATCGTGTCGTGCCGTGCGCGCGCTGACAAGCGCATTCCCCGAGAAATCGTGTGGTCAACCAGCCTGACGAGATCCGTCAACCAGCCTGACGGAAACGCGCTGCGCGGCGTCATCGAGGCGGACGACGCGGTCATACGTGGTGGTTCGGACCGCCGGCACGCGGCCGATCGCGCGGATCGCCTCGTCGAACATGTCGGGCGTCATCTCGATCCCCCACTCGGCGCCGGCCATCCGGCTGATCGTTTCCTCCATCAGCGTGCCGCCGAAGTCGTTCGCGCCCGCGCGCAGGATCCGCTGGCACGCGTCGACACCGAGCTTGACCCACGACACCTGCACGTTGTCGATCGCGCCGTCGAGCAGGATCCGCGCCACCGCATGCACGCGCAGCGACTCCTCCGGGGTGGGGCCGGGTCGCGCCTTGCCGGCCAGATAGATCGGCGCGTTGCGGTGCACGAACGGCAACGGCACGAACTCCGTGAACCCGCCGGTGTCGCGCTGGATCGCCGCCAACCGGCGCAGGTGGGCAACCCAGTGAGGCGGCGCGTCGACGTGGCCGAACATCATCGTGCTCGAGCTCCGGATCCCCAGATCGTGTGCGGTGCGGACGATCTGCTCCCACGTGTCCGCCGGGAGCTTGCCCTTCGTGAGGGTCCAGCGGACGTCGTCGTCCAAGATCTCGGCGGCCGTTCCGGGGATCGTGTCCAGCCCCGCGGCCTTGGCCTCGGTGAGGAACTCGGCGAAGGAGATGCCGAGCTTCGTGGCGCCGTTCAGGACCTCCATCGGGCTGAACGCGTGCACGTGCATGCGGGGGGTGCGCTCCTTCACGGCGCGCACGAGGTCGAAGTAGAAGGCGCCCGGCAGGTCGGGATGGATCCCTCCCTGCATGCACACCTCGGTGGCGCCGCGCTCCCACGCCTCCTGCGCGCGGTCGGCCACCTCGGTCAGCGTCAGCGTATAGGACTCCTCATCGATCTCCCGCTGCGCGAACGCGCAGAACCGGCAGCCGACGTAGCAGACGTTCGTGAAGTTGATGTTGCGATTGACGACGTAGGTGACCTCGGGGCCAACCGCTTCGGCTCGGAGCTCGTCCGCGACGACGCACAGCGCGTCGAGCGACGGCCCCTCCGCGCGGAACAGCGAGAGGGCCTCCTCGTCGTCGATCGGCCGGTGCGCGGAGGCCTTCGCGAGCGCCGAACGGATCTCCGCGTCGACGCGCGCGCGCGGCGTTCGATCGCGCGCCCATGCCTGCGTTATCCGGTTATCCACATCCTCGAACGAGCCGTAGACCGGCTCGGCGTCGGCACGGAGCCCCGCGTCGGGTCCCTTGGCGAACGTCAGCGCGATCGCGCGCGGCTTCCACGCGACCTCGGGGTCCTGCCACGGGGTCGGTTCGGGACGCTGGCCCTCGACGGCGAGTCCATCGTCGCCGGCGAGCGCCGCGACCGGCGCGCGCATCCGCCCGGCGATCCACGGATCGGGCGCCGCGACGTAGCGCGGATAGATCGTCAGGCGCTCGCGGAGTCGCTTGCCTCGCTCGGCGGTCGTGGCGGCGAGCGAGCCGATCCCGGGCCAGGGCCGCTCAGGGTTCACGTGATCGGGCGTCAGCGGCGAGACCCCGCCCCAATCGTTGATGCCCGCGTCGAGCAGCCGCAGCCGCTGGGCCGGATCGGCGAGGTTCGGCGGCGCCTGGACGCTCACCCCCGGACCCAGCACGATCCGCGCGACCGCGACCGCGGCCAGGAACGTCGCGTCGTCGGGCTCCGACGCGGCGTGCATCGCCGTGCCGGGCTTCGCCCGGAAGTTCTGGACGATCACCTCCTGGACGTGGTGGTAGCGGCGGTGCAGCTCGCGGATCGCGAAGAGGCTCCGCGCGCGCTCGAGGGGCGTCTCGCCGATCCCGACGAGGATGCCCGTGGTGAACGGGATCGCGAGGCGTCCCGCGTCCTCGATCGTGCGCAGTCGGACCGCCGGCGCCTTGTCGGGCGAGCCGAAGTGCGGACCGCCGCGCTCGGCCAGGCGCTCCGACGAGGTCTCGAGCATCATCCCCATCGACGGCGCGACGTGCTTGAGCCGGGCCAGCTCCTCGTACGAGAGCACCCCCGGGTTCAAGTGCGGCAGCAGGCCGGTGGCCTCCAGGACCGCGATCGCCATCGCGCGCACGTACTCGAGCGTCGAGGCGTAGCCGCGCTCCGCGAGCCAGCGCCGTGCCACCGGGTACCGCTCCTCGGGCCGATCCCCCAGGGTGAACAGCGCCTCCTTGCAGCCCATCCGGCGCCCCGCCTCGGCGATCGCGACGACCTCGTCCGGCAGGAGGTACGGGTGCTCGAGCTTCGCCGGCGGCTTCGCGAACGTGCAGTAGTGGCAGTGGTCCCGGCAGAGCATCGTCAGCGGGATGAAGACCTTGCGCGAGTAGGTCACGGTGTCGCCCCAGCCGAGGTCGCGCAGGTGCGCCGCGATCGCGAGCAGGTGGTCGAGGTCCTCGCCGCGGGCCTCGAGGAGGGCGGCGACCTCCTCGACGGACAGGGCCTTGCCGGCTCCGGCGCGCGCCAGGCTCCGGCGCATCGCGTGGACGGGCCCGGCGCTCCGGTCGGCCATCGCGCGGGAGCCTACTACCCTTAGGCGCCATGAAGGTCGCGGCGCTCGCGGGTGGGATCGGCGCGGGGAAGTTCCTACGCGGTCTAGCGCGCGTGGTACCCGGCCAGGATCTGACCGCGATCGTGAACGTCGCCGACGATGTGGCGATCGCCGGCCTGCACGTCTCGCCCGACCCCGACTCGGTGACCTACTGGCTCGGCGGGGTGTTCGACCGCGAGCGGGGATGGGGCCGGCGCGACGAGACGTTCCGGGCGATCGAGGAGCTGCGTGCGTTCGGCTCCCCCGACGCGTGGTTCGGGCTCGGTGATCTGGACCTGGCCACGCACCTGTTCCGCACGCAGCTGCTGGCCGAGGACGTGCCCCTGTCGGAGGTGACGCGTCGGATCGCGGCCCGCTTCGGTATCGAGACCCGGGTGCTGCCCGTGAGCGACGATCCGATCGAGACGCGGATCGATTGCGTCGACCACGAGACCGGGGAACCGCTCGACCTCCATTTCCAGGAGTACTGGGTGCGCCGGCGAGCGGCCGACGCCGTGAAGGCCACGCGCTACGCGGGCGCGGCGGCGGCGCGGCCGGCGCCGGGCGTCCTGGAGGCGATCGCCGGGGCCGACGCGGTGGTCGTGTGTCCGTCGAACCCGGTCGTGTCGATCGGACCGATCCTCGCGGTGCCGGGACTCCGTGCCGCGGTCGCGGGCCGGCGCGACCGGACGGTCGGCATCAGCGGCATCGTCGGCGGCGCGCCGGTGGCCGGGATGGCCGACAAGCTGATGCCGGCCGCCGGGATCGAGGTGAGCGCCGTCGGGGTGGCGGCGCACTACCGGGACCTGCTCTCGGGCTGGGTCCTCGATCGGACCGACGCGCGCCTCGCACCGGTGGTCGAGGCGCTCGGCCTGCGCGTGGCGGTCGTCGACACGATCATGGTCGACGATGACCGCGCCGAGGCCGTGGCCCGCGCCGCCCTGGACCTGCTGCCGTGACGCTGAGCGTCACGCCGGTCGAGGGGCTCCCCGAGATCGCTGCGGGCGACGACCTGGCCGCGCTGCTCGCCGGACCCATGCGTGCGCTCGGGGTCGCCGACGGCGACGTCGTCGTCGTCACGCAGAAGGTGGTCTCGAAGGCCGAGGGACGGGTGGTTCGCGACGACGACAAGGCGGCGGCCGTCGCCGCCGAGACCCGCCGAGTGGTCGCGCGCCGCGGCGAGCTGACGATCGCCGAGACGCGGCACGGGTTCGTGTGCGCGAACGCCGGCGTCGACGCCTCGAACGTCGGCGCCGGCCTGCTCAGCCTGCTGCCCGAGGATCCCGACGCCTCCGCCGAGACGATCCGCGAGGGCCTCATCGAGGCCCTCGGCGTGGCGCCGGCCGTGGTGATCACCGACACGTTCGGCCGCCCGTGGCGCGAAGGCCTGGTGGACGTGGCGATCGGCGCCGCCGGGCTGCCGGCCCTGATCGACCTGCGCGGGACCCCGGACGCGACCGGCCGCGAGCTCGACGTGACGGTGCTCGCGCTCGCCGATCAGGTCGCGGCCGCCGCCGGCCTCGTGATGGGCAAGGCCGCGAACGTTCCGGCGGCGCTCGTGCGCGGCGTGGACACCGCGGGCGCGCCGCCCGGGAAGGCCCACGACCTGGTCCGGCCGCCCGAGCACGACCTGTTCCGCGAGTCGCCGCTGGAGGCGATCGCCGCCCGGCGGACGATCCGCGCCTTCGGTCCGGGCGCGGTGCCCCGCGAGGCGCTCACCGCTGCGATCGGCGCCGCGTGCACCGCCCCCGCTCCGCACCACACGCGGCCGTGGCGGTTCGTGGTGCTCGAGTCCCCGGCGGCGCGACGCGCGCTGCTCGGCACGATCGCCGAAGCGTGGCGGGCCGACCTCCGCGGCGACGGCACCGCACCCGACGTGATCGAGCGGCGGATCGCGCACAGCGATGCCGTCCTGGGCGCCGCGCCCGTGCTGATCGTGCCGCTCGTGCGCTTCGCGGGCGCCCATCCGTACCCCGATGCCGAGCGCGCCGGCGCCGAGCGTGAGATGTTCCTGCTGGCGGGCGGCGCCGCGATCCAGAACCTGTTGCTCGCGCTGCACGCGCAGCTCGTGGCCTCGAGCTGGATCAGCTCGACCCTGTTCTGTCAGGAGGAGACGCGCGCCGTCCTCGGGCTGGACGAGGCCTGGTACGCCCTGGGGACCGTCGCGTGCGGTCCGATGCCGGAGGGCGGAGCCTCCCGGCCCCGCCCTCCGGTGGATCCGGACGCGTTCTCGTCGTTCGGCTAGCCGACCACTCCGTGGATGAAGTACCAGGCGAAGATCGCCGACACGATGTACATCAGCGGGTGCACCTCGCGGCCCTTGCCGCGGAGCAGCGCGATCACCGTGTAGGTCAGGAAGCCCGCGCCGACGCCGTTCGTGATCGAGTAGGTGAACGGCATCAGCGTGATCGTGAGCAGGACCGGGATGCCGATCCCCGGATCGCCCCAGTCGATGTCCTTGACCAGGGTCATCATGTAATAGCCGACGATCACGAGCACCGGCGCCGTGGCCACCGCCGGCACGATGCCCGCGATCGGCGCGAAGAACATGCACAACAGGAACAGCACCCCGACCACGACCGAGGTCAGGCCGGTCCGGCCGCCCTGGGACACGCCCGAGGCGCTCTCGATGTAGGTGGTGTTCGACGACGCGGAGGCCGCGCCGCCGGCGACCGCCGCCAACGAGTCCACCAGCAGCACCTTCTTGATCCCCGGCAGCCGGCCCTGGTCGTCGAGCATGCCCGCCTCGCCGCCGATCCCGATCACGGTGCCCATCGTGTCGAAGAAGTCCGACAGCATCACCGAGATCACGATCGCCGCCGCCGTCCAGAAGCCGAGCTTGCTGAGGAACGTGAAGTTGAAGTTGCCCACCAGCGAGAAGTTCGGCGTGGCCGTCAGGTGCGCGAAGCCCGGCCAGGCGGCAGAGCCGTCGGTGATCACCCCCAGGTGCTTCACCTCGTTCACGATCGTCGCCGCGATCGTGGTCGCGACGATGCCGATCAACAGCGCGCCCTTGACCCGGCGGGCCACCAGCCCGGCCGTGACGAACAGCCCGAACGCGAACAGCGCCAGCGTCCAGGTCTGGAACTTCGGCACGATCGTGAGGATCGGCGGGTTCGCCCCGGCGATCACGACGCCGGCGTTCACCAGGCCGATCAGCGCGATGAACAGGCCGATCCCGATCCCGATCGCCCGCTTCAGGTCCAGCGGGATCGCGTTGAGGATCAGCTCGCGGACCCCGGTCAGCACGAAGATCGTGATCAGGACGCCCTCGGCGACGATCACGCCCATCGCCTGCGGCCAGGTCAGGCCGAGCGTACCGACGAGCGTGAAGGCGACGAACGCGTTCAGGCCGAGGCCGGCGGCGATCGCGAACGGGTACTTCGCGTAGATGCCCATCGCGAGCGTCATCACGCCGGCGACGAGGGCGGTGACCGTGAGCACCTCGGGGAAGGTGAGGCTCACCCCCTGGCTGTCCTTGACCGCGCCCAGGATCGCCGGGTTCACGAACAGGATGTACGCCATCGTCAGCCAGGTCGTGATGCCCGCCGCGATCTCGGTGCGGACCGTGGACCCCCGGGCGGAGATCCCGAAATAGCCGTCGAGGCCGCTCCCGTGTGGTGCCTCGGGGACCCGGACGACGCTGTCCTGGTCGGTGTCCGCCATGCACACCCCCTCTTCCGAGGCCGGCGCGACGGTCGCCGGCGCGCGATCGGGGAAGGCCGCCGAAGCATAGGGACCTGGCCCGAGGACACGCAAACGGTTCCGAGGCGCAACCCTCCGTGTCCATTACCCTTTCGGGCGTCCCACGAGCCCGATCGGAACGGAACGGATCCCCAGGTGGCGAAGCAGACCCAGGACGGCCAGAACGCGGGCGCCGGCGGCCGGCAGACGAAGGCCGAGCGAAAGGAGCAGGCCCGGCTCGACCGGATCGACCTGCAGCGCAAGATGGCTGTGCGCAAGCGCAACCGAACGATCGCGATCGTCGGCGTCGTGGCCGCGGCGCTGGTGATCGGCGGTGTGGTCTTCGTGACGAACGCTCGCACCGATCCCCGCGACGTGATCACCACGCCGCTGCCGGACCCCGACTCCCTCCCGGGCATGCTGAAGACCGCGCCGCCGTGGTCGAACAACACCGAGCAGCTGCCCGCCCGCCTGCAGGCGCTGGATCTGCCGGCGCTGAACGAGCAGATCCTGCACCACCACGTCCGGCTGTTCGTCTACGTGAACGGCCAGCCGGTCACGGTGCCGGCGAACATCGGCCTGTCGCAGCAGGCGGCCTCACCCCTGCATACCCACGACACCACCGGCACGGTCCACGTGGAGTCGGCCGATCCGACGTTCGAACCGGTCCTCGGGCAGTTCTTCGACGTCTGGGGCGTCTACCTCACGAAGGACTGCCTGGGCGGCAGCTGCGCCAGCGGGGACAACCAGCTGCGGATCTTCGTCGACGGGAAGGAATGGGGCGGGAACCCCACGCAGGTTCCGCTGAACGACCTGACCGCGATCGTGGTGGCCTTCGGAACGGCCGATCAGCTGCCGAACCCGATGCCCGACAAGTTCACGTTCGGCGCCTGATCCGGCTCACGTCGCCGTGACGGTGCAGGCCGCGCCGCCGGCGGGACACGAGATCGTGCCGTGCTCGAAGGCGCCCGAGGACGAACCGTCGGCCGCCGTCGCGACGCGCGCCGTCGGGAACCCCAGGGCGCCCGTGGCTCCGCCGGCGCCGAGGTACGCGGTCAGCACCGGCCCCCACAACGCGAAGGCGTGCACGCCGTCCTCCGTGTAGATCCGGCCGCCGACGAACCCGATCCGCTGGCACCCCGCGCAGGTCACCGCCTGCGTCTGCAGATCGGTGACGTCCGCGATCGGCACCCCGAGCGGCCCCGCCGCCGCGCCCACCGCCCGGTACTCCGCATCGATCGCGCCCCGCAGCCACACGGTCAGCTTCTTCGCGGTGTTGCGATACAGCCCTCCGTCGGCGAAGTACTGCTGGGCGCCGCCGGTCACCGCGCGCTGCGGCGTCGAGGGCAGGCCCGGCGCGCACATCAGCGCGTCGTAGGTGGGCCGAAGGGCTCCGGTCACGTTGCGGTCGCTGTTGATCCACACGCGGTCATCGCTCAGACCGAGCCCGGCACGGAGCTCTGTCCCGGAGAGCTCGGCGGCGCCGGCGGCGCCGTTGGCCACGACCGAGATGATCCGGCCCCCGTCGGCGCGGACCACGCGGCCGAACGAGACGATCTGCCCGATCGCGCCGGTGTAGGGCGCGAGCCGCGCGGTGAGGGTTGCCGCGTCGAAGCTCTTGGACCAGTCGGTCCAGGGGTTCGCGGGCGTCCACTCCCCCGGGTCGCACACGCCCTGCAGCCAGGGGATCGCGTACGCGGCGTTCCCCCCGTGCCACACGTCCTGGACCGAGTCCGAGTGCCCGCCGTCCGAAGCCGCATAGAAGGCCTGGATCACCGCGCCGCGGTAGGTGACGACCTCGCCGGCCGTGGCCTGCACGGCCGCGACCCAGCGCGCACCGCCGGTGCCGAGCTCACGGGTGGAGCCCAGGTAGGTTTGGTCGCCGGCGCCGTCGGTCAGATCGCAGTCGCAGTCGGCGCGGAGACCGGCGTGCAGGAGGTCGTAGACCGCGTAGGTCCGAGCAGCGACCGCCTGCGCCTGCAGCGCCTGCACCGGCCACGACGTGGGCACCTCGCCGATCCCGAGGAGGTAGTCCTCCAGCGAGAGCCGCGCGACCAGCCGCTCGATGCAGCCGTTCGCATCGCCGCACGAGGTCAGGTTGAACTCGATCGAGCCGCGCCCGTAGGCGAACCCCGTGCCCCAGATCTGGTCGGTCTCCGGGATGAACACCCGCGCTCCGGACGGCACGTACGTGAGCTCCAGGTTGGCGTCGGGGCCTCCCCAGCCCTTGCCGCCCACCAGGGCGCCCGCCGCGTCACGGATCGCGTAGTCGTTCGCACGCGCGTTCACGACCCAGGTCTGGCCCTTCGGGATCGTCGCGACGGGGGCGCGCGATCCGCCGGTCCGGACCCAGATCTTCACTGGGCCGACCTGTGCCGTCAGGTGCACCCGCCGCAGTCCGGTCGCCAGGCCGATCCGAAGGTCCGCCGGAAGGGTCGCCGGCTGCCGCACCGCGGTGCCCGCATAGAAGTGCGTGAGGATCTGCTGGTGCGTCCAGCCCTGCTTCGCCAAGCCGTACGCACCCCACTGCGACATCCCGATCCCGTGGCCGTTGCCGGAGCCGTAGAACGTGAACGTGGCGGCGGCGGTCGCGGGGGTCCCGTGCGCCGACAACAACGACGCGGCCGCGAGCACGACCGCGATCGCGAACGAGGTACGTCGACGCATCGCCAGCCCGATCATCCCCCGGCGGGTGCCGGTCGGGTCAAGCATCGGCCGTTGCCGGGCGGCCGTTGAGTCGGTCGCTCGGGGGGTCCGGGCGAGCGGAACCGACCGGATGCGTTACGCGGGAGCGGCCACCGCGTCGACCCCGACCTTCGTCCCGCTCAGCTCGAGGCCGGGCGGCACACGAGAGCCGGCCCCGAGGACGCAGTTCCGCAGGACCGCGCCCTCGCCGACGCGGGCTCCCGACCCGACGATCGTGGCCTCCAGCCGTCCACCGGCCTCCACGTCGGAGCCCGCGTGCAGGACGCTGGCGTCGATCCGCGCCTCGGCCGCGACCCGCGCTTCCGGCCCCACCGCGGTCCGCGGGCCGATCTCCGCCGCCGGATCGACCGCCGCGTCCGGGGCGATCCAGGGGTTCGGATAGTCCAGGCCATGGACCTTCCCGTCCAAGACGTCGGCGTGCGCCTGGAGGTACTTCTCGGGTGTTCCCAGATCCAACCAGTACGCGTCGGCCAGGAACCCGAGCACGACGGCGCCGCCGTCGATCACCTCCGGGAAGATCTCGCGCTCGATCGAGATCTCACGATCTGACGACCACCGTCGAAGCGCCGCGGGGTCCAGCAGGTACGTGCCGGCGTTCACGTCGCCGGCGACCGGCGTCTCGGGCTTCTCGCGGAAGGCGGCGACGCGGCCGTCGGCCGCACGCTCGACCAGACCGAAGGCTCGGGCGTCCTCCACGTGGTGCAGCGCGATCGTGACCGCGGCCCCGGCGGCCTCGTGGGCGCCGCGCATCGCGGTCAGATCCAGATCGGTCAGGATGTCGCCGTTCAGGGCGAAGAACGGTTCGTCGCCGAGCTCTCCGAGCGCGTGCACGATCGCGCCGCCGGTGCCGAGCGGCCGCTCCTCCGTGACCCACGCGATCGCCGGCGCGCCGCGGCGTGCGCGGATGAACGGATCGAACGCCTCCTCGAGGTACGGGCTCGACATCACGACCCGGTCGACCCCGTGGGCGACGAGCCGGTCCAGCGTGTGGTCGAGGATCGGCCGGTCGACGAGCGGCAGCAGCTCCTTCTTGACGGTCTCGGTCAGCGGACGCAGCCGGGTACCGAACCCGCCGACGAGCACGACCGCGTTCACCGGCGTACCCCCCGCCAGGCCCAGGCCAGCTCGGCCTGGACCCGCAGCGCCGCCCGGGCGAACGGCAGCGTGAGGCGCCGCCAGCCCGCGGCGCGGTGGATGCGGTAGTAGCGGTAGATGCTGTGCGCGTGCATCACGACCAGCCGGTGCGGCCGGCGACCCCCCGGCGTCGTCGAGACGCCGACCTGATGCAACACCTCGGCCGCCGGCGTGTAGCGGACGTGCCAGCCGGCGGCGGCCAGGCGCGAAGCGATATCGAGCTCCTCCGCGTACAGCGGGAAGCCCTCGTCGAACCCGCCCACCTCGTCGAAGGCCGCGCGCGGGAACAGCATGCAGGCGCCGGAGACCCAGTCCACGGTCCGCGGCGTGGTCCGGTCCCAGCCCTCCATCTCGTAGCGGCGCGTGAACGGGTTGTTCCGTGTGAACGGCGAGACGAACGCGTGCCCGGCGCCCTCGACGACGCTCGGGAACCGGCGGCCGCTGGCGTAGAGCGTCCCGTCCGGGTCACGGATCGTCGGCCCGACGATCCCTGCCTGGGGATCGCCCACCGCGACCGCGAGGAGGTCGGCCAGCGTTCCCGACCACCACTCGGTGTCCGGATTGAGGAACAGCAGGAACGGGGCCTTCGTCTCCCGCGCGCCCTGGTTCCAGGCCGGCGAGAGGTAGCGGTTCGTGGGGTTCTCGATCAGGCGAACGCCCGGATGCGACCGGGCGGCGTCCTGCGAGTCGTCGATCGAGGCGTTGTCGATCACGAGCACGTCGAGCGCGACGCCGCCTCGATGGCGCTCGAGCGAGGCGAGGCAGCGGTCCAGCCAGGGCCCCGTGTTGAAGTTGACGATCACGACGGCGAGGTCGGCCGACGCGGGATCGCTCATGCGTGCGGGGTCTGCGCCACCAGGATGATGCCGATCACGATGAACGCGA
>Ga0187785_10000219_pt1 | contig 22316 bp, 17 predicted proteins | sample 0815_BV2_4_20_MG_FD_132466 | JGI IMG/M metagenome (GOLD analysis project Ga0187785, IMG submission 132466) | Tropical peat soil microbial communities from peatlands in Department of Meta, Colombia - 0815_BV2_4_20_MG | ecosystem: Environmental > Terrestrial > Soil > Wetlands > Peat | place...
CATATGTTCCTGTTTGTCGCCAGAACCCGCGGACCATTCTGGTCAGTGAAACCAGCGCCGATCCTGTTCGCCGCGATCGTGACCACCCAACTGATCGCCACCATCATCACGGTTTACGGGATCCTGCTACCCCCCATGGGCTGGGGGCTGGCGCTATTCGTCTGGGGATACGCGTTCGCAGCTTTCATCCTGACCGACTTGGTAAAACTGGCAATCTACGATATCCTCGAGAGGAGGCACCTCCTCAAATTTTAAGCTTCTTGACCTCCTCTGTGGGGAGTGTAACATTTTTTGTTGAAACTTTTTTCAATTCGGCATACGATCCCCATCTTAGATATAGGATTCCACCCGTTCCTAGAAGTAGATTGTCAGCTGGTTCAGGATCGCGTCCCAATGCTTGATAGATTGAGTCCATTTCTCTGTGGTATCCATGATGATCAGGTACAGGATCCTTGAATAGGCTATCGGTGGGGAAGCTGCTCTTAGTCTTGGTCGCCTTGCTATGGAACACTCCGACCTTCAGTGCCATTAGTAATCAATGTCCGAGTGGAATGGGTGAGAGAAGATGAAAGGCATACTACAGGGTCAGCGTGAGGATAATGGCATAACTATAGTTTCACGACTCTTTCTCTCTGCGGCCAGCAGCATGACCACGAATCTGGTGTCATTCGTGCGGTCGTCGGCGTCTGTTCTTCGGCTTTTTATCGTGCCGTGTGGAAGCCGTTGTGTGTAGCTTGGTGTGCGCTGAATAATCTGCTGTCATGCTATTTGGGTTGTCATAATGTGATATGGATGATTCGGCTGCCGAAGCTGTTTCTGATCGTTGGGATCATGGTTAGCCAGCGCATTGTCTTCCATCGTTGTTTGTGGTAGTCCAGTGGGTTCCATTCGTTGACGAGTCGGATCCGGTCGTTGAACTTCTCGAGTTCTTTTCCGCTTTGAACGCCCCATTCGAAGCTCACGTCGATTTGGAACCGCCGGCCGGTCTCAGGTTTCTTGCTCTCCTGCACCATGAAGGGAGACATAGTCTCTAAGAGCATTTCAACGCCGGGAAACGCAGTACTGAGGACGCTCAACAATTCTTTAACTTGAGACTCCGGAAAATACATGAGCAGTCCCTCGGCGATGATCAGCACGGGCTCTCCAGACTCTCTAGATCTGGAGATATCGCTAACCCAGGAATAGTCGAATACCGATCTGGCCAGCATTCGGTAACGACCAGTTTCAGCAAAAAACTCTCTCCTGACATTGATAGCATCGGGCAGGTCTAAGTCATACCACCGCAAACTCCCATCGTCCACCCGGAAAAACCTCGTGTCCAACCCGCAACCAAGGTTTATGACCATGGCACCAGGATGCTTATCGATGAAAATTCGGGTCTCACGATCCAGGATTTCGGTTCGGATCGCGACGACCAACTGGGTCATCCACTCCTTCTTATAGACAGAAACATCCAAGCCGATCTTACTCACAAGCTCCTGCGCCAGCGGATCTTTGATGATAGCATCCCGACGCTCCGATTCCTCCGCTCTAGCCCATAAGGGGATAAGCATCGTCTTCGGTACGCCTTTAAGACCTGGGTCAGCCATTTCATGTCCTACGACTCGGGATAAACCAGTCGCGGGTCCCACATAATCTGGCAGAGTTAAACAACTTTCCGGTTAAACCACAGAAAGTGGAAAAGGAAAAGATGAACCCAGCAGATAGATGACAAACGAGTCCATAAAAAGATGTCATGAAGTACTCATCATGCGAAATTCGATTGTAGGTTCCCACCACTTTTTCTCAGAAAAACTCCAATAGGACGACTGAGGTCGATCATCCATTCTCCGACCGAGCATGTAATGAAGCGCCTGCTACGATCGACCTGCCTCATGGCCCATGCGGCGATACTCGAAAATGATCGGGAAGCCGTAGACATGATCACCAGGTTTGTATTAAGCCAACCATCATCGATTTCCGTCGACTTATATAGTAGCATCAATAACTATATGTACCGACAGCTTAGGAAGAAAACCGGTTTTCCCATGACAAGACAGCTATTCGAAATAGCACTGGAGCAGGCCTGCATAACTGTAACACCTCAATCAACAGGTAATAGCATGTCGTTTTTCTGCAATGCGTTGTGGGTGATGCGAAAGGAGAATACAGGACTGCCAGTGGACCGGGAGATGAACGAAAAGTTCCTAGAAAAATGCCTGCCCTACGGCTCGAAAAACTCTGCCATATATTTTAATGCTGTTTGCTTGTATGTGGAGATGGACGAATATGATAAGGCATTGGAGTGCATTGACCTGGCGAAAAGACATAACTATAGGGACTATGACGGTATGATGGAGCGGATCCGGACGATTATTGCAAGAGAGAGTGTCATGTTTCTATCGCAAAAAAATTTGGTGGCAAGTGTTTTCCCATGAAACAGGAAGCCTGCCCTTCAGGGCATGGTGATTCACCGGGTCCATATTAAGAATGGTATTTCCATCTCGGCCGGGGTTAAGCCGCCGTGGTGCCCGTTTAATCCCACTTCGAACACGCCCGGCACGTACCACCAGACGGACTCGCCATCGAGCGGTAGCACGACGAGGTTGCCGAGCCGTCCCTGCAGGGCCTCTGAGAGATCGGATCTACCGAAGTAGCCTGCCCTGATCAGATCTGCTGTGGGACAGACGATCGCTCTGTCCACCAGCTTCTCCTGTAGTAGAGCGCAAGCTTCTTCCATAGCTTCCTCCCGGATGTAGAGAAACATGTCTCGGCAGGAGCCTGCCGGAACCAGAAGTCGCCCCTTGCGGTTCCGCTTTAGATGGGGCTCGAGGTCCTGGACAGCCTGGTTCAGATAGATGGTGCGAGAGGGGTCGATGGCGGTCTGGCCGTGGTCGGCAGTGAGGATGAAGGCAATGTCCTCGGTTCCGCCCTGATCTTCTAGGGTTTTCCAAAAGGCCTCCAGGGCTTTGAAAAACTCGTCAACGGCAGCCTTGACCCCGATGGATCCTGGGCCGTCATGGTGGAGTGCCAAGTCGATGCCGTCGTAGTAGAAGTAAAAATACGCCTTTCCGGGTGTTCTAGCCACTGTCCGGGCCAGCGCTGCCAAACCGCTCCTCGCGTTCTCGAAGCCCTTTATGGTCGCCGGACGCAGGATGAATTCCGAGTATGTGGACTCCGCGTACTCTATGTTCTGGAAGGCGAAGCTCTGGATCCCAAGGGAGGCAAGCTTCTGATAGATGTTGGTGGCAGGGTACAGGTCCTTCGGCCCTACGTTGCATGCCAGGTTCAGCGTGCCCCTGATCTTCTGCTCCCGGGCGTAGGAGTAGAGCAGCGGGGCAATTATATCGTCGACCTTCGGCTCGTAGTAGAACCACTCGTACAGGCCGTGGTTGGCCACACTCAAGCCAGTGTTAAGGGTCGTCACGTTACATGCCGTTGTCGATGGGAACTGGCTCACTAGTTTTAAGGTTGCGCCTCGTGCGACGAGTTGCTGCATGAAAGGGAGCCGGGCTGCCAGCCGGCTGAACTCCGTCCACCCGAACCCGTCCACGAGGAACAGCAAGACTTGGTCATAGTCACGATAAAGTCCTTTCAGCGCATCGGGAGGCAGGATGTCGGGGGAACGCTCTCCCGTCAGCATCGAGAGAACGGTGCCGGGCACATGCGACAGGCGGTAATCGTCGTATAAGCTGGGGTCGACAAAATCTGCGGACAGCTTCATAGTCTGCCAGTGGTTTGGCGGCCATCCTTAAAAAGGATGCGCAGGCATTGAGCATATGTCGCATATCATCTAAAAAAGTTAAAAAGTGGGCAAATGTCCGAGCCGATTTCTGTCCTTGCCAGTCCGATTTTATGTTTTGCTATGACGCTACATGTAGCAAAATTGGATTCAATATGTCGGGTCTTTATGATACTTGATTTTTGTTGTAGTCCAGTCAGTATCTTGAATCTGGGGTGAAGGGCGGTTCTAATCTCAACCTCCATATCACCTTTGGCTTTACCTTTCCAATCTATCCTTTTGGCATTTTGCATCTGTTAAAGCCGAAGCGTATCTCTTTTTTGAAGTTGTCGCCATACGAGCATTTTGTCATGTCGTTGATCCCTGAAGGTCAGCGAATCGAGGTTAGATGTGTCCGCATTGGCCAGCGGGGTTTCCCACCGGTCTATAGAAGCCCGTCTATCACTATGCGCAATATTTTGTGGGTGGTATACGATCCCTCCTGCGTGGGAACCCTAAAAATGTTTCAGAGGTTTGAAATGATGGGCGCCTTACTGAGTGCAATATTATAAACTGCGCAAAATTATTATCTCTGATAGGGGTGACAGGGTACTATCGGCTATCAGAGCTGTCAGGCTGGCTTCTCTTTTTTCTGTCACTGTCTCCCGATTCCAACATAGGCGATCTGAGACTCGGTATTGATCACTATAGGGATAGCTTGGTAATCTGGCGGCCCAGGCTTCCTGTAAGGATCGCTGCGGTAAATACGATCGCTGCGCTCCAGAGTATGGATGTCGCGGATTAACATAGGTTTACATAGACTTTCGTTGAAAAGGGAGAGATTCGAACCATTTTTCTAAAATAAATACGAAAATTTTCGGTAAGTTTTCATCGATAAATACAAAAAATTTTTCACAGTAAGTTATAATATATAGTAGGAGCTACAATGGCATATCGATCGGTCTACGTAAGCGAAAATTGTCATTAATTGTTGGGTTTAAAATGCAGGAGCAAGTAGCGGTTTTATCTAAAAAAAAGTTTACCAAATATCTTGATGGGGATTCGTCGCTATTAATCGATCTGGTACGGGTTGTAGCCTGCGAAATGGTCGTGGTATGTCATGTATTTAATATATATGATAATCATTTTCATAAAGTATTCGATAATTCCAATATTTTTTATGAGATTAACATATTCTTGGGGGTTGTGGGTGTTATTTTATTCTTCATTGTTTCCGGGATCGTCATATCAAACTCCCTCTTGAGAAATCTGGATTCGAATAAAGATTATAGCTTTGTTAATTTTTTCGTGGATCGTTTCAGCAGGATTTATGCTGGACTTGTGCCGTGTCTATTTTTTGTTGTGATCTGCGATATTGTCCTGTCCGCGATTAACCCTGGATATTTTACAAATATGGATATATTTGTATTGAACGCTACTACGGTTCTGGGAAGCCTATTCATGATCCAGAATATGTTTCCTCTTAATATCACTACCCCGGCATATGCCGGGACGCTATGGACTTTGAATATTGAATGGTGGTTGTATTTGACATTCGGGTGGATCGTGGTAAATATGAAAAAAGGGATAAAGTCAGGTATGTTATCCTTAATACCCTTCATAATTCCTCTCTTGGTGTTTGTATATATCCCGGCTGAGACTTTATTGGTAGGTTCCGCAGAAAACCTCGTTATAGTCTGGTGTATTGGCGTTGCAGCAACGCTTCTCTATGTTTATTTTGATAGGAGTAGATGGGATAATAGATTAGATTATGCTATGTATTTCGCTGCTATACTAGTCGTCGGCAGGCTTGCTTATATCTACTACTCAAACTCAAGTTATTTTGATCTGACGCTTGAAATTCTCTTGTCGATCTGTATTATCCTATTAATGCTAAAATATAAAGGACAGAATCGCTTTGATAATATAAAATTTAAAAGTATCATAAAATTTATGGGTAGATACTCTTTTACGCTTTATCTTGTTCATTTTGTAATAGAAAACACTATTTTCGGACTGTATCTATCTCTGGAGCTCAATTTTTCCCTTGTTATACTGTTCGCATTCTCGATCATACTCTCAAATATTATCGCAATTATGATCGCTTATCCAACGGAAATGCAGTATAAGAAGCTGTCCCGGTTTTTAAATAGTAAAATTAACGGGACCATAATTAGATAGTGACTTATTATCTTGGGTGTGTCTCCAATTTTCTGTAGAATTCTGTTTGATCTTCTGATGTTCTTTGGTTGACTTAAAATCACAGCAAAAACAATGTTACCAAAAAACATAAATATTACTAATTGCAGTTAATTCTAATTGATTCTAAATATTACTGTATTCAATGGATTTTACCATTATGTTTACGGGGGGAAAATAATGAAGATGCAAACTGGATTATCCAGGGGATTTAGCGATCAGCTACCAAAAAATCTCGTCGCAAATATGCTATATTTCATAATCAACATCATCATCGGGCTCCTGATCGTCCCGTATTTTATTTCAACCCTTGGCGTCGCGGCCTATGGCCTTATTCCCCTAGCGACCTCGATCACAGGGTATGTGGGGATAATTGTCCAGGCGCTCAACTCCGCGGTCTCCAGATATCTCACGGTTGATCTCCAAAAGGAAGACTATGTGGCGGCCAATAAGACATTCAATACCTCCGTGTTCGGCCTTTCCGCGATCATAGCCTTCATGATCCCCCTCATCGTCATCTTCTCATACTTTGCCCCTATCATCTTCAACGTCCCGGTAGGACTGGGTGATGATGTATTCACCCTCTTTCTGTGCGTTTGTCTCACCGTACTAATTCGCTCATGGAACGGGAACTTTACCGTACAGCTCTTTGCCTACAATCGACTCGACTACCAGAATATCGTCAGCATCGTCAACATCATCGTTCAAACCGGGCTGATACTCGCCTTTTTTGCAATTTACGGTCCCAATCTCGCCTTGGTCGGCGTCGCGTATATCGCAGGGGCGGTGTCAGCGTCCATAGTCGCCATTGTCCTGGCCAAAAAGGTATGCCCCCACCTGAAAATATCGATACATTCGTTTGATATGACGCAGTTAAAAGCTATCAGCAGCATGAGCTGGTGGGTTATCATCGACCAGACGGGGACACTGTTATTCCTTCAAATCGATCTCACGATAGTGAACCTGCTGTTCGGGGCGCAGCCTGCGGGGGAGTACGCGCTGGTGCTGATGTGGGTTGTGCTCATATGGGGGGCGATCAACGCGATCGCCGGCGTACTATCGCCGATGATCTACACATATTACGCAAAAGCGCAGGTAGAAACTCTCACGAAGATGCTGGTTACTTCGATCAAATTTCTGGGGTTATTTTTAGCGTTGTCAGTAGGGCTTATCTGCGGATTTGCCCCGCAAATCTTGACCCTCTGGGTAGGCGAGGAGTTTGCCTTCCTCTCCCCGTTGATGCTACTTTTGCTGTTACCACTGGTCGTCAATTGTGCAATACTGCCTCTGTTCGCTGTAAATATCGCTTACAACAAGGTCAAGGTACCCGGTATCGTGACATTTTTCATGGGCATCGGAAACATTGCGCTCGCAGTAGGGCTACCGATGCTGACCGGATGGGGCTATTACGGTGTGGCTGCAGCGATCGCAATAATGCTCACCCTGCGGCACGCGCTATTCGTGCCATGGTATACGTCCAGGGTGCTGGGAGTCAGGGCATCGATCTTCATTCAGTCCATACTGCCAGGAATTATTGCAGCGCTGATCCTGATAGCCGTGAGTGCTGTCATAGGCAATTACATCCCAATCACATCAATGTTCTCATTGATCATAATTGGAGGGGGCATTTCCATAATATACCTCGTTATGGTAGTGAAATTTGCCCTATCCCCATTCGAACGCGAAATGATCTTGGCTTATCTCCCAGAAAATATGAAAAAGCTATTCAAACTACCCGCCCATGTTCCACAGCCAGTATCGCCGTAATCCCTACCACAATTTTTTTTTTGAATTTTTATCGATAACGAGCACAGAGCGAGAGAAAACCCCATCCTCCTCAGGACGGCGATGAATCGAGTCTCGTTATCTCATCAAGTATTTAGTCGGAAACCGCTTACTACCACCAGGCTACAGCGACGCCTTTGAGAGTCCATTCGCAAGGGCCGTGAGTGATGGCGGTCGTAAAATATTTTGGGTGAGGGAGCGGAGCAGGGCAGGGAGCAAGGAAAATACAATGGGGCCGGTTCCCGGCCCATGCCGGAGAAAAACCGGAACCTGAAGGGAGAAAAGCACTACCATCAAAATATAGCAGGTGCTTTTCGATGAAACCGGAAAGCATGACCTGAAGGGCGTGATAGTTCACCGTGCTTGCTATTTCAAGATCATAGCGTAAGCATGCTCCAATGAGGCGGGTATACTGTCGTTGCCGAGCTCACTTACTCCCTCTTATTTCGCAAGCAGGAAAAATATGCTCATAGCTGATGTTCGACCGTATGTCCTGCCTTGCGTAGCACTTCCATGGCCTTTTCCAGATCGTAGTTTTTTACCATAATAAAGTCGGTATCGTATGAGGAGAAGACAAAGATACTGATCCCCTCGCTAGCCAGCGGCATCGATAATGACGCAAGGATGCCGACGATGTCGAAGCCGAGAGGGCCCTGTACCTTCAGGCACCGCCATCCTTTGTTGATTTTGATCTCGGCAGGGATATTCTCCTGGGGGCAGACAATGGATAACTCCTCGTAAGTGCGTGTGATCGAGTAAAAATCGCTGGATGTAGCCCATTCCGGTATCGGTGCATCGTTCTTCATTGTGGAGATAGCAAATACCGGCCTTATAACTAGGAGTGAGAGTTTCATAATATTCTGGCCATGGGGTCAAGGGAGACCCGGTTTTAGCGCCGGGAGGAGTCGACCCCTTTCCACTTCACCTCTTTTACAGTAAACTACTCTTATCAAACATACTATACCTTGATACAGTTACACACCTCTTTATAGGTATGGCACTCTCGTTGAAAGATAACGGTAGAAGCTTGTAACACCAGTGCCCGATGACACCATTGCCCCTTTGAGAGCGTGAGCGTGGCGATATGCTGCCGAAACTGACGTTTGACGGCGGCTTCTCGAAGGTTGGTCGCCGGCGCTTTTGCGGCGACTCTGGGTTTGTCAGCCCAAAGTCAACCGGCCGAATGTAGCGTATCCCTGACATTTGTGTCTCTGATATGGTTACAAGCCACAGCCATTTATGCGTGGTAGTTGACTGGTATCAATTATTAAATGCGATATAATTACTATTAAACTTAACGTGACCGCTCCTGAGGCTAAGGCCGGCGTACTTCCTTCGCCCACGCTCCAACTTATATCTAAAGGGGAAGATCTCCCGGCAGCTTTTGTAATACTGTGCTGATATCCGGGCCGGCCAGCAGGATCTGGACAACTTCGGGGCGTGGGTCAGGATAATTTCCAGGGAGTTCCAGTCCCCCTGCGCTTGTATCTGGCGGGTAAGCCAACATGTCATGGAAGCGTGACCAGGTCACATGTACATGATCGTTATTTCCCCTGGCATCGATCTTTTTCCATTTGCCCTCAAGCAACACTGTGTTCAGCCCGTGAAGCACGAAACCCCCTGCTTCCTGGCGTATACGCTCATAGCAGAACCCAGCGGGTATACCGTTATATCGCAGTAGCGCCGCCAGCAGCATGGATTTGGCATAGCAGAGGCCGTGGCCTAACCGGATTACATCAGAGGCGCTGCATGCCACCTCGTCCTTTCGGGCATCGCATGAGTGGGGGTATCGGTCGCGGACCATCTCGAAGGCTTGTCTGACGGTTTCCTCGCGGGTTTCTCCTGCTACAGCGCTTGCCAACAGGGATACCCCGTGATCATCGAAGTCGATCAGGTAGGTATGTCTGAGGTAAGCTCCGATATTGTCCAGCTTTGTGGGCTTGATTTGATCTATCATTTATCTGTGCTCCTGCAGCCGTCCGATGGCTTTCCCCAGCCGGGCTATGCCCTGCTCGATTGCATTCACATTGGAGTTCGTGTAGTTCAGGCGCATCGTGTTTTGCCCTGTACTGTCAGCGAAGAATGCTTGGCCCGGAACGAACGCAACCTTATCCTTGATCGCGATATCAAACAGATCCAGCGACGAGATCCCTTCGGGCAGTGTCACCCAAAGGAACATACCACCTTCCGGTCTGGTGCATTGTACGCCATCGGGAAAGTGCCGTTCGATGGCGTCGACCATAGCATCCCGTTGTCTGCGGTACAGAGTCCTGATTTTTTCGATGTGTGAGTCGACGTCGTTCGTCATCAGGTATTGGTACACGATTCGCTGGGTGAAGATGCTGGTATGCAGATCGGTTGCCTGTTTGGCGATGGCGATCTTCTCCATAGTCTCCGGCGATGCGATCAGCCAGCCCAGACGCATGCCTGGTGCCACGATCTTGGAGAATGATCCCAGAAGTATGGCCCCATCCATGTACTTTTTTACCGGGGGCAGATCCTCGCCCATGAACCGTATTTCTCCATATGGATCGTCCTCGACAAACGCTGTCCCGTGCTCGTTCAGTAGGGACGCAACCTCTCGTCTCTTCTTCAGCGAATAGGTGATTCCGGTTGGGTTTTGAAAATTCGGCACCGCATAGAAGAGCTTGACGTGATTATCGTCCAGCATCCGTGCCATCATCTCAGTATCCGGTCCGTCGTCCAGTAGCGGCATCGACCTGAACTCCGGCTGGTACATGCCGAACGCCTGAAGCGTCGCCAGGTAGGTGGGTCGCTCGACCAGCACCCTGTCGTCCCTGTCGATGAAGGCTTTGCCGGAAAGGTCGATCCCCTGCTGGGAGCCGCTGATGATCATTACGTCGGATGCATCGACCTTGAGCCCTCTCCGGGCATACCTCTTCGAAATATACTCCCTTAAGGGCAGGTACCCTTCGCTGGTCTCATACTGCAGCGCGCTATCCCCGCTCTCCGAGAGTACGACGACGGCCGCCTCGGCGATCTCCTTTTTTGGAAACGAAGCCGGGTTCGGCAGGCCGCCCGCGAATGAAATAATCGACGGGTCCTGGGTGACCTTCAATATTTCCCTGATGAATGACTTGTGGACAATGTTCATTCTCTGTGCGTAGGCGACACTCATATTGAGGCCTCTGACATCTGATCATGTATGTGCTAGTCAAAAAAATTGGTCCGAATTAGTTCGTGTTATACGTTATAAATACGGGTATTAGCCTTCGAATATTGCATGGAGCCATGGGGGTGGAAGAACCCGGTTGTCCTGCGCCAGGATAAATCAACTACTCCCCCCTTTGACTCTCTCCATACGTTCATTAACAACACGAATATATACGATGGGAACGGTTAATCGGGGTCGGTCTCGGCCTTAGCATGAATGAGGATTGCACCTCTACCATCAAATCCTAACATACGTTCAAGCGGGTTTGGGTTGAAGAAGAATGTGTTATGGTTGTCTATAGTGGGTGGTGTTAAGGTGGGGATGCGTCGGCTACATGGTAATATTTAAACGTATTACAGTTCGGAGGGGCTGCTGGGAAGTGGTATGCTTCTATATTGATTGATGAGAGTGCTGGGGGTCTGGTGTTTGTGATGCTGCTGTTGATGTTGGTTGGTATTGTCTGCCATATTATCTAATGGTGATATGATAGATAATCCTAGGATTTTAGGGCAGTCTGAAAAAGCTCTGGCTAAGACGCAGCGTAAACTCTAAAGATAGGGGGGAACAGTAGAATGTAGAAAAGTGGTGAAAGTGGTGTGTCATGTCCATGAAGCGGCTGGTAGGGGTGATTTCGCTCATAAAATATCAGCCAAACTCGTTGAAAAGCATGGTGATATTTGTTTCGAAGGCCTGGGTATCAACGAGATAGCTGGGAATCGTACTCTTGCAAAACACATCGCGGACATCGTGGAACATGTTGATGCAGTATATGATGTGCAAGGCTGAAAGCTCCGGTCGTCGTGTAATATTGGTAGACTCATTGGTAGACTCGAAAAACACGCCCAAAACGTGCTCGACACGCGGCATCGTAGATAAGACACTACAGGATAAACATGATTGCCCGGCATAGCTTATCCAATCGATAGAGATTTGAACACCACTAAAAATATTCTCAGATCGGGACTACAGTCTGTCAGTCAACCCGCAGAAACCCACAACTAAAGACGCGGGAGTAGCCACAAGGCTGAGGATGGTAACCTCGCGTGACAAAGGAGGCAAAGAGAGTGCAATATAGAGTTATGAGGAAGTCGGGAGATCGGCTCTCAATTCTGGGCTATGGCTGCATGCGCCTGCCTGAGAAAAAAGGCGGAATAGATGATGAGAGGGCGATGAAACAGCTGCGCTACGCCATCGACCATGGGGTAAACTACGTGGATACGGCGATGCCTTATCATTCCGGGGCCAGCGAGCCGTTCCTGGGCCGTGCTCTGGCGGATGGGTACCGGGAGAAGGTAAAACTGGCCACCAAGTTGCCCCACTGGTTCGTGGGATCTATGGGGGATATGGACCGACTGCTGGGCCTGCAGCTTAGCAACATGAAGACAGATCATATCGACTATTACCTCGTCCACAACATGAATGGCAGCAGCTGGAGGAAACTGAAGGCACTTGGCTTCGACGATTTCGTCAGGAAGGCAAAGGGTGACGGCCGCATAGTGAATATCGGTTTCTCAGCCCATACAGGAAAGAAGGACTTCAAGGAAATAATCGACGACTACCCCTGGGACTTCTGCCAGATCCAGTATAGCATCCTGGACGAGAAAAACCAGGCGGGGACCGAAGGGCTGGAGTACGCCTCGTCGAAGGGTCTCGGAGTCGTTATCATGGAGCCGCTCCGGGGCGGCAGCCTCGCGAAAACGCCGCCGAAGGAAGTACAGGCGATCTGGGATAGGGCGAAAGTGAAAAGATCGCCGGCTGAATGGTCACTCCGATGGGTCTGGAACCATCCCGAGGTAACCGTCGTATTAAGCGGCATGAACGACGAGAAACACATCGAGGAGAACCTCAGAATCGCTGATGAAGCCCTGCCAGGCTCGCTCTTGTCCCAGGAGATTGGCATAGTCAGCCTGGCGACAGAGATCTACAGGAGGTCGATGAAAGTAGGCTGTACAGGCTGCCGCTATTGCATGCCATGCCCCTCCGGCGTCGATATTCCGGGTTGCTTCGAAGCCTATAACAATAAGTATATGGGAGGAGGCGCTGTCACCAACAACCCAGTGATCGGATACATCCTGCTGGTTGGGGGAACCCTAGGAAGAAGGGAGCCCGGCTATGCTTCGCAGTGCAAGGAGTGCAACGAGTGCGTAAAGGCCTGCCCCCAGCATATTCCAATACCGAAACGTCTCAAAGAGGTGCGTAATGAACTCGAGGGCCCGGGCTTCACGGTACGAAAGGGGGCCGTAGGCTGCTTTTTAAAGTTCGACCGGTGGAGAAATATGCGAAAGGCTCGGACGTGATTCGGGCCTGCGCTCACCGGTCTGTCATGAGCATTTTGCTCAGGTACCGGCCGGTATACGAACGTTCGCACCAGGCGAGCTCTTCCGGCGTGCCTTCGGCGACCACTTCGCCGCCCTTTTTACCTCCCTCCGGCCCTAGGTCGATCACCCAGTCGGCCTTGGCGATCACATCGAGGTTGTGCTCAATGACGACTACCGTGTTCCTGGCTTCGACCAGCCGGTCAATGATCCCCATGAGCCGCTCCACGTCGGCCATATGAAGGCCGGTCGTCGGCTCGTCCATCACATACAGGCTGCCATACTTATGCAGCTCGCTAGCTAGCTTAATCCGTTGGGCCTCCCCGCCGGATAAAGTGCTTAGCGGCTGGCCCAGGGTAAGGTAGCCTAGGCCGACCTGTTGCAGCTGCTTGAGCTTCACCAGGATTTTGTGCTCGGTGAAGAAGCGCATCGCATCCTCGACGGTCATATCAAGGACCTCGGAGATGTCCTTATCCTTATACCTGTAGCCGAGTACCTCTGCTGTGTACCGTTTTCCCCCGCATCCGTCGCAGGTGATATGGATGCTGTCCAGGAAGCTCATCTCCACTTCAAGGATACCGCTACCGCCGCACTTGGGACAGCCGCCGTCAGAGTTGAAGCTGAAGAGGTTGGGGCTCGTCCCTGTCTTATTTGCAAACGCTCGCCTGATGTCGTCGAAAACACCAGTGTAGGTCGCCGGGTTAGAGCGGCTGTTACGGCCGATGGGGGACTGGTCGACGACGATGGCATCGGGTTGCTGAGGCACGAAGACGTCGTTGATCAGCGTGCTTTTGCCCGAGCCTGCGACCCCTGTGATGCAGACCAGCACACCGGTTGGTATTTTAACGGTAACGTGTTTTAGGTTATGGAGACAGGCATCTCTGATCTCGATGAAGCCCGACGGTTTTCTGCGGTGATATTGTTTGGACTGCCTTGCCATCAAATATTTCCCCGTCAGAGCGTCTGAGCGCTTCAGGTCTTCGACCGAGCCGGTGAAGGTGATCTGGCCGCCTAGCGACCCCGCTCCAGGGCCCAGTTCGATCACGTGGTCGGCGTACTCTATAATACCCGGATCGTGTTCCACCACTAGCACGCTGTTTCCCTTTTCACAGAGCTTCCGCAGCATTCCGATCAGACCCGCGAGGTCCTTAGGATGCAGGCCGATGCTGGGCTCATCGAACACGTATATCAGACTGACCAGGTCGCAGCTCAGCTGGCGGGCCATTTTGACCCGTTGGGACTCTCCGCCCGATAGCGTCGATACCGGTCGGTCCAGGGACAGGTATCCCACACCCATGTCGATCAGATGCTGCAGGCGATCCTTCATGGGCCTGATCAACGGATCGGCCACCGGCCCGGATACCGTCTCCAGGAACTCCCTCAAGTCGACCAGCTCCATGGAGGATAGCTCGGCGATGCTTTTTCCCTTGATACGGACCGAGAGAGCCCTCTTATTCAGCCGGGAGCCGTCGCACGCCTCGCACGGGGCTACGTTGAAGTACTTTGTCTCTCGCTTCTGGAGGTCATCCTTCCCCAGCTGCCTGCGGCGCATCCCTGTGACGATCCCTTCGAAGGTGACGTGCCTCAGCCCATAGTGCTCGCTGGCTTTGACTTTGATGATCTCCGAGTAGAGCAGCCGGTTCATTTCCTCGGGGGTAAAGTCCTTCAGCGGCTTGTCCATGTCTACGAGGCCGCTCTCCCCTAGGGATTTCCAGAACCATCCTCCCGGGTGGTAATTGGGGTGCCTGATCCCGCCTCCGGCGATCGATCGGTCAAGATCGAGAAGCTCGTCGAGATCGACGCTGATCTTGCTGCCCAGACCGTCGCAGTCCGGGCACATGCCGTCTGGGACATTAAATGAGAAGTAGAAGGACGGGCCGATCTGAGGATCGCCGCATCGGGAAAACAGCAGCCGCAGGTACGTGTAGATCTCGGTAGCAGTGCCCACGGTGGATCGGACGTTCTCCCCCATGCGCTGCTGGTCGATCTTGATGACCGTGGAAATGTTGTGGATCTCCTCGATCTTGGGCTTCTCGATCTTGGGCATGAAGCGCCGGGAGAAGGAACTGAAGGTCTCTAGCAGCTGCCGCTGGGCTTCCCCGTAGATGGTATTAAAGGCCAGTGAAGATTTGCCAGAGCCGGAGACTCCGGTGAAGACTATGATCTGGTGCTTTGGAATTTCAAGATTGACGTTTTTGAGATTGTGCTCTCTGGCACCGACAAGGATGATCTTATCCATGGAAATCACATCTCAATATTTCGCCCATGACACAGACGCATAACTGGCAGGATAGCACAGCTATAGAGCGAGCCTATCCCATATGTTTTTCGCATGAGCGATGAAAGTATTCACGACTGCGTCTTCCCGGCTACTCTCTGGCTATCTGCGCCAGGAACGAGTCTACCCACTCGATCTCGCCCTTCAGCAGGAAGACAGGCCTCGTCGCCACAGCCAGCCTGTTCTTGGGACAGCCGCAGCCGGCCATGAACTTTTGCAGCTCCTGATAGCACTTGATGCTCTTTAATAGGCCTTCCCGGTACTGAAGGAGAGACTCCCTGACCTCGGCCGCAGGCAATAGATCGCAGTTGTACGTGCCTATATCGACCCGCCATCGGATGTGCTCAGGCTCGCTCAGCAGTGACACGAGCTTCTCCCGCAACGCTCGCCTGCCCATATCGCTCACGGAATAGAGCTTCCTCAGGCGGTTTTCCGGGCTGATCTCGTTGGTGCGCTCGACGAGCCCCTTCTTCTCCAAGTTCGCCAGCACCTTATAGATCGATGACATGGACAGCTCTGTCCAGGAGCGCATGTCACGGAATTTTACCTCCTGCTCGATCTGGTAGGGGTACATCGACCCTTCGGAAAGCAGTCCCATCAGGGCCGCTTCTGCATTGGAAATCTGATCCATCAACTCACCTGTCCTGAGTCGATCACATGTTGGAAGCACGCGATGTTGTAGATATTTAATACTGCAAGGCCGTGTTCGCGGGCTTGCCCTCTTGGTTCCTGGCCGCATATAACGAGTTGTCGGTACTGGAAATGGTAGATCGTCATGCTCGTTCAGGTTCCGCTGGCGATCTCGCTATTAGAAGTCAAGAAGCGGGCGAGAGTTTCTGCCGTCTCGACCAATTGTCTGAAGTCGATCAGATCGGGAGTATCGGCTGGCGTATGCGTCACATAAGTCACCAGCTCTGTCGAGTTTTCCGATATCAGCGCGATCGCCGGCACGCCTCTCTGGATGAAGATCGAATGGTCGCCCTGGAACCACTGTTCCCCTTCGACGAAGCTTTTACTGCTACCTAAAGAGCCCTTGATCGCCCGCCGGACCTCGTGGGGACACCCGTAAAACGAGTAGGCGATCCCGTGGCCGGTGTAGCCCGCGCTGTCGACGTTGATCGCCACTACGGTATCGTCGAGCGTTTCTGTATATCGCTGGAGATAGTCCAGCTCTCCGCCTGCGCTGTAGTGATCTTCTCCGTTGAACGCCACGATCTCCAGGCCAGGCCTTCCCTGGTAGGCTTGCAGCAGTTCGGCCAGAAGCAGCAAGACCACGGTACCTGAGGCGTTGTCGAGCGCTCCGGGCGTGCCCTTTTTCGCATCGATGTGGGCACAGACAATGATCTTTCGCCCGGCATGGGAATTCTTTCGGGCGATCACATTACAGGCCTCCGAAGGGATGCGTCGGGCGGTGCTCTTCAGGCTGAAGACAGCCCCTGCTATGGCAGCGATCTCGTTGCCTGTGGCCTCGTCGCAGTAAACGGAGGGGATGTCAAAGTCGCCATCTGTTATCAGGGGAAATGGGCTTACGGCCCCTGCTGCCCACGGATTTTTACCAGTGGCCGTGATTATGGCGGCCGGTTGCTTCTGTTCCAGCAGGGCGTAGATCGCTCTATGGCTGTCAGGATTATAGAATTTGAAATTCTTGGGCATCAACGGCTCCGCACAGAGCTCGCCTTTCAGGAGCAGCAGTTTGCCCTTGCAGGCGCACTTTTTGAGATCTCCGACTGTGGACGTGATAACCACCTCAGCCGTCACATTGCAACCATGGGAAAACGGGCTCGACCTGACAGTATACGATCGCCCGCCAACCGTGAGAGAGGCATCCCCGCTGTCGTAGTCGATGCAGGGGAAGGGAGTCATGTCTACGTCATAGCCAAACCGGCTGATGGTATTGGCAAAGAAGTTCGTCGCCTTTCGGTTGCCCGGTGAGCCTAGGCTCCGGTCAGGCTTGACTGAACAGAACGTCTTCAGATAGGCTTCCGCTTTTTCCACGTAGCTCATAGTCATAGTTAATAACTCGATGAACAAGCACCATATTGTAATTAACCAATATTGTACTTTTACAGTATAATATACGAGTAATATTGCATAAGTATTATATGTCATTATCGGTCGACGATCGGACGATGGCATAGGAAACGATAGAGGCATACTTGCCGGCCTTTCGATAGTACCATAGCAGTCCAATGGCAACGGTTTGTCAAATACTATCGGCATGCACTTACAGACAAACTATTTCTACGATCTTTTCACTTGTTTCATTCGATGAGGCGCGTCTGTGTTTTCTGCGGGTCGAGCCCCGGTGCTAGACCAGAATACGTCTTGGCCGCCCGCGAGCTTGGGGGATTACTGGCTATGCGCAAGATCGAACTGGTCTACGGCGGCGCAAAGGTGGGGATCATGGGCGCGCTAGCCTCAGCTACAGTCGATGCTGGCGGAGAAGTGATCGGCGTGATACCAGAAAGCCTCGTCAAAAAAGAGGTGGCGTTCAGGGAACTCAAAGACCTGAGAATCGTCGATTCTATGCACGAGCGCAAGGCGTTAATGGCCAAGCTTTCCGATGGGTTCATTGCCCTGCCAGGCGGGCTGGGCACCCTAGAAGAGTTCGTCGAGGCTGCCACCTGGTCCCAGCTCGGCCTTCACCAGAAACCCTGTGGCCTGCTGAACGTATGCGGGTACTATGATGGCCTTACCAAGTTCCTTGATCATTCCATCAGAGAGATGTTCGTGCGGCCGGAAAACCGGAGCATGATCATGATCGAGGAATGCCCGGAAAAGCTGCTGGACCGATTTGAGGTATACAGTCCAGTGATCTCGGACAAGGCGGCCTGGGCACTGCAGCTCACGGCAAGGGCAAGGAAATGGTAAATAACCCTGCGCCCACGAATCGAATGATTGCCCAGAATACACGAACGCCGTACTAAGACGATTTTTGGCCATCTCCATAAACGTCTGCCTCCAGATATATGCCAGGAGCATATCGACGGCACACAGTACATGTAGCACAGATGATAACTTATTGCTTCCTAAAGCTGCCATATAGCCACGGGGAGCGCGGAAGGTCGAAGTGATCGTCACCCTTTGATCTTTTCTTCGACACATTTTTCCAATTTACCCTTTGCGTATATCCTTGAAAGGATAAATATCAGTGTGAAGAAGATGATACTGAGGCCGTAGGTCAGGTACATCATCGAGTCCATTTTTGCCTGAAGGGCGACATCAAAGGGCTTACCGTCGCCGTAGAGATAATTGTAGTACTCCAGCACGGCGAGGGGATGGGTCCTCATAGCCACATCATTGTAGAGGAAATGGTAAAAATAGTCCACTGAGTCAAGCACCCCGAACCAGACGGCCGTAATCGCCCACGAGATGGGCATCGTCTGCACCAGATAAGGCAGCAGCAACAGGCTTTCGAGCGCCATGGCCCCATGGGATATCAGTCGTTCCCAAGAAGCCAGCGCGTTTTCCGGCCTAAAAAAGATCTCCCCGAACCACAGCAGCACGATCACGGTCCATACTCCGTACATGGACAGCCCCACCGCTGTGATGGTGTTAAACGTCTTCCACGGCCTGCCGACAATGATCAGAGTCAGCGCGATGGCCATAAAAAAAGTATAGAGAGGACAGTCCGGCACAGCCAGCCAGAGGTACCATGGCGTCATGGCGAGTTGCTCCCAATAATAGTACAGGCCGAACAGAGTACCGGCCACGTTGATCAGCAGCACAATGACCAGCAGCCTGCGATCGCCGTTGACCGTCTCGATGATCCTTCTGACGAGCTTAAACATCACCGGAGTCCCCGTCTTTTTTCTCTATGATGCGGGCCGGGACACCGCCCACGAAAGCGCCTGCAGGTACATCCGAGTTCACCAGCGAGCCAGCCGAGATGCACGCCCCATCGCCGATTGTGACACCGGCCAGCACGGTCGCATGGGCTCCAATCAATACATTCTTGCCGATGATCACTTTACCGACCCGCTTGCGATCGATCATATAATCGTGGGCCAAGATCGTCGCGTCGTAGCCGACAATGGTATTATCCCCAATCTCGATCAGTTCCGGGTAGAGGATGTCTATAGTAGCCTCAAGCGCCATGGAGACCTTATCACCCACTTTTACGCCCATCAGCTTCATGGCTAGCAGCTTCAGTCGCCGGAACGGGCTGTAGCGTACGATGAGCAGCATGAAAAAGTTAAAGGTAACCTTAATTGGGCTCGGATTTTTTGTCCAGTCCCAGAGAGGATTCGCCCCCTTCGGAGAGGGGTAATCCTGGAGCTTACGATCGGCCATTCTTCCCAGTCACCCGGACGATCGTCGGTGTCGTGTCTCTGCCCATCAGCTTCATCAGCAGCGCCTTCTGCGCATGGAGCCGGTTTTCCGCCTGCTCAAAGATGACCGAATTGGGGTTGCGCATGGCCTCGTCTGTTATCTCCTCCCCACGGTGGGCGGGCAGGCAGTGCATAACCAGGCAGTCCTTTTTCGCGAGCCTGATCAGATTGCTGTTGATCTGGTAGTCCCTGAGGTCCGCGATACGCCGTTCCTTCTCCCCCTCCTGGCCCATCGACACCCAGACATCGGTATAGAGCACGTCAGCGTTATTAGCAGCCTCTCTGACATCCTGTGTAATCATGATCTTGCCACCCACGGAGCGAGCCTGGCGCAATATCTCCTGATCCGGCTCGTAGCCCTTCGGACATGCCACAGCCATCTCCATCCCCATCATAGCACAGGCAAGCATCAACGAGTTGCATACGTTATTGCCATCACCAACCCAAGTGAACTTCAGGCCCGCAAACCGACCCTTTTTCTCCCGAATGGTCAGCAGATCCGCCAACACCTGGCACGGGTGTTCCCGGTCACTGAGCCCATTAATAACTGGCACCGCCGAGTTCGATGCAAGTTCCAACACCATATCATGGTTATTGGCCCGGACCAAGATCCCATGGGCATAGGACGAGAGGATCCTGCCGGTGTCAGCTACCGTTTCCCCACGGCCGATCTGCATCGATGAAGGGTCAAGGTACAGCGCGTGACCCCCCAGATCCATCATTCCCACCTCAAACGATACCCTAGTCCTGGTCGACGACTTCTCGAAGATCATCGCAAGGCTCTTATTCTTGAGATAGTCGGTGATGACACCCTCTTTGCGCATGCGCTTGAGGTCCTCAGCGCGATCAAGCAGGGACTCCACCTCGACCCCAGCCATATCCGCAAACGATATAAAGTGCATTTACTGGTTAATTCACTCCTTCAAAGGATAAACAGAAACATTACGGCAACGATAATAAAACTATCCTATATATGCCTGAGGCTACTGACAACCGGGGAAGAAACATGGCCGTTACCAGTTAAAATAACAATGATAAGAGTTTATCTACCCGGGAGCGCGGAGAGGCGAGAGACCCCGATCCTTCAGGACGGGATGGATAGCCCCTCGCCCCCCTCCTCCGAAGTTGTATCTCGCGTCGCGACCACTGTCCTTTAAGGTAGACACCTTTTCAAGTACCTGCGAATCCTTTCGCGCACAACATATCGATACGTGGTGACGGCAAATGTAGCCAGTGATTCTCAAATGGATAATTGGTAGTGGTCACGTCACTATGCTGGAGAAGGCGAATTGCAATACGTTTCTCGAATCAAATTGTCAAGCTGTGGGATGACAAGCTATGTCCTTCAGGGAATGGTAGTTGACTTGTGAGCTGTAAGCGATTGCGGCACGGCTCCCACACCCTTAAATCGGCGTAGTGCACCGTCAGTTATTTATATGTTAAGGATTGTTTTATGCTTCGCAAGTTGCCGCCATAACTCAGTTGGTAGAGTGGCTGGCTGTTAACCAGCATGTCACAGGTTCGAGTCCTGTTGGCGGCGCTTAACCCCGCCGTACGGGGGTGTAGCTTAGCCAGGTCAGAGCGCCCGGCTCATAACCGGGCGGCCATGGGTTCGAATCCCTTCACCCCCATGAATAAGTACTCCGGCATAGGTTCAAATATTTGTGCTGTCAAACATATACCAACAAGCCCTGTTAGCTCAGTTGGGAGAGCGCCAGACTGAAGATCTGGATGTCGCTGGTTCAAGTCCGGCACAGGGCATTAAACCACTTTTGATAAATCCTCTTTTTTCTATAAAAATTTTTGACGACTTCAATAAGGCTAAATGGATTTAGGATCAACTTCCTTAACAATATCTGCTCTGGCCTCAGATGGATCGACAGAAGAGATTCGATGACTCTGAATAGTCAGTTACCAGCGATTAAAGTCGTTAGCTTGCTGTCCAACTTCTCTGAATTCATAGCGGTGGAGTTGTGCATGGAGATCGTCCCTTAGATTTATCGGATGATGGCCTATTGATATACCCTGAATTCCAGGTTTTAGGCGCATAAATGATAAAGCGCGAGAAAAACATCTACTGCGTTCGCTCATCCTTCAAAATTGACAAGGTAAAACGTCATGCGTTAATAAGCGCATAACAAAATTACCATAATCCGATTGGCCATTACCCAATATTCCGTTTACACTAGCCGATATTCCTTTTTGACATGCTACATCCATCATTTTATGCGCTTAAAATTCCGGAACTCGGGATGTATAGTAATCCTAAGATACCTGGAGATAGCGGCCTATGCGCTAGTTCTTGAAGAACTGGACGGTCCTCTTCCACGAGTCTACCTGCGTGTGTGTGTTCCCTTTTAACGAACCGCCCATGGACAGCACGAGCCTTGGCGCCAGTTTGGTCGAGGTCACGCCGGCTGGTATGACGTAGGGCACGTAGAACGGCTCGCCCGCATCTTCATAGACGACTAGGTCGTACTTGTGCTGGTAGTTCCTCTCTCGGAGCGTATCCATGATCTGCGTACAACCATCG
>Ga0187785_10000220_pt1 | contig 22286 bp, 25 predicted proteins | sample 0815_BV2_4_20_MG_FD_132466 | JGI IMG/M metagenome (GOLD analysis project Ga0187785, IMG submission 132466) | Tropical peat soil microbial communities from peatlands in Department of Meta, Colombia - 0815_BV2_4_20_MG | ecosystem: Environmental > Terrestrial > Soil > Wetlands > Peat | place...
ATTGGTGGCTAATAGCGGTAGCAAAATATAACAATCGGTGAAAACCAAAAATAGATTAACAGACTAACATCATTACTGTAAATGCATCTCCGTGTAAACCGGTGCATAGTGATGGAAAAGCAACTGATTAGGATTCCTAATCCGCAGGTCGCAAGTTCGATCCTTGCCGGGGGTACCAGGAAACATTGAAGATTCAGGACGTAGCCTGAATCTTTTTTCCTTTTGGACTCCTTTTGTGTTCACAAAGGTACACATTCTTTTCCGGGAGAGGGTTCTTGGTTCTGCTGGACGAAGATCTCAGTCTCGCCATCATCAAAGGTCATCTGGTCGATGGCCTGAATAAGCTCCTGACCATTGATACGGCCATATCGATCATTAACGCTTTTTTCCCTTAAACCAATGCGCCATGATCGACTCTGCGATCTGGTAATCCATTCCTGAGCGCCGGGCATTGGTGCGCCACGTGTGCGGCAGATCGTGGAACCGCGGGAAAGGCTTCTCTAATAATTCTGCTTCGTTCAAAGCTTCACAGGCCCTCGGCCTGGGGTTGTCAATCGTAGCTGTCCCCGGTATCCGTGTCCCCTGGCCGTCATGGACAAGAAAAACCCTGTCACTGCCGAGAAATGGGATCCTCATAGCCTCTCACCCCGTTGATCTCGAAAATCTCGAACCCCGTGTCGTGGAAAACAGGCATCGCCGTTATCAATTCATTTGTTGGCGGCAGAATGGGTTACCTGAATCCTTTGGCTCTGTTTGTCATCCGATTGTTTACATCGATGAATCGAGACCGGGTGACGCACGGTATAGCAAAAGGAATAGGGCAATGTTGAGAATTGTTGCAAAAACAGCTTCCATTGTAATGGTGCTTTTGTCGACCTCTGTTACTACCGCATCGGCATTAGATACGACGACCTGTGTGCAGGTAACCATAGCATGTATAGACCAATGCACGGGAACAGGTGATCAAAAAGTAATGTGTGCAAATGGGTGCGAGGCTTTGAGCAAGGTATGTCGAGCCAGCGGTAATGCGAGCACCAAAAACTCCGGAAATAAGTCGACTGACCCGACCGGTACTCCACCCAAAGGCGGGCTGACGCCTGTAGATGTCGGCGGCATCAAGGACCCTGGCGGTGGCGGGAGTTCTCCCACGAAGCCCATACATGGGCTGGAGCCCATTAGTGTGGGTGGCATTAAACAATCCGGTGACGGCACTGGTTCCGACACAACGACTATTTACCGTACCCACAGCAAGATCGTGGACAATCCAGACGCTCAAGACCTCATCTGGGGCAAAACCAAAAAAGTCAACGTAGGGACTACCGGGCTAACAGATGGCCAGACCGGTGCCTCAGGCAAAGAAAAGATTCAGACTCATCCGGAAGAATTTGCAAAGCCAATCAATTCTCAACCTCACGTCGTCACAGGCCAGAAAAAGTCTAACGGTGAGACCAGAGGGGTAATTACTGGACAGGCTTCTCAGAAAGATGGTTCGGGAAACCGGAAGTTTGACGAGGTTTTTCGCCAGATGAAGGAGAAGACAAGCGTTCAAGACACGGGGTCTTCTTTGACGCGATCTGGTTCGACCCAAAGCCGTCCTCATGGGAGGCATAGGTAGACGCAAGGGGGCAAACCACAAGATAGAACAACTTGGACCTTCTTTTCAGCGTTTCACTCCTTCGATGCCCGTGAATTTCCAGTGCGCGGGCTTTCCCGTTTCTGAGCACCCCCGGGCTTCGGCCCAAACATCGGACGCGACCTCGGGCTTGGAGCGAGCTTTTTTTCTTGACAACCATCCGGCACGCAGGTATGTAAGTAAGTATTACATACATGGCCGTCCCCGGGATTCAATGACATGAAGAAAAACGCTGCAGCGCCACCAAGTACCGCACCTCAACATGCTCAGGATTCACAGCGAATCGACGTGCCTCCTGGTGGCGTAAAGATCATGGAGGCCCTGAGGCTGCTGCTGCAGGAAAAAAGCTTCGACGCCATTACCACGGCGGAGATATCAAAGGTCGCTGGTGCCAACGAGGCGCTTATCTATAGATACTTTAAAGATAAGAGAGGCTTGCTCCACAAGGTGCTGGCGGAGTACACCCTGGATCACCTTCTTCAGATTCGAACCGCTGTCAACCATGTGCAGGGAGCACTGAACAAACTCAGGCAACTGATGAAGGGCACCATATCCTTTCATAAGAAGAATCGTGTTTTTTCCCAGATACTCTTGTTGGACGTCAGAAATTACCCCGGGTACTTTGATAGTGACGCTTACGAGTTGGTTAAACAATATGCCAGGCTCATTGACGAAATCGTGGAAGAAGGGATCAGAAATAACGAAATCCGAGAAGATGTTTCTATGGCCTGCGTGAAGGATGTCATTGTGGGCAGCATAGAGCATGCCTGCCTCAGGTCGGTGGTGTTCAAGCGGGAATTTGACGAGGAATTACTGGCGCGCAATCTCACAGAAACGGTAATCGGTGGCCTGGCCAAGCCCACCGCGCTGTCGCGACCGGCCGAGGATGGCAAGGACCTCAATCCCGGCGATCGAACGTGCACACGCATGCCGAAGACAACATCCAAGAAGCGCGCGTAGCGCCACAATCTTTTCAACTCGCGCCACGATGCTGCGAGTTGCCCGGCCGGCCGGAACACGCCGAGAAGACTTGTTAGTGCGCCGGGCGTATCGTACCAGAGAGTTGCTGTTTGCGGACCGTTTGAGCGCTCCGAGGAGCATTGTCGGAACCTGGTGGCGAGGAAAACGGCACTTTCTCTCGACACATGTTTCTTGCAAAGGAATCTCGGTTATGGGGCCAAGCCTCATGGGATATGCCGGAGGTTTGTCCAGGGCGGCCCAGTGCCCGCGGACAGGCGCTGGACCGGCGGAAGAGGCCTGCGGACTGACGATACCCAAAATGGCAGGCTAGACGACTGCGGGCTCATGCCATTTCGCTGTCCAATACGTCAAATCGGACGGGACTCTTTTAGCAAAGGGCTACCCAATCTGACATTCTTGAATGCGCATGAGCAGAAATCGTTTTATTTTTGTCCATTGGCGGTGCCGTGTGCCGTTGTAGCGAGAAGAAAATCGCCCAACAACCCGGGCCGCAGAAAAGTAGTGCGATACGTACGGAATGGAGTGAGTTATGCACCTAACCCCGGAAATGACAGAAGAACTTACTATCCTCAGGGAAGCAGTTTATAGGGCGGCCAGGGACAAGATTGCCCCAGTCGCCGCATCAATCGACGAGTGCGGAGAATTCAACCGGGATGTGGAAGCGCTCTGCTGGGATCTGGGTCTGTTGACTCTCGCTCTGCCGCCGGAGTTCGGAGGTTTGGAAAAAAACAAGGGTACCTCCCTGTGCATAGCGGTTGAAGAGATTTCCCGATTCTGCGCATCTTCGGCGTTGTTGCTCATTATTCAGGCCGTGGGGTCGTTTCCCATCGTCCACGGAATATGCCCGGAGATCAGGGATCGGGTACTGTCCGGAATCCGGGACAATCGGCAACTGGTGGCCTATTTGGTGACCGAACCTTCCGGCGGATCGGACGTTGCATCCATCAAGACCACTGCCACCAGAGACGGCAACCAATACGTCATCAATGGAGCGAAATGTTTTGCGACAAACGGTGGCGTGGCATCTCTATACTCGGTCCTTGCCAGAACTTCTCGAGAGGATGGCCACAAGGGTCTGTCGTTCTTCCTCGTGGAGCGTGATCGGGCGGGCCTTCAGGTGGGACGGAAAGAAAACAAGCTAGGCCAGCGCGGGTCCAACACTACGGAGGTTTTTCTCGATGAGGTAAGGGTGCCTGCAGTCAACCTCCTGGGTGAGGAAGGGGCTGGTTTCCGTCTGGCCATGAAGGATTTCGACATGTCCAGGCCGGCGATCGCCGCCCAGGCGCTGGGCATTGCCCAGGGGGCGTTCGAAATGATGGTGAAATACTCCACCGAGCGTCAGACCTTTGGGAAGTTCCTTGCCGATCACCAGATGATCCAGGCAATTCTCGCCGACTCAGGCATGTTGATCGAAGCCGGCAGAGGCCTGGTTTACAGGGCGGCTGCACTCTATGACGCAGGCAAGCGCAATACCAAAATCGCCTCAATGGCCAAGTGCCTCGCCAGCGACGCTGCGATGAAGATTACAACGGATGCAGTTCAGGTATTGGGAGGATATGGGTATACAAAGGATTTTCCGGTAGAGCGCATGTTCCGAGACGCGAAACTCACCCAAATTTTCGAAGGAACCAATCAGATTCAGCGAATCGTCATCGCTCGGGAGATCCTGAACGAGGTCGGTTTTACCATTTGAAGGCTTCCGGTGGAACATTCGGCACATCTGCCTCATGCGTGTTCCGTTAGAGGCTAGGGAGGTTGCACTTTGCTCAAACTAGACGACGAACAGCGAATGATCCTGGAAACGGTCCGCCGGATCGCTGCGAGGGAGATTGCGCCCAGGGCTGCGGAATTGGACGTGGCAGGAGGATTCCCTCACGCAGCGGTGGCCTCCTTTGCGGAGAACGGCTTACTGAATCCTCTTCTTCCCGCACAGTACGGCGGTGTGGAACTGAGTTTGCTCACTTTTTCCATGATTCTGGAAGAAATTGCCCGGGCGTGTGCTGCAACGGCCTTGCTGCTCATCGCTCAGACAGACGGAATGCTTCCGATCCTTCACGGCGGAAGCGACGCCCTTAAAGAAAAATACCTCCGGCGTCTTGCGGATGACTCTCGCCAGTTGACGGCTCTTGCCGCAACAGAACCGTCAGCTGGCTCTGACATCGTGTCCATGAGAACCAGGGCCGTGCGCAAGGGCGACAGGTACATTGTCAACGGCCAGAAATGCTTCATAACCAATGGATCGGTTGCAGATTTCTTCGTTCTGTACGCGTATACCGATGCTTCCAAGGGAGCCCGCGGGATCAGCGCATTTGTTGTGGAGAAAGGCTTTCCCGGTCTCGTGTACGGCAAGAACGAAAACAAGATGGGCATGCGCGGATCGATCAATTCGGAGCTCTTTTTCGAGGACATGGAGGTTCCGGCGGAAAACCTCGTCGGCGCGGAAGGCGGAGGGTTTGTCAATCTTATGAGAACACTTGCGATGAGCAGGCTTTTCTGCGCTTCCCAGGCCGTGGGCATTGGCCGAGGCGCTCTGGAAGAAGCCGTGTCGTACGCTCGTGAACGAGTTCAGTTCGCGAATCCCATTGCGGCCCTCGCTCCCATCCAATTCATGGTGGCGGATATGGCTGCCAGCGTGGAGTCCTCGCGACTGCTGACTCACAAGGCCGCGCTCCTATTCGACGAGGGCGAGCTTGAGCGTGCAGGCACTTTTGCGGCAATGGCCAAATTCTCGGCATCAGACGCCGCGATGCGAGTCACCACGGACGCGGTTCAAATCTTGGGAGGTTACGGCTACATGAAGGACTACCCCGTGGAACGAATGATGCGAGACGCAAAACTCACGCAGATCTACACGGGAACCAATCAGATTATGAGGCTGATAGCAGGACGAGATCTCTTGCTGTCCCGTTGACCCGGACTGCACCGCGAGTCAATGGGAGGGCGAACGTTCGGCGGTCTCCAGACCCGGGAACCGTTTCACAGCACACAGGGCAATCCCGCCTTCACGTTGATGATGCGGGAATCATTCTGCTGCGGGTTCGATAGTGCTGCGCATTGAAAATGGTGTTTTCAGTCCGCAGTCAGCCAGGTTGTCCTCGCAGCGCAGTAAGGCAGGCCGTCCGAAGCGAAGGGGACACCTGGCTGATGGACGCATTCTTAATGCGCATCACCATATCTCGTCGGTGCCCAGAGGCTGACATCACACGGTGCGGAGCCATCAAACATTTACCAGAAAAGGGAGGACCGTAACATGAATAAGCGGAGCATCACCTATGACGTGGAAATGTTCAAGGACACCTTTGAGAATGAGTTTACCTATATAGAGGGATTCCGGAGAAACACTCATCGTTACAAGGACAACAGAGCTCTCACGTGCCCTGTCAGAAAGAAAACCTGGACATACTCCGAAGTCGACAAAGAGGCGAACAGGCTGGCGAACGCGCTTCTGAAGGATCACGTTCGCAAACGGGACGTCGTTATGTACCAATTGTATAACTGTCCGGAATTTCTGTTCCTCTATCTTGCTCCTCAAAAGATTGGCGCCATCAACTGCCCCATCAATTTCAGGCTCTCCTATGGGGAAACCGCATATATTATCGACGACAGCAAGCCCACGATCTATTTTTACGATGCAGCCATAAGCGAAGTGGCCGAAAAAGCATTGAATACTGCTTCGCACAAGCCCGCGAAGGTGGTGATGGTGGATAGCTTCGGTTCGCACAAACCTTTTGACGGAGCAATTTCGTACAATGAGTACGTGGAAGGCAAGCCAGAAGCAGATCCGGGAATTCACAGACCCAGTCACATTTATGACGAGACAACGAGGCTGTATACTTCAGGGACGACCGGCATGCCCAAGGGCGTTCCTTTGAACAATGTCAACGAAATCCTGAGCGCGCACGATGTCATCATGCATTTTCCGCTTTCTCCTCGAGACAAAACGATGAATATGACGCCGTGGTTTCATCGCGGCGGGCTCTATTCAGGAGGCCCCAATCCCACGCTGTACACGGGTGGCGAAGTAATCTGCCTCCGGGAATTCGATCCTCCTAAGGTCTTGGATTGTGTACAGGAATACGGTCTCACGTTCCTCATCGGAGCGCCTGTCACGCTAAAAGGCTTGTGCGACGAGCAGGAGAGAAGCCCTCGAGATCTCGGGAGGCTCAGGGGCATCGTGACCATGGGAGCCCCTTTGGAGAAGAATAGCTGCATCCAATTTCAGAAGGTCCTGACTCCCAACATTTTCAATGGATACGGTTCCACGGAAGCCTTTTGGAATACGTTCCTCAGGCCGTACGATCTTCCTGATATGGCGGGATCGGCCGGCCGTTCCTGCACCGACGACGACGTGGCCGTAGCAAGGCTGTATTCGGATCGCCTGGCCGAGCCGGATGACCATGTGGCGAAAGATAATACGGAAGTGGGGGAGATCATTGTAAAACCCACGGGTAAGTGCGCCTTTGATTACATCAACAAAGCGGATGAAGCAAAGAAAAAGTTTTACAAAGGCTGGTTGTATATCGGAGATCTGGGAACATGGAACGAGGAGGAATTCATAACCGTCGTCGGACGAAAGGACGACATGATTATCTCAGGCGGTGAAAATATTCAACCTGTACAGGTGGAGGAAATTATCAACCAATGCCCCAAGGTGCTCGAAAACGTCATCGTAGGAATGCCGGACGACAAGTGGGGGCAAATGGTTGTCGCGTATGTGGTCAAGCGGGATCCATCCCTCACTGCGAAAGAACTCGACGAGTTCTGTCGCAATCATCCGATGCTGGCACGATACAAGAGACCGCGCTACTACTGTTTTGTGGAGCAGCTTCCCTTGACGGCCACCGGCAAGAAGATCCACTACAAGTTGAAACAACAGGCTGTTGAAGATTGTGCCAAAGGGTTGTTGGAGACAATTTGATCACGATGGTCGAAAATCGGGAGGTGACGCCACATGGCTCACGGTGATGACGAACAGGTGAATTGCGAAGAGGAAAGCCCATTGCAAAACGGCACGGAATCGCGTGGTGGCGCGGGAGCGACGGAATACCGGGAGATCGTCTTCGAACAGAAAGGTGCTATTGCAATCCTTACCCTGAATAGGCCGGATATTCGGAACGCTTTTACCCATCAGGAGATGATCGACGAGATTGTCGACGTGTGTCAAAAGGTGCAGGATGCGGATTCGGTGAGCGTTCTCGTGGTTACGGGTGCTGGCTCCTCCTTTTCGGCTGGAGGGAACGTCAAGGACATGTACAAGAAGGAGGGCATGTTCTCGGGAGATCCGAATGACGTGCGCCAGAACTATCGTAAAGGAATCCAGCGAGTCACCCTCGCGTTCCAGCGCCTCGACGTGCCCGCCATTGCCGCAGTGAACGGCCCGGCCATGGGTGCGGGCTGCGATCTCACCTGTATGTGTGATATCCGTATTGCCAGCGAGAAAGCACGTTTTGGCGAGACTTTTGTGTCGGTAGGATTGATCCCCGGGGATGGCGGCGCTTTCTTGCTTCCTCGGGTCGTAGGTTTCTCCAAAGCGTTGGAACTGGCTTTTACGAGTCGCGTGATTGATGCCGCCGAAGCGCTTCGCATTGGGCTGGTGAGCGAAGTGACGCCACCTGAAAGACTGTTGGAGCGCACAATGGAGGTTGCGGCCGAGATCGCCCAACACCCGGCACGAATTCTCCGTCTTGCCAAGCGTCTGTTCTATCTGTCCCAAGGGAGAAGCCTGGAAGAAACGTTGGAACTATCCTGTTCTTTTCAGGCTCTGTGTCACCACAGTCCCGAGCATATGGAGGCCCTGGAGGCATTCTTTGCCCGGCAACGAAATCGAAGCGGGCAAGAAGATCAACGTCTCCCCGGCAAATGATGTAGTGATTCTCGAAAGAAATCGCGGATTGGCTATGCGAAATATTACAAGTTTGTCATTGCGAGGGCAAAGCCCGAAGCAATCTCGTTCGCCAAGGCGAGATTGCTTCGTCACTACGCTCCTCGCAATGACCTGCTTCAACATTGTACATCCAAGGGAAGGCTTATCAATCCAACAATACTTTCGAGAATTACTCTAAACGTTCTTGAGGTGAGGTTCGGGGGGGAAGATCTCATACGGATTCGCTTTCTTACAGGTAACTCGATTCTGGGCACAGGCTGGGGGCACTCCTTCGCTGCGGACGACGCGGAGCCGTCTCATCACTTCGCTCAGGAGAGCCCCCAGCCCTGCAATCTCATAAATCTTATGGCGAATGCGTATCACAAGAAGTGGCTACCCGAATTCACGTATTTGAAAGCGCATTGGTTACCGCGAACTCAAGTCGACGGGTATGCGGAGCGTGATTCCCGCCTATCCAGCGCTCCTCACCGGTCATGTGAAGCAAGGTCGACGAAACTGTCGAGCAGCCTGTTTAAGCCTTCACTATCCTCAACGCTCCTGACGCTGCCAAGAATTCCAAGCCCCTCAGTCTTGTCGTGAACCGCGGTCTCGTCGTCATCGCAGATCAGAATTGTAGCCGTGGTCCACGATATTTCCAACAAATCGGCCAAGAGTCGAGCTCCCGACACACCAGCGACCCCGTCCTCAACGATTACGAGGTGAGGTGCGCAGGTGCGGCTTTTCCGAAGAAGCGCTTCCGGATCTGTGGCTATCGTTGGGTGGATTCCTCGTTTTTCGAGCATGTCAGCGGCCACCGCGGCCCGTTGCGGATCCGTCACCAGCAGGGTAGCCCTCAGACTTCGGGCGATACAGTCACGTTTCATGTTCTGTTCCCGGCCACTCGGCCGACTATCGATGCCACCTGTTGCGTCTGTGCGTTATTCCGAATCTCCTTAGTTCCGAGCCGCGCTTTCACGGCCCGATTCAGTTCCCTCATCCAAAGGACACCCAGTCACCGTTGCCGATATAGAGATCGCTCTTGGAGCCTTTGCTTCCGTTTCCCCGCACTACCGGGTAACCCAACTCAAGCATTTTTTGGACCGCGGGCAAGCCGGTGCAGTGGTTGGCGGCGATTTTCTTGAATCCGTAGGAGCCTATTTTCTCTATCAGGCCGCGCTCTTCATCTCCCAGATTGCCAAATGGTGCAAGATGCAACCCTCCGTACAGGCCATAGAGCTTTCCTCCTGCACTGAGCATGTTGACCGCGTAATCGGCGAAGGTGGTGATGTTCTGGTGGCAGCACCCTGTGAACAGTACCAGACCGGCATCTCTCACATTGAAAAAAAGAGACTGCTCTCCTCTGACCTTCAAAACAATGGGGATGTCAAATCCGACGGATACAACACCATCCATCAATTTTGTGGTTTCTCCCACCCGGAATTTTGTGAGGCTTCCTTTGTGGGCTATGGAATTGCGTGCTCCGGCCCTGGGGAAATCCTTCCCATCCAAATAGCTCATGGCCACGGGCTGGAAGGTGCTGGGAATAATGATCTTGATCTCCGGGTTGTACTTGAGGACGGCTTCCAGGCCCCAGAAATGATCCAAGTGTTCGTGGGTAATGTACAGGAAATCAATTTCGCCGTTCTGAAGCATGCGATCCACGCCTTCAGCCTTGAATCGCTCGTCCATGTATTTCGCATCCCATCCAGTATCCACAAGGAACCTGATCTTGTTGCCACTGAGGCTGTCGACCTCCACAAGGGAACAACTTCCCGCCGCGTTTGCAGGAGTCCACTCGCCGCTCCATTGTTCTGCGTTTTTCGGTCCCCCGGCCTTGCCCAGGTCGGCGAGCATCACCTGGTTATCCCACCAGCCAACCTCGGAAATGCACGTGATGGTGACCTTTTTGCACTCGCCCATCGACTTCAGGTCCAGGTGACTCGCGTCCACATGCTGCGCCTCGAAAGCCCCGTCCAAGCTGAGCATAGCCCCTCCGATGATCACTGTTTTGAGGAAATCCCGTCGGCCCAATGTTTGCATAATGAATCTCCTTTACCGGATGAAAATAATACACTGATCAGAATTCCTCTCGTTCACAGCCAAGATTCAGAATGTTCCCTCGCGTGGCACCCTGTCGCCATCACGAAGAACCACAACAACTGCCGGGAACGCATCCTTTCTTCGATGGCTCGCTTCCGCAGCAACTCGTCCCGGCGGCATGACCCGATGGTTCGTTATTGACCAAAATGGAAGGGGTGGACATCAATTGCTCCAACTTTGACCCTCCGCAAGAGGTACACACGAGATCGTCCGAGTTCCTTCCCATGCCCACAAGGAGTTCACTCACCTGATTGCATTCCGAGCACCTGTATTCATAGATCGGCATCTGTTTTTCCTTCCTCCATGCGCCAGCAGTTGAGACCTGCTTCCAAGTCGTGGTTTTCACTGAGTATTGCTTTTCGTAAGTTCGGTGCCGGATTTCATGACCAAGAGAGATTGCTTCGTCGCTGGCTCCTCGCAATGACAGGCCCGAGCAGTGTCATGGCGAGCGAAGCAAAGCAATCTGCCCCGACAGACCCGATTTAAGAAAACCTGTAATAAGCACCGTCTCTTTTGATGCTTCCGCCAACAGAGGTATCCAACTCAGGACAAGAGATCCGGCGCCAGCCGCTCCCAGATCCCCCGAATAGCCCTGCTTGCGGAGGAATCGCCGTTTTCCACCGCACAACGCCGCTGCACCATCGACTGGATCACTTCGGGATCGTACGGAATTCGACCTATGACCTTAGACTCATTGCGTAACGCGACCTGCTCTATCCGGTCGGCCACCTCCGGGTTAATATCGCACTTGTTGATAACCACCCAGGCGGGAATCCTGAACCCCCGTACGAGCTGCATGGCACGTTCCATGTCGTGCAGCCCGGACAGCGTCGGCTCCGTGACAATCAAGACGCGGTCGGCTCCCGTAAGAGAGGAAATTACCGGGCAACCCACTCCTGGAGCCCCATCCACCAGTACGAGCGGTATCTCTTTCTTTCTTGCGAGATCCCTTGCCTGATTCCTGACGAGCGCTACCAGCTTGCCCGAATTTTCTGCACCCGGGAAGAGTGAGGCGTGGACCATCGGGCCGAAACGAGTATCCGAAATACACCAATGCCCGTTCAAACCTTCTTCAAGAGAAACAGCCTGTTCCGAACACACATGAACACAGACCCCACAACCTTCGCACGAGAGAGGATTCACCACCAGCTCAGCGTTGATCGCACCGAAGCGACACGTTTCTCGACATTTTTGACATTGAGAGCATTTCTCCCGGTCTATCGCTGCCTTGGCTGCGCCCCGGAAATCTTCCTCATGATGGATCTCCGGATGAACCAGAATGTGAAGATCCGCAGCGTCCACATCGCAATCCGCCAGCACTTTGTTCGGTGCCAGGAAAGCGAAACATGCAGTCAGACTCGTCTTGCCCGTGCCTCCCTTGCCGCTGATTATGACGAGTTCTTTCATGATTTCGTTTCCTCGAGATGTGGCCTGTTACCGTTGATCAAGTCCCGTATCGTCACGAACAGTTCGAGAAACGTGTCGACATATTGAGGAGTTGAGTCAACGAGCAGATTTCCTCGTGCGTAACCCTCCGCGATGCGCCGCTCATGAGGGATTTCCGCCAGCAGGGGTATCCCTTTTTGGCTGCAGAATCCGTGAACCTCGCCATCCCCAATGTCCGAGCGGTTCAGAATTACCCCCAGCGGAATCCCGAGATCCTCGATTGCCCCAACCGCAATTTTCAGATCGTGTAGGCCGAAGGGAGTTGGCTCAGTTACCATAACGATGAAGTCAGACCCTGTGATCGTTTGGATCACGGGACAGGACGCGCCAGGTGGCGCATCGAGAATAGCAATCTTGTGGCGATTGATTCTATGTTTGACCGCCCTGATGAGCGGCGGGGACATGGCCTCTCCCACTCTGAGCCGGCCATGCACGAACTCAACGGGGCCGGCAAATCCAGTTTCGATAACTCCTAATTCGCGGCCTCCCTCGGTTATGGCATTTTCGGGGCAGAGCAGCGTGCAGCCACCGCATCCGTGACACATTTCAGGAAACGTCAGAACCTGATTGCCGATAACAACGATCGAGCTGAACCGGCAAATCTCCCCGCATTTGCCGCAGAGCGAGCACTTGTTCGCATCCACAACGGGCACGGGGACGGCTACGGGTTGAGACTCTTGCAGAACCGGCTTCATCAGAACGTGACAATTCGGCTCTTCCACGTCACAATCGAGCAGTTGGGCCGTGGACCCGAGAACCCACGCCAGGCTTGTTGCAACGGTAGTTTTTCCCGTTCCTCCCTTGCCGCTGGCTACGCTGATGATCATTGGTGTCACCAATGCGCTTCCGCGTTCGGTTGATCAGCAAAGGCAACCCCATTCCGATTCAGGCGATCAAGGACGTCCTTGACCGTTCCGGATTGCTCGACCACCACCTTCACGCCCGCAGCCTGCAAGGCTCGGAATGCATTCGGCCCGCAATGACCGGTCACGAGGACTTCCACCTTCCGGTCGGCCACGACCTTGGCAGCCTGGATTCCTGCTCCCTTCAAGGCATTGGAGTTCCGCGAGTTGTCAACAGCCTCCAGAACCGTTCCGTTCTCATCGAGGATCACGATGTACCGTGCCCGGCCGAAACGGGGATCGACCTGGGAGTGAATCTCCGTTCCCATTGAGGTGACTGCGATTTTCATGACTGTCTCCCTGTTACCCGGTTCATCATTGGCCACCGCCGCACACCTGATTCGCTTGTATCAATTTCAGCCTTCCCTGAAGCAAATGATCTATGACCGCCGCCACCGTATCGCCTTCAGGCCCGTAATAGACGTCAATCCCGGCCTGCCGAAAACCCATGAGCGGCCTCATGCCGATGCCTCCCACTATCAAGGCATCCGCCCGGCTCTGTTGGAGCAGGTTCACCGGCGCCTGGCATCCACCCTGTCTGTGAGGCGGATTCTGGAGAATGGACACTTCCCTGATATGTCCGTTCTCAACGTGTATCAGAGTGAAAACGTCACAATGCCCGAAATGTCCCGAACGCAACGATTCCAGTCCTCCCGGCTGCATGGACGGTACGGCTATGGTTTTGCAAAACATCCCTGTCATTCTCCTTCTCATTCGGCGTTGTTGGAAGAGGCGTCCGAGTAGACGACTCCTTGACTCTTGTTCGCTGCCAGCTCGTCCGGCATGACATTTTCCGTCTTGCCTGCGAAGCATTCGTTCATTCCACAGGCCTTTTCATCCGTCTCATCTGTCGACGTCGCCTGCACAGGAAGGTTCCCGGCATTGCGAACTCGGCATCCATGATGGTACCGTCTCTGAACGCCTTCAGGATCTTCGGTACATCTCCGGCCAACCACGCGACGAGCCGGATGCCTCGCAGACAAATCTGGTCTTCGACGGAGCAGCTGATTCCTCCGCAGAGCAGCACATCCACATCAAGTTCCTCGAGGCGCGTCACTCTGTCTCGACGATCGACCATTGACCAATCTTCCTGCGCAATCGGTCCTTGGTCTTCTTGATCCTGAGCAAAAACCAGGATACGCAAACACGTGTCGAAGACCGGTGCAATACGGCCTTGATGTTCGGGAAGAGCAATCTTCATCATCAGCTCCCGCTTGCTGAAGGGCAAGTTGTGTGCCAAATCCCTTGCAGAGCTAGTAACGGTTCGCAGAGATACCGGCGAGTGATTCCACAGCGAAAAACAACTGCCATGACGGTGCATAATGCACCATCCGTGCTTCGCTTGGGTGCGCGTTGCACCGAAAGCAAACGCGGTGGAATTCGCGGCGACAGCACGGGAACCTGCCACTGGTGTGGTTATGGACCTGGCTGCTTGTACCGCGGCTTGCGGTATTTTTCAGCTTGCAGGAGCTATCTTATCCGCTCACCGCATCCCATATTTTCTGTTCCGTATTCTGAAGTTTTTGTGAGCAAATGGCGGACAATGCGATAGACGGATTTGGACGAAAACACTTTTTCATGCCGTTTTTTTTTCCGGAAATTCTTCTCGACAGAACTGTAGAAATGAGTTAGTGTAGGTGCTAATCTGAAAATCGCAAGCACGAAATAAATTCAGGAGGCACGTAATGAACGTCGTCCTTATGATATTGGCGTACGTGAGTGGCTTGGTTTTTGCGGTGTTCATGGCTGCGAAATTTCTCAAGTACTCTAATATGCCGATGCACGTTCGCTGGGAACTTTACCCGATTCCGCATGAAGGCAAGGAAAAAGCTTACGGCGGATCATTTTACGAAGACGTGGATCACTGGAAAAAGGCCAGGCACAAGGACCATTTTGCCCAGTACAGGTTCATGATCCCCGAAATTCTCTTTATCAGGGCGCTTCACGAGGACAATCGTCCGCTCTGGTATTGGTCTTTTCCGTTCCACATGGGCCTGTACCTCTGTATTGGAGGACTTGTCTTGTTGACGATCGGAGCCGTGTTACAAATACTGGGCATGCCTCCGTACGGGTCAGCGTTAGCTACATTCGTCTTGGCCTTGACACAGGTGATTGCGGTTATCGGATTCATTATGGGAACCATCGGTGCGCTCGGACTGTTGTACAAACGCCTGAGCGATACGGTTCTTCATGAGCACAGCGCGGGCATAGACTACATGAACCTCTTATGGCTGGGAGCGATTTTTTCCACGGGTTTTCTGGTTTGGACGGTGGATCCCAGTTTTGATATCTCCCGTCGTTTCCTGATAGGGCTCATCACGCTCTCGCCATCCACCGAGAACATGACCGGTCTCCACATCATTAATCTGCTGCTTTTCATGGGTTTTTGGGCGTATTTCCCCTTTACCCACATGACCCACATGTTTTCCAAATACTTTATGTGGGACAAGGTGAAGTGGGATGACGATCCCAACCTGGGAGATCCGGGAATGGATGCCAAAATAAAGACATATCTTGGTTATCCGGTGTCCTGGTCGGCAGAACACATTGGGGCCCAAGGCGGAACGAAGACCTGGGCGGATGTCGCCACTGCGAATCCCTGGGCTCAGAAGACGGACAAATAGCGGAGGAAAATATGAGACCGGAAGAAATAGCGAAAAAAACAGATCAGCTGGTGAACCTGAATGTTGAAGACCTGCCCAGACTGCCTCCTCCTTATGAAAATTATGAGGAAACACCGATCACTCCGCTGACAGATGACCAGAAAAGCCGATGGGAACATTCGCTGGATGGAGTAAGCGGATTGAATCTTCCGAAGCCTAAGACTCCGGAAGAGGAAAGGCAACTTGTGGAAGCCTTTCTTCGGGGCTTGAGCAAGCTCCTGACCAGAGAGGATAACTGGACCTTTCTTCAGCCACTTTCCCTTTCACTCGAATATTGTGCAAAATGCCAGACTTGCGCGGATGCATGCCCCGCGTTCGAGATGAGCGGGAAAAAAGACATATATCGGCCCACTTTCAGGTCCGACGTCCTGCGCAAGATCGCAAAGAAGTATCTCACCAAGAATGGGAAACTGCTCGCCGGATTTCGAGGCCATGACATAGACCTGAACTGGGACACCCTTGCCCGGTTAGCCGAGTTGTCCTACCGCTGCACTCTTTGCCGGCGATGCACGCAAGTCTGTCCGGTGGGAGTGGATAACGGATTGATAAATCACGAGCTTCGGAAAATCTTCAGTATGGAGATGGGTATATCTGCTCTGGAAGTTCATCAGAAGGGGTCTGTCAAGCAGCTTCAGTTCGGGTCGAGCACGGGAATGACCAAAGCTGCCTTGCACGACATTATCGAATATCTGGAAGATGACATAGAGGAGAAAACCGGGAGAAAGATTTCCATTCCCATAAACAAAAAGGGCGCGGATATCCTACTGTTGCACAATGCCGGGGAGTTTATGGCCTGGCCGGAAAACCCGATGGCATTCGCCATTCTCTTCGATGCAGCGGGCATCAACTACACCATCGCTACGGAGCTTGCCGGATATGATGGCGTAAACTACGGCCTTTGGTATGATGACGTGCAATTCGCCAGGGTCGCGGTTCAGCATTTGGAAGTTGCCCGGGACCTCGGAGTGAAGAAGATCGTTATCGGAGAATGCGGTCATGCCCATAAGGCTCTGTCGGTTATTGCCGACCGCCTCCTCCCCTCAGGCCAGATGATTCCGAGAGAAAGCTCTTATACGCTGCTCTGGGATATCGTGAAAAGCGGAAGAATCAAATTCGATCCGTCGAAGAACGATTTCCCCGTCACCTTGCATGATCCTTGTAACATTGTTCGATTAATGGGTATTGTGCAGCCTCAGCGAGAGGTGCTCAAGGCCATTTTCCCTCCCGGGAGATTCCGCGAAATGACTCCGCATGGAGTGAACAATTACTGCTGCGGAGGAGGATCCGGATTTGCCATTATGGGTTCGGGTAATTTTCCCGACTGGAAGCGCTTGGTATCCGGCCGGAAAAAGCTGACCCAGATTCTTAACGCTTTCCAGGGAGAAATAGATCCTTCGATTCGCAAGATGGTCTGCGCGCCTTGTTCCAATTGCAAGGGAATGATAAGGGATCTCATGGAACAGTACGAGGTTTTCGACAAGACCGGAATATGGTATACTGGTCTCGTAGAACTGATGGTCAATGCCATGGTTGACATTGAAAAGCCATTCATAACCTGGCCGGATGAAGATGAGGATATGTGACGCTTCCAGCCGAGAATTGCAAGCCGCTCTGATCTTATCGTTGCGAGGAGGTAATTCGCTCCTCGCAACGGTCTATCTGCTGAGTCGTTGTAAGCCTTCCGGTTACCGAAGAGATATCTCATGAAAACAGATTCACCTCGCGAGGAAAATGCGGGTGGTGAATACAACGAGCGGTTTCTGGAGTTCATGCGGCTTTTTGCCGATATGGACACCGATGAAAACTTGTTTCCGCGAGAGTGCCGTGTTTGCGGCACTCATTTCGGGAGCATACGGGAATATTTCTGTGCAACGATTCCGAAGGGACACTGTTTCGAAAATTACTGCAAGCCAGGGGCTGATTCCGGCTTCATGTTGCTCTACAGACACTGCAAATGTGGAAACACCTTGGTCTTGACGTTGAAGGAAAAGGAATTTCCCGAGCTCAACAGCTTTTGGCAGATGCTACGGGAAGAAGCGGACGATTCGGAAAGGTCTTTGAAGGAGGTAGTATCGGACTTTGCCGATCAATGTGATTGCTACTTGTTAAGCGTGATCAATCCCTGCAAGGACAAGTAATCATTTCGTGTCTCCACTCGTTTTTTCCAGCCGATCCCACGTATTCGGATTTCCCATACGCGACAGCCGATGGTATTGCCATGCAAGATGGCATTGCAGAATTACTTCTTCAAGTCTGTCCCTGAGATCGTTCATGGTCTTCCCTCCGGCGTTGCACATCTCCTTCTCAGCTTCTTCCGTTACGGTCGAATCTATGTCCGTGAGCAATTCAAAGATTCTCCCGAAGCATTTGTGGACATTGAGCTCGAATTCCTCGCGACTTGAAAACTGCACCTGAAACATCCTTTCTTGCGGAATGATGCAGGTGCTGCAGGAACCCACGTTCAGGCCCTGACAGCACCCATATGCGTGACGTTTATTTTGTCACTGTTATCTTTTCCCATTTCTTGTCGGCCAGCATCAAGTCGTCCACCTGCTGGGCGGCTGCATTGTTCAAATGAAAAGACTCAGGGGAGTCAGGTCCTATCAAGATCACTGGAGCTTTGAATTCCGTCGCAAAAGCTTCTATGGTGGTAGTGCCTCCGAAACTCGCTCCCCGAGCATTATAACCGATCACGAGTATGTCGTAATCACCCTTGCGAAAACATCTTCTGAGTTCAATTTCGTCGGCTCCTTCGCAGAGCCGGAATCCCACATCCACATAGTCTCCGAGGCGTTCGTCGAAAGTTTCCCGAAGTTCTTTGTCCTTCTTGCTGATCAAGTCAGGCGTGACCTTGGCAGTTTCCTGTTTTTCTTTGTCAACAAAAACCACGTCTCTGCGAAGGGTATAAGGGGACTCCAAAAAGTGAAACACGTTTAATCTGGTTTTGTGATGTCGTGCCAATGCCAGAGCATAATCGAATGCCCAATCTCCTTGACGTGAAAACACTGCACACAGCCCGATGCCCTTCATAGTAACTCCTACCTTTCTCCTAAGATATTTTGAAATACGTATAACTTTCGAACTCAGCGAAGTCATTTCACATACTTCTCGAGGCTTGCACTTGCTTTGGCCTGCTCAGGGGAATTTCGATATGGAAGGTAGTTCCCACATCTGTTGCGGATTCAACCGCAATGGTCCCGCCGTGTTCCTCAATGATTTTTCTTGTCACTACAAGCCCCAGACCCGTTCCTTTCGAACCCTTTGTAGAATAGAATTTCGTGAACAGTTTCTGTCTGACCTCCTCAGGCATTCCGCTACCGTTGTCGGCCACCCATAAAGAGAGAACCGAATTCTCTACACGTGCTCCGATACGGACATAAAACGAACTCTTGGCCCGGGTCGAATGACACGCTTGGATCGCATTTGAAACGAGATTTGAAATGGCGCTGTGAATGCCTTTAGGATCCAGGTACCAGGTTCCTAAATTGTCATCAAATTCTTGAACGAGATCGACATTGCTTTCTTTCGCTTTCTTGCCGTACAGATCGGAAATCTCCTTGAGAATGTCAGCAATCCCGCATTCTTCGTATTCAGGGGTCCTCTCCTTGGAAGCGTACAAGATGTCTTTCACCAGTCCGGAAACTTTCTCCACGTTTTTCTTAACCATATTCCATCCGGTTCTGGTCCTGTCTTCCTTGCCGGATCTCAGTCCGGAATCGACAATGTACACGCCCCCTTCTAATCCCGATAAGATATTTTTTACGTCATGGGACATTCCCGCCACGGTCTCGCCCAAAATTGCAAGCTCATTCTGGAGTGTCTTTATTTCCGTAATGTCCGTAGACATCTCCATTACCTCTACGATATTGCCTTGATCATCCTCAATTGGAGCGGTGCGGACTACAATGTGTTTGGTCTCTCCGTTGCGATGCCAAACTTCTTCTGAAGAGTGTATGGTCCCGTCGATAAAGGTCTTTTCCACCGGGCAGTCTTCGCATTTTTCGTTTCGCCCTTTATACACGAGATAGCAATTTTTTCCAATAGCCTCCCCAAAGTCCTCCATAAAAATCTTGTTCGCGAAAGCTATTCTAAACGATCGATCAACTACAGTGAGGTAACAGGGCACATTTTCAAAGAGGGTCTGAAACTGTTGCTCTTTCTTCTTCAGTTGCTTCTGAAGCTTCTCCACCCGGGTGACATCAACAGCCATCTCCAGGACTTCGGAAACGCCGCCTGATTCATTATAGATAGGCGAAGTGTTGAGAATCACAAATGTTTGTTCGCCATGGTCGCCTGTCAGCCATATTTCTTCGGACCGATGAGGCAATTTGTCCGAGAATGTTCTGTCCACCAAACAATTCTCACATTTTGAATCTCGACCTTTGAAGGCCCTAAAGCATCGGTTACCACTCTGATCCCCGAACTCATTCTTGAATGCCTCATTGGATCGACTTATCCTATAATTCTTGTCTACAACCGTGAGGTAGCAGGGCACTTTCTGAAAGAGCTCCCTGTATAATCGCCGGCTTTCCTCCAGTTTCGTCTGGCTCTGCGTAATTTGCTGACTCATCTCGTCAAAAGATCGCGCAAGGTCCGCAATTTCATCCGAACCGTAATCCTGCGATTGAGGATTGTAATTCCCGGAAGCCAAATTCCTTGCATTTGCCTGAAGCTTTCGAATGGCCGGAATAACGCGAAATATGATGACCAACCCTAAAGACGTCGAGACAAGTAAAAAAAGACCCGCTGCAAATAAGAGGGTTTCTTGAGCCTGTTTGTCGATCCGAGCCCGAAATTTCTCGAGAGGCAGCTTCAATTGAAGTGCTCCCAGCACAGGCGTATTGTCCGCACTCCCGTGACACGCAATTGTTGAGCATCCTTGGGTGTTCTTGAGAGGATTGACTACGTTGAGACAACTGCCGTCGTCAGAAAATCGGTACCGCATATCGAGATTTTTGCTGATATCCTTGAGCAGGGAATCGCTTTGCGACGGAGATGCCGATCCTATTCCGGACTTGTTGTCGGTATTACTCGTGTAGTGGAGAATACCTTTCTGATCATAAATATTGAGTTCCTTGAACCCTTCGTGACTGCCTATGGCTTCAACAATTTGCCTGATGACTTCCCTGTCCTTTGTCATCATGCCATTCCAAATTGCAGCCTTAATGACCTCGGAATCTTTCAAGGCAGCCTTGATTCTTTCCTGAATGAGGCTTTCTTCTTGGGTTGAAATGGTTCGATAGGTGAACGCCAGTAGAGCCACAAACATAACGAGACCCGCATAAAAACTGAGCTTAAAACTCAGACTTGTGACGAACTTGCGTACAAATTCTATCGGGGTTCTCCAACGGTGCATTACTATCCCATGACCAGCCGGGGTCGGATTACCCCGACTTCGGATTCTGAAGATGGCGGCAGAGCTTCAGCCCACGGCTTTCTTGATGGCCTGCAGCAGAAGTTCCTTATCAACGGGCTTCTCGATGTACGCTTCAGGTGGCTTTATGGATCTCTTGCCGATCCACACCTTAAAATCCATCTGAGGGACGTCGTCTTTCGCGAACCCGGTTACCATGACCACGGGTATGTCTTTGATTTCGTCATCTTTTCTCAGTTCTCGGAACATCTTGATTCCGGTCTGGTTCGGCATGAGAAGATCGAGGGAAATCATGTCCGGCTTTTCGGACTTTGCCATCTGTAGCCCCTCTTCACCATCTCGTGCCGTGACTGTCGTGTAACCATTGTCTTCCAGCAAGCATTGCAGAAAGCTAACCATATCCGGTTCGTCGTCGACGATCAGAATTTTTTTTGACATGAAAAGCCTCCTTCCCGGTGTTCGGAAACAGGAAAATCCTCTCCTTTCCGATTGGAGCTCTCGGACGCGAGCGGACTCTCGATGTGATTCTGTGAAAAGGCGAAGATTGACCATCGCGATTCACCGCCAGGTATCACAACCAACCCACCTGTTTCAGGTCATGAACCGAGGCCGGCAAAACCAGCAATTCCCCCTCCGAGTTGTTCATCCGAAATCCGTCGCAAACACCCCGATAGTATAACAGAATGTTTGAGAAAGTCCACTGCCAATCACTGGAGGTACGGTACGCTCGCGGCCCGCGGGACAGGGGCAGCACATGGCGCTTGAAACGAGCACATCCCGTCAGTTCACGCAGTTGCCGCATGAAGAACTGATGGAGTCCGGTCTATCACGGGATTCGCCGACGCCACTCTGCTTCATACGAGTGCGCTTTCAAAAAAGTAAGATTGGGGGGACCCTCTTTGTAAAGAGTGTCCTCCCGATTTCACGTATTTGAAAACGCAGCTGTATCAAGTGGCAAAAGACCAAGCAATCCCAGCGTTGCCGAAACCAGGGCGAACGCCCTCTGACGGGAAATTATGTGCCCCGGAACGTGATCCCACGAAAGCCCGGAAAGGCATCGGAACAGTCACGGTAAGGAATTGAATTGCTATAGATGGATGCCCCGGCAGGCGGATCAGAAGTTGATTCTCTCTTTTTCCACCACAAGGGGTCTCTTGAGGACTTGCGTATGGATCGATCCGACGTACTCCCCCACGATCCCCAGGAAGAACAACTGAACCGAGGCGACAAAAAATAAACCTATGACCATGGGCCCCAGACCGACTTCAAAACTGTGCCAATAGAATAGTTTGTAAAACAGGTAAAACGTGCCCGCGAGCAGACA
>Ga0187785_10000221_pt1 | contig 22286 bp, 16 predicted proteins | sample 0815_BV2_4_20_MG_FD_132466 | JGI IMG/M metagenome (GOLD analysis project Ga0187785, IMG submission 132466) | Tropical peat soil microbial communities from peatlands in Department of Meta, Colombia - 0815_BV2_4_20_MG | ecosystem: Environmental > Terrestrial > Soil > Wetlands > Peat | place...
AACGCTACAGGGAATGCCGCGAAAAAGGGACGATATTCTTCAAGTTCGATGGAGAAGGGCCGACCTTCAATATGACTGCCGGAAGCGCAGTCATGCTCTTTGACGATCCCTTGCTGGGATCCCAATTGGAACTTCAACCGGACATTCTGGTGGTGGATGAGCACGTGCTACCCCCTGACGCACTCGAGCCGTTGCTTGCCGCAATCCCTTCGTCTCCGGCTTTTCGCCCGTTCCTGCAACCGGAGTCCACCCGGTTCTGCGGGGTGGAAACTCCGAAAGCCGGCATACTTGCCGTGGGACCTTCCAGGGGGATCTTCTCCGCCGAGCAGATAGAGACGGATATAGATGCTGCCGTGGTAGCGGTTACCCGCTCTGTTCCTGCGAGAGACGATTTGCCCGGCCCGCCCGTAGTGGATCCGGACAAATGCACCATGTGCCTCACGTGTGTTCGACTGTGTCCGCACTCAGCTATGGGCTTCCACAGGCATGCGGAAGCGGATCCCGGTTCATGTGTGCGATGCGGAATCTGTGCGGTTGAGTGCCCGATGGCCGCGATTCGCTTGGAGCCCCGGGCGGGGACACCGGATATTCCGGGCGCGGTTGCACGGAGTCTGGCACGTGCAGCGTCGAGCAAGCCTATTGTGGCCTTCCTGTGTTCCAGATCCGCGGACCAGGCCATGAAAGCTGCTTGGACGGCGGTTCCCGACAATCTGGACCCAATAGTCGTGCCATGCGCCGGCAGCATCGGTGTCGAGCACATGCTGAACGCCTTTCAGCAGGGAGCGGCGGGGGTTCTGGCTGCAGGATGCTTCAAAGGAAACTGCGCGTCCATTTACGGCACGTCCCTCGCGCAGGAGCGCACGAAGCAGGCCGGACTCATGCTCAAGGAGATCGGGATTGATCCCGCCCGAGTTCTGTTCGCTGCGGTGGCGGCAAACAGGCCGTGGGCATTAAGAACAGCATTTGAAAATCTCTTGGAAGCTGCTCGCTTTTGATGTTCATGCGAAAAGCCGCGGCTGAAAGCGATCCCTTCCGAAATGAGCGAGAGGTCGCCTGCGCCCGTTAACGAGTTCGCAGGGCAGATGACCCGCCGTGGAGTGCCAATATGACCCGCACAAAACTCAATGATACGGATCCTTCTTTCAAAGACCTCGTTGCCGGGCAGCCGGGCGGAGAAGGAATAAAGGCGTGCTTCGCGTGCAAGGCGTGTACTGCAGCGTGCCCCATTGAAGCGGTGGACAAGAGATATGATCCGCGAAAGATTATACGCATGATCCTCCTTGGCATGAAAAAAGAAGTCCTGGAGAGCGATTTTATTTGGTTGTGTTCGTCATGTTATGCGTGCCACGAGGTGTGTCCTCAGAATGTGCGGTTCACGGACGTGATGTTCGCCATAAAAAATCTTGCTGTCTCCGAGGCTTGCGTGCCACCGGGCCTTACCGCTCAAAAAGGTCTGCTGAAAAGGCACGGCCGCTTGTACGAAGTGACGGAATTTGAAAACGAAAAACGCGAGAAAATCGGGCTTCCGCCCATAGTGGAGCACCCCGATGATTACGATCGACTTCTGTAAGGGCCGTCTCGGTAGTCGTTTCTGCCCCCATTCAACTGAAAGAAATTTTCATGGAAGCGCTCTTATATCTTGGATGCACAGTTCCGGTTCGCAATCTCAATTATGAAGTCTCTGCACGACTGACCGCGAAAAAATTGGGTATCACGCTCCGCGATCACGAAGACTTCGGATGCTGCGGCTTTCCTCTCAAATCTCTGGACGCTGAAGACACGTTGCTCATCTCTGCAAGGAATTTGGCTCTCGCAGAAAAGGAAGGCCTCGAAATTTGCGGCCTGTGCAATGCCTGTGTCGGAACATTATCCGAAGCAGCCCATAAGCTGGATTCCCATCCGGACCTGAAGGAAAGGGTGAACAAGAAGCTACAGAAAGTGAATCTGCACTACGAAGGCCCGGTGAGAGTCCGCCACTATATGCGATTACTGTGGGAGGAGATCGGACTGGAAGCCATTGAACATGCCGTGGTCAAGCCCCTCACTGACGTGGTTCTTGCTGCTCACTATGGGTGTCATTATCTGAAACCGTCCGAGCTTACCGCGGGATTTGATTCCCCGGAGGTTCCCCGGACCCTGTCGGCGCTCATTGCAGTGACGGGCGCGGCGGTGGTGGATTATCCGTCCCTGAAAGACTGCTGTGGCGGAGGTGTCCTGGGAATGTCCGAAGAAGTCGCCAACGCGCTGGCTCGGAACAAATTGCAGGACGTTGCAGCGACGAATGCTCAAGCATTGGTTCTCGTCTGTCCTTTCTGTAATGTAATGTACGAAGGGCAACAGAAAAAAATTGCCAAAGCTGCCGGTCTTGACCTGAAGGTGCCTGTGGTTTACTATCCGCAAATCCTGGGCTTGGCTCTCGGTTTTTCGTCCCAGGAACTCGGGTTCAAGTTGAACAGGGTGAAACCTTCCGAACTCCTCAAAATAGTTGAAGGTTGATAGAGAAATTGTCGCATGTTCCTCATTTGATCTTTCTTGAAAGGAGGCTGCAATGGAATACGCAGGATATGTTTTTCCCGACGATCTGAAATATGAAAGAAATCACTTTTGGGCTAAAATTGAGGGAGATCTGGTGGTGACAGGAGCGTCGGAGTTCATATCAAAGCAGGCAGGTGAGATCACCTTCGTGGATCTTCCCGAAGAAGGAGACGAATTGACCTGCGGCAAACCATACGGGTCCATAGAGTCCGGCAAATGGGTGGGTCGAATTTATGCGGTGGTCTCCGGTGAAATAGCAGAAGTAAACGAAGTGTTGGAAGACGAGCCTGAAAAAATGAATGAGGATCCGTATGGAGCAGCCTGGATTTGCAAGATCCGTCCCTCCAATCTGGAAGCTGAAATGGCAACCCTCATGTCTCCGGACGAAAACTATAAGAAATTCATATCGGAAGAAATAGACAAGATCGAAAAGCAAAAGAAGTAACGGCGCATCCCCCGGAAAACGCGGTGCAGGCGGGAGAATCATCTGTTGAAATCCTGCCCACCGCGCTGTCTGTATTACTCCCCCCTCGATCATTCCCACTGAATTGCAACCGCTAAAAACGCGAGTTTGTAATCATCCAGTTACTCGGAGGAAGCGCCTAACCTCCGTCGGTGCAAGGAGTGAAACGACGAAGCAATCTCCAACTTACCGAGACTGAGATTGCTTCGTCGTTCCACTCCTCGCAATGACATGATTTCATGGTCGGAATGTGGGCGAGAGTCGTGAACGAATGCGACAGAATTTTGGAGAACTGGTATAAGGGCGGAGATTGCTTGGTTTTGCTCGCAATGACGATCTTTTCCCACCCGTAACTCAAGGGTTCCGGGAAATCCGGAGCATTGCGGACAGTGGGCAAAGCACTGAAAAGAACATCCCGGAAAAAGAAGTCCGATAGACGCAGTGTCGTTCCAACGCCGGTTCCGGGAGACAGAAACCGCGACCGGAGTATGTCACCATTCACAAATCCGCCGGTTTAATTCCCCTACCCCTTTTTTCACGAGAGTTAAGTGCTATAATAGTCAGGTTAATCCCCCCACGTTTCATGTCGGGCGATTTCAGCAACGTCGGATACGACTTCTGGGAGAAATGTAATGGAAACAGGGACCGATACCGTCAAACGAGGTCATGCCCAAATGCTCAAGGGCGGAGTGATAATGGACGTGGTTACTCCCGAACATGCGCGTATTGCCGAAGAAGCCGGTGCTTGCGCGGTAATGGCTCTTGAAAGAGTGCCTGCAGATATCCGCGCGCATGGAGGCGTGGCTCGCATGAGCGATCCGGGTCTGATCCTCGAAATCATGAAAGCGGTTTCAATTCCCGTCATGGCGAAGTGCAGAATAGGGCATTTCGTTGAAGCGCAGATACTCGAAGCAATCGGCGTGGATTATATAGACGAAAGTGAAGTCCTCACCCCGGCCGACGAACAGCATCATATCGACAAATGGGCGTTCAAGGTTCCCTTTGTGTGCGGTTGCAGAAATCTCGGCGAGGCTCTCAGGAGAGTTGGAGAAGGTGCGGCCATGATCCGGACCAAAGGTGAGGCAGGCACGGGCGATGTCGTAGAGGCTGTGCGCCATGCCCGCTCGGTCATGGGAGACATCAGGCGTCTCGGTGGAATGCGGGATGACGAGCTCATGGCATTTGCAAAAGAACTCGGAGCCCCGTATGGGCTGGTGAAGGAAACCAAGGAAAAGGGCCGCCTTCCGGTCGTAAATTTTGCAGCGGGAGGCGTTGCAACACCCGCGGACGCCGCCATGATGATGCAGTTGGGAGTGGATGGCGTATTTGTGGGCTCTGGAATATTCAAGAGCGGCAATCCGGCTCTGAGGGCAAAAGCAATAGTTCAGGCGGTGACGCATTACAACGATCCCAAGATTCTGGCCGAAGTCAGTAAGGGCATAGGCGAACCCATGGTGGGCATAGGCGTGACCGAATTGCCTGAAAATGCTCGCCTTGCGGCACGGGGATGGTAACCGAATCATGAGAATAGGGGTTCTGGCCCTTCAGGGGGCATTCCGGGAGCATTGCGACGTCCTCGGGAGCCTCGGCGTCGAGGCCGTGGAAGTGCGGCTCCCCAAGGATCTGGCAGGACTTGACGGTTTGATTATCCCCGGAGGCGAGAGCACCACCATCGGCAAGCTCGCCCAGTGGTATGGGTTGCTTGAGGCGCTGCGCTCGTTTTCCCAGTCTGCTGCGGTCTGGGGAACGTGCTGCGGAATGGTGTTCATGGCAGGTAATGTGGGAATGGAACAGCCTCTCCTCGGCATCATGGACGTCACGGTGCAGCGCAACGCCTTCGGTCGTCAGGTGGACAGTTTTGAAGAAGACCTGAGCATCAGCGGCATCGAAGGAGGCCCATTTCATGGAATCTTTATCAGGGCCCCGGTTATCACGGATGTGGGACCGAAAGTGGACGTGATGTGCCGACTTGGGGACGGCCGGATCGTCGCGGTCCGTCAGGGCCGTTTCATGGCTACTTCGTTCCATCCGGAATTGGCGAACGACGACCGGCTGCACAAGTACTTCTTGAAACTTGTCGAATATGCGCACGACCAATAGACAGGCTGGATCAACCCACGTGAAAGATCCGAATGACATTTCCGCATTGTGCTTCCGTTGGACTCGCCGCCGGTCTGCCGAATACCGTAGTATTGCGGAATTAGTTTGTCCATCGGGTTTGGCGTCGCGTTGAATCCATGAACAAGTATGTGGCCCTTCTGGAATACGACGGAACTGCATATCACGGATGGCAGTTGCAGAAGGACCTGCCCACTGTTCAAGGCGTTGTGGAACAGGGCCTGCAGCGGATTCTCACAACTGCGACGCGGGTCCACGGAGCAGGCCGGACTGATGCCGGCGTGCATGCATCGGGGCAAGTGGCTCATTTTTTCGCAGAATGGAAGCATTCTCCCCAGGACCTCCTCAGGGCCTGCAACGCGGTGCTGCCCGCAGACGTCAGCATTCGTTCCGTGAAAACGGCTCCGGAAGATTTCCACGCAAGGCACTCCGCCCGCTCCAAGATATATGTATATTCCATTCTGAACAGCTCCTTGCGATCGCCTCTACAACGCCTCTATTCCTGGCACATCCCACACGAGTTGGATGTCGGGGCCATGAAACATGCAATGGAATGTCTCCCGGGTACACACGATTTTGGGGCCTTCGGGTCGCCGACCGAGGGGACTCCCTCTACTGTCAGGCAGATGCTCTCTGCCGAGCTGTACGCTACCGAGCGGGGATATTTGCGCGTCACGCTTCAGGGTACGGGATTCTTGAGATACATGGTGAGATCCCTCGTGGGAACGCTGGTGCTCGTGGGCAGAAACAACATTACTCCTTCGGAGTTCCGTTCAATACTCGTTTCCACGGATCGTTCCCGATCGGGACCGACTGCGCCCCCGCACGGACTTTGTCTTAGAAGCGTCCAGTACGATCCAGGAGGAAAAGGCTGATGTTCCATCCCGTATACCTTGAGACTCTGCAAGAAGGGGGATTTCCTGGGAAAGTGCGGGACGCCCGGGAAATGCTCAAGCAATGCCGAGTCTGTCCTCGGCAGTGCGGAGTAAACCGGCTGCAAGGCGAAACGGGATTTTGTGAGACTGGCGACGCCGCGATGGTGTCATCCGCGAATCCCCATTTTGGAGAAGAAGCCCCCCTTGTGGGATCCGGAGGTTCCGGCACGATCTTTTTTACCTCCTGCAACTTGAAATGCATTTTCTGCCAGAACTATGAAATCAGCCATCTCATGGAAGGTCGCGAACTGGATGACGCATCCCTTGCAGAGGTTATGCTGCAGCTTCAAAATATGGGTTGCCACAACATCAATTTCGTAACCCCCTCCCATTTCGTGCCCCACGCTATAGCTGCCGTCCATGTGGCGGCAAAAAACGGTTTGAGGGTTCCGCTGGTGTACAATACCGGAGGATACGACTCTGTGGAGACGCTCCGGCTGCTCGAAGGCATTGTGGATATTTATATGCCGGATCTGAAATGTATGGATTCAGCAATAAGCGACGCTCTCATGGCTGCGCCGGATTATCCTGACGTGGTCTGTGCAGCGATAAAAGAGATGCATCGCCAGGTAGGCGATCTCCAAACGGACGAGAGGGGGATTGCGACTCGGGGCTTACTGGTTCGGCACCTGGTCATGCCTCACGGCCTTGCGGGAACTCGGGATGCCATGCGCTTTCTGAAGAAAGAAGTTTCTCCGAACACGTACGTCAACATCATGAACCAATACAGGCCATGCGGGAGAGCATCCGAACGTCCTGACATAAACAGGTCCGTGAATCGGGAAGAATATGCCCTTGCACTGGAGATAGCGAGAGAAGAAGGAATAACGAGGCTCGACGAGAGGGCGGGCCCCCGTTTGAGATTCTTCTGACGCGAAATGGCATGGTACACGCTCGGAGAGATTGTTTCGGAAGATAACTTTCTTCTGATTTCCTGTTTTGCTTGTCGTGCCTGATGGACATGACCTTTGTGGAAAGGAGGCTGAATGCCTGCACTCAACCCTGATTATGTGAGAATAGTGGCTTCCGCGACAAATCAATGCCCGTATTTCACCCTACTGAACATGAAGCTGCTTGATTTCGATATCGGTAGCAGCTTGATAGAAATCGACCTGGGCGACAGGCACTTGCAGCCGTTCGGCGTGGTCCACGGCGGAGTCTTTTCATCCATTATAGACGCCGCGGCATTCTGGTGTGTGTACCCGGAAGTTCCCGAGAATTCCGGTCTGACGACGGTCGATCTCAAACTCAATTATCTCGCTCCGGCCTCATCGGGAAAACTTGTTGCCAGAGGGCATCGAATTAAATTGGGCAAAACCCTGGGACTGGGAGAGGCGGAAGTCACCGACGAGACAGGGAGAATCCTCGCTCACGGCACATCCACTCTCATCGTGCTGCCGGATTTTCCTTTTGTGCACGGGGAACCGCTTCCTCGGAAATTCGAGGATGATCACAGGGAGACTATTTACTGAAAGACTCTCTCGAGGAGCTTGAAATATTCGCCGGTAACCTTGTCGAGCCGAATGCGTTCTTCCGAATCCACTTTTTCGGCCGCGGCTTTCAGTATCTTGAGTCCTGTCCTCAGTCTCGTTTCAGGGGAGTCGAACGAATGAAGACAGCGGTCGCAAAAGCGGGAATATTCGGTGGGGAATGGTTGCAGGGCTATGGACGAAGTATACAGCCAGCCGTAGAGCACCGTGGTGTCTTCAGGATCGATGGTCTTTCCGAATTTCATCACAGACGATATGAATTGCTTCGCTTGCGTCCGACTCACCATTTTGGCCCCCTGCGTGAGAGGTATTGGTCGGCTGCTGCACTTCACCAGGGACTATTTAACCACAAACGTACCGAACCTGCACCCTCTTTTCACTGATCTCCCGCATTCGACTCAAAAACTTCCGCGGGCTCCCGAATCACAACCCGGTTTCCTCCGCGCGTCTTGGCCGTGTACAATGCCTTGTCCGCTTCATAGATAAGCTGATCGTACTGCATGCCATCTTGCATCTCCGCCACGCCGGCGGTGCAGCTCACGCGGTACTCGTTGCCCGCGGAATCCGTAAAAACCGACAGATCAAGTTGTTTTCGGACACGTTCCATACTTTCAGCCGCGCCGTCCGAAAGGGTGTGCGGAAAGGCGATAATGAATTCGTCACCTCCGTAACGTCCGGCCATGTCACCCCCCCTGAGCTGCTCTTTCAATATCTTACCGAAGAGCTGGAGGACATGATCGCCCGCCTGATGACCGTGAGAATCGTTAATCTGTTTGAAATCGTCCAGATCGCAAATTCCCAGGCTCAACGGGACTGCATAGCGCTGTGCGTTGCTGCATTCCGTGCGCAAGAGTTCCAGGAAAGAACGTCTGTTGAGCAGGTCTGTGAGCGAATCTCGGGTTGCGTGATACTGCAGTTGTTCTTCGAGTCTTTTTCTTTTCGTGATGTCCCGTGCCACATGCACCGAACCAATGAGATTCCCCTCGCCGTCGTGCAACGGCGTAACGGACACGAGAAAAGCGGCGCCCATTTTCTTATCTATCATCTCCACCAGGTGCTCTTTACCGTCGATCATCATCTGGGCATGAGGACAGCGGCGCGGCGGCTTGGGCGTCCTGTGAAAAAGCTGGAAACACGGAAAACCGATGACCGAGTCCGGAGAAGACCCCATTCGGTCGGCCATGGCTTTGTTCACGCGTATGAGCCGGTAATGTGCGTCAATTATGGCAATGAGATCAGGAACCGCATCAAAAGTGCGTTCCCACTCTGTTTTCGCCTCAATCAGCGCCCGTTCGAACCGTTTCCGCTCCGTGATGTCGAGTTTGCCCACCAGAGTGTGCTTGAAACGGGCTGACTCCTGGGGAATGATCATTTTGACGAGCACGTCCCGGCGTTCACCCTGCAGAGTCTGCTCGACCGATTCGCCCTCGAAAAAGGTCTTCCCGTCGGCAAGCGCCACAAGCTCCTGTTTCACTGTATCCAGCGAATCGGATACCAGGACCCGTTCAGGCGACCCCAGGAGGTCTTCCTTGCTTTGGGCGTTATGCAACCTTACCGTCGCATCGTTCACGTCCACAACGCGTATCTTCTGAATAGCTTCGCGGACAAACTCGGGGTGTTCGTCAAAATATTGCCGAAAATCTTCTACCCCTTCGGTTCTGAGGCGTGCCAAAGCAGTTTTGACTTCAGACAGGTCTTGCTCCCAGATGGAAATGGGCGCATTCTCAAAAATACTGCGATACTTGAACTCCGCGTTCTTTCGTAAAACGATTTCCTGCATCAGTTGCCGATTGATGTTCATGAGTTCGGAAGTTCGTTCCTGTACGCGGCGCTCCAGCTCTTCGTTGGCTATTTCGAGCTGTTGCTCGTGTTCCCGCTCGAGCGTACGATCTTCCACGAGCAGAAAAACCGACCTGAAGTCTCCCAATCTGAGGGACCGCATGCGCAAACGCGCCCATATTCTAGAGCCGCCGACTCCCAGAATGAATTGACCGGTCCGCGATTTTCTTTTGGACAGTACGTTGTCGATCTGGAAGACGGCTTCACGAGCCTGATCAGCGTCGAAAAAAAGAACTGAAATATTCTTTCCTTGTATTGTCTCAGGCTCGAACCCGACTGCCACACACGATTCGTTGGCCAGTATGACCCTGTGGTCAGCGTCGACCACCAGAGCGGGTATTGGTAATGCGTTCAGCAGTTTGGCGAATTCTGTAGTCCGCAGGCCACTCAGATCGAAACTTCCCGATAAGGCTGCGTCAGCCGCAAACAAGCTGTTGAGATCAATAGTGTCCGTAGAAGGAAGTCTCTTTTTCGGCAATGCGATGTGCCTATCGTATGGTTTTTCCTGCATGGCAACCCGACCTTCGTTCCAGCTTTCCTGCCTCCGGAATCGATCAAACCACTCCCATTGTTTATTGACAATTTTTCGAGAAATTCTATCCGATTATGAGGCAAGAAATTTTCTCCACCTGATTCTTTCAGAGGAATGGCGATCCAACGCCGTTCACTTCCTTGCCGGCGCAAGAAGCCTTTGCCTGCCTGTTCTTGATTCGGACGGCACAATCCCGTATGACTGAACACGTACCCCAGTACGAATTCCGGGTGTGAGGTTACCGATGAAGAACAGGGTCCGCATCTTTGCAGGATGTGCTCTGATTATTGTGATAGTCAGCATTTTGATCGTGCGTGCAACGGACAAGAACCGGAAGTTCATCAATGCGGCTTTCCATGATAACCGAGAAGAAGTGATACGCCTGTTGCAAGAAGGGGCAGACGTCAATTCCCGAGCCGATAACGGAGCAACGGCTTTGATGGCGGCAGCCAACAAAGGAGATGTGGAAACCGCAAAAATACTCGTACAAAACGGAGCCGACGTAGCAGCCCATTGCAGGGAAGGCATAACGGCTCTTATGGATGCAAGCTTGAACGGCCATTTGAAAATTGTCACATTGCTTATGGATAACGGCGCTGACGTGAACGCAAAGGACCTGCGGGGCAAGACCGCTCTAGCCGCTGCCAGCCGCAACGGCCATACGGAAGTCGTCAAGTTTCTCTTGAATAAAGGCGCTGACGTAACCGTGAACGGCAATGACGACGTGACGAATGTAATGAATGCACTCTTGAACAAGCACACTGATACCGCAAAGCTGCTCGTGGAAAAAGGAGCCGATGTCAACATACCGACGCCAAACGGCCGAACCCCCCTCATGGTTGCTGCTGCTGGCGAAGATCCCGAAATGGTGGAAGTTCTCCTTCAAAATGGTGCAGAGGTGAACGCGAAGGAGAAGGAAGGCTTCACTGCCCTGATGCATGCTGCGGCGAACGATCGGAGCACCGCAGCCCGGCTGCTTCTGGAAAAAGGAGCTGACGTGAACGCGAGCGACAAGACCGGCGGAACAGCCCTCATGTTTGCTGCAGATGCGGGCAACGCTGCTATCGTGAAGCTGCTTCTTGAAAAAGGGGCTGACGTGAATGCCAAGGAGAATACCGGTAAGACCGCTCTCAAGCTTGCCACACAAAAAAATCGTCCGGACGTCGTCGGCGTGCTCAAAGGCCGCGGAGCGACCGAGTAGCTAACATCAGAGGACTTCTTTGAGCTGCGTTTCACTCATTTCGCGTTGCTCCATTTTCTTGTACAGCACAGCGAGATCATTATTGACATTGGTGACTCTCTGATCGTCGCTGCCGAAATTCTTCTCGAACAGCAGCAGCGCCCTCTTGTACAGCGCTTCGGCCTTGGAATATTGACCGTCGGAACAACACAGGCATGCAGTCAGATAGAGATTGGCTGCCAGGTTGAACCAGTCCTGGTTTTCCCATACTCCCGGCGGAGCCTCTTGGAAAGTCAGCAGTATGCCGGAAAACCGCCCTGCATCATCGAAGAGCGCCGACATGCTGCTTTCTATGTTCACCTCTGTCTCTTTCCTGGACACGAGAACATTGGTGGAAATGCCCGACACCCCTCCCATCTTCAAAGGATGGGGAACAGGATTTTCCATGATTCCGCCGGTTTCTTTATCTCTCAACGCATAGATCTCGGGGAGAGGCCTGCCTAGTGCCTCAGAGAAATTCCATCCCGTGAGCACCTCAGCCACATGATTCATAAATTTGATACCGCCAGTTTCGTTTGTGATTATCAGGGCCGCAGCCAGCAGTTTGACGGTCTCCGCAAAATATGCCGCAGTTTCTCTCAGTTCCTTGTCGCGGCGGTGCTTGAACAATGCTATTTCTATGGTGGTTTTCAATTCTTTTTCGGAGAACGGTTTGATCAGGTATCCAAAAGGGACCGTCATTTTCGCCCGATCCAGCGTTGCGTCGTCCGCGTACGCGGTGAGATAAATGATGGGCACGTTGCTGCGCCGGCCGATAAGCCTGGCGGCCTGAATGCCGTCCAGTCTGCCCTGCAATCTCACGTCCATCAGAATCACATCCGGCTGACTGGAGTCCACCCCCGAAACAGCGGCTTCGCCCGAAGAAACGATCGCAGCGACTTGATAACCCATGTTCTTCAGTTTTTCTTCGAGTTCCATCGCGACGACTATTTCGTCTTCAACTATCATTACTGTCGGATTCGCCATCGTGTTCCCCCGGACTAATTTGGCTTCGATCCTGAAACATGAGAGTGATTTCCGTACCATTATCGGTCCGCACCCGGAGTGTACCGCAGAGCTGTAACTCCGTCAGATTGGTGACCAAACGGAGTCCCAGAGATTTCGATTTTCGAAAATCCATCTCTTTCGGGAGCCCCCTTCCATTGTCCGCAACGGTCATCGAGTATCCGCCCAATGGAGACCGGCGAAGCACGACAGCGATCTCCCCTTGTCCGCCTTCCGGGAATGCGTGCTTTATGCAGTTTGAGACCAATTCATTGAGAACGAGGCCGCAGGGAAGCGCAGTGCCTACACCCAGAGAGACGTCTTCCAGATCCAATCTCAGCGATATGCGAGACGCTGATTCCGAGTACGATCCCAGCAATGCATTCGTCAGGTCGCGAATATATTCAGAAAAGTCTATTTTTTCCAGATCCTTGGATCCGTACAGTTTCTCATGGATGAAGGCCATGGACCTGATGCGACTGCGACTGTCCTTCAGAATGCCGACTGCCTGTTCGTCTTCCACGCTGCTCTCCTGGAGAGCAAGCAGGCTGGAAATGATCTGCAAGTTGTTTTTCACCCGATGGTGCACTTCCTGGAGCAGCGCCTCCTTTTCCCTCAAAGATTGCTGTATGTGTTCTTCGAAGCGTTTCCGGCGGGTGATGTCACGTGCGATACCGGTTGTACCGATGACCTCTCCGTGCTCGTCGACAATGGGAGTCTTGATGGTTTCCAGCCATTTGACGTTGCCGTCCGCGTCGGTGATCAATTCCTCCACCCGTTTGGCGGTTCGGGAATGCATGACCTCCATGTCCTCTATTCTCGAGCGTTCAGCCAGAGCTTCGGGCCATATGTCGAAGTCTGTTTTGCCCGAAAATTCTTCCGGGCTTAACCCGCAAACCAAGCCAAAGGGTTGATTGGCTGCTATGTAATTGCAATTGCTGTCCTTGAGCCATGCCATGTCGGGAATGTTGTCCAGCAAGGCTTTCTGACGCCGCTCCGTTTCCCGGAGAGACTGATTGACCGCAACCAATTCCCCGGTGCGTTCGGCGACACGCTTCTCCAGGTTATCGCGTGCTGTTCGAAGTTCTTCCTGATGTTTTTGATTTAACAGCAATTGTCTTTTTTGAAGGGTCAAGTCCTCCACCAGGATCAAGATGCACCTGTCCCGGCCGATTCTCAGTGCGCGAAAATTCATGCGAGCCCACACCCTGCCGTTACGTATGCCGATGAGGGATTCCATTACATGAGATTTTCTACTCAAGAAGACGGATTGAACTATGGATAGGGCCTTCTCGGCGACTTCCTGTTCCGGAAAGAGAGAAGCGAAGCTGTTCCCCTTGATCGTCTCATAATCCGGGCTGATGTTTCTGCACGACTGGTTGAAGAACAAGATGTTGAACAATCGATCGATCACGAGAGCCGGAATCGGCAGTGCCTGGAGAAGTCTCCCCAAAGAGGTGGTTTGTACTTCTCTCAGATCGAAGCTTCCGGAGTACGTCAGGCCGGCGGGGGTGAGTGAATCGAGATGGATAGTCTCCGTAGGCATTTGCAATGGCCTGGGAGTCTGAACCCCTTCTTCCGGATCGAAATCCGATTGTTTCTCGACAGCCATATTACCCCGCTATTGCCAGAATCCGAGAAACCTCTTGATACGGCCCCGCTAATTATCCAAAATACCCCTCATTCGTGTCAAGGAATCTTCGCTGCAACGGCCGCCGAAAAGCGTACAGCCGCGAGTGTGGCAGATGCCCATGTCCGGCGAAGTGCCTCGATAAAGCCGGCTTCCTGAATAGTTACCCGCTGGAAGGCTGACAGATGTATTCTGCTGTTCGCAAATTTCTCGCGCTCTCCCTGGCCGCGGCATGGTTGATGGCGTGGGGGAACCGGTCCCTGAACGAGGATCTGTTCCTTGCATTCTGCGCGGGCAGAGACACGGTTGCAGGTCTGGTGGCCCAACCGGACCGCTGGTCGTTTACCACCAACGGTGCGATTTGGATTGATCAGTCGTGGCTATCGCATGTGATCTATTACCTTGCATACCTGAAACTGGCAGAACTCGGGCCGGTACTGGTGCAGGGCGTGCTCCTTGCCGGATGCGTCGCGATTCTCGTTGTGCGGTGCATGGCACTGGGTGCTTCCGTGGAAGTCGCTCTGTTCGCGACAACTCTCGGCACGTTGAGCTTTGCTCCGTTCATGGGCATCCGTGCAGAAAATTTCGGTATGTTCTACTGCCTCGTCCTTACGAGCTTTCTCGTTGCACCTGATTCGTGGGGTAGATGGCGGCAGATCGGGGCGGTTCTCGTGCTGGCGGCCTGGGCGAATTCTCACGGTTCCTTCATGCTCGGCTTCGTCCTGGTGTGCACAAGATTTTGTGTGGAAACAATTTCAGCATGTGTGAACCCGGTGCTCTTCGACCAGCCGGTCTTGGAAGCAGTCGAGCCGGGCGGGGATACACGCGATAAACAGCCGTCGCGCCTGGCACTTCGCTGCAATCGGGACATCAAGGGATGGTTCGTTGCTGCGGTCGTAGCGGTTCCGGTGATGGCTTTCGTCAATCCGTACGGGCCGGATAATCTCCGCATTCCGTTCCGTCAATTGACAGCGAGTTCCGTGACCGCTCAATGGGTCGACTGGATGCCTCTCCTGGATTTTTCCACCCTGTTTCAACAGGGGTTGTTCAAGCCATTGTCAGCGGAACCTTTTCTGTGTCTCTCGGCCTTTGTGGGACTCATGCTTGCCGCAGTCCCGTTGAGTCCGGGATTCCAGCAGGTCGTCCGCTTCCTCGCTCTTCGAGCCTCATCCTTCGCTTCCATGGAAGTAGCGGCTGCCATTGTTATGCTTCCTCTCGTGATCCGTTTCCGCCGCATGATGCTCTTTGCTGCGCCCGCATTTGTTCCCATTGCCGCAGTCTTGATGCAAATCCACCTGGAATCCTTTCGAAACCGCGTCAGCGGACCCGCAACGAAAACCTATAAGCGAATCCTGTTCACGGCTGCTCTCGCCTGGACGGCTCTGCTTGTTTTTTTCCTCTACCACTGCACGGTTGTTCCTCAACTACCGGGCAACCCCCTGGCTTTGACCCGGGAAGAACGGCCGCTCGTAAGCGGGCTCATGAGCCACGACATGGTCTGGGCCGGTGTGGCTCAATTCCTGAAACAAAACGGTATACAGGGGAGAGTGTTCACAAACGTCGTCGCGTCCGATTACCTGTTGTTCAATATCCCTGAATTGAAGCTGTTTTTTGATTTGCGAGCACAATCCCTGTACCCCGACGAGATCATACGGGATTACGTCTCCATTATGACGGGCACACAAGAAACAGTTGGGGGGACGGTCGCTTTGCTGGAGCGGTCCGGCGTGGAGATCCTGATTCTGGATACAGTTTCGGAATCCGGTTTCGGGGATGCATACATCGCGTTGGCGACGCGTCTCATGGAAACCAAAGAATGGGCCTGCATTTACCGCGACGATAACGTGTTCGTTCTGGTGCGAACGAATTCCGAAAGATTTGGGTCCATCGTTGAAAAGGGAGATTTAGGAGAACTGCTGTATGCAGATCAGGATACGAGAACTGTCAGCCGGGCATTTCTTCATCTGTTCATGAAAGGCGGCATATCCGAGACGATGGTTTCAGAGCTTGAGCGCGTATTGCGGCATCACCCGTCTCCTTCGATCTATCGCCTGGTACTATCCGGTCTGAACGGTTCATCCCAGTGTCTAAACGGGAGAGCTGCGTCCTTTGTTTTGTCCGAAATCAAGAGGCTGTCCGGCTCGAATTACATGAGAACAGCAGGCGCACCCGCCATTCTAAGCAGCTTATGGGAACTGCTGGATGTCGTGGAGCGCAATGAGATGACCTGCGGTACGGAAATCCGCACGGCTTTTTTCCGGCAGGAGAAGCTCCGAGTCAGGCAAGTGTTCGAGGAAATTCGCCGCCAGTACGACGGGCTGTAATACCGCTGCGTTTTCAAATACTTGTAATCGGGGATGAACTTCTTGTAAGACGTTCCTCCCCGAACCCCACTTCAAGAACTTTTAGCACTCGCCGGCATCTGCATTTCCGCTGAGGAAATACAGATGCCGCCGCACAATAGAAGTTTCTGGGAGGGGATTGGGCGGGACCCTCTCCAAAAAGAGGGTCCCCCCAATTTTACTTTTTTGAAAGCGCATTCGTATAATACTATCACGGAGCGTTTGACCGAATGTCCAGATCCAATTTGGGCAGAACAACCCCTTTCAGCTTGTATTTTCTATATAATTCCTGCGCTTCGTCCTGTCGTTCCATTTTCAAATAACTGGCCACCAGCATGGCAACGCCGTACGGATAACCCGGACTCACCTCCAAGGACTTCTGAAAACAAGTCACTGCCTCGTCATAACGCTTGAGTTCCATGAACACCCGCCCCAAGTTCAGATGGGCTACGGGATTGTTGGGCTGTTTGTCCACGACCTCCCTGGACAGAGCCAGTCCGCGGTCCTCATTTCCCTTCTTGACCAGTGCAATGGCCAGCCGTCCGCTGAACCGAGTATTTTCCGGGGCCAGGGAATAAGCGGTTTCATAGTAGCGTATTGCCTCGTCCAGATTGTCCTTGCTTTCCAGGATCTTGCCCATTGCAAAATACGCCAGATCAGGAACGTATTCCGAATTGTTCAACAGATGCGTCCACAAGGACTCCGTATTTTTCCAGATTTTCATCTGATCCCGAGTTGTTGCCCCATAAAAACCCGCCAAGAGTATCACGCACACGATCAGCGCGGCTCTTGTTACAGCTGTCAGTCTGACATCTGCGCATTTCTGCCAGACACGGCTGATCCCCAATCCCAGCAACAGCCAGAATGCCATGGTGGGAACATAGGTGTAACGGTCGGCCATGGCGTGCCGGTAGGACATGAACAATCCGGAAGCAGGTCCCAAAGTAATAAGGAAGAAGCCCCACACCGTTAACCATATGCGGCTACCCCGAATGGCTCTCCACACACACAGGGCGGAAATGCCGAGCACAATCACCGCAGATAGCACGAACTCATGAGAAAAATAATCCAACCCCCGATCCATCTGGTAAAACGGCAGCAGGTTTGCCGGCAGGATGGATTGCCGAATGTAGAAGACCACCGAGTGGAACGCATTCATCATTCTCATTTCGGGAGAAACGTACGACAATGGAACCGAACCGTGCCACGTGGCCGCCATATTCATCCCGACGCACCACGCGGACACCAGGAAAAAAGGAATCTTCTCGCGAATGCAATTCCAGAGATGAGCCCTGTCGAGCCTATCGAGCGGGTAATAGTCCAGAAGCAGCAACACAGGCGGGACCGTAATGGCCATGGGTTTTGCGAGAACCGCCAGAAGATGGAACCCGAGAGAGAGGAGATAGAATGCCCTGCGCTTGCCGGAACCACCCGGTCGTGCATAGGCTAGATATGCTATGAGCGAAGCAAGAAAGAAACATGCACTCAGCACGTCTTTTCTTTCGGAAATCCAGACGACGGACTCCACCCGGAGAGGATGAACACCGAAGAGAAGCGCTGCCGTAACGGCAGCTATGAGTTTGATTTCCGGAGAGAGGGTTCCGCCGCCGTGATTGCGCTCGCCCCAAACATCCTGGAGCTGCATGGCCAGAATGCAAAACAGCAACACGTTGAAACCGTGGATCAGTATATTCACGAGCCGATGAGGAGACGGGTTCATTCCCCACAATACGATGTCCAATGCGTGAGAAAACCACGTGAGCGGATGCCACGCGTCCATGTAAAAGGTGGTGGCCATCCAGTAGAGCGATTCCCATGAAATGGCTGACAGGTGAGGATTTTCCGAGACAAATGCATAATCGTCCCAGTCTACGAACTCATTCTCAACACTGGGCATAAAGACCAGTACGATCACCGCAAAGAGTATGATATAGACAACAGTCCTGATGAGGCGAAATGACATCTTGATTCCTGAATGAAAGCGTACCTGATTTCGCGAATACCTCGCAATACCTGCTGCCGCGTGAGGCATACGTCTACGAACTTTGACACATCCCCGTGTCGACGATCGGTAGCGGGTCCGACCGCTAATTGCGATCCGTGACCCTCTTCAGAGTATCACTCGCGCACGGTTTTCCCTCTTCCTCAGATTTTCGACAAAATTCTTCCGCGGCCGAATAATTCCCGAGATCCGCTAGCGCGTTTGCAACGTTGTCCCTCAGATTGGGAAAATCCGGCCAGAGCTTGTATGCCGAGAGAAAGTGCGTCAATGCTTTGGCGTGATCCCCTTTGTGGCCGTATGCAGCTCCCAGGACGTTGTGCGCATCCGGTCGGTTCGCAAGCTTTAGGGCTTCACCAGCTAATCGTACAGCCTCGTCCGGATGGTCACGGGACAACATAATAGCAGCTTTGTGCACATACGGCTCCGCTAAAAACGGATTCAACTCGATAGCCTTGCCGAATAGTTCCAGGGCCTTATCTTCATTGTTCGCCCTGGAGTACGCGAGCCCTAAGCCGGTTTGAAACTCTGCGGAAGACTGAAATCTCGCCCTGTATTCATCGAGAAAACCCACCGCCGCTGCCGGCTTTCCCTGAGCCTGCAGTATCTTGCTCTGCAACACCAGAAGATGAACGTCCTCGGGGTTCAGAGTGAAGGCTTTTGCGAACATCTCTTTCGCGGTATCAAGCTCTCCTTTCGCCTGGTAAATATAGCCGAGATTGAGATACGGCTTGTCCAGACCCGGCCCGAATTCGCTCGCCTTCCTGAAGAGTTTCTCGGCTTTTTCCAGATCTCCCCGCTTCAAACACAGGTACCCGTAATTGTTGAACGCCGCTGGGGAAGTAGGATTGAGTTCCAGGACCGCCTCCCACATTGATGCAGGATTGCGCCAAAGCCATTCCTGCCTGACTGAGGCCACGGCCAGAAGGCCGATCCAAACGTACACACCCAGGACAATCAGTCTGCCGCGGGTCGAGGAAATTCCCACTTTGTCGACAAGAATCTGAATCAGTCTCGCCGTTACCGCCACAAGCCCTACCATGGGCAGGTACACAAGATGATCCGCAACAAATGAATGACTCATGTACCCGAACGGTATCAGCCCGCTCACCGGAGCGAGATTGACGAGAAAGAACATCAGTCCCCAGAGCACCCACCGATCGATTCTTTTTCTGAAACACGCTACCGCGGCGAGGAGCCCCATCAGGCCTGCGGTCAATAGACCGAACCAGCCAATATGAGCGACGACATTCCATTTCGGATAAATCGGGGACAAATGAACGGGGACGACGAATTTTCCTGCGTAAAACCACGTGGCAGCGGCCGCAAGCATGGGTCGGTATTCCCATGAGGGCAGTATCCATGACAGAGTCCTCTCGGTTCGCGCAACGTTCAGCCCGTATCCTACCGCTATGATCAGCAGCGAACCTGCAAACAGGAGGGCTCTGGTCCGGGCGGCATTGTCGCCGTTCATGACGAACACCGTCGCAATGAGGACCGCCGGAAGCATGACCGCAGAAGGTTTCGACAAGAGCCCTGCTGCAAACAATACGCAAATCAGGGGAAGGAACTTGGTACTCCCGGTCCTCACGTACCTGACGAAAAATATGATGGAGGAAAGACAAAAGCAGGTTGCGAGCAAATTTTTTCGTTCCGCAATCCAGGCGACGGTTCCTACCTGGACGGGGTGAACCGCAAACAGCAGCGCTCCCATGAAAGCGGCCACGCGGGAAGTCCCCACGACCAGCAGAAAAATGAACACCAGAACGGAATTGAGGGTGTGGTACGCCACGTTGGCGAGCTTGGAAATCCACGCCTGCGGCCCGTCACCCGACCCCAGCAGCGCCTGGTCCGCCATGAGGCTCAAAAAATGAATGGGATTGAAGTACAGTTCTTTGATGAACTCGAGCTTATAGTCCGTAGCAATCGTCCATGCCCGCGCCCAACCGGGTTTCCACACGACGCTCACATATTTCAAATCGTCCCACTGTGAAAACTCCTGGTTCACTACGGGGATGTACACCGCCATGGTGATGATGACGAGCAGAACCGCCGCGACCAGGCGTTCCGATGTGCCGCCGCCGGTTTCGAGAGAATTGCCAGGTGACTGGTGGATCGCAACCTCCGAATGTTGGGTGCGGAATTGGGAGCGAACCCATGATAAGGACGAAACAGCGATTGTCAAGCGACCGCGCCTCGAGAAAAGACGTGCATTCGCCACTGCTTCAGCTGCAAGACTCCTTGGAGAGTCAGTCTCATGCGATTATCAGAACTACGACACCGGAAACCGGTGGCACTGTATCACGAGCACTGTTTCCACACAGAGTATGGGAATGAACGTATCCTTTTCTCGAGTTGTTGTCTCACGTTTTGTACGACGACAAAGAAAATTTCTTCGCGTCGAGAAGTCGGGCAACGAGAAATGACGCTTTCTTCTTCCAGCCGGAACGCCTCGCGAGACCGCTTCGTGATGTGCATTCCTCCAGTGCCGCGCACTAAGAATGCCGTCATCGGCCAGACGTCCCCTTGGCTTTTGAGACAACCCGGCTGACATGGAGTGGAAACAATCATTCTCGGTGCGCTGCAGTATAGAGCACGGAACAGCGCTCGTGCAATACCAGGTTTACTTGAAAATGAGGTATTTTCTCCAATCTAGCCGTGGAGTACGAAAAAAGCGATACAATACGAAACAGGACGACTCATAAGCCTGCACAAACGAAATTTATGATTGTACTAAAGGATTTCTTGCATTATTCATGCATACGATTTAAAATATAGATATTTTGAGGATCATGCGCAAAGCTCCAAACAGCTTCCCACTCTTGTGAGATAGGACGAGATGTCTGCATCCGTCCGAGAGGACGTTCTCTATGAAATCCGGTGATCGGCATCCCAAGGACACGATTACTCTCAACCTGGAAGTCGACCCTGCCGCGGTTGAGGGGCGGGCAAGGATTCGATCCGAAGATTCCAGGCCATATGGTAACGGTTCGTACGAATTCGTTCCGACTCAAGAACTCAGGCTCAAGGACTATCTCAGGATAATCGAGAAGCGCAAGGGAATAGTATCGCTCATTTTTGTCGTGGTGCTGGGTTTAGCAGCCCTTTATGCGTTCACTTCGATTCCGGTTTATCGGGCGGAAGCAGTGCTCGAATTCGGCAAAGACAGTACAAGCTCCATCAATAACGTCGGTGAAGTAATTGCTCAGTCCCTCGGGAGCAGCGATCTGGAAACATTCGCCACACAGGCGGGCATTCTCAAGAGCAAGTTCCTGGCCGAAGCCCTTATCGATCGTTTGAACTTGATGGAGTCGCCCGAATTCTCTCGGCCGCCGGGCTTCTTGGCATCTCTTGTGGATCGAGCGACGACGTGGGCTAAAGAAGCGGTTTTGGGGCAAACGACGGAAGTCCAGCCTCATCAGAAAAAAGAAAAATTGATAAAGGACATTGTCGATCGCGTCACCGTGAAGCGAGAAAACCAGAGCAGGTTGATACGGTTGATGTTTGATTCGAAGGATCCCGAAATGGCCAAGATCATGTTGCAGAACTATATAGATCTGTACATGGGACAGAACCTCGCAAAGAGGCGCATGGTCAGCAAAGATGCGGGGATTTGGCTCCGATCGGAATTGACCAAGGCGGAAGACAAGCTGGTCAATTCCATGAAGGATCTGGTTCAATTTACCAATGACCACGGGATCGTGTCCCTCGATGAGGGTTCCAATCATGTTATCACCTTCTTCAACAAGGCCGCAGAGGGACTGGTAAAATCCAAAGAGCAGCGGGTTCAACTCGAGGCTTTCCAAAAAGACGGAATCAAAGATTGGACAGTCTTGCCGTCCGAAGCAAAACCTGACGATCTCAAAACGCTCAAGGAAAAAGTCGGTGTTCTGGAATCCGAGTACAACAACATGAAGGAAATCTATGCGGATGACTATCCAAAGCTCGTGTTGTTGCGGAAGCAAATTGCGTTCCTGAAAGAAAAACTCACGGAATACGAAACGAGACTGGTTTCGTCGGTATTGGAAACTGCCAGAACACAGGAAGTACTCCAGCAAGAGGCTTTTGAAAAGGCAAAACAGGAGGCCATGGACAACAATTCTCTCGGTGTCCAATCCTCGGTCCTGAAAAAAGAAGTGGAGACAAACGGTGACATTTACAAGTTGCTCCTGCAGAAAT
>Ga0187785_10000222_pt1 | contig 22283 bp, 15 predicted proteins | sample 0815_BV2_4_20_MG_FD_132466 | JGI IMG/M metagenome (GOLD analysis project Ga0187785, IMG submission 132466) | Tropical peat soil microbial communities from peatlands in Department of Meta, Colombia - 0815_BV2_4_20_MG | ecosystem: Environmental > Terrestrial > Soil > Wetlands > Peat | place...
AGGGCGTGATCAAGCTCTCGCTCGGCAAGAAGCGCCACGCGCTGATCAGACCTGTGTAGATCGGAGCGCTTATTGCGGCGGGTTGGGGAAGCCTCCGCCGCCGCCTGTCGACGAGGCGGCCGCCGCATCGGGCACCGTACCGGTGAACTCGAAGATCTGGCGGAAGATGCCCGGAGTCATCACCGACATGGGATTGACCAACACTGAGGGGTCGGTAAGGCTGCCCTTGATGGCAAAAGTAATGCCGACAAGGCCCTCTCCCTGCCGGCCGCCGAGCACGGGGCCGAGAATAGGGATGGCCCTGAAGGCCGAGTTGAGACCGTAAAGCGGTACATAGGTGCCGCCGAGATCGACCGTCTGGGCTTTGAAGTCGACGGTCCCGCGCATGGTGGCGCCAAGCTGCGCGCCGTTCATATAGGCATCCTGCAAGCGGAACTTGCCGCCGCCGACCGAGAAGGGAGCGCGCAATTGCTTGAAGTCGATGCGCGCGCGCACGGCTTCCTGCTTGTGCTGACCGAGCACGGCTTGCGAGCTTGGATCGGTGAGCACATCGTTCACCACCTCGTCGCCGAGAACGGTAAAGTCGCGCGCCCAAAGCGTCCCGCTCTTCGTCCCAGGTCCACCGGCATCGAGATTGACCTCGAGAGAAGCCTCGCCGCCGTCGACATTGGGATAAAAGCCGATGAGGCGGAAGGCGGCCCCAGCGTCGCGGGCCTCGGCCTTGATCTCGCGCGTGCCGCCATTCGTCTCGAGGGTGACTGCGGACGGACTCTTGCCGTTGAGATCGCCCTTGGCATCGAGTGCAACGATCCGGCCGTTGCGCTTCTTGAAGGTGACATGCACGTTGCGCGCGGTGGTGTCGTAGAAGCCGACCACCGTATCGATGTCGGCGGTAAGGTCGACGCCGAATGGATCGGCCGGCTCTGCGGAACCGTCGTCGGTGAACTGGCCGGCAGAGAACAACGAGCGGAAGAACTGCTTGCCGTCATAGGTCGGTCCGCTCGCCTTGATGTCGAGCACCTTGTCGTCGCGGACCGTCGCCGTGATCTCCACATGGGTGTCGAAATCGATCGAGAAATCGGAGAAATAGAAGCTCTTGAGATGCTGCTCGGGATCGAGCGCGATACCGCCCTCGATCTTGATGTCGTCGCCGAGGATCTTGAAGTTCTGCAGGTTGGTCGAGCCGTCCTCCTGCTGTGCCACGTCGAACTGGAGGTTGGCGGTGCGCCCCGTGGGCTTGGTCCAGCCCATGCTGCCGAAGAGCAGCCGCGCATTGGTGAGATCGGCGGTAAGGCTCATGGCCGGCGCGGTTCCCTGCCCAAGCCCGGTGATCGACATGGTGACGGGAGTCGGGCCCTTGACCAAATGGTTGACCTTGAAGCCGAGTTTCTCGCGCGCGTCCTCATCGAGCGTGGCGGTCACCTTGATCGGCGGCTGGCGATCATCGGAGGTGTAAAAGATGCGCTGCCAGGCAAGCTCGGCGGGGACACCCTTGATCTGAATTGGGCCCTTGGCCTCGACCGCCTCCTCGGTGACATTCACGTCGAGCGAGCCGCCTTCGATGGCCATGTTGCCGACGAGATTGGCGGCAATCGCCTGGTCGAGCCGCGCCATCCCCCTCAGCTTGACCTCCTTGAAGGTGAGGTCCTCCTTGAGGGGCATTGACAGAGTGAAGCCTCCTTCGGCGCTGCCGCCGAGGAAATCGGGCTTGAGTCCCACGGTCTTCAGATAGCCGAGCGGCTCCGCGTCGAGAAGCTGAAGCACGGTCGGCGTGGCTGCCTTAGCCTTGAAAGAGATCGCGCCTTCCTGCGGATCGGGGCGGAGGTCGGCGATATAGAAGCGCCCGTCGCTGAGCGCGACTTCCTGCCCCGAGGACGGCACGACGAGCTTGCCTTGCGGGATGTCGATGGACATCTCGGTGCCGCGGATCGCGAACTTGGCGTCGCCCGTCAGTACCGGCGGCATCTTGTCCATATAGGAGATGCTGAGCCCGGTGAGATCGAATTCGACCTCGTCGGCCCCCTCCGGCGCGTCTTCACCGGCTTCGATCTTGGCGAGTTCGCCGGCAGCCAGATTTACCTTGAACTTGCCGCCGAGAAGCTGTCCCGCAGCGACCCGCTTCAACACCCAGTCGCGCGCATTCCCGGCGAGGAATTTCGGCCAGAACCTCTTGAGCATGTCCATGGACATCGGGCTCAGCTCGCCGGCGAGATGAATCTCGGGCGAGCCGGGCGCATCGTGGACGCTGCCGGAGAAAGAGATCGAGGCCGTGCCGGCGCGGATGACAAAGCGCGAGATCGTTACGCGTCCATCTTGCGGCGCAACGGTTCCCGCTACTTGCCACTCGTCGACGCGTACAGGATCAACGCCAAAATCCTCCACCGCAAGCACCGCCTCATCGGCCTTCAAGGAGAAATTCCAGGCCGTCGGCAGGCCATTCGCATCACGCACGGGGCTGACCTCGCCGCTGATCGTCGCCTTGCTCTCGCCCCAAGTCAGCGTGGACGGAGCGATCTCGACGACGTCCCTCTCCTTCAGGTAGCGTACCCGCAAGTTGCCATGGTCGATACGCATGGCGTTGTCGGGGTCCCACTCGGGAGTGATTTGGCCGGTCTCGAGCTCGAGCTTCGCCTCCCCCGCAAGGAACTGTCCTGAATTGGAGAGCTCGACGGTACTTTCTCCATTGACCACCATGTCGAGCGCCTTGAGCGGCTTGAGCGAGGGAAAATTTCCGGCGAGGCCCGAGGGAACGAGATTCTGGATCAGGGTGGTGATGGCAAAGCTCTGCCGCTTCGGGCGCTGCTCGGTGCGAACCTCGAGTTGCCAATCGCCTTTGGTGGAGGCGACGTTGGCTTGGCCGACAATGATGCTCCGGCTGTCCCTGTGCTCGAGGTCGATGGCGAAATCCGGCACCTGCCAGGAGGTCTCCGTGCCGTTCTGATTGAGGACCACGAGCGCGTTCTTGAAGCCGAAACGCGTCAAGTAGGAGGTATTGCCCTGGCGGGCTCGATCGAACACTTCTGCCAGGTCAAGCCTGCGAACGGCGGCTTGCGGCGTCTCGGTCCGCTTGGCGATCACCGTCTCGGACAGCGGTGCCTCGCCCTCGCCGAGTGGCGGCCCTTCAGCCGGCAGCGAGCCACGGATCAGCGTCTCGCTCTCGCCGGCAGCGGGCCGCTGGAAGGTCAGAGTGAGGCCCTGCTCGGGATTGTAGAAGAGCAAGAGGCGGGGGCCGATGAAGTCGACGCTTCCCGGTGCGATGCGTCCGGACAAGAGGGCGGCGCCGCTCATGCCGATAGCGGCGAGCGGGGCTTGCGCCACAATCGAGCCGTCCTTGTCGATCAGCCTTATGTTGCGCAAGCGGAACAGTACGCCGGGTCCCTCCGGCGTGCGCGTCAAAATCGCATCGTCAATCTTGACATGCATGTCGGTGAGCTGACCGTTGATCGCAGACTCGATTAGGGGCACGAGGCTCGGCAGGGAGATCGGACCGCGGGCGAGCCGCCCATAGCCACCGACGATGGCGATCAGCCCGACGACCAGAATGCCGGCGAAAATCTCGCGACAGACGTGGGCGCCGCGCGAAGAGAGCTTGGCAAGCTCGATTTGCACCGGAGGCGGAACCCGCTTCACGAGAGCCCTGCCGCGCTCCGGCAACGCCAAAAGCGCCTTGCCACCTTCGGTGAGCGCCTTGCCACCCCCAGTGGTCAATTTGGCGAGAGCACCTGCGATCGGCTCGTTCATTCAGTCACAGGTCCCCGACGAGGCTGTCCAAGCACTCTTGTCCGCCCACCTGGAGGACGTCCGCAAGCGAACAAACGCGAAAGCGGCGTCGCCGTCGAAATCGCAGGCGACGCCCCGGTCTGCTCATGCTGTGGCCAGCATCCCCCAAGCCGGGCCCTCAGCTCCCCCTACCCGCCTAATCGAGCGGCGTGCAAATCAAGTCTGAGAGCAAAGCAATTAAGAGGCCGGAAAATCGGCCAAAGGAAGGCGACAAAGCCCTTCGCGGACCAAAGGCTTAGCCGAAAGGAGGCACGGCGATTGCCCGAGCAAAGAGAAGCCCCATGACAACCGGGGGGCGAGGCGATATTGTTGAAAACGGTAGTATGCGTTGGGGCGCGCGGGCTTCTCCGCGACAGCCTCCGAGGGCGGCGTTGTTTTTATCTCTTAGTTGCGAGCCTGGCGCCGGCAATCGCTCGGCGCCGCGTCGTAGTATCGGATGGGGAGGTACCACGTATGTTTACGAAGAAGCCTGAGCCGGGCGAGAGTGTGACGAAATTGGGGGAGCGGCCAAGCGGCGAGTCCAAGTCCCCCTTCACCGAGCGTCCGGCGACCTATGCCGCCAAGGCCCCGAGCCAAGCGGCCAGCAAGATGGTCCCCTCGATCATCGGCGAGGACCTGAGCATCACCGGCAACGTGACCTCGAAGGGCGAGATTCAGGTCGACGGGGAGATTCAGGGCGACATTCATTGCGGCTCCCTCTTGCTCGGCGACAAGTCGCAGGTGATGGGCAGCGTGATCGCCGAGGATGTCGTGGTGCGCGGCCGCGTCACCGGTTCGATCCGCGGCTTGCGCGTGACGCTCCAGGCCCAGTCCCATGTCGAGGGCGATATCTTCCATCAGAGCCTCGCCATCGAGCAGGGCGCCTATTTCGAGGGGAAATCGCGCCGTTCCGACGATCCGCTCGCGGAGATCAAGAATGCTCCGGGTGCGCGTCCGGACGCGAAGCCTGCCGGCTTCGATACGCGACCCACGGAGCAAGCGACCAGCTTCGGCAGCGGAAGCCCGCTTTCTTCGACCCGGGCGGCCGAGTAACGCAAAGGTTGGATGGCCCCACGAATGGGGCCAGCCCCACCCTCTGCCTTATGCTTTCACGTCGGCGTGGATGCGCTCGGCGAGCGCCGCTTCAATGAAGCGGTCGAGATCGCCGTCGAGCACAGCTGAGGGATTGGTGCTTTCAACCCCGGTGCGCAGGTCCTTCACCAGCTGATAGGGCTGGAGCACGTACGACCTGATCTGGTGGCCGAAGCCGATATCCGACTTAGCGGCGGCAGCGGCTTGTGCCTCTTCCTCGCGCCGCTTCAACTCCGCCTCGTAAAGCCGCGCGCGGAGCATCGCCCAGGCGGTGGCGCGGTTCTTGTGCTGCGACCGCTCGTTCTGGCAGGTCACGACGATCCCCGTGGGCAGATGCGTGATGCGGACGGCACTGTCGGTGGTGTTTACGTGCTGGCCCCCTGCCCCCGAAGAGCGATAGGTGTCGATGCGCACGTCCTTGTCGTCGATGTCGATCTCGATCGTGTCGTCGATCGCGGGATAGACGGAGACCGAGGCAAAGCTCGTGTGCCGGCGCGCGTTCGAATCGAAGGGTGAAATGCGAACCAGCCGGTGCACGCCCGATTCGGTCTTGAGCCAGCCATAGGCATTGGTGCCCTTGATCAGCACCGTGCCGGATTTGATGCCCGCCTCCTCCCCATAATGCTCGCCGATGATCTCCACCTTGTAGTCGTGGGCCTCGGCCCAACGCACATACATGCGCATCAACATCTCCGCCCAATCCTGGCTCTCGGTGCCGCCGGCGCCTGCGTGGATCTCGACATAGGTGTCGTTGGCGTCGGCCTCGCCGGACAGCAATGCCTCGACCTCGCGGGTATGGGCCTCCTGACGGAGCTTGGCGAGCGCGGTCTCGGCCTCGGCGACGATGCTCGCATCGCCCTCTTCCTCGCCGAGCGCGACCAGGGCGACATTGTCGTCAAGATCGCGGGTGATGCGTTCGAAGGCGGAGAGAGCGGTCTCGATGTGCTGACGCTCGCGCATCACCCCTTGCGCGCGACGCGAGTCGTTCCAGAAATTCGGTGCCTCGGCCTCGCGGTCGAGCGCCTCTAGCCGCGCCCTCGCCCGGTCAGGGTCAAAGATGCCTCCTAAGCAGGGATAGCGATTGCTTGATTTCGGTGACGACCGATTCGGTTTCAGCGCGCATTGCGTCCTCGTGCAGCACGAATGATGAGGGAAGGCGGCGCGGGCGAAGCCCGCAAACGCCATCAACTCGCTCTCAGGGGGCTTAGTAGAGGCCGCCGGGGCCTGCTGTCAAAGCGTTGCTCGGCGGAGGCGGAGGCGGCGGGGCGACCCTTTGTCTCCGCGGAGGTGCGACCGCGGCCGGCGTGGGCGCAGGTCCGGCGTCGGGGGGCGGTCCGGCATCGGCGGCGGCATCCGGCGCGGGCGCGGCACCTGTATTGAGATCGTCCGCAGTGGCCTGGCTGCCGTCGCCGAGATCCTCAGGAATCGAACCGGCAGGCTCTTCGCCGGGCTTGAACGCTTCGAGGATGGCCGTCTTATCCCCGGGACTAGACGGAAGTCCGGTCTTGTGGTTGACCCGGACCAGCTTGATTCCGGGCGGCGCGCGGAAAGGAATCGGCGGGACATCGGCGAGCGCCTCGCGCATGAAGTCGCGCACCACCGGCGCCGCGAGCATGCCACCCGTCTCGCCGTGGCCGAGCGTACTTGGCTGGTCGAAACCGAAATAGACGCCGACGACGAGGTCGGGGGTGAAGCCGATGAACCAGGCGTCCTTGTAATCGTTAGTCGTGCCGGTCTTGCCGGCGATCGGCCGATTCAGGACCTTCATCTTCTGCGCGGTGCCGCTCTGGATGACGCCTTCCATGATGTTGGTCATCTGGAAAGCGGACATCGGATCGACGATCTGCTTGCGGTCATCGACGAGCTGGGGCTCCTCCTGGTTAGTCCATTCGCGGGCCGCGCAGGCGCTACAGTCGCGGTCGTCATGGCGCCAGATTGTCCGCCCGTAGCGGTCCTGAATGCGATCGATGAAGGTCGCCGTGATCTGCTTGCCGCCATTGTCGATCATGGAGTAGCCGGTGACCATGCGGAGCAGCGTGGTCTCGCCCGCGCCGAGCGCCATGGAGAGCGCCGGCATCAGATTGTCGTAGACGCCGAAGCGGCGGGCATATTCAACGATAATCGGCATGCCCATCTCATTTGCAAGCCGTACCGTCATCAGATTGCGCGAATGTTCGATGCCGAAGCGCAAGGTCGAGGGACCCGCCGCCGATCCGGCCTCGTAGTTCTTCGGGCACCATTGCGGCATCCCTGCCCCTTGAGAGACGCAGATCGGCCCGTCGACGATGATGCTTGAAGGCGTGTAGCCATTATCGATCGCGGTCGTATAGATGATGGGCTTGAACGACGAGCCCGGCTGACGGCGCGCTTGCGTTGCGCGATCGAACTGGCTCGCGGCGAAGCTGAAGCCGCCGACGATCGCGAGCACGCGCCCCGTGTGCGGGTCCATGGCGACAAGGGCGCCGCTGACCGCGGGGATCTGCTGCAGCGACCATTGTCCCTTGAGGCTATCGTCCGGCGCGCCGGGCGTGCCGTCGTCAGCGGGCTTGGGCAGGCGCGGCGACACATAGACGACGTCTCCGGGCTTCAGCACGGCGTTCACCGAGGCAGGCGTACCGCCGAAGCTCACGCCGACCTTAGGCCGCGCCCACTTCACTTCCTCATAGGGAATGACACCCGTCTCGCGCTCCTTGACGAGAACGCCCTGCGGCGTCCGCCCAGGACGAAGCCCGATCGTAGCCTTGTCCTTGGCCACGTCGAGCACGACGGCGAGCCGCCAGGGATCGATGTCGTTCCACACCGGCATCGAGCCGAGCGACTTGCCCCAATCGCCCTTGATATCGATGGTCTTCACCGGCCCGCGCCAGCCGCTATGCCGGTGATCGTAGGAGACGAAGCCGTTGATCAGCGCGGTTCGCGCCATGCGCTGTAGACGCGGATCGAGCGTGGTGCGCACGGAGAGCCCGCCGCCATAGAGCTTCTCCTCGCCGAAGCGATCGAGGATCTCCCGGCGCACTTCCTCGGCGAAGAACTCGGAGGCGAAGATCTTGGCGCCGGGGGTGCGCTTGGTCACGCCGAGCGGAGAGGCTTTCGCCTTCTCGCCTTCCTCGGCGGTGGCAAATCCGTTCTCGACGATGCGATCGATCACCCAGTTGCGGCGGGCGACGGCACGGTCGGGGTATTTGAACGGGTCGTAGTTGGAAGGCGCCTTGGGCAGCGTCGCGAGATAGGCGCAGTCGCCGAGCGTCAGCTCGTTCAGCGCCTTGTCCCAATAGGTCTGGGCTGCGGCGGCGACGCCATAGGCGCCGACGCCAAGATAGATCTCGTTCAAGTAGAGCTCGAGGATTTGCTCCTTGGTGAAGGCGCGCTCGATGCGGATGGCAAGGATCGCCTCCTTCAGCTTGCGCTCCATGGTCTGGTCGCTGCTCAGAAGGAAGTTCTTGGCCACCTGCTGGGTGATGGTCGAGGCACCGACCACGCGGCGGCCCGACTGCACATTGTTCAGGTTGGTCACGACGGCGCGGATGATGCCCTGAACGTCAAGGCCGCCGTGCTGATAAAAGTTCTTATCCTCGGCCGAGATGAAAGCATTGGTCACGCAGGGCGGAATGGCCGTGATCGGCACGTAGATGCGCCGCTCGCGCGCAAACTCGGCGATCAGCTCGCCGTCATTGGCGTGGATGCGGGTCATCACCGGCGGCTCGTATTTGGCGAGCACCTCGTAGTCGGGGAGTTCGCTCGAGACCTTCCACAGCACAAAGGCCGCGGCGCCCGCCACCGCGATGAAGACGATCATGCTGGCGGCAAACATGAAGCCCAGAAAGCGCAGGAAAAAACCCCCGCGCCGACGGCGCCGGCGTTGCTCCGGCGGCTTGACTGGAGCCGTAATATCCATGTTTTCAGACCCGTCCCGTCCCCGGTTTTAAGCGCGCGGGGCACCCGAGGCAACCCTAGCGAAGATTATGGCAATAAAACGCTGGTGCCGGCGGAAAATCGTCGAAGTCGGCAAAGCGGCAAAATGGACATGCCGGACTTAAAACGGGGCACGGGCGATCCGTTTGGCGAAATAGCCGTCAATCGCATCGACAAGCGAGACGCTAATGCGGTCGCGCCAGGCATCGGACACGAGATGCTTCTCGTCATCGGGGTTGGAGAGAAAGCCGATCTCGATCAGCACGGAGGGGATGTCCGGGGCCTTCAACACGCGAAAACCAGCCGACCGCATCTTATGCGTATGCAGGTTGCCCGCGAGCTCGCCCACGATCGAGCGTGCAAACACGGTGGAGCGGTTCTGCGTCTCGCGCTGGGCAAGATCGATCAGGATGTTGGCCACCACCTCATCTGAATCGCTCGGCAGCGCGACGCCGGCGATGGCATCGGAAAAATTCTCCTTGGTGGCGAGCTCTTTCGCCTCCTCGTCGGAGGCCTGCTCAGAAAGCGTGTAGACGGTAGCCCCGGTCGCCTTTTCAGTCTGCTCGGGGAAGTAGTCCGCATGGATCGAAAGGAACAGCCCGGCCCCCTTCTTCTGCGCGAACTCGACGCGCTCGCGCAACGGCAGGAAGGTGTCGTCCTCGCGCGTCAGATAGACCTCGTAGCGGCCGGTCGCTTCGAGCTTCGCCTTGAGCGATTTGGCGAAGGCAAGAACGACATCTTTCTCGGTGACGCCGTCGGCGCTGCTCGTGCCGGGATCGATGCCGCCATGACCCGGATCGAGCACGATCACGGGTTTCGCGTCGGGCGCCCGCACCGGAGGCTCCGGCAACGGCGGCGGCGCGGCACTTGCTTCCTCGGCCGGTTTCGCCTCTTTCAGCTTGGCTTGGAAGGTCTTCTCATCGGTCGGCACGAGATCGACCACAAGGCGCGCCGGCTGATCATCGCGCGGGTCGAGAACGAAGGCCTTGTCGATGAGGAAAGGCCCGCCCACGTCGATGACGATGCGCGACTTGCCGGGAGCGAAGAGGCCGTAACGATAGGCGGTGATCAATCCCCGCTTCTCCTTGCCGATCCCCTCGGGCATTTGGAAGTCAACGTCGGGCGCGTCGACGATCACGCGATAAGGGCTGGCCAGCGCAAAGACGTGGACATCGACCTTCTTCGATAGATCGGCGATGAACCTCGTGCGCTCGTGGTCTCCCGCGACGCGGGCGTCCTGTGCGATGGCGGCCTTGGCTTCGGCATGCGCGAGGCTCGCTATGACGCCGGTCGACGCCACGGGGAGGAGGACCGGCGCCGTGGTGCATACGAGCGCCAACGCGGTCCTGATACGCATACTCGACATCGTCCCCACCCGACTGACCCGTGAGCCCCGTCTTAGCTTGGCGCTCGCGCGCGAGGCCGTTCGCCAGAAGACCTCGCGATTTGCGCCAAAATAGGCCTGAACCGGCGCAAATCTTAACCACGCGAGGTTAAGCGACTCTTTTGACGCGATTGAGGGCAAGCGACGCATCCGAGGCTTGCCAAATCTCCTGCCATACCCGTAATAAGGGTCAGGCTCACTCGAGCCCGAGCCCTGGACGCCAAACGGCGATACGGGCGGATTTGTTTCCCGCGGCCCTTGCTCTTTGGAATTGGCGAGGACGCAGAAAGAACCGGCGGTCTGGTGACAGCGGCCGCCAATTGATATCTCGAAGCCGCGGCTGAAGCGCGGCGGTGAGGAATGCGATGCAGGGTCTGAACATTCGGCTAAGTCTCGGAAACACCGGGGCTTTTCGCGGATTGTTGACCCCTTGGCGGCCGGCAATGGCCGCGCCCTTCGCGCCCGAAACGGGGCTCGTCATGGGTCGTCGCAGCGAATCATGGTCTATTGGTCATTGGCGCGCGCGGGCCCTGGGCGCGAACCCGGAACGGCGGATTTCTGTCCCGCTTTCCTCGGCCTACGCGGCGGAGAACACACAACATGGCAAGCAAAATGCTAATCGATGCGGCGCATCCGGAAGAGACCCGGGTCGTCGCGGTAAAGGGTAATCGCGTCGAGGAATTCGACTACGAATCAGCAAGCAAGAAGCAACTTCGCGGGAATATTTACCTCGCCAAAGTCACGCGCGTAGAGCCTTCGCTACAGGCCGCTTTCGTCGATTACGGCGGGAACCGGCACGGCTTCTTGGCCTTTACTGAAATTCATCCGGACTATTATCAGATCCCGGTCGCCGATCGTCAGGCGCTTCTCGAGGCCGAAGCCGAGGAGGAGAGCCGCGCCTCTGCCGCGGAGGCCGCGGAGGACGATGCTGCCGCCGGACGTCGGCGCAGGCGCGGGCGTCGTGGCCGTGGCCGCCATGAGGGCCACGGCCGAAGAGAGGTCGAGCGCCCAAATGCTCCCGCTCCCGTCGAGACCCTATCGGTGGCTAAATTCGAGATCGAAGACGAGATCGATACGACGCCGCGCGAGGACGAGCCCTCCGCCGGCGTTGCCATGGAGGCGATCTCCCTCGTTCATGAGGTTTCGGAGCCGGCGGATGAGCTGGAAACGAAAGACGTTTCTCTACGCTCGGGGCCCGAGCCGTCGGATGACGTGGATGAAGATGATGATGAGGCGGAGCCTGCCGAGATCGTCGGCCAGCCCGTTGCATTGAAGGAAGGGAATGGCGAGGCGGCCGCCGAGGAGACCGTCGAATCGGTCGGCTCCGAGGACGCGCTCGAGGAGTTGCCGGAACGAACACGCCGCCGACGCGGCCGTCCCTACAAGATCCAGGAGGTGATCAGGCGACGTCAGATCATCCTCGTGCAGGTGGTCAAGGAGGAGCGCGGCAACAAGGGCGCGGCACTCACGACCTATCTTTCGCTTGCCGGCCGTTACACCGTGCTGATGCCGAACACGGCGCGGGGCGGCGGCATCTCGCGCAAGATCACGCAGCCGACCGACCGTAAGCGCTTGCGCGAAATCGCCGGCGAACTCGAAGTGCCTGAAGGCATGGGGCTCATCATCCGCACCGCCGGCGCCCAGCGCACCAAGACCGAGATCAAGCGCGACTACGACTATCTGCTCAGGCTATGGGAGAACGTGCGCGATCTCACGCTAAAATCGACCGCCCCTGCCCTCGTCTATGAGGAAGGAAGCCTCATCAAGCGATCGATCCGCGACCTCTACAACAAGGACATCGACGAGGTTCTGGTCGCGGGCGACGAGGCCTATCGCGAGGCCAAGGACTTCATGCGCATGCTCATGCCGAGCCATGCGAAGAACGTGAAGCCGTATAAGGAGCCGGAGCCGATCTTCATCCGCTATCAAGTGGAGCGCCAGCTCGCGGCGATGTTCTCGCCACAAGTCGTGTTGAAATCCGGCGGCTATATCGTCATCAACCAGACCGAGGCGCTCGTCGCCATCGACGTAAACTCCGGTAAGGCGACGCGCGAGCACAATATCGAGGACACCGCGCTCAAGACCAATCTCGAGGCGTCGGAGGAGATCGCGCGGCAGCTCAGATTGCGCGACCTCGCCGGACTGATCGTCATCGATTTCATCGACATGGACGAGCGTCGCAACAGCCGGCTGGTCGAGCGGCGCTTAAAGGAATCGCTGCGCCACGACCGCGCGCGCATCCAGGTCGGGCGCATCAGCCATTTCGGCTTGCTCGAAATGTCGCGCCAGCGCCTCAGACCCGGCATGCTGGAAGGCTCGACCAAGCCGTGCCCGATGTGCACCGGCACTGGCATCGTGCGCAGCATCGAGTCGGTCGCGCTCGATATCCTGCGGTCGATCGAGGACCGCCTCATCACCGATGGCGTGGTGCCGCTCGTCGCCACCACCGCCGTCGAGGTCGCGCTCTATATCCTCAACCAGAAGCGAGCGCATCTGAAGGACATCGAGGCGCGCTACCGCATCCCCATCACCGTCACGGCCGATGAGGACATGCATATCTCGCAATTCGTCATTGAGCGCGGCGCCGAAGGCGCGGTCCTCGATGGCGAGAGCACGGTGGTGCATATGGACTGGGCCCACCATCGCGAAGGGGCTGCCCCTGCCGCGGGCCCTGCGCTCCCGCCTGCCCAGGTCGCGAGGGAGGAAGGCGAGGGCGAGCAAAGACGGGGCCGTGGGCGGCGGAGACGCCGCAAGCGGCACTCCGAGGGCGGAGCCGAGGGTCACCGGCCTCATATCGCAGAGCGCGAGATGCAAGAGCGAGAGGTTCGAGAGCCGCAAGAGATCGAGGACGAAGAGCCTTCCGGCGCGACGATTGCCGATGAGGCGAGAGGCCCCGAGGGTGGCGGAGAAGGCGGCGCTCAGGGCCAACAGCGCAAGGGACCCCGCCGCAGGGGCCGTCGTGGAGGACGGCGCGGCCGACCCGGTCAGCGTCCAGATCGCGCGCCAGGTGAAGGCGGAGCTCAGGGAGAACTTCGTGCGGCGCGTGGCGAGCCGGCCGCACGCGAGTTCTCGCGGCACGAGGCGTCAAGCGAAGTTGCTCCGGCGGAGCGGGAGGAGCGCTACAACGGCGAGCCGCGCGAGACCAAGCCCCGCAACGAGGGGGCTTTCCCGCGTGAGCACCCAGAGCCGCGCCGGGAGCCTGAACCGTCGTTCAGCATAGCCACGACAGCGAGGGAGGAGCCGCCTGCTCCGCCTCCTGCAAGCGCCCCGAAAGAGGCCGAGCAATCCTCGGAGCCGCCGCGTCGAGGGTGGTGGCGGCGATGACATCAAGAGGAAGCGTCTATCGGGCGCTTCCTTCTCTCCATCGCCGCCGGCATTATCCCGGCGCGTTAGCTGCGGCAACCTCGCATGATGTTGAAGGCTTGCACGTGCTCTCCTGTCACGTTGTCGCCGCATTCGAACGCCAATCAGGCGATGTTGGCAAGGACACGGCTTGAGGGGCTTACCAGCCTAGCTAGCGCGCCATGAGAGGGCGCGGTCATCGGCGTCTTTGCCCGATACTCGCAAGCCTATACGATCAGCCGGCCATGCGTCTTCTGGCTCAATCTTCCCTCAATCGAGCGCGCAGGCACGTTCGCGCGAGCCTGGTCGGCGGACTTGCCGCCCTCCTTGTCAGCTCGACCACGGCCGATGCCACCGGGATTATCCGCGATGCCGAGACCGAGGCTCTGATCCGCACCTACGCCAAGCCGATCTTCGACGCCGCAGGGTTGGGCTCGCAGGCCATCGAAATCCACATCGTCAACGACCGCAGCTTCAATGCCTTCGTGGTCGACGGGCATAATATGTTCATGCATGCCGGCACGCTGATGGAGGCCAAGACCCCGAACCAGGTAATCGGCGTCATCGCGCATGAAAGCGGCCACATCGTCGGCGGGCATCTTGCGCGGCTCCGCGCCCAACTCTCGCGGGCCAAATCGGCGGCTCTGATGCTGCAACTGCTCGGGCTTGCGGCCATGGCGGCGGGAGCGTTCGGCGGCGCGCCCGGCGTCGGACAGGCGGGCATGGGCGTCGCCTATGGCGGCCAGGACGCGGCGATGCGGTCCATGCTCGCCTACCAACAGGACGAGGAATCCTCTGCCGATCAGGCAGGCGTCAAGTTCCTCAATGAAACCCATCAGTCGGGTCGGGGCATGCTCGAGACCTTCGAGCTAATGTCGACCAAGCTCATCGGCATCCAGGGCATCAATCCTTATCTGCAGAGCCACCCGATGCCGCAGCAGCGCTTGATCCAGCTTCGCGAGCTCGTGACCTCGAGCCCCTATTACAACGCCGTCGATCCACCCGAGCTTCAGTACCGCCACGACCTCGTCAAGGCGAAGCTTTACGGCTTCCTCGATGCTCCCGAAGTGCTGTTCAATCGCTATCCGCAGACCGACCAGTCGCTTCCGGCACAATATGCCAGGGCGATCGCCACCTATCGCAAGTCAGGCGTGAAGGCTGCCATGCCGCTGATCGATGCGCTCATCGCGGCGCAGCCGAACTGGCCCTATTTCTACGAGATCAAAGGCCAGTTCCTGTTCGAGAGCGGCAGTCCCGCGGCCGCGATCGGGCCCCTGCGCCAGGCGGTCAGCCTCGCCAACGAGCCGCTCATCCGCGTGATGCTGGGACAAGCGCTGCTTGGCACCAACGATCCGAAGCTCGTCGACGAGGCCATTACCAATCTCCGCACCGCGCTCGCCCGCGAGGATTCCTCGGCCATGGGGTATCGGCAACTCGCGGCGGCCTATGCGCGCAAGGCCGACTTGTCGCAGGCGGAGGGCGCCAAGAAGCAGTTCCTGGCACAGGCCGAGCTTGCATCGGCGGAGGCCTATTTCTATGAAGGGCAGCTCAGGCTCGCCAAACAGCAGGCCAAGCGCGCCAAGGCCGGGTTCGTGGACGGCACGCCGAACTGGATCAAGGCAGATGATATCCTCGCTTTCGAAGTGCCCAACTGAATTAACCCCCCGGAGATCCCAGGATGACCGCTAAATCAGGCCTTCTGACCGCGCTGGTTGCCGCCGTCGTGGCCGCGCTCGTAACCGTCGCCACCCTGTCGATCCTGGCGCGCGTGGCGCCTGGCATGCTGGCCCTTTCGGGTGCAGCGATCCAGGACCAGCAGATCGTCGATGTCGTCCGCAACTATCTCACCAAGAACCCCGAGATCCTGGTCGAGATGACGAGCGAGCTCGACAAGCGCCAAGCGGCCGAGCAGGAGGCGAAACAACAGAAGGTCATCAGCGAAAACGCGGATGCCATTTTCCGCTCGCCTCTCGCCTATGTCGCCGGCAACCCTGATGGCAATGTGAGCGTGGTCGAGTTCTTCGACTACAATTGCGGCTATTGCCGCCGCGCCCTGCCCGACGTGGTCAAGCTCGTCGATAACGACAACAAGGTGCGGCTTGTACTGAAGGAGTTGCCGATCTTCGGCGACGACTCAGAGGCCGCTGCCAAGGCCGCGCTCGCCGCGCACAAGCAAGGCAAATATTTCGAGATGCATCAGAAGCTGTTCACCGAGCCCGGCAAAGCGGACAAGGAGAAGGCGCTCCGCATCGCCAAAGAGCTTGGCCTCGACGTGGATCAACTCGAGAAGGACATGGCCGATCCCGACATCCAGAAATCGCTCGATCAGGCCAAGGACCTCGCCCAGAAGCTCGGGCTGCAGGGCACGCCGCTTTATCTCATCGGCGACCATGTCATTCCCGGCGCCCCTGACGACCTCTACGATCAGTTCACCAAGAACGTTGCTGAAATCCGCGAGAAGGGCTGCAAGGCGACGTGCTGAGGGCGGGAGGAAAACATCTCCTTCATCCTCCCGTCAGGCCGTTTTGCCGAAAGGCGGAAAAGCTGATAAAGGGGCCCGTTTCGTTTGTCGCAGCGCGCGGTTCACCTCGCGTGCCGCGGCCTCATCAGGCGCTCAGCACCCGTCATGGCCAAACCGATTTACGTCTTGAACGGCCCCAATCTCAACCTGCTTGGGTCCCGCGAGCCGGACGTCTACGGCAAGGACACGCTCGACGACGTGCGGGCGAAATGCGAGGGGAAGGCTAAAGCGCTCGGATTTGCGATAGACTTCCGCCAAAGCAACCATGAAGGCGAGCTCGTGGCTTGGATTCAGGAGGCAAGAACCGAAGCGGCGGGGTTGATCGTCAATGCCGGCGCCTTTACCCATACGTCGATCGCCATCTTGGATGCCCTGCTCGCTTGCCCCGTCCCTTCCGTCGAGGTGCATTTGTCGAACATTTTCACGCGTGAGCCGTTCCGCCACCATTCTTATATCTCCAAAGCCGTGAAGGGCGTGATCTGCGGGTTCGGAGCGAATAGCTATGAGCTCGCGGTTGAGGCGCTCGCAGGACTAATGGCAGGCAAGAGGCCGAGCTGATGGCTGATGACAAGGCGCCAGCCGCCGGAAGCAAGCCGGGTACTTTCGACAAGCAGTTGATCCGCGAGCTTGCCGATCTGCTCGAGGAGACCGGCCTGACGGAGATTGAAGTCGAGCAGGACGGGAAACGGATCAGGGTCGCGCGCGGGGTCAATCTCACGACAACGCTTACCACCGACGGCCCGCCGCGCGATTCGCGAGAGCCGGCCGCTCGGCCCACGACCAATAATCGTCCGGCGCCCAGGTCCGAGGAGGCGGTCATCCATCCCGGCACCGTCACCTCGCCGATGGTCGGCACTGCCTATCGCTCGCCAGAGCCGGGCGCCGTCCCCTTCGTCGAGGTCGGCTCCAGAGTGGCGGCGGGACAGACGCTCCTCATCATCGAAGCCATGAAGACCATGAACCAGATCCCCTCCCCCCGCGCCGGCACCGTCATCGCCATACTGGTCGAGGACGGCCAACCGGTCGAATATGGCGAGCCGTTGGCGGTGATCGAGCAACGCTGATCGGAGCGCGATGTTCGACAAGATCTTGATCGCGAACCGGGGAGAGATCGCGCTTCGCGTCGAACGGGCTTGCAAGGAGCTTGGCATCGCAACGGTCGCGGTCCATTCCACCGCCGACGCCGATGCCATGCATGTGCGGCTTGCCGACGAGAGCGTGTGCATCGGCGGACCGCCATCGAAGGAAAGCTATCTCAATATTCCCGCGATCGTCGCGGCCTGCGAGATCACCGGCGCCGACGCCGTGCATCCGGGCTATGGGTTTCTCGCCGAAAACGCCCGCTTCGCCGAGATCCTCGATGAGCACGCCATAGCCTTTATCGGACCGACCGCGGAACATGTCAGGCTGATGGGCGACAAGATCGTGGCCAAGGACACGGCGCGGGCGCTCGGCATCCCGGTCGTTCCGGGCTCTGGTCCGGTGAGAGATATCGAGGAAGCAAGGGCCTTCGCCCGCGACATCGGCTATCCGATCATGGTCAAGGCGTCGGCGGGCGGCGGCGGACGCGGCATGAAGCTCGCGCTCGACGAAAGCCAGCTCGAGCCGGCGCTCCAGACCGCACGCAACGAAGCGCGAGCCGCTTTCGGCGACGACACCGTCTACCTCGAGAAATATCTCGTCCATCCCCGCCATATCGAGGTGCAGGTGCTGGCCGACGGATTCGGCAATGCCATCCATCTCGGCGAGCGCGATTGCTCACTCCAGCGGCGCCACCAGAAGCTGTGGGAGGAAGCACCCTCGCCCGCTCTCAACGCCGGCGAGCGCAGCCGTATCGGCGAGACGGTGGCGAAGGCGATGCGCGAGCTCTGCTATCGCGGCGTCGGCACTGTCGAGTTTCTCTACGAGGACAACGAGTTCTATTTCATCGAGATGAACACGCGCCTCCAGGTCGAGCACACCATCACCGAAATGATCACGGGGCTTGACCTCGTCATCGAGCAGATCAGGATCGCGGCCGGCGCGCCGCTGTCGCTGCGCCAGGAGGACGTGCGCTTCAACGGGCACGCTATCGAGTGCCGCATCAATGCCGAGAACCCGCACACGTTTAGGCCATCGCCCGGCACCATCACCCATTTCCACCCGCCCGGCGGCCTCGGGGTCAGGGTCGATTCCGGCGCCTATGCCGGCTACACGATTCCACCCTATTATGACAGCCTGATCGGCAAGCTCATCGTGCATGCCCGCACCCGCAACGAATGTCTGATGCGGCTCAAGCGGGCGCTCGGCGAGTTCGTCGTCGACGGCATCGAGACCACCATCCCGCTCTTCAACGCGCTGATCTCCGAGCCTGATATCGTCGACGGCAATTACGACATCCATTGGCTCGAGACCCATCTCGCCAAGCAAGGAAAGCGTGGATCGGCAGGATGACCTCAATCGACGACGTCATGATCGAGATCACCCCGCAGGTCCTGCTCAAGGCTTATGCGTGCGGGATCTTCCCCATGGCGGAGAGCGCGGAGGACAACGCGCTTTACTGGATTGAGCCGGAGCGGCGCGGCATCCTGCCCCTCGACCACGTGCATGTGCCAAGGCGGCTTGCCCGCACCATCCGCCGCGGCGGATTCGAAGTGAAGATCGACAATGATTTCGAGGCGGTGATCGAGGGCTGTGCCGCACCGCGCTCAGGACGCCGCTCGACCTGGATCAATGGGCGTATCAGGAGCCTCTATCGGGAGCTGTTCGCGCTTGGCCATTGCCACACGGTCGAGGTGTGGCAGGGCGGGAAGCTCGCGGGCGGACTGTACGGCGTCCATCTCGGCCGCGCCTTCTTCGGCGAGAGCATGTTCAGCCGCGCGCGCGACGCAAGCAAGATCGCGCTCGTTTATCTCGTGGCGAGGCTCAAATATGGCGGCTTCACTCTGCTCGACACGCAGTTCGTGACCGGGCACCTCGCGAGGTTCGGCGCGATCGAGGTGAGTCGGCAGGAATTTCAGCGCTGCTTGGAGGCGGCGTTGGCCGGCGGCTTAGTCGCCCAGGGCAGCACTTCCTCGGCTGGCTCGGCCGGCGCCGGCGCCGCTTCGGGAGGCGGTGCAGCCGCCGCTGCGGCGGCGGGCGGCGCTTCGGCAGCCGGCGCGCCCTCAGGCGGTGCCGGCGCGTTCTGGTTGCTCGCGGAAGACGCCGCCGCGGAGGGCGTTTTGCAGCTCGTAAGCCAGACGTCGAAGACCGGGTGCTCCACGGCGTGAAGGCCCGGACTCTCGGCGAACATCCAGCCGGTGAAGATCCGCTCGACCTCTCCCGACAACTTGACCTCGTCAACCTCGACGAAGGAGGCCGTATGCGGCGTCTCGGTCGGAGGCGTCGTATCGCACACCCTCGGCGTTACCTTCAGCGCGCCGAACTCGACCGTCTGGTTGATGGGAATCTCGAGATGGGAAATGCGCCCCGTGACCTTGTCGAGGGCGGCAAACACGGCGATCGGGTTCTTGACCGTGTCCGCCAGAGCGCAACGCGGCGCAGCGCAGAGGATGGCCAGGCAAATCGCAAAGAGCACAATCGCAGAGGCGCCCGGTCCGGCAACCTGTTCAACTCGTCGCATCATTCCGCACACCTTGTGAACGGCCAGTTCTCGTTTCGCTCCGGTGCGCTCCTGGCATAGAGCCTGATCGGAGTGCGAAATCCCCTCGTCCTTCGCATCATGCCCTAGCCGCAAACGCCTCGTCCATCTTTTGGGCATTGATGTGGCGAATGAGGGCCGCCTCTCAAGCGGCGCGTTCGGCAAAAAAGCGCAGCCTGATGTGGTCTGCCATCCAAACCCCTTTTTCGTCGCAGAGGGAGGGCTTGAGCAGGTCGACGACCTCAGCCAGCACCTCGGTCCTCTCAGGCTCCGAGAACTGATCGAAAAACGACCTGCCGAAGGTCCTGAGCCAGCCTTCCATGCCGGTCTTGAGCGGCGTCGGGCGGGGCACAAGGGCGATTTCGCGCACGGCAAATCCACCCTCGGTGAGAAGCTCGCGATATTCGTCGACGGTCGGAAAGAACCAGGGCGCGACGAGCGCGGGATCGCCGTTCCGCGCCTGACCCACGGCGCGCATCGCGGTGGCGATCGCCGCCACATTGCCATGGCCGCCGAGTTCGCCGACAAAGCGGCCGTGAGCCTTCAGCGCGCGGGCGACGCCGGCGATCACGAGCGCGGGCCGGCGCATCCAGTGGAGCGCTGCGTTGGAGAAGACGGCGTCGAACTCGGAAGAGAAATCGAGAGCATGGCCATCGAGCTTGCGGACCCGCAAGCCTTTCATGCGCGCCACCGCGAGCAGCTCGTCGCTGAGATCGACGCCGAGCACGTCTGCGCCCGAGGCCTTGATCTCGGCGGTAAGCGTCCCATCGCCGCAACCGAGATCGAGGATGCGCTCGTCTGGTCTCGGCTCGAGCATGGCGAAGATGGCGCCAGCCAGCTCCTGCACGAAACGGCCATTCCGCGCATAGTCCGACGCCGACCAGCGCTGCACGGCCTGCGGCGCGGCGGCGTCGGGCAAACGCGCGCGCTTCATTCCGGCTGCCACGGCTCGTAATCCAGAGGCGGCGTCCGCACGTCGGGGCGAAGCGTCGAGCCCGGCGGCCGATAGGCCTCATACGTGCCGGTCATATTGGGGCGATGCGCTTTCTCCCACGGCCGCGGCGTGTGGTGCTCCTCGACGGGGGGGACATCGACCGTGTGGTGCAACCAGGCATGCCAGGCAGGCGGGACCTGCGACGGCTCGGCGAGCGTACGGTAGATCACCCAGCGGCGCGGACCGCTCCGCTCCTCGTAATAGACGTTGCCGAGCCCGTCGTCACCCACGCGCACGCCCTTGCGCCAGGTATAGACGCGCGTGCCGATGGTGTTGCCCGTCCACCAGGCAAAAAGCTCGGTGAAGATTCCCATGGATGGTTCGGCGCCGTTCTCTGCCGCTGTTGCGCCCGGACTATGGGGCTTGGTCCTGCCCCTGTAAAGCCGACCGGCTAGGCTCTTCCGATGCGCGCCTTCTGCACCAAGGGCGTGGTTTCGCACGGGCCGTCGGACGAGAGGCCCGCGGCGCCCGAGGTAAAGGAGGTCGGCATATAGATCGGCCGCTGGATGCTGAGCGACAGGCGCTCTTCGATGCCCGAGACCACATAATGCTCGCCCATGAGCTCGAAGGGCCGATCGTCGTTGAGCAGCCAATCGAGGCGACGATAGAGCGTGCTGGCGGAGGTCGGCAGGACGAGAACCTGATGGGCCCCTGCCCGGAGCGCGCTCTCGACGATCGCGGGCTTGGCGTTGGCGCTCATGATCATGGCAGGGATGAAGCAGAGAGGGCTAGAGCCCACATAGCGCATGCTGCGGACGAGCGCGGGGCCCGTTAATGGCTGCATCATGGCCGCGGCCAAAACGAGGTCGGGAGCCGTCTCGCGCATCATCTCAAGCGCCTGAACCGGGCTCTCGTAAGTATCGATGCGGCCGGTGCCGATGGCTGCGAGCATGGCCCGCATCACCTGGAGCATCGGCTGCCGATTGTCGATGACGGCGACGGACAGCGTCTCGAGGTCTTTGCCCAACGCGCGATGCTGACCCATGGACCTCGACCCCACACTGACCTTGAGGCGTTTCGCTCTCATCAACAAATTACTGATGGGCTCGTAAATAGAGGGTGAAGATGGAGGTCGAAATCGGTCAACTTGGCAGTGTGGCTGCCGATGCCCGCCCCCGTTTTCTCCACTCCTCACCAACAGCCTATCCACGCGCCATGCCCATCGCTCCTCACAGCCTTTAGTGGTAAAGTAGGACTTCGATGCATACATATTGATGGCTCGGACGAATCGCCTCAGGTTTGTCCGTTGCGCGCCTGAGTGAAGCGCGGGGTATTCAGACCGAACTTGCGGGGGTGGGAGCACGATGCGGATCGAACGGAAATTCACCGAGGCTGGAAAATCGCCTTATGACACCATCCCCTTCAGGGAAAGCGGCAGCGAGATCCGCAATCCCGACGGTTCGGTGGTGTTTTCGCTCGACCACTTCACGGTGCCCGAGCATTGGAGCGGGGTCGCTGCCGATATCCTCGCCCAGAAATACTTCCGCAAAGCCGGCGTTCCGGTAAAGGCGAAGCGCGTCGAGGAGACTTCAGTTCCCTCATGGCTGTGGCGCTCGGTCCCCGACGAGGCTGCGCTAGCCGGGCTCCCCGAAAAGGAGCGCTTCGGCAGCGAGACCGACGCGCGCCAGGTGTTCGACCGGCTGGCCGGGACCTGGACCTA
>Ga0187785_10000223_pt1 | contig 22268 bp, 18 predicted proteins | sample 0815_BV2_4_20_MG_FD_132466 | JGI IMG/M metagenome (GOLD analysis project Ga0187785, IMG submission 132466) | Tropical peat soil microbial communities from peatlands in Department of Meta, Colombia - 0815_BV2_4_20_MG | ecosystem: Environmental > Terrestrial > Soil > Wetlands > Peat | place...
CGGCTTTTCATGGCTAGTGCGATCGGAAGCAGAATCAAAAAGCCGGTCCCAAAACGGAACACCCCGAGGGTCACCGGGTCGGTGGCATGAATCACAAATCGCGTCGCCCCGCCGGCGACCCCTCCGATCGCGCTCGAAACAATCGCGGCAAGAACGCCGGCCTGGTCGCGGTTCATTGGTCATGCTTTCGGGAATTAACGAATGTCGCAAGGATACCTACCACGGCCAAGGCGGCTGAAAACCCGGTGCTGGCGCGATTTTGCTGCATCGACTTTCGTAGGATTGTTAACCTTTGACTTGCATCGCGCTTAAGCATCAAATTGCGGCCGGGAGAGGTGCAAACATGAAAATGAAGTATGTCGGCATCGTTGCCGTATCAGCCGTCGCGGCGATGGTATGTGCGCCGTTTGACAATTTCGCCAACGCGCGTGGAAGCGGATCCGGGATGCACGGACCCGGACTGCATGCTTTCCATTTCGGGAAAAACTTCCGACATGCGCAAAATCGCAGAAACTTTAACAACCAGTGGCCATGGTACGGTGGATATGGATATTACGCAGTCCCGCCATACGACTCTGACGGTGCCGGTAGTGGCTCCGCTCAGCCATCAAATGTTGTGTATGTGCTTGCGTCGCCGACCGTGCGCAGCTGTCGATACATCAAGGAGATGGTGACGGTCCCGTCCGAGAGCGGCGGAACTCGCGAGATTACGGTCACACGCTGCTGACCAATTCTGCACAACCGTTCAGAAAACTGGCGAGCGTACCCGATTGCACTTTTTGACTGACTGCTGAATTTATGAAAGCTTTCTTTGCCGGCGTATTTTGCTCGCCATAATCTCCCGCGCGCAAATCGATCGGCGCTTGCGAGTCATTCGGGGGCGCAAAACTCCACCTAACTAACAAGGAGGAAACCAGTGAAAAGACTTTTTTCTCTCGCACTGTTGATCGGCATTAGCCTCTTGGGCGTTGCCGCCGCCCAAGCAATGCCGCTCGCGCCGCTCGAACAGGCACAGGCCGGACTGACGATTCCTGTCGCAGGTGGCTGTGGAGTGGGCTTTCATCGCGGCCCGTATGGCGGCTGCCGTCGCAACGGTTACTATGGCGGCGTCTACTACGGCGGCGCGGTGGTGGCGCCAGGCGTCGTGGTGGCAGCCCCGCCGGTCGTCGTAGCCCCCGCCCCATGTGGTGGCCGCGGTATGCATCGCGTTTGCAATCCCTATCGATGCTGGCGGGTTTGCAATTGAGTCGATCGATAACGTCGTGTTGACTGTCAGGCCCCGCTTCGGCGGGGCCTGTTGTTTTAGCTCGATCGCAATTTTCGTGAGTAAGCCAAAAACAATTTGGCCCGGAAAACTCCGGGCCAAAATCCTTCGAAGCAATCTGAATTAATCAATTCCGGCGGCAACCTCCGTTTGGCCCCCGATGCCAGCCACGGCCGCAACCGCCCGCAACCAGCGTAATTTGACCAGAACCATTGCTTGCGCCTTTGAGTTTCGATGCCGGCATGGCTTGCGCGCTGAATGCCACAAACGTGAACATCGCAACGATAACTGCCAACAGTGCCAATCCCTTCAGCATGGTTACCTCCCTATGTTTTGAACGTCGCCTCCAATGGGCAGTCTAATGCAATCCTGCTTTTGTTGTCTCGCGGCCGCGTCATGCCGTGAATAACTTCTACATAAAAACGGACGGCCAACGCAGGTGCCCGCTCTCGCGTCCTCACCGGTCATTTTTGAACTCTCAGGTCGGCTCTGGATGTGCTTGCAGGCGCCCTACTTTGGATGTGCGGCGCGGGAAAAACGCTATCAGAACTGGCAGCACAATCAGGATAAGGATCGGAGCGAGGGTCATCCCACTCACCACCACAATCGCGAGCGGCTTCTGCACCTGCGAACCAATGCCAGTCGATACCGCGGCCGGCAGCAGCCCTACGCCCGCGATGACGCAAGTCATCAGCACTGGTCGAATTTGAAGAGCGCCGGTCTGCAGAATTGCTTGCGTTCGTTCCATGCCGCCCCGGATCAGAAGATTGAATTGCGACAGGACAATGATGCCGTTCATTACCGATATGCCGAACAACGCAATGAATCCGATGGCGGCCGACACACTAAATGGCACGCCGGTCAGGAAAAGACCGATGATCCCGCCGACGACGGCCATCGGAATAACGCTCATGGCCAACAGCGTATCGCCGAGCGAGCCGAAATTGATCCACAGCAGCAAGGCAATAAGCCCAAGTGTCACCGGCACAACGATCTTCAATCGAGCGATTGCATCCTGAAGGTTGCCGAATTCACCAACCCATTCCAGTCGAGACCCAGCCGGCAGCGCGACTTGTCTGGCGATCTTTTGCTGGGCTTCGGTAATCACGCTGCCTAGATCGCGGTCGCGCACGCTGAACTTGATCGGCAGATAACGTTGTTGCTGTTCGCGGTAAATGTAGGCGGCGCCAGATACGAGGTCGACACTCGCGATTTCGGTCAGTGGAACCTGCATCGTCCCATTTGCACCCTGTATGCCGACTGGGATGTTACCGATCGCTTCCGGAGTATCGCGATAACGCGGCGCCAACCGTACGATGATCGGGAAGTGCTGATCGCTGTTCGGGACATAAAGTTCACCGGCGGAATCACCCCCGATGGCCGCGCGAACTGTCGAGTTGATGTCGCCGGGAGTAAGCCCGTAACGGCCGGCGCGCGCACGGTCGATATCAATCTGTACGGTAGGCTGACCGAGCGACGTAAACACCGCGAGATCAGTGATGCCGCGCACTGTGGATAGTACATCCTTGATCTGGTTTGCGGTTTTGGTGAGGGCCTCGAGATCGTTGCCAAATAACTTGATCGAGTTTTCACCCTTTACGCCGGAGACAGCCTCGGAAACATTGTCCTGCAGGTATTGCGAGAAATTAAACTCAACGCCGATAAATTCTGCCTGAAGTTTTGTTAGCATCTCGCTGGTTAGCCGTTCCTTGTCCATGCCTTTGGGCCATTCCGACGCTGGCTTGAGAGGGGCAAAGAACTCGGCGTTAAAAAATCCGGTCGCATCGGTGCCGTCATCAGGTCGCCCATGCTGCGACACCACGCTTTCAACCTCGGGAAAGCTGCGGATCACAGTCCGCATTTTGTCGACGTATTTATTTCCTTCCTGCAGAGAGATCGTGGATGGCAGGGTCGCTCTGATCCACAGGTTGCCTTCTTCCAGCTTTGGCAAAAATTCCAAACCGAGAGAATGAACGGCCAGAATGGCAATGCAGCAGAGCGCAGCCGCAGCGGCGAGCGTCCAAGCCTTTCCGCGAATCGCAGCCGCAAGAATGGGGATATAGAAGCGACGCAATATGCCCATGAACCGCGTCTCGGCTTCCTCGACGTGCGCAGGCAGCAGCATCGCGGAAAGGGCCGGCGTGACAGAAAAGGTCGCAATCAAGCCGCCAGCTATCGCATAGGCATACGTCTTGGCCATTGGCCCGAAAATATGGCCTTCGACTCCGCTCAGGGTGAACAGCGGGATGAATCCAACAATGATAATCGCAGCGGCAAACAGAATAGCCCGGTTCACTTCAACCGCGCCGTGGAACAAGGCGAGCATTTTGCCGCGAAAATCGCTTCCGTGCGATTGGTAGGCCATCATTGCCTGGAAGGAGAGCTCGTCTCGAGCTGCGAGCCTCCGGAACATACTTTCAACGATGATCACAGTCGCATCGACGATGAGCCCAAAGTCGATGGCGCCCACCGAGAGGAGATTGGCCGACTCCCCGCGCACCACCATGATCCCGACGGCGAAAGAAAGCGCGAAAGGGATAGTTGCGCCGACGATCAGAGCGCTGCGAAGATTGCCAAGGAAGAGCCACTGCACAGCGAAAATGAGTGCGATGCCCAGCGTCATGTTGTGCAGCACGGTGCGCGTCGTGATCTGGATCAAGTCCTTGCGGTCGTATATGCGCTCGATCCTGACGCCTGGAGGCAGGACGTGCGAGCTGTTGATGGCCTCTACTTCACGTTCGACGCGCTCGATGGTCGGTGTGCTCTGCTCGCCGCGGCGCATGAGGACGATGCCTTGGACAATGTCATCGTCATCATTCATGCCAGCGATGCCGAGACGCGGTTTGGACCCGACCTTTACCATGGCCACATCGCCTACCAGAGTGGGTAAGCCGTTGTTTTGAATCAGCATGGTATTGCTGAGGTCATCGACGTTGCGGATCAGCCCGACGCCGCGCACCACCGCAGACTGCGGCCCAATGTCGACCGTGTTGCCCCCGACATTGATATTGCTGCTGTTCAGCGTCTGAATGACCTGAGGAAGCGTGAGTTTCGAGGCGACAAGCTTGTTTAGATCGACCTCGACTTCGTACTGCTTGGTTTTTCCGCCCCAACCGGTCACGTCGATAACGCCGGGAACAGCGCGAAATCGCCGCTGCAGTACCCAATCCTGCAATGTCTTGAGATCAGTCACATTATAAGAAGGTGGGCCAGTGAGCCGGTAACGGTAAATTTCTCCAATCGGACTGACGGGAGAGATCTGTGGCTGCGCGCCATTCAGCAACGGCGGCACCTGAGTTAGACGGTTCAGCACTTGCTGGAGCGCCTGCTCGTAGGTGTAGTCAAAATTAAATTGCAGCTTCACGTCTGAGAGCCCGTAAAGCGAAATCGTTCGGATCGACCGGAGATTGGGTAGGCCGGCAGTCTGTGCCTCAATCGGTATCGTGATGTACCGCTCGATCTCTTCCGCCGAAAGACCAGCACTCTGCGTGATGACATCCACCATCGGCGGTGTCGGATCGGGATAGGCTTCGATATTAAGTTGCCAAAAAGCAAAAAGCCCGCTGATCAGCGTCGCGACGAACAGCGCAAGCATGATGATGCGCTGCTTCAACGCGAACGCAATAAGGCCATTCATAAAATCACTGTTGTTCGATCCGTGCGCCCCCAACGGCCTTTAGCTCCAGGGCGCCTCGTCTGTCACATAAACGAGTTGTAAATACGGAAAGGAAACGTAGGTCTTGCCGAATTAAATTTTAACACGAATTTCATTTGGTTCTTTCATTCGGCACACCATGCCTGAGGCCGCGACGTGGTGGAAGAACGCAATAAAGGAATCCGCGCCGGCTACGCAGTACGCTCCTCAACCAACGTCACGACATCGCGTGTCCGGCTCACGCCTTTGGGCCAGCTGCGATTGAAATCGGCGATCATTTCCTTGAAATCGTCCGAAGCGAGCGCGGCATCCAGGCGTGCCTTGTCGGCAAATTCATAGATGGCGAAATGCACGCCCTGCTCCGTCTCGCTCCAGAAACGCTGGGCCTTCTCACATTTGAAAGCCCTGACCGCCCACGGCAGGGTGGGCGGTCGAATACCAGTGGTCGAATTTCTCGCGTAATTCCGGAGCGACGACGGCGCGAACGAGGAAAAGTGATTTAGGCATCGTCACAAAGGCACGTTATCGTGTTTTCTTGCCGGCATCTCCACGTGCTTATTCTTGAGCATGGCCAAGGCACGTGCAATCCGGCGGCGTGTCGAGTGCGGCATGATCACGTCATCGATGTAACCGCGCTCAGCGGCGACAAATGGCGACAAAAACCGGTCCTCATATTCTTTTGTGCGCGCGGCGATCTTGTCTTTGTCGCCGATATCGGTGCGGAAAATGATCTCCACTGCGCCTTTGGCACCCATCACCGCGATCTGGGCAGTGGGCCAAGCATAGTTGAGGTCGCCACCGACGTGCTTGCTCGCCATTACGTCGTAGGCTCCGCCGAATGCTTTCCGCGTGATGACCGTAACGAGAGGCACGGTGCATTGGGAATATGCAAACAAAAGTTTGGCGCCGTGCTTGATCAGCCCGCCATATTCCTGATCGGTTCCGGGAAGGAATCCGGGCACGTCCACGAATGTCACGATAGGAATGCCGAAAGCATCGCAGAAGCGCACGAAACGTGCAGCCTTGCGCGAGGCATCGCTGTCGAGCACGCCGGCAAGCACCATCGGTTGGTTGGCCACAAAACCAACCGTGCGGCCGGCGACGCGGCCAAAGCCGGTTACAATGTTCTTCGCATAGGCCGAGGAAAGTTCGAAGAAATCACCCTCGTCGGCGACCTTCAGGATTAGCTCCTTGATGTCGTAAGGCTTGTTTGGATTGTCAGGCACCAGCGTGTCGAGTGATTCATCAATGCGGTCGGATTCATCGTATGCCGGCCACTCCGGCACACCGCTCTCGTTGTTGGATGGCAAAAAATCGATCAAGCGGCGCATCTGCAGCAGGCACTCGACGTCATTTTCGAAGGCGCCGTCGGAAACGCCGGACTTTGTGGTGTGAACGGACGCGCCGCCAAGTTCTTCCGCAGTGACAATCTCGTTGGTTACCGTTTTCACCACGTCGGGGCCGGTGACAAACATGTAGCTGGTATCGCGCACCATAAAGATGAAATCGGTCATTGCGGGGGAATAGACGTCGCCCCCGGCGCACGGGCCCATGATCACGCTAATCTGCGGGATTACGCCGGAAGCGATGACGTTGCGCTTGAACACCTCACCATAGCCGCCAAGGGCGGCGACGCCTTCCTGGATCCGCGCGCCGCCGGCGTCGAACAGACCGATGATCGGGCACCGCGCCTTCATCGCCATGTCCTGTACTTTGATGATCTTCTGCGCGTGCGTCTCCGACAGCGAACCGCCAAAAACGGTGAAGTCCTTGGAGAAAAGATAGACGGCGCGACCGTTGACCGTCCCCCAGCCCGTGACCACCCCGTCACCGGGGACCTTGGACTTCTCCATGCCGAATTCGTTGGAACGATGCTCGACGAACATGTCGAACTCCTCGAACGAACCTTTGTCGAGCATCAACTCGATTCGTTCGCGGGCGGTCAGCTTGCCGCGCTTGTGCTGGGCCTCGATGCGCGCCGCGCCACCACCGAGGCGGGCTTCCTCACGTCGCTTCTCGAGCTTGTCGAGGATATCTTTCATGGCCCCTGCCCTGTGAAGAATCCGGCAACAAAGCCATACCACACCACACCCGTCGTTCCCGCGAAAGCGGGAATGGCGGTCTTAAGACTTGGCACCGGCCTCAAACCCTGCTTACAAGCGCCTGATGAGCGAACCGCAGACCGCCGCCGAACTCATTCAGCAGGGCCTCACCCATCACCGGGCCGGCCAGATTTCGCTCGCCATGGACCGCTATACGCAGGTGCTGCGCAACGATCCGCGCAACGCCGATGCGCTCTATTATATCGCCGTGATCGCTTGCCACGAGGGCCAGTTTCAACAGGGCATCGATCTCGCCCGTCGTTCTCTGGCCTACCGTGGAAGCCAGGCGCGCGCGCACAACCTGATCGGCCAGGCGTTGCACCGCATGGGAAAGATCGAAGATGCACTCGAAAGCTTTGACAATGCGATTCAATCCGACGCCAAATTCGCAGATGCCTATGGCAACCGCGCGAATATGCTGAGCGAGCTCGGCCGCAACGCCGAGGCGTTGTCGAGCTTCGACCGCGCACTCGAACTTAACCCGAATTCGCCCGGTGACTGGCTCAACCGCGGCGCGACCTTGCACGCCGCCGGTCGCGCCGAAGAGGCGATCGCCAGCTACGACAAGGCAATCGCGCTGGACCCCGGTTTTGGCGTATCGCACTGTAACCGCGCCCATGCCCTCTCTGACCTGGGCCGCGACACGGAGGCTATGGCCGATTACGACCGCGCGATTGCGCTTGAACCAAAATTTGCCGAAGCCTATCTCGGCCGTGCGCTTGTCTTGAGGAAACTTGCGCGGCTTGAGGACGCACTTTCCAGCGTCGACAAGGCGATCGAAATCAAGGGTGATGTGGGTAAAATGCATGAGGCGCGTGCCAGCCTGTTGCGCGCACTCGGCCGCGAGAGCGATGCGCTTAAAGCAGAAGCCAAAGCTGCCGAGCTTGCGGCAAGCCGCGCCCAGCCTTCACAAACCTGACAATTTGGCATCATACTGTTGGCGATCCGGGTGGGCTGCATCCTTTCGGGGGGTGTTCGACAACCGAGGAACTTTCGCCATGAATCATGCCAAGCCATCGCCGCGCCTTTCGACTCCGACAGATCTCGGCACCAATGCCTCTAAAGATATCGCCGGGGCGCTGAACGCGCTGCTGGCGGACAGCTTCGCGCTCTACCTAAAGACAAAGAATTTCCACTGGCATGTCAGCGGGCCACATTTCCGCGACTATCACCTGTTGCTTGACGAGCAGGCCGATCAGATTTTCGCCACTATCGATGTATTGGCGGAGCGCGTGCGCAAGCTCGGGCAGCAAACGCTCCGTTCGATCGGCGACATTTCGCGCCAGCAGCGCATCTCCGACAATGACGCAGCTTATGTGGATCCACAGGACATGCTGGCCGAGTTGCGTGACGATAATCAGCGCTTCATCACATCAATGCGCGAGACCCATGACGTCTGCGACGAGCATGGCGACGTGGCGACGACCAGCCTGCTGGAAGTCTATATCGACGAGGCGGAAAAGCGCGTGTGGTTCCTTTACGAGGCTGGCCGCCGCGGCGACCCCACCGGGCATTGATTTTTTTTCGCGCTGGATTGCCGTACGCAGGAATGAGCGGGTTTAGTTTGTAAGCTTGAGCACAGTCACCGCGGCCTGAAATTCCGTTTCACGAAAAGCGCGGCGTTCAAGCGCGAGCGCGTCGCGACCCCATTGAGACATCTGCCAGTCTTCGTCCACGTGCGCGGCAGCCCAGACCGCCTGCGCCTCAAACGCATCGTGTGCGACCGCCAGCGCCAACAGACAAGACCCGGTCAGCGTTGTGATGGACGATACCGCGCCGAGCCGCCACGGCTCCACGGGTATTGCCGCACGCGCGGCAGCGACCGCTTCGCGCGGCTGCGGCACATGCATGACGCCTTGCAGCTGCACAAAACGCGCGCCGAATGTCTTCCGCGCCCAGCCGAGTACCGGATCCCATGCCTGCGCTTGCTTCTCGACGAGTCCCGCGGGCGCATCGGCACGGTAGAACAGCAGATCCGAGTCAAGATACTTCGCGATTTCCTCGGCGACGGGTTGCGGTGCATCGCTCACCGCGTCGACCACCGCATTGGCAAGCCGTGTGAGTGGCATGCGCGCGGGATCAATTTCGTCTGTTTGCGCATCCCATTCGGCGGCAATCGCGTGCGCGAGCGAACGCGTGGGCAACACGAGCGCGCGCCGCAGTGGGGTCAAAACAGGTTTGCCGTCGAGCAAGATTGCGACACCGCACGCGTCCGCGTCAGCCACATCAGCCTGTTTGTAGAAACGCTTCCGAAGGCGTGGCCGCGTGGCTCGCCGTGCCGCTTCGCTGGGGTCGAGCGGCTGATTTTCGAAAATCTCGGTAAAAATCTCGCGCATTGGGACCGAATTGTGCGGCGCAAAATGAAAGGAACTTTCGCCTCCTAATGTTATTCCAAAATCCCGGAAATAAGGTGCGAAATGCCATCGTGACGCCGCTTTCAGAGAGCGAAAAACCTCACGAAGACTTGTGGTTGATAGGCCCCACCCCTGACGGAAGGATGAGTAGCATTGCGGGTTTCTACCCAATATTATCCGCCCTCGGATTCGAGCCGGGAAACAAGGCCGACCGGGGGACGCGGAGGCGCCAGGGGTGACGCGACGCCGTTTGGGTCGTACGGAGTAGCGGGGCGCGTTTCGAGGAGTCAATGAAGAATACCGACATTTCTGCGCCTGACTACTTCCACAAGGTCGTGGACTGCCAATGGGCTTGCCCGGCGCACACACCGGTTCCCGAATATATTCGCCTGATCGCGCATGGGCGCTATTCTGACGCCTACATGATCAATTGGCGCTCGAACGTGTTTCCGGGGATTCTCGGACGCACCTGCGACCGCCCCTGTGAGCCGGCCTGTCGGCGCGTACGTGTGGAGAAGGAGCCGGTGGCGATCTGCCGCCTGAAAAGAGTCGCCGCGGACTACAAAGATGACATCCGCGAAAGGTTGCCGAAGCCGGCGGCGAAGAAAAACGGCAAACGCATCGCACTCGTTGGCGGCGGTCCGGCTTCTCTCACCGTCGCCCGTGATCTCACCCCGCTTGGCTATCAATGCGTCGTATTCGACGGCGATCCCAAGGCTGGCGGCATGATCCGCACGCAAATTCCAAAATTCCGATTGCCCGATTCGGTGATTGACGAGGAATGCGGCTATATCCTCGACCTCGGTGTGGAATTTCGTGCCGGCAAGCGCATCGACAGCCTGAAGTCCTTGCTCGCCGAGGGATGGGACGCAATCTTCGTTGGTTCCGGCGCACCCCGCGGGCGCGACCTCGATATTCCCGGCCGCAAGGAAGCAGCCAAGAATATTCACATCGGCATCGACTGGCTGTCGTCGGTTTCCTTTGGACACATCAATAAAATCGGCAAGCGCGTCGTCGTCCTCGGCGGCGGCAACACTGCTATGGATTGCTGCCGCTCCGCCCGCCGCCTGGGCGGCGAGCAGGTCGACGTGGTTGTGCGCTCGGGCTTCGAGGAGATGAAGGCGTCGCCTTGGGAAAAAGAAGACGCCATGCACGAAGGTATCCCGATCCACAATTTCCTCGTGCCTAAACATTTCACGCACGAAAATGGCAAACTCACCGGCATCACCTTCGAGAAGGTGAAGGCTGAATATGATGCCAAGGGACGCCGCAAGCTCATTCCCGCCGGCGAGCCGGATCAGCATTTCCCTTGCGATGATGTGCTGGTGGCGGTCGGTCAGGAGAACGCCTTCCCCTGGATCGAGCGCGACATCGGTATCGAGTTCGACCAGTGGGATATGCCTAAGGTCAATACCCAAACCATGGCGTCGACCAACGCGAAGGTGTTCTTCGGCGGCGACGCGGCGTTCGGCCCGAAGAATATCATCTGGGCGGTGGCGCACGGCCACGAGGCTGCCGTGTCGATCGACAAGCTGCTCAACGGCGAGGACATTACCCACCGGCCTCTGCCGTCGGTCGAGGTCATGAGCCAGAAGATGGGCATCCACGAATGGTCATACGACAACGAAATTGCGCTCGATAAGCGCTATAAGGTGCCGCACCGCGACAAGGTGGTGGCGCTCAAGGACATCAAGGCTGAGGTCGAACTGGGCTTTGACGAGCAGCTTGCTCTCGCGGAAGCCGGCCGTTGCCTGAATTGCGACGTGCAAACCGTATTCTCGGCGCAACTGTGCATCGAATGCGACGCTTGCGTCGATATCTGCCCGATGGATTGCATCACCTTCACCGCGAATGGAGAGGAAGCCGATTTGCGCAAGCGGCTCAACGCGCCCTCGCACAATCTCACGCAAGACCTCTATGTTCAGGACGACCTCAAGACCGGCCGCGTTATGGTCAAGGATGAGGACGTCTGTCTCCATTGTGGCCTATGCGCCGAACGCTGCCCGACCGGCGCCTGGGACATGCAAAAATTCTTGCTCGATATGACTCACGCAGGAACTTCATGCCGACCGCAACGCCGATCAGCCGCGTAAACGACTTCGTCGTCCGCTTCGCCAACGTTAACGGTTCCGGCTCGGCAAGCGCGAACGAGATGTTTGCACGCGCGGTCATGCGCATGGGCGTGCCGGTGGCGCCGCGCAATATCTTTCCGTCCAACATTCAAGGATTGCCGACCTGGTACGAAGTGCGCGTCTCCGACGCGGGGCACCTGGGCGCCCGCGGTGGAACCGACCTGATGGTGGCAATGAACCCGCAGACCTTCGACAGGGACATTGCAGGCATCGAGCCTGGCGGCTACCTGTTCTACGATTCAACGAAGCCGCTGCCGCCGTCGAAATTCCGCGATGACATCACTGTCATCGGGGTGCCGCTGACTGCGATCTGCAACCGCGAATATACCGATCCGCGCCAGCGCCAGTTGTTCAAGAATATCATCTATATCGGCGTGCTCACGGCCTTGCTCGACATTGATGTAAAGGTGGTCGAACAACTCATCGGGGAGCAATACAAAGGCAAGGACAAGCTCATCGAGCCGAACATCAAGGCGCTGCATATCGGCCGCGACTACGCGATCCTGAATTTGCAATGCCCGCTCGGTATCAAGCTCAAGCGCGCCAACGGGGTCGGTGATCGCATATTCATTGAAGGCAATTCAGCGGCAGCTCTCGGCGCCGTCTATGGCGGGGCGACGGTGTGCGCATGGTATCCGATCACACCGTCCTCCTCCCTGGCGGACGCCTTCACGCGTCATTGCGCCAAACTGCGCGTTGATCCGGATACCAAACAAGCGAAATACGCGATCATCCAGGCCGAAGACGAGCTCGCCTCCATCGGCATTGTGATTGGCGCCGGCTGGAATGGCGCGCGCGCCTTCACCGCAACGTCCGGTCCTGGCATCTCGTTAATGCAGGAGTTTATCGGCCTCGCGTACTTTGCAGAGATTCCTGCAGTTTTGTTCGACGTGCAGCGCGCGGGGCCCTCTACCGGCATGCCGACCCGCACCCAGCAATGTGACGTGATGTCTTGCGCCTATGCCTCACACGGTGACACCAAGCACGTGCTCCTGTTCCCCGAAGGCCCGGCCGAGGCCTTTGATTTCAGCGCACAAGCGTTCGATCTGGCCGACCGGCTACAGACGCCGATCTTCGTGATGCTTGATCTCGACATCGGGATGAACCACCACTTGTCGAAACCGCTCGCCTGGGACGACAGCCGCAGGTACGACCGGGGCAAGGTGATGACGGCGGCCGAGCTCGAGGCCGGCAAGGAATTTGGCCGCTACCTCGATGTCGACGGCGATGGCATTCCTTATCGTACCTATCCAGGCACGCACCCGACAAAAGGTTCGTTCTTCACGCGCGGCACTTCGCGCGACCGCTACGCGCGCTATACAGAAGAAGGCGCGCCTTACGTTGACAACATGCAGCGCCTGATCCGCAAATTCGACACCGCCAAGGACCTGGTGCCGCGACCGCTGATTTCCAATTCAGGCAAGTCGACCAAATACGGCGTGATCTATTATGGCTCGACCTCGCCGGCGATGGACGAGGCGATCCACATGATCGAGGCGCGCGGTCACGCGCTTGACCGCATGCGCGTCCGTGCATTCCCGTTCCATTCCAGCGTCAGTAGTTTCGTTGCCGACCATGACTTCGTCTTCGTGGTCGAGCAAAATCGCGACGCCCAGTTGCGCTCGCTCATTGTGAATGAATGCGGCATCGACCCGGTGCGGTTGGTGCCGGTTCTGCACTATGACGGCACACCCATTACCGCGCGCTTTATCGCCAAGGCGATCGGGGATCATCTCGACCAGCTGAAGGTGAAGCCGATGAAGGTGACCTCATGACCTACCTCGCCAAACCGAAATTCCATCACCCGGATCTGCCGAAAAACGAGCTGGGTTATACTCACCGTGACTATGAGGGCACGGTGTCAACTCTTTGCGCCGGCTGCGGCCACGACTCGATCACCGGCGCGATCATCCAGGCCTGCTTCGAGCTCTCGATCGAGCCACATCGGGTTGCCAAGATTTCCGGCATCGGCTGCTCGTCGAAAACGCCGACCTACTTCCTCGGCAATTCGCACGGATTCAATTCCGTCCACGGCCGCATGCCATCGGTGCTTACGGGCGCCAATCTTGCCAATCGCGACTTGATCTATCTCGGCGTGTCCGGCGATGGCGACAGCGCGTCGATCGGTCTCGGCCAGTTTGCGCACTGCCTGCGGCGTGGCGTGAACATGGTCTATATCGTTGAGAACAATGGTGTTTACGGCCTGACCAAAGGCCAATTCTCGGCGACGGCCGATCGCGGCTCGAAATCAAAGCGCGGCTTTATCAACACCGACAACTCCATCGATCTGGTGGCAATGGCGCTCCAGCTGGGTGCAAGCTTCGTCGCCCGCTCCTTCTCCGGCGACAAGCACCAGTTGACCCCGATCATCAAGGCGGCAATTGCCCACAAAGGTGCGGCGTTCATCGATGTGATCTCGCCCTGCGTCGCATTTAACAATCACGCCGGCTCTACCAAGAGCTTCGATTTCGTGCGCGAGCACAATGAAGCGGTCAACCGTCTTGATTTCATCTCGAGCCGGATGCCAATCGAGGTCAAATACGAACCCGGCACCGTCGAAGTGGTGGAGCAGCATGACGGTTCCAAGCTCGCGTTACGCAAGCTTGCGGCCGACTACGAGTTGCACGACCGTACGGCCGCTTTGGGGTTCCTCCAGCACCACGCCGCCAAGGGCCAGATCGTCACCGGCCTGCTCTACGTCGAGGAGGAGCCCGAGGATCTGCACGCGCATCTCCGCACCGTCGATTCCCCACTGAATGCGCTGGGCGAAAAGGAGCTTTGCCCGGGCCAGGCGGCTCTCGACAAATTCAACGCCTCGCTTCGTTAGCGGCCTCCGACCTCTTCCTGTCATTGCCGCGCTTGACGCGGCAATCCATGATGCGCTTCACCGATGGTTGCCTGACGTAAGGCCTGATTGCCCTGAAACTCATCATGGATGCGCGGGTCAAGCCCGCGCATGACGCCGAAAATGTTGCAACGCCGCCGCCTCGGCCAATCTGACCTGCAGCTCGCCCCGCTCATACTCGGCGGCAACGTGTTCGGCTGGACAATCGACGAAAAGACTTCATTCGATATCCTCGATGCGTTCATCGATGCCGGTTTCAACGCCGTCGATACATCCGATAGCTATGCGCGCTGGGTGCCCGGCAGTCCGGGCGGCGAATCGGAAACGATCATCGGCAATTGGCTCAAGCGAGGCGGCAAACGCGACAAGATGTTGATCGCCACCAAAGTCGGCGAAGATATGGGCGAAGGGCGCAGCCTGAAGAAGGACTATATCCTGCGCGAATGCGAGGCTTCGCTGCGGCGGCTGCAAACCGACCGGATAGATCTTTATCAGACCCATTTCGATGATGAGGTCACACCGCCGGAAGAAACCATGCAGGCCTATGCGCAATTGATCGCCGCCGGCAAGGTGCGTGCAATTGGCGCTTCCAACATGCGTCCGGCGCGGCTGAAAGCCGCGCTCGCGGCGAGCAAGAAGCTTGGTGTCCCGCGCTACGAAAGTCTCCAGCCGCTTTACAATCTTTCGGACCGCAAGGAATTCGAGACCGAGTTTCTGCCGATCTGCCGGGAGGAGAGGCTCGGGGTCATCAACTACTATTCACTCGCTGCCGGCTTTCTCACGGGCAAATACCGCTCGGCCGAAGAAAGCGCCAAGCATCCCGGCCGCGGCGGACGGCTTAGGCGCTATCTTGATGCGCGTGGCTTGCGGATCCTCAAGGTGATCGACGAGGTGGCAGCGCGGCACAATGCGGTACCGGCGCAGATAGCGCTCGCCTGGCTGATCGCCAAGCCTTTCATCACCGCGCCGATCGTCAGCGCGACAAGCCTCAAGCAGCTCGGCGAAATCCTCAAAGCGCCAGAGATCAAGCTGACACCCGAGGACATCGCCGTGCTGGACGCAGCCGGCAATTGAATTCAAGACGCCGCTCAGGATGCGGCTCAGGATGCGGCTTTCTCCTTTTCGTACCAAGGCGCGTGCAGAACGACGCGGTTTATCTCCAGGTAACTCTTGAGGCTCGAAAGAACGAGCGGCCAGCCATTGCTGATGCTGGCAAATACCTTGCTGTCCGGCGCGAAATCGTCGTGCGTGACGGTGAGCTTGACCTGATCGCGCTGCTGCTCAAGATCCATCACCACGCGCGAGGGTTTTTCAGTGCCATTGTGCGGCTCGTGAAGAGAATGAAAGGTATAGGACAGCCGCCGCGGCGGATCATGCTCCAATACTTTGCCGCTGACGATGAGTTTGCCCTCGCGGTGAAACGTAACCGGCGAGCCGACTTTCCAGTCGGACGTGACGGCGTTGCCAAACCAGAATTTCGCGGTGGCGTCAGTGTCGGTCAGCGCCTTGAAGACCTTCTCCGGCGTCGAGGCGATATAGGTTACACATCGCTTTTCTCCTGCATTGTTTTCAGATTGCTAAACGAAGGTCAGGCTGCGTTGGCCAATTCCGCGATGCGCTCCATCGTGGTTGCCGTGAAGCTTTCCCGCGCATTCATCCGGGCGAGCCAGGAAACGAGATTCGGCGCCGGCGCGGCCAAGGTCTCCCACTCCGGCGTGGCGGCCAAGAAATCGAGTTGCGGCGCGACCATGATGTCGGCCAGCGTTACGTGCTCCGCGGCAAGATATGAGCTGTCGCCGAGCAGGCGCGACAGCTCGTTGAACACGGCGCGCGCCTGCGGCATGGCAGCCGCGATGGCCGCCATGTCGGTCGGCTCACCCAGCAAACGCGGACGGATAAACCGTTGAAAGGCAATGACGTTGTTGACGCCGTTGAAGAGATACCAGTCGCAGATGTTCATGAGCTGATCCATCCGCGCGGTGGCGCGCGGTTCGACTGGCGAGAACGCCGGCGCCGGCAGGATGCGATCAAGATAACGCAGAATGGCTTGCGTCTCGTAGAGCAGGAAGCCGTCATATTCGAGAACCGGAACGCGCCCGAACGGGTGGCGGGAAATGTGCGGTTCGCTTTTCCGGGTCTGCGGCGTGACGGGCGCGAGCCGGTAGCGGGCGCCCTTCTCCATCAACAATGCAAACACGCTGCGGCCGTAGGGGCTGCCCGGAATGCTGTGGACGGTGAACTCGGGGTTATCGTTCGGTTTACTCATCACGGATTCTCCAATGCCCTTTTCATGTCGCTCAGCGCCTGCAGCCGGTGGCGCTCGAATTTCCCGATCCAGCGTTCGGCGATCTCGTGGATCGGCACCGGATTGAGGTAGTGCAGCTTCTCGCGGCCGCGCTTTACGGTCGCGACCAGATTGGCCTCCTCCAGAAGGCCTAGGTGCTTGCTGACCGCCTGGCGCGTCATGTCCAGGCGTTCGCAGAGTTGGCACAAGGTCTGGCCGTTTTCGGCACGCAGGCGATCCAGAAGATCCCTGCGGCTCGGGTCGGCTAGCGCTTTGAACACTGCATCCATAACCACAATATGCAACCTTTTGGTTGCATGTCAAGAGACATTGTCATGTGGAACCGGACCAAGGACCATCAACGCAAGCCTGCGCGCAGCGGCCACCGCGCCCGCGGCATCAGGACGAGATCAAGGACGTCCAGAAACTGGTGACCCCGCGCACGCCGGTCATCTAGGAAGTGGTAAGTCAGCCGGACTTTCGATCAGTTTCTCGTTTGCTCTGCTCGCCTATGCGCAGGTGATGAGCGAAATCTGAAAAAAGCAGTTGAAGTCATACTTGAACTTGAAGAAACGGCGCTAATTGCGCAGTTATTCTCTCAAGCAATGGATGAAGTCTGCTACTGATTCACACAGGTTCCAACATAAGTGCCGCGGTCCCCGGCGGCCTGCCCATAGACCCCTGCCTGGTGGGCGCAACGCGCGGCGCGATCCTGGAAGGTTTCGCGACCCCCTGGCCCCGCCCCCGGTACGGTCGGCAAATTCGGAAGCACTTGCCCGGTCTGGGGTACGACGATCGGTGGCGGAACCGTTGCGGTGGGGAACGGCACGGTTTTTGATTTTGGGATGTGGACGTGCTTCAGGGTGCCGCGTGGTGATTTGTATTTCGGCGCCAACCATGGCTCCGGCTGCTCGCGCTTGGATCCTTTCTCCGGCACCATGATGCTGTAATTATCGCTCATGATGTCGTAGTTGTTGCCTGACTGCGCGCGCGCAGACGGTGCCGGCAACGCCAACGGCAAAAGCAGCGTAATCGCCAAAAGTCCGCGCATCGTTCCCCTCACATAGGAACGCCGTGGCGCGGAGTCTACTCCTCCGGCGCCTCTTCAATCGGATCGTAACGCTTGGCGTCGAAGCCCAGCAAATTCCACGACTGCTGCATATGAGGCGGCAGGGGCGCCGATACGTCGATCACCCCGCCTCGAGGATGCGGTACTGCGATACGGCGAGCAAGCAAATGCAGCTTTTCCTGCATTCCTCCGGGCAACTGCCAGTTTTCCTTATTGAAGTACTTCGGATCACCAACAATAGGGTGGTGTATATACGCCATATGAGCGCGCAATTGATGCGTACGCCCGGTGACTGGCTTGAGCGACAACCAGGCCAGCTGATGCGCCGCCGTCTCCACCACCGCGTAATAAGTTACAGCATGCACCGCATCTTTCTCGCCGTGCTTGGCGATGCGCATGAATGAATCTTCCTCGATTTCCTGCTTGGCAAGGTATGTCGAGATGCGCCCTTGTGCAGGCTTTGGCACGCCCACCACCAGCGCCCAATAAATCTTGCGCGCCGAACGGGACCGAAACGTTTTGGCCAGCGCCGCAGCCGCAAAGCGAGTCTTGGCCACCAAGAGACAGCCGGCAGTGTCCTTATCCAATCTGTGAACGAGCCGCGGGCGCTGGCCATCGGGTGAACGCAAGGCGCCAAGGATGCCGTCGATATGCCGCGTTGTTCCCGAGCCGCCTTGCACGGCGAGGCCCATCGGTTTGTTGAGGACCAGCACGTCAGCGTCTTCATAGAGTGTAATCGATTTGAGAAAAGCGCGATCCTTCTGAGCTGCCGGGGCGTCATCTCGCGGTGCCGGCGGCTCAATTTTCAACGGTGGAATGCGCACCGCCTGCCCGGCTTCAAGGCGTGCCTTCGATTGCGCACGTTTACCGTTCACGCGCACCTCGCCTTTGCGGATGATGCGCTGGATGTGGCTGAACGACAGCGCCGGAAAGCGCGCTTCGAAAAAGCGATCCACGCGCATGCCAGATTCGTCGGGGGTCACAGTGACAGTCTGGACCCGGTGCGCCTTCTGCAACGATTTCGACACGTCATCGTGAGGCAGTCGGCCCTGGCCCACGGCGCGCATTTGCACTTCCGCATGACGGGCGGAAAGATGCCGCACATTCCGCGGTTCATGCCGGGGCCCTGCCATCTGCCGCCCACCGCCCGGCTGACGCGGCCCGGAACGCCCACGGCGGCTCATGGCCCGCCCCGCTCCTTCCTGAGCTTCGCCCAATACTCCAGCCGTTTCCTGATTTCGCGTTCGAAGCCGCGCTCGGGCGGGTCGTAGAATTTCTGGCGTTCCAATGCATCAGGGAAGTAGTTCTGTCCGGAGAAAGCCTTCTCGGCATTGTGATCGTAGGCGTAGCCGCGGCCGTAGCCCTCTTCCTGCATCAGTTTAGTCGGCGCATTGAGGATGTGTTTGGGCGGCAGCAACGAGCCCGCATCCTTGGCGGTGCGCATCGCCGCCCCGAAAGCCGCATACCCCGCATTCGATTTCGGCGCCGTCGCGCAGTAGATCACCGCCTGGGCGATTGCCAGCTCGCCTTCGGGCGAACCCAGGAAATCGTAAGCATCCTTGGCCGCGTTTGCGATCACGAGCGCCTGCGGATCGGCGAGCCCGATGTCCTCGACCGCCATGCGCACAACGCGACGGGCGATATAGAGCGGCGGCTCACCGGCATCCAGCATACGGCAAAGGTAGTAAAGCGCGGCGTCGGGATCGGAGCCACGCACTGATTTGTGCAGCGCGGAGATGAGATTGTAGTGACCGTCCTGGCTCTTGTCGTAGATCGGCGCGCGCCGCTGCACGATTTCCTGCAATTTGGCGCTATCGAAGACCTCGTCCTTGCGTGCCGCCCGCCAGACCTCCTCGGCAAGCGTGAGCGCGGCGCGGCCGTCGCCATCGGCCATGCGCTTGAGCGCTTCGCGGGCTTCCGCATCGAGCGGCAGCTGCCGGACTTCGATCTTTTCCGCGCGCCTGAGCAGTTTTTCGATCGCGTCAGCGTCGAGCGATTTGAATACCAGAACACGCGCGCGCGACAACAGCGGCGCATTCAATTCGAATGATGGATTTTCGGTTGTGGCGCCGACGAGAATTATGGTGCCGTCTTCCATCACCGGAAGGAAACTATCCTGTTGCGCACGATTGAAGCGGTGAATCTCATCGACAAACAGGAGCGTCCCCTGCCCCATTTCACGCCGCCGTCGCGCCTCTTCAAAAACCTTCTTGAGGTCTGCGACACCGGTAAAGATCGCAGAAATCTGCTCAAATTGAAGATCGGTCGCCTGCGCGAGCAAGCGCGCGACGGTGGTCTTGCCAGTCCCGGGCGGCCCCCAAAACACCAGCGAGCCAAGTGAACGCGTCGCCAGCATGCGCGTGAGTGCGCCATCCGGTCCGAGCAGATGATCCTGGCCGACGACCTCGCCGAGTTCCTGCGGTCTGAGCTTGTCAGCGAGCGGACGCGGTGCGTCTTTTTCAAGCCCTGCGGCAGCGAACAGGCTTGGGTTAGAAGATTTTGGCCGGGCAACCATTGGGGCGCCTTTATGCCGTCATGCCCGCGCTTGTCGCGGGCATCCACGCCTTTTGCCACTCGCAGCAAGCAAGACGTGGATGGCCGGGACAAGCCCGGCCATGACGAAAAGAAGTATCGCGCGAGCTCATCCGCTGAACACCGCGGAAATCTTCTGTCCGCCGCGCAGAATAATAATACGCCAGCTGCGGTTGGGCGTGCTCGCTAATCGCTCCAAGTCGCGCGTCTTGGCGATGCGCTCGCCGTTGACCTCTTCGATCACGTCGCCGCGCTGAAAGCCGAGATTGCTCGCATAGGAGCCCGCGTCCACGTCAACAATAGCCACGCCCTGATCGACATTCTGCAGCTGCAATTCGTCCGCGAGGGCGGGCGAAAGGTTCGCGATCTTGACGCCCGAAAAGGGCGAGCGCGATCGGATCACGATTTCATCGCGGGGCATCTCCGGCGCACTTTGCAAGGCGACGGTCGCCGTCTGCTCACGCCCTGCCCGCAATAGCCCGAGACGGGCGCTGCCGCCGAGCGGCTTCGTGGCGAAGCGATAGTCGAAGGCGTTGGGGTCATCGACGTCCTGCCCGTCCACCGAAACGATCAGATCACCCGCCTTGAGCCCGGCACGCGCCGCCGGGCTATTCGCTGCCACATTGGCGACAAGCGCGCCGGCCGGGCGCTTGAGGCCCATGCTGTCGGCGATATCGGCTGTGACCGCCTGCAATTTGGCGCCAAGCCAGGGCCGCACCACCGCGCTGCCACCGGTCTTGGCGGAGGCCACCACCACCCGCACCATATTGGCGGGAATGGCAAAGCCCACACCTTGCGAGCCGCCCGATCGAGAGAAGATCGCGGTGTTGATGCCGATTAGTTTGCCGGTCAAATCAACCAGCGCGCCACCCGAGTTGCCTGGATTGATGGCGGCATCGGTCTGGATGAAGAAGCGGTAGTCGGAAATGCCCACTTGGGTGCGCGCCAGCGCCGATACGATACCGTGTGTAACCGTCTGCCCTACACCGAACGGATTTCCGATGGCCAGTACCACGTCGCCGACTTGCAACGCATCCGAATCGGCAAAATCGAGTACGGGAAATTTTTCGCGTCCGTCCTTGATACGCAGCACCGCGAGATCCGTGCGCGGGTCCTTGAGCACCAGCGTCGCCTCGAATTCGCGTTTATCGGCCAACGAGACCTTGACCTCATCTGCACCTTCGATGACGTGATTGTTCGTGACGACCAGACCAGCGGGATCGATGATCACGCCCGAGCCGAGTGACCGTTGCAGCTGATTGCCGCCGCCGCCTGGCGCGCCAAAGAACCGGCGGAAAAACGGATCGTCAAACAGAGGATTGCGGTTCTGCACCACCTTGGCGGCATAAACATTAACCACCGCCGGCGCCACGTGCTGCACGACTGGCGAGTAAGACAGACGAAGCTCCGATTGGGTCGGAAGACGCCGCTCTTGCGCTGCGGCGGCACCCGCAAGCGTGATGGCGGCGGTCAAAGTGCAGATTAAGAGCTTAAAGGGCATGGTTCGAATTCCGGCCTCTCATCTTGTCATGGCCGGGCCTGTCCCGGCCATCCACGACTTGGGAAGAAATACGTGGATGCCCGGCATGAAGCCGGGCATGACGAACTTAGAGATGGCCGTGATATAGACCTCTATCGGGTTCAAATGAAGGCCGCCAAAGCCCTTTCCCGTTACCAGGGTAGATCCTAGTCCAGCGGTGGGACCGTGCGCAGATACGCCACGATCGCATCGAGATCATCTGGTGTCAGCGTCGCGTAGTATTGGTAGCCCATCGGCGGCTTCAGGTTCTTGCCCTCGCGGTCGACGCCAGCAATGATAGCACGCTTGATCTCATCATCTGTCCAGGCACCGATGCCTTTGGTCTTGCTCGACGTGATGTTGCGCGAAACGGAGACACCCCATGGGCCTGGGAATTCAAACCCGCCGGCGCCGAGGCGGGTGTCCCACTGGCGCACGCCTTTCTCCAGCGGAGTATGACACTCCATGCAATGCGCGATGGTGACGAGATAGAAGCCCTTCTTGAGCTTGTC
>Ga0187785_10000224_pt1 | contig 22225 bp, 19 predicted proteins | sample 0815_BV2_4_20_MG_FD_132466 | JGI IMG/M metagenome (GOLD analysis project Ga0187785, IMG submission 132466) | Tropical peat soil microbial communities from peatlands in Department of Meta, Colombia - 0815_BV2_4_20_MG | ecosystem: Environmental > Terrestrial > Soil > Wetlands > Peat | place...
AAAAGCATCGAGCAAGATTGACTTACCCGCGCCTGTTTCGCCTGTGAGCGCCGCCAAGCCGTCGGCAAAATCGATGTCGAGTCGATCGATCAAGACAATGTCGCGGATCGAAAGTCGGGAAAGCATGTCGCGTGTCCTCAGGCCGCCATCATCCGCGAAAGCGGATGATCCAGTAACCACCGCAATGGCAGATTTTCACAAGATTCGCCGGCATGCACTGGATGCCGCGCTTTCGTGAGGCATGACAACGGTCAGCCCAATCCGGCAGTCTTGAATGCTTTGCTGATCCACGAACCCTTGTTTTCGGAAGGCTCGACGCCGCCGGTCTTCACGAGCGTATAGGCATGCTTGTACCATGAACTGTCCGGGAAATTGTGCCCGAGGACGGCGGCCGCAGTTTGGGCCTCGTCGACGATACCCAGCGCCATATAGGATTCGGTCAGGCGCATCAGCGCTTCTTCGACGTGTCGCGTCGTCTGGTACTTGGTGACGACGACTTTGAAACGGTTGATGGCGCCGGTATAGTCCTTCTTCTTCAGATAATAACGGCCAATTTCCATTTCCTTGCCGGCGAGTTGGTCGCGCGCAACTTCTATTTTTTGTTTGGCGCTGTTCGCGTATTCGCTGGCCGGATATTTGCGGATGACCTCGTCAAGGGCAGCTAGCGCCTTTTCGGTGCGCGCCTGATCGCGGGTGATATCGGGGATTTCGTCGAAATAAGACGAGCCGATCAGAAATTGTGCATAGGCAGCATCCGCGCCGCCGGGGTGCAGAGTAATGTAACGCTTGGCTGAGTTGATGCAGTCGTCAAATTCGCCGCCCTGATAGTAGGCGTATGCGGACATGATGAGGGATTTGCGCGCCCACTCAGAGTAGGGATGTTGACGATCAACCTCCTCGAACTTCTTGACTGCTTCTCTCGGGTCCTTCTTGGCGTTGAGGAGATAGAGTCCCTCATTGTAGAGCCGGTCAGCGGGCTCATCCGGAGGCGTATCCTCTTTCTTGGAGAAAAAATCGAAGCTGCTGCACGCACCGAGGCTACCTGCAAGTAACCCGATGGCCAGTACGCGTGCGAGACCACTCCAGTACACTGAATTTCGCGGCACGTTCATGCTTGGCAAAAGCCTTCAAACTGCACGACTATCAGCGCCGGTCTATCCGAAAACTGCCGATTTCGCCATGCGACTAAGCCGACACATTCGGCCCGGATTAAGGCGACGGTTATGGCAAAATCCCGAGGTTTTTAGGATACTTCCGGCCCGTAGGCCGGGGCCACCAAGCCGGTAATGACATCGGCATGGCCGCGTGTGCGACGCGCAGGTTCGGCCGATTCAACCACTCGCCAAGCCTTTGGATCGGCCATCAGCGCGGACAGAACGGCATGATTGAGTTTGTGGCCGCCGCGAACAGTCCTGTATGCGGCGAGCAGCGGCTGGCCTGCGAGCGCCAGATCGCCGATGGCATCCAGAACCTTATGGCGGACAAACTCGTCCGCGAAGCGCAAGCCATCAGAATTGAGCACACGATCTTCGCTCACAACGAGCGTGTTTTCGAATGAGGCACCAAGCGCGTAACCAGCGCTCCACAACTTGGCTACATCGCGCATGAAGCCGAAAGTCCGCGCGCGTGCAATTTCGCGCCGGAACGTATCGGGCCCAATGTCGAGCGAAAGCGCCTGCTGGCCGATCAGCGGATGGTCGAAATCAATTTCCGCTTCGATCCGGAAGCCATGCTGGTAAGGCCGAAGCTCGCCATAGGCGTTATCTTTCGCTACCGATATCGGCTTGATCACTTCGATATAACGGCGGGGAAGAGCACGCGTTGTGAGGCCTGCTTGATCGATCGCGTCAACGAAAGCAGCGGCGCTGCCATCCATGATCGGCACTTCCGGCCCGTCGACTTCGACAACAACGTTGTCGACGTAAAGCCCACGCAAGGCCGCCAGTAGATGCTCGGCGGTCGAGCAAAGGGGGCCTTTGGCATCGCCAAGTACGGTTGCAAATTCGGTCGCGGTAACCGCGCGTACGTCGGCGCGGATCTCGCGCTCAATGGAGCCGTCTCGCCCGATACGTTGAAAGACGATACCGCTGTCATCGCCAGCAGGATGGAGTGTGAGTGTGACAGGTAAGCCAGAATGGACGCCAATGCCGGAAACGGCGACCGGGTGGCGTAGCGTTGTCTGCTTAGCGCCCTTCATCTACCCCAATTTCCGCCGGCCTATGTTAAAGCGCCGTGCGGCCCCATTCCCCAGGCCCCCACGGGGCCATATTTTCGCCTTCAGTCGAAGCCGCCCGTCCAGCTTGAGCGGCGATCCCCAAGGACTCAAAAAGTCCCTTTGCCGCCGAAACTTAGGCCATTAACCAGGTTTTCTCCAACTCACGCTTTCTTACCGACTGTTACTCTTTTCTGCCGTATTTGCCGCCGAGACCGATCCCCTTCTCCACAATTCGATCTGTCGCCGGCTTACGATGTCGCGCGAAATAAGCGACACCCCTCTATCGGGCGGGCACGAAACGTTTAAAACACAATTATCTTCAATAGGTTAGTTACAAGGCCCCGGTCAGCAAACGGCCCCGCCTCCGAACCGGGAGGCGGGGCCGCCGTCTTTAGATCGCTTGTCAGTTAGCCTGGCGGCGGAGGAAAGCCGGAATATCGAGCTGATCGTCCTCGGCCGAATTATGCGCAGGCGAGGAACGCCCATGTGGGTCGAGCCCCTGAGGCGACGCCCGCCGAGCATATTCGGACACTGGCTCCACGGGCCGGCCTTCGGGGTGACGGGCGGTGGGGCGCTGTGGCGGACGCTCGAATTGCGGCGCAGGCCGCGCGGGCCGCGGCATGGGTGGCGTCGACGGCAATTCCGCCCCCGCCCTTTTCCCAAGACCGACCGAAGCCAATCTCTGCATGAGCGTCATGCGTCGCTTTTCAGGATGATCATCTTCGAGTTCGCCGCGTTGGGCCCGAATTTCGTTCTGGGCGGGCAGCGGCAGTTCGTCGATACGCGGCATGCGCGGCGTGCGCGAGAAGCGTTCGGGCGCAGGCGGGATATACGCCGCCGGCATTTGCGGCTCCGCGATTGGCGCCTCGTTTTGCGCCGGCTCGAAGAGCGACGGTTTGACCGGCATCGGCCGAATAGAGACGCCCTCGATACCAGTCGATGGCAGGATCGCAGCCGCAACCGCGGCGTGGGCGGCGGATTCAACGGAAGGCGCGGCGTGTGCCGATGCGGGCGCACGTTCGATGCGGTCGGCGATGCGGCGACTATCGTTTCGGATCTTGCCAGCGAGCTCTCTGAGCGCGCTCTCCGCAGGCTGCGCCTGACGAGCTGTACCGTCGATGCCGGTGGCCACCACCGAAACCCGGATGATACCTTCCAGACTCTCGTCGAACGTGGCACCGACGATGATATTAGCCTCCTGGTCCACCTCTTCCCGGATACGGGTGGCGGCCTCATCGACTTCGTAAAGCGTAAGGTCTTTGCCGCCCGTGATTGAAATAAGCAGGCCCTTGGCACCCTTCATCGACGCGTCGTCGATCAGCGGATTGGAAATCGCGGCTTCGGCAGCCGTGAGCGCCCGCTTCTCGCCTGAGGCCTCGCCCGTGCCCATCATCGCCTTGCCCATCTCGCGCATGACTGCACGCACATCGGCAAAGTCGAGATTGATCAGCCCTTCCTTGACCATCAGGTCCGTGATGCAGGCGACACCCGAGTAAAGCACCTGGTCGGCCATGGCAAAGGCGTCGGCAAAAGTAGTTTTCTCGTTGGCTACCCGGAACAGATTCTGGTTCGGGATGATCAGCAGCGTGTCCACCACCTTCTGCAGCTCGATGATCCCCGCTTCAGCAAAGCGCATGCGGCGTTGCCCCTCAAAGTGGAAGGGCTTGGTCACCACGCCAACGGTGAGGATGCCGAGCTCACGTGCAATCTTCGCGACGATCGGTGCCGCGCCGGTACCGGTACCGCCGCCCATTCCCGCGGTGACGAATACCATGTGTGCGCCAGTCAGGTGATCGCGGATTTCGTCGATCGCCTCTTCCGCCGCGGCGCGTCCCACCTCGGGCTGCGAGCCGGCGCCGAGACCTTCGGTCACTTGGGTGCCCATCTGGATGATGCGCTCGGCCTTGGACATTGTCAGCGCCTGCGCGTCCGTATTCGCGACCACGAAATCGACGCCCTGGAGGCCGGCCGTGATCATGTTGTTTACCGCATTGCCGCCGGCGCCGCCGACGCCGAATACGGTAATGCGAGGTTTCATTTCCCGGATATCCGGGATCGTCAGGTTGATGGTCATGTTTGCCTCGTGATTGCACGGGCAGCAGGCCCTACGTTGCGCCTTGGGCGCCAACGCATTTGCACGCCGCCGAACTGGGCCGGTCCGCCACCGGCCGATGCTGGGTTCCGTTGATGGAGGGTCAGAAACTTTCGCGCAGCCATCGTCCGACCCGTGCCATGTAACCGCCTGTCCCTGTCATCAATTGCCGCGTACGCCGCGGTTCGAAGTGTTCAAGATGTGCCGCCTGTGGATAGACGAGCAGGCCCGCGGCCACCGCAAAAGCCGGCCCCTTGGCCGCCTCGGGCAGCCCAGCCAAGCCAAGGGGGCGGCCAATTCGTACGGGGCGCCGCAAGATGCGAGCGGCAAGATCGGCGAGACCGGTAAGCTGGCTCGCCCCGCCGGTTAGCACCACGCGTCCGCGCGGTTCTGCTGCAAACGGCGAAGCAGCCAGACGGTCGCGCACCATTTCCAGAATCTCCTCGACGCGCGGCCGGATGATCTGCACGAGCGCAGCACGTGAAACGAATTGCGGCGGCTCGCGCTCGTCGTCCTCGACCGGCGGTACCGTAATCATGTCGCGTTCATCCGAGCCCCCGCCCAAAACACTGCCATAAATCGCTTTGATTCGCTCTGCGTCGGCCACTCCGGTGTTGAGACCGCGCGCGATATCCATCGTCACGTGGTTGCCGCCGAGCGCAAAACCGTCGGCGTGAACGAACTTGCCGCCGGAAAAGACCGCCAAAGTGGTTGTTCCAGCGCCCATATCGACTGTAGCCACCCCCAGATCCGCCTCATCGTCGGCCAGGGCCGCGAGTCCCGCCACATAGGGCGAGGACACCATCGCCTCGACGGACAGATGGCTGCGCTCGACCGTGAGCATCAGGTTTCGCACCGTCGCCACGTCAGCGGTGACCATGTGCATATCGACGCCAAGGCTATGACCAAGCATTCCGCGCGGTTCGCGGATACCGGTTGCAGCGTCAACGGCATACCCAATGGGAAGGGAATGGAGGACGGCGCGTCCGTCTCGTACCGAATGCCGGTTCGCGGCAGCGAGCACCCGACCGATATCGGCTTCAGTCACTGCGCGGCCGGCGAGATCGATATTCGCAATGAAACGTTCGCTGCCGAGGCGGCCACCCGACATCGACGCGACGACGGATTCGAGTTGCACCCCCGCCATGGCCTCGGCAATGTCGATCGCCTGACGAACCGTCTGCTCGGCCTCGACCAGATCGACCACGGAGCCTGCCTTCATCCCGCTTGCCGCAGTATGGGCAAAGGCCAGCAGGCGTACGCCGTGGCTGCGCCGTCGCAGGACGTCCTGTGGCGCTTGCGGTTCGAGCCGCGCGATCAGGCAGACGACCTTGCTGGTGCCAACATCGAGACCAGCAACGACGGCGGCGCGCTTCGGCGACACCGGCTTCATCTTCGGGGCGAGACCGAAGCGGAGCACGGTCATGCTTCGCCTCCTTTGCTCGCTTTGCCCTTCTTCGCTTTGTCAGCGTCGCGAAGGGCCTGCTCGCGCGCGGCGGCGGCGCTATCGGACTGGCGCACCGTGACACGGTCCGACAGCCTTAGATCGACCGCCGCGATATCCCGCGACAGCAGCTTGTCGCTGCGATCGAGATCGAGAAGAACTCGCAGTGCCTGCTCGGGTTCGCTTTCCGGCAGCAGAATCTCGACGCCACTCTTTAAGTGCAAATTCCAACGCCGCTCCGCCACAAGAACCGACGCTTCATTGACCTGCGCGATCGCAGGATATCGCGCAACAAGCGCGAGGAAATTCTGGGCGTTTTGCTCGGCCCCCTTGCCAACGACGAGCGGCAAGGCGTTGAACCGGGACGGCACAGCCGTCTCGAGAACGGTGCCATCCGCCGCGATCAGGACGACGCGGCCATCCTTTTGCCAAAGCGCAGAAGGTCGACGTTCCTTGATCTCGATACGCAAACGATCGGGATACAATTTGAGGACTGTGGCGTCAGCGATCCACGGATTAGTGAGCAAGCGTGTGCGCGTCCGAGCAGCGTCAAGAAACAACAGCGACGATCGATCAGTGATGCCAGCAAGCACCAGAATTTCATCACGGCCAATTTCGTGTTCGCCGTCGAGGGCCACTTCGGATATCCGGAAGCCAGCCCTATTGGCGGCCGCGTCACAGAAATCCTGCAGGTTCTCGACAATTTGGGGGACGTGGCCACCTTTGACGGCGCCGTAGCTGACGCTCGCAAGCAGCAGAATGGCGGCAGCCGATGAGCCCGCGCCCCGCGGCACTTTCAGATTGACTAGCAGTCCGCCCCACCGGCGCACGAGTCTCGGCCAGCGCCAGCGATACGATAAACGTCGTTTCGGCCTGGGCGATTGAGCGAGACGTACTCGGCCTTCCATCGCAACCTGCTTTACATGTTGTGCCCAATACCCGGCTTCAGAAGAGACATCCCCGTCCCCCGGAGGCCGCCGAACAGCGGTGCCGCACGCGCGACTTCGCGATAGCCAAGCGCGCGCTACGCCGCCGGGGCCTAGTCTTCAGGCTTATTGGTAAATGATTAGTAAAATTTGAAGGATTTCAGGACTTTCATCGCTCGAGCGATGCATCCTCCACCATCCAGCGTACCAGATCGTCGAATGCGATGCCGGCGTGCAGCGCCATCTCCGGTACCAGGGAGGTCTCGGTCATGCCCGGCTGGGTGTTTACCTCCAAGCAGACCAGACCTTCGGCACCGGACCGGCTGTCGTCGTAACGGAAATCTGCACGCGTAACGCCCCGGCAACCGAGTGCGCGATGTGCGGCGAGTGCGAACCGCCGGACTTCCCCGTAGACACCATCGGCGATTGGCGCCGGCAGCAGGTGCTTGGATCCGCCGGGCGCATATTTCGCTTCGTAATCGTAGAATTTCACGGTTGGCACAATTTCGATCACGTCAAGCGCTCTGTCCCCGATCACCGCGCAAGTCAGTTCCTTGCCGGGGATATACGGCTCAACCAACACCCGCTCGCCGAAGACCCAGTCGGCACGCGTCAGTTCTTGCGGCGGATGTTTGTGATCTCCGCGCACGATAAACACGCCGACGCTGGAGCCTTCCGCTACGGGTTTGATGACATAAGGCGGCGGCAACAAATGGCGTTTCGCGGCCTGCGCGCGAGTCGCCACCACACCTTCCGGCACCGGCACCTGCGCCGACTTGAGCACTGTCTTGGCCAGGTCCTTTTGCATTGCCAGTGCGGACGCAAGCACGCCTGAATGGCTGTAGGGGATGCCGAGAATTTCGAGCATGCCCTGCAAGGTGCCGTCCTCGCCAGGCCGTCCGTGCAGCACATTAAGAGCCACGTCAGGGTTGAGCGTGCGTAGCGTCGCGGCAACTTCGCGATCGACGTCGACACGGCTCACGCGATAACCCTTGCGATCGAGCGCATCGGCACAGGCTTTTCCCGAACGCAAGGAAATCTCGCGCTCGGCCGACCAGCCGCCCATCAAGACCGCAACGTGCTTCATTGACGCCGAACCTCCGACACCCGTGCAGCCCAAGAATGCGTGAGCAAACGAAATGCCGCTAGGCCGACGAGGGCAGCCGTCATCATCATCCCCGCAAATAGTATGGGAGTGCCGGAGTTACTGGTCACGTCGCGCGCAAAACCGGCGAGCGCTGGGAAGCCCGCCATCAGTGCGTAGTACCAAGTGAAGTAGATACCCATTCCCGTCGCACGGTTTTGCTGACCGGTAGCAGCGGCCGGCAATGTCATTATCGGACCCGCCGGCAACCCGACCGTTAAAGCGACTATGACAAAGATCGAAATCGCGGGCGAGGCGCCGCTGGCGAGCACCACGGCCGCGAGCCCGGCGATAACAAAGCCGGATGCCATAATCAGGTCAGGCCGACCTAGCCGGTCCGCCAGAAATCCACCAACTGGCACAAGGGCTATAAGGCTCCACCCCAACCAGCTGACCAGCGCATTAGCTCCGCTCAGGTCGAAACCGTACTTGACGAGGTGTCCGGGCAAAAAACTGACGAGCAGGATATAGCCGACATTGTAGGTCGCCCAGACCAGCCCGGCGACCGACACTAAAAACCATTCGCGCGACGACAGCTTTATTTCGAAACGCGGCCGCGCCGGCACCGCTATATCCGGCGGATCGCGATAGAGCCCAACGATGGCCAACAGGCATGCCAGACTCACCAGGGCGGCCAAAACCATGACCGCTGGCCAACCGAACAATGTCGCAATCGGAACGAAACCGACCAGTCCGAACGCGATGCCAACCGGCCAGCTGGTCACAAGAATAGCCATAGCCGTCGCCGTTTCGCGGCCGGCAAACCAGTCGGCCACCATCTTCGTCAGCAGTACGTTCATCAGCACCGCACCGGTGCCACTGAGCAGGCGACCGCTTGCCAGTGCCGGGAACGAGGCGCTCGTTCCCATGATCGCTCCGCCGGCGGCCATCATGACCAGACCCGCGACCACAACGCGCTTTGCTCCGAAGCGCTCACCGAGCAGGCCACCTGGCAATGCAACAAATACGCCTGGCAGAAGATACAGCCCGATCAACGTTCCGACCGTGATGTATTCTATTGCCAGCGCGTCGACCAGGATCGGCCCCACTGAACCGACGGTCTGAAACTGCAGGCCCATGGCCGTCCGCGCTAGGAACAACAGCGCAAGCATGGACCACCGGGTTTGCGGCATGCCTTTTCAACCTTGCGGCCCCGCAACTCCGACACGCTTGATTTCCCATTCGAGGTCGACGCCGGAATTTGTCTTGACCCGTTGTCGCACGGTTTCGCCCAGTGTCTCGATATCGGCCGCGCTGGCGCCGCCGAGATTGATAAGGAAATTGCTGTGGAGTTCGGACACCTGCGCTCCGCCAATGGTGAGCCCACGGCAGCCGGCATCATCCACGAGCTTCCAGGCGCTATGGCCGGGCGGATTCTTGAAAGTAGAACCACCGGTGCGATTGCGCGGTTGACTCGCCTCGCGTTTTTTCTTGATCTCGGCCATCTCGGCTGCAATCGCCTCGGGTTGCCCGGCACGCGCCTGAAAGGTCGCGGCCGTGAAGATCACATCGTCCGGCACGCGACAATGGCGATATGAAAAGCCCATATCACTAATGCCGAAGTTGCAAACGTTGCCCTGCCGGTCGACGCCGCGCGCCTCGATCAGAATGTCTTTGGTTTCGCCACCGTAGGCGCCCCCATTCATGCGCAAGGCGCCGCCGATAGTTCCGGGAATGCCGCTTAGAAAGGCGAGCCCGGCTAAACCGGCCGCCTGCGCAGCCCGCGCGACCATCACGTCGAGCATCGCCGTGCCCGCAGTGACACGATGATCGTCGATTTTCACATCATTGAACCCGCGCCCGAGCCGGACCACGACTCCCGGGACGCCACCATCACGCACAATCAGATTTGAACCGGCGCCGATGACGCCGACAGAAATCTCAGAAGGCAAATTGCCCAAAAAATACGCCAGGTCATTTTCGTCTTCAGGCATGAAGAAAGCTTGCGCCGGTCCCCCGACGCGAAACCAGGTGAATTCTCCGAGAGACTGATTAGCCAGCAGCCGACCGCGCAACTCTGGCGTTCTGGCTTTCAGTTCAGGCACGATGTCGGGAAAGCTCATAGCGCGTTTAATTCCGCCGGTAGCGCGTACGCCCATTGGGTGATGGAGCCGGCGCCGAGGCAGACCACGTAGTCGCCGGGCTTGGCTAGGCTTTTTATCAGCGGTGCCAGATGCTCAGGCCCCTCCAGCGGGATCACCTGTTTGTGGCCATGTGCCCGCAACCCGCTCACAAGAGCGTCCCGGTCGGCCCCCGGAATAGGCTGCTCACCGGCCGGATAGACCGGCGCCACAATCACCATGTTCGCGTCGTTGAAGCACGTACAGAACTGCTCGAATAGGTCGTGTAGCCGGGTATAGCGATGCGGCTGCATCACCGCGATAACCTTTCCGTTGCCGCTTTCACGCGCGGCGCGCAGCACGGCCGCGATCTCGACTGGGTGATGAGCATAATCGTCAACGACCACCACCGCGTTCCACTCACCGACCCGCGTAAAGCGCCGTTTGACTCCACCAAAACTTGCAAGCGCATTGCGGATTGAATCGGACTTGAGCCCAAGCGCGTGCGCGACCGCGACCGCTGCTGTCGCATTGAGCGCATTGTGCCGGCCCGGCATTGGCAAAGTGAGCTTGTCGATCGTGTGCGAAACTTTGCGCCCGCGATCGCGAAAGAGGACGGAGAAACGCGACTGGCCGTTGAGGTGATCGAGATCGGCAATCCGCACGTCGGCCTGCGGATTTTCGCCGTATGTCAGGATCCGGCGATCTTCCAGCTTGCCGACCAGAGTTTGAACCACGGGGTGGTCTGTGCACATGACCGCGAAGCCGTAGAACGGTACATTCTCGACGAAAGCGCGGAACGCGTCCTGCACGGCCTCAAAGGTATGGAAATGGTCGAGATGCTCAGGATCGATGTTTGTGACAATGGCGATATCAGCAGGCAGCTTTAAAAACGTACCGTCGGATTCATCAGCCTCAACCACCATCCAGTCGCCTGCCCCGAGCCGCGCGTTGGTGCCGTACGCGTTGATAATGCCGCCGTTGATTACCGTCGGATCAAGACCACCGGCATCGAGCAATGAAGCAACAAGTGAAGTTGTGGTTGTCTTGCCATGCGTACCCGCGATCGCGACGCAGCTTTTGAGCCGCATCAATTCGGCGAGCATCTCGGCGCGCCGCACGACCGGCAAACGTTTGGAGCGCGCGGCGACAAGCTCAGGATTGTCACGTTTGATCGCAGAAGAGACGACCACCACATCGGCTCCGTCGATATTTTCAGCCTTGTGGCCGATCGCAACTTTGACGCCCTTGTCTCACAGGCGCTTGACGTTGGCGCCTTCGGAAATATCCGAACCCGTCACACTATAACCAAGATTGGCCAGCACCTCGGCAATGCCGCTCATGCCGATGCCGCCGATGCCGACGAAATGCACCGGGCCGATGTCGCGCGGCAGCTTCATAAAGGTCGCCCTTAGCCCTTCCTATGCGCGCCGACGCACGCACAGGCCATGTCTTGCAGGAGGTGCAAGGCCGAAACATGGCCGCCTACAGAAGTAATCTCTAGTTTTGCGCGACTTTCAACACAAGGTCAGCCAGCCGTTCGGCCGCATCGGTGGTGCCCGCTGATTTGGCCACCTGCGCCATAGTCGTAAGACGTGTCGGATCGTTCGAAAGAGTTGTGATTTCGGCCGCCAATCGTTCGGGCGTGAAGTCGCGCTGCTCGATACGAATGGCTCCGCCCGCGGCATCCAGCACGCCGGCATTTACCAGCTGGTCCTGATCCAACGCGTGCGGGAGGGGAACCAGTATGGCTGGTCGACCAATCGCCGAAAGCTCGGCTACCGTTGAGGCACCAGAACGGGAAATCACTAGGTGCGCCGCCGCCATCCGCGCGGGAAGATCGGAGAAGAACGGCGCAGTTTCAGATTCAACACCAAACCGTGCGTAGACTGCGCGGACCATATCGGCGTCTTCGGCCCGCACTTGCTGAACAATCGACAGCCGGGCTCGCAGATCGCTATCCAGTATTTCGATGGCCGCGGGCACGATCTCTGCCATGACGTGAGCACCCTGACTGCCGCCAAAAACAAGGAGACGAAGCTTACCTCCGGCGAACGAAGCATAAGGAGTCGTCGCGGCCGCGACCACTTGTGGGCGTATTGGGTTGCCGGTGAATGTTATTTTGCTCTGCCAATGTCGATTGAAATTCTTGAGCGTTCGGAATCCGGTGGCGATCGCGGTGACACGAGAGCCCAACAGTCTGTTGGCACGCCCCATAACGCCGTTCTGCTCATGCAACACAGTGGGGATGCCGCGCCAACTTGCCGCAAGAAGCGGTGGCACGGTCGGATACCCGCCGAAGCCAACCACCGCACCGGGTTCGATGCGGCCGAAGAGCGACCAAGCCTTGGCGGTGCCGAGTGTAAGTAGCGTGACAGTGCGCGCCAGCGATATCGGATCGCGGCCGCGCAAAGTCGCGCTCGGAATGAGATGCACGGCGCGCGCGGGGAACTTGAAGTGCGCGGCGCGGTGGTCAGTAGCAAGCTCGACGGCTATACCGCGCTTTTCGAGAACGATGGCCAGTGACTCGGCCGGAAACAAATGACCGCCGGTTCCGCCAGCCGCCAGCAGGACGAGCGGCGCGCCGCTCGCGGCCATCAGACTGCGCTCCTGGCCATCGCGAGATCCGGCGAAATCATCGCCGCCCGAGGCTGTTCGCGGGTTAATGCCAGCAGCATACCCATTGCGTAGGCGACCGATATCATTGAAGAGCCACCGTAGGAGATGAAGGGTAGCGTCATGCCTTTGGCCGGAATGAGATGCAAGTTCACCGCCATGTTGATCGCCGATTGGGTGGCAAAGAGAATCGTAAGCCCGGCTGCGGCGAAACGCGTGAAAGGATCGTCGTTGCGCATGGCACGGATCAACATGCGGACCACAATGAAGGCAAAAAGCACGACCAGCGCGAGGCAGAGCGCAATACCAAATTCTTCCGCCGCCACCGCGAACACAAAGTCGGTGTGACTTTCCGGGAGAAGGCGTTTCACAGTCCCCTCGCCGGGGCCCTTGCCGAACCACCCGCCGCGCATAAAACTTTCGGTCGCGACGTCGATATTGAAAGTGTCACCAGACCCGGGGTCGAGGAAACGCTGAATACGACGAGCGACATGTGGCACCGTGTAATAGGCACTCAGAAGTCCAACACCGGCGAGGCCACCAATCCCTGCCACCCAGACCAGCCGCATACCGGCCATAAAGAACAACGCGCTCCACACGAGTGCGATTAGCATTGTCTGGCCGAAGTCGGGCTGCATGACCAGCAGCGCGATGACCATTACCAACAGCGCCAGAGAAAATGTGTTCGCGGGCATGTCGGGGCGCCTGGCCGATTCACCAAACAACCAAGCGACAATGATCACCAGGGCTGGCTTAAGAAATTCGGAGGGCTGGATATTGATCCCCGACAACACCAACCAGCGCCGGGCACCCTTGATCTCTGGACCGAAATACGGCGTCGCCGCCACCATAATCAGACTCACCGCGAATACGATCAACGACAGGCGGCGAATCTGGCGCGGGTTGAGAAATGACACGCCCAGCATGACCGCAACGGCAGGCAGCACATAAAGAATGTGCCGGTTGACGAAATAGAACGGATCAAGGCCCAGACGGGCAGCGACTGGCGGGCTCGCGGCCAGAGACAGAACCACACCGGCCAATATCAGTGCGCCGATGGCGGCAAGCGTCAGCCGGTCGACAGTCCACCACCATTCGCCGAAGGGCGTACGTTGTGCGCGCGAAAGCATCCGAATTCCCCGTCTGGCCCAAGCTGACGGCTGGCGGTTTAGGAAGCATTAACGGTCGCGGTCACACCGGGGATTGCCTGCACTATGTCGGTGAAGGCTTTTCCACGAATCTCGAAATTCGGGTACTGGTCAAATGAGGCGCAGGCGGGAGATAGCAGTACAACCGGCTCCTTCAGGCCCGAGGCTTCCGCGTCGCGGGTTGCCGCCTCGATCGCCGCCGACAAGATGCCGTTGATCTCGAAAGGCACCTGGCCGTCCAGCGTCCGAGCAAATTCCTTGGCGGCTTCGCCAATCAGGTAGGCTTTACGGATCCGCGAAAAGAACGGGGTGAGGCTGGTAATCCCACCGGTTTTCGGCTTGCCGCCGGCGATCCAAAAGATCTCCTGGAAACTCGCCAGCGCTTTGGCCGCCGAAGCGGCATTGGTTGCCTTCGAGTCATTGACGAACAGAATACGACCCCTACGCCCGACTGGTTGCATACGGTGGGCAAGGCCTGGAAAGCTTTTGAGCCCTTTTTGGATTGCACCCAGATCGACGCCAAGTGAAATACAGGTCGCGACTGCGCATGCCGCATTCTGCGCGTTGTGCACGCCGCGCAACGATCCGACCCCCGACAGATCCGCCACTACTTGCGCCCTGTCATTGACCGCGCGAACGATGCGACTGCCATCCGTGTAGTAACCCTCGCGTAAGGGGGCGACGACGGAAACGCGAATGACGTTCTTTCCAGCGCGCGCAATACGCTCAGCAGCCGCACGCGTGTAAACATCATCGACGTCGATTACAGCCGTACCACCGTCCTCGACGCTTGCGGGAAGACGTTCCTTGAGGGCGGCGTAATTTCCGATACTGCCGTGACGATCGAGATGATCTTCCGAGACATTGAGCAGGATACCGACCGTAGGCCTAAGTGAAGGCGCGAGGTCGATCTGATACGACGAAACCTCAAGAACATAAGTACGGCCGGGCCCGAAAGGTTCAAGCGCCAGTGTTGGCACTCCGATATTACCGCCCATCTGCGTGTCGCGGCCGCCACTCTTGAGCAGGTGCGCAGTGAGTGCGGTGGTGGTCGATTTCCCGTTCGTGCCGGTGATCGCAACGAGAGGGCAGCCGGGTCCGGATTTCGCGCGTTCACGACAGAACAATTCGATGTCGCCGATAACCTCGACACTCGTTTTGTTGGCAAGCGCCGCCGCCCAATGTGGTGCGGGATGCGTTAGTGGAACGCCGGGTGTCAATACCAGAGCGGCCACCTTCGACCATTCGATTTCTCGGAAATCTTGTATCTTCAGGCCAGCCGCCTGCGCTTCCGCGATCTTCTTTTCGTCATCGTCGAAGGCAATGATTTCGGCTCCACCCAACTTCAGCGCGCTTGCGGCCGACAGGCCGGAGCCCCCGAGGCCAAAGACGGCGACACGTTTTCCCGCAAACGTGGTGACCGGGATCAAGGATTATCTCAACTTCAGCGTCGCCAGCCCGGCGAGCGCCAGTACCACCGCCACGATCCAGAACCGGATGACAATCTGCGGCTCTGTCCAGCCGAGCTGCTCATAGTGATGGTGGATCGGTGCCATCTTGAAGACGCGCTTGCCCGTGAGCTTGAACGAAACGACCTGCACGATCACCGAGACTGCCTCCAACACAAAGAGGCCACCGACGATGGCAAGCACGATCTCGTGCTTGATGGCGACCGCCACGGTACCAAGCATTCCGCCAAGCGACAAAGAGCCGGTGTCACCCATGAAGATCGAGGCCGGTGGCGCATTGAACCAAAGAAAGCCGAGACCCGCGCCAATCACCGCGCCACACAACACCGCGAGCTCGCCGGTACCGGGGACGTAATGAATTTGCAGATATTCGGCAAAGAGCGCGTTGCCCGCGAGATAGGAAATAAGCCCGAAACTCGCCGCCGCGATCATTACCGGAACGATTGCCAGGCCATCGAGCCCGTCAGTCAGGTTGACGGCGTTTCCCGCCGCAACAATGACGAAGGCGCCGAGCAGAACAAAGGCCCACCCGATATTGAACACCAGCTCCTTGAAGAATGGGAACACTAACGAGGTCGCGATCGGACCACGGCCGAGTTGCATCAGGGCGGTGCACGCCGCGACCGCGACCACAGCCTCGATGATCAACCGGGTCTGCGCGGCGATTCCGGCGTGTGTCTGTTTGGTAATCTTCAGATAATCGTCGTAGAAACCGATCAGTCCGAACGCGAGCGTCACCCCGAGTACCACCCACACGTAAGGACTCTTGGGGTTTGCCCAAAGAAGCGTCGATACCAGCAATCCTGACAAGATCATCAGGCCGCCCATCGTCGGCGTGCCCTTCTTGGTCACCAGGTGCGAACTCGGGCCGTCGTCTCGAATGGGCTGACCTTTGCCCTGCCTCATGCGCAACCGATCAATGATCGGTCCGCCAAACAGAAAGACAAACACCAGGGCTGTGACGATGGCGCCGCCAGTCCGAAAGGTGATGTAGCGAAAGACGTTGAAAAAAGAGACTTTGTCGGAAAGGTCGGTCAGCCAGTAGAACATTGGGTCGAACCCTGAATGTCACCCCTGCGCAGGCAACTGATTGAGTGCCGCCTGCTTGGGGAATTGCCGTTCCAGTGCCCTGACGATCGGGCCCATTTTCGAACCAAGCGAACCCTTCACCATCACCGCGTCGCCCGCTCGGATGGCGCTCACAACCATTGGCTCGAGCCCAGCCGCCGTCTCGGAATAGCCGCCCCGGACGCGCGAGGGAAGGGCCTCCCACAAAGCATGCATCAGCGGTCCCGAACAAAAAACAACGTCGATATTGGCGGCCTCAATCGTTTCGGCGAGCGCGCCGTGCAATTTCGCGCCCGTTGGGCCCAACTCAAGCATATCGCCGAGCACCGCAATACGACGGCCCTGCTTACCGACCGGGGCCTGGCCGAGAAGTGCAATTGCGGCCCCCATGGAGGCCGGATTTGCATTGTAACTTTCGTCAATCAATAGCGCGCTTCCGCCAGGAACAGCCAGCACGGTTCGCGTGCCGCGCCCGCTGGCAGGCCTGAGATTGTTGAGCGCAAGCGCCGCTAGGGCAAGATCTGCCCCGACAAGCGAAACCGCGGTCAGCACAGCAAGTGAGTTGAGAACAAGATGCCGGCCCGGAGCGCCGAGCTTATAGGCGACTGTCTGGCCCAGAATGCGCGCCTCAACGGTCGAAGAATCGGCCTGCAATGAAAGGCGAAGGACGCATGCGTCAGCGTCCTTGTGTTCGCCGAACGAGACCAGGCGCTCGATGTGTGCTGCCTTGGCCGCCGCAACGAGCCGCGAAAATTGCGCGTTATCCCGATTGAGCACTGCGGCACCGCCTGTCTCGACACCTGTAAAGATTTCCGCCTTGGCGTCCGCGATCTTTTCCAACGAGCCGAAATATTCAAGGTGCACGGGCTCAATGCCCGTAATAATGGCGACGTGCGGGCGTACGAGCTTTGTGAGGGGAGTGATTTCGCCAGCATGGTTCATGCCGATTTCGAAAACGGCATATTTTGCGCCCGCTGGACATCGTGCAAGTGACAGCGGAACTCCCCAATGATTGTTATAAGAAGCAATAGACGCATGGGTTTCGCCGTCAGTGGAGAGCGCCAAACGCAGGGCTTCTTTCGTTCCAGTCTTTCCAACCGACCCCGTGACGGCGATGACGCGGGCTTGCATGCGGGCGCGGGCGGCCCGCGCAAGATCCCGAAGAGCCTCGAGCACGTCGTCCACGATGAGCAGCGGCGCACCGGCAAAACGATCACTGTGATCGCGCGCGACAACCGCAAGGCGAGAGCCGCCCTTTAGTGCACTATCGACAAAGTCATGACCGTCACGGTTCTCACCCCTGACGGCGAAGAACGCATCACCTTTTCCCAATGTGCGACTATCGATGGAAATTCCATTGACGTCCGCGGGCACAGGGCCGGACCGCTCAGCATGCATTGCTGTCGCCATCGCGTCGAGGGTCCAGAGTACACTCATGCTACGTTTCCCTGCAAAGCTGCAGAGACTGCCTCGTGATCCGAGAATGGGACAACGCGATCGCCAATAATCTGGCCGGTCTCATGACCCTTGCCGGCAATCAGCAGGACGTCTCCGGCCGTAAGTTCCGCGATCGTCCGTCTGATTGCTTCCGCGCGATCGCTAATTTCGACAGCGCCGGGCGCGTTGGCCAGAATTGCGGCGCGGATTGTCGCCGGATTCTCGCTGCGAGGGTTGTCGTCCGTAACAATGACTCGATCTGCATTTTCTGCCGCGATCCGGCCCATGATTGGACGCTTGCCGGAATCCCGGTCGCCACCCGCACCGAGTACGACGAAGAGCTTGCCCCTCGCATAGGGCCGCAGACTTTCAAGCGCCTTCTTGAGCGCGTCCGGCTTGTGGGCATAATCGATGAAAATGGGTGCGCCATTGTGCGTTCCGGCAAGTTCGAGCCTGCCTTTGGCGCCGGCGAGCTTCTCCAATGCGGCGAATACGCGAGCCGGCTCGGCGCCGGTCGCTATCGCAAGCCCGGCCGCTACGCCTGCATTCTGCACCTGAAAAGCGCCGACAAGCGGTAACTTGATTTTGTAGGTGCGACCGTCATGAGCAATGGTAACTATTTGTGCGAAGCCATCCAGGGACCCGTCGGTGAATTTGATATCGCCGCCCCGCTCACCAACCGAGATGATCCTCAGGCCGCGCGCCTTCGCCGCCCGTATCACCTGACCCGCATAGCAATCATCAATGCCAACGACCGCCGCACCGCCAGGCGCGATCAAATTCTCGAACAGGCGAAGCTTCGCGGCGAAATAGGCTTCGATGGTCGGATGATAATCGAGGTGATCGCGAGAGAGGTTGGTGAAGGCACCGGCCGCGATGCGCACACCATCCAATCGATGCTGATCAAGCCCGTGCGAGGACGCTTCGAGTGCGAGATGGGTGACGCCTTCGCCTGCCAGTTGATCCAACGTATGGTGAAGTTCGATCGGGTCGGGCGTGGTCAGCGAACCGTATCGCTCGCCCTTTGGCGACACCACACCGACTGTACCAATACTCGCCGCCTGATACCCAAGGACGCTCCAGATCTGCCGGGCGAACGCAGCGACAGACGTTTTCCCACTCGTGCCGGTGACGGCTGCGATTGTTTGCGGCTGGCGCGGAAAGACTTTCGCCGCTGCCAGAGCGAGTGCGCGCCGCGAGTTTTCCACGCGAATAAATGCAGTGGCGTCGGGCAATCCCTCGGGACGCTGTTCGGCGGCGACAGCGACAGCGCCGGCAGCGACGGCTTGCTCGGCGAAATGCGCGCCATTCGCCTTGTCCCCCGCGACGGCGATGAACAGAAAGCCCGATTTCGTTTTGCGGCTGTCGACGGCGACACCTGTAGCCTCGATCGCGCCCAGACGCGAGTCGATCGCCGCCTCCGGCAGAAGCTCGCGGAGCCTCACCGCGTATCCTTCGCGCTCACCAGCAGCATCTGGTCCGCCTTAGGTAGATCAAAGCGCGGCGGAATGTCGAGCAGCGGGGCCACGCGCTCAATGACTTGAGCGCCAACAGGCACTGCGTTCCAGCCCGAGGTTGTGAAGCCATTGGTCTCCGGGAGACCCTGCGGTTCATCCAGCATGATCAGCAACAGATAGCGCGGCTTGTCGGCTGGCAATATGGCGGTGAAACTCGTCAAGACTTTGGTCTTAGAGTAGCGGCCGCCCACCACTTTCTCGGAGGTACCGGTTTTGCCGCCGACGTAATAGCCGGGGACATTGGCGCGCGTCGCGGTGCCTTTTTCCACGTTTAAGCGCCTCAAATAGCGCATTTTTTCAGCTGTTTCGGGTCTGATGACCCGCACGGCAAGACGATCCGCTTCTGCCTGGTCACGCTTGAGGAAGGTCGGCGGGATCATCTTCCCGCCATTGACCAACGCGGAAATCCCCATCACTGCCTGGAGCGGAGCCACCGATAGCCCATGGCCGAAGGCAATCGTGACGGTATTGAGTTCGGCCCAATGCCTGGGGACCAACGGCTCCGCACTTTCCGGCAACTCGGTCCGGAGTCGATCTAGCTGGCCGAGCTTCTTCAGAAACGCCTTGTGGTATTCGACGCCGAGCGCAAGCGCCATTCGCGCGGTGCCGATGTTTGAAGAATACGTGAAGATTTCGGGGACCGACAATACGCGCTTTTGCGCGTGGAAATCGTGAATCTCAAACTTCCCGTAACGCAGCGGCAGACGCGCGTCGAAAGAAGACGAAAGAGAAATTCGACCGCTATCGAGCGCCATCGCCAATGTCAGCGCTTTGAACGTAGAACCCATTTCGTAGACGCCGGTGGTCAGCCGATTAAGTCTGTTCGGGTCGTTGGCTTCGCGCGGATTATTCGGATCAAAGTCCGGCTCCGAGACCATCGCAACGATCTCACCGGTATTGACGTCAGCGATTACACCGGCGGAAGCCTTGGCTTTATATTTCTCACGCGCGGCGATGAGCTCTTCTCGCAACGCATATTGTACGCGAAGGTCGACTGCAAGATTGACCGGCCGCTGCAACTGATCCGTAGCGAGCCCTGCCATATGCAAAGCAGCGAGGCCTTGACCATCCAGCCACTTTTCGATGCCGGCGATACCCTGGTTGTCGATATTCACGTGGCCGATCTCGTGCGAGACGACCGCGCCATTGGGATAGATGCGCTTGTTCTCGGTCAGGAAGCCCACTCCCGGAATTCCAAGCCGATGAATTTGCTGTTGCTGATCTGGCGTGATCTCACGCTTGAGCCAGACGAAGCCGCGCTTCGAGGAAAGGCGCTCTCGAACCTCGTTTGCGTCAAGATCAGGAAGCACCGCGGTGAGCAACTCTACCGCTTCATCCACATCGATGATCTTGCGCGGTTCGGCGAAGAGTGACGGTGTCTTAATGTCGGTGGCGAGAATTTCGCCGCCACGATCGAGAATGTCGGGGCGGGCGGTAGCGACCGCATCTTGTGTGATGCTGCGGCGGCCACCCCGACCCTCACCTACCGCCGCGAACATCACCAGGCGAAGTGCGATTGCAAAAAAGATCCCGGCAAATGCAACAATCGCGAGGCCGAGCCGTGCCTTGGCCTTAATGTTACGATCAACATCGTGGCCATAGAGCAGCGAACGCAGGACGCGTTGCCATCGGCTTTCCAGATTTCGTTTTGTCGCGATCGTTGTCATCGCGGTGCGACCGACGGCACACTGCCGGTGGTATCAGGTGTTGGCGCGAGCATGGCGCCGATCGGATCGTTGCCAGCTGATGGAACGACGGCCGGCGGGCGCTCGGGAAGCTGCTCGAGATTGTCGAATTGGTTTGACTTTATCGGCTGAAGGGCCAGATGACGGTCGGCCAGTCCTTGTATGCGGCCGGGCGTATCGAGCTTTGCCCATTCGGCGCGCAGAACGGCAATGGCGTTGCGCTCGCGGCGCAATTCGCTCCGCAATTTGGCCACCCGCTCCGCCTGGAGGGTCGAATCGAACTTGATTTTGTAGACAAAAGACGCCGCGAGGATGAGGGCGCCGATCACGAGAATATTGAGGAGGCGCATGGGTTACCGGCCCCTCAGCACGTCGGCGAGCGAGGGGAGCCGGCTAAACGGGCCTTGCGGCACACCGGCACGGGCCGGAGCTACGGTGCGCTCGGCGGCGCGCAACTTGGCCGAACGTGCGCGCGGGTTGCGGGCAATCTCTTCGTCACCCGCGGCCACGGGCCGCTTTGTGATCGTCCGGAAGGTCGGCGCCTCACGCTTGACCTCCGGGGCGTGACGTGACCCGCGACGACTCTCGCCTCGGTCGGCGAGGAACGCCTTAACGATACGATCCTCGAGCGAATGGAATGACACCACGACGAGCCGCCCACCGGGCTTGAGGATACGCTCGGCGGCCTCAAGCGCTCTGGCCAGCTCACCGAGTTCGTCGTTCACGAAGATACGCAGCGCCTGGAAAGTGCGCGTCGCCGGGTGAATATCACCGGGACGTGAACGTACGACCGAAGCAATGGTCTCTGCGAGTTGGCGGGTTGTCTCAATCGGTGCGCTCGCACGTGCTTTGAGAATGGCGCGCGCGACTGACCTCGAATATCGCTCCTCACCGAGCGTAAAGATGATATCGGCGAGACCGCCTTCGCTGGCCTTGTTGACCACATCGGCGGCGCTGCCGCCCTCGCCGCTCATGCGCAGATCGAGTGGTCCGTCGAGGCGGAACGAAAAGCCGCGCTCTGCGGTGTCGAGCTGCATGGACGAGACACCGAGGTCGAGCGTCACGCCGTCAATAACGTCATAACCCGCCTCACGCGCGATCGAGTCAAGATTGGAAAAGCGATCCTCGGTCAGTGTCAGATGTCCATGCGCCGCCTCGACAAGGTCGGCGCCAAGCGCGATGGCGTTCTGATCGCGGTCGATGCCGATCACCTTGCAGTCGGCGGCCGCGAGGATGGCGCGCGAATAGCCGCCGGCACCAAAGGTGCCGTCGATGTAGACGCCACCATCACGCACGTTGAGAAACTCGACAGCGGGGTGGACGAGCACGGGAATGTGGGGGGCCAGTCCGCCAGCGACAGCTGAGCCGCCGCCGCCCGCCGTCATTCCCGTGCTCCTGGCGCTT
>Ga0187785_10000225_pt1 | contig 22178 bp, 21 predicted proteins | sample 0815_BV2_4_20_MG_FD_132466 | JGI IMG/M metagenome (GOLD analysis project Ga0187785, IMG submission 132466) | Tropical peat soil microbial communities from peatlands in Department of Meta, Colombia - 0815_BV2_4_20_MG | ecosystem: Environmental > Terrestrial > Soil > Wetlands > Peat | place...
AGATTGCTTCGCTTCGCTCGCAATGACACTGCTCGGCCCTGTCATTGCGAGGAGCGCAGCGACGAAGCAATCTCGCTTGGTCATGAAATCCGGCACCGAACTTACGAAAAGCAATATTAAGAATGCATCCTATTCCGCCGGACACCGACTCTAGCCCCGGAGGGCAGCCGCGCCTTCGGCTCAATCAATCCAGCGGACACATTCCTGCAAGCCGGCCCGGGACGACCTGAACTCGTTGATCGGTGCTTCCTCATCAATCTCACCCAAGGCTACGGCAATGATAAGGGACTTCGATTCGTCGACATTCAGGTGATCCTTCACGTCTGCCTCATAGGCTCTGACCAGCCCGATGGGGCAGGAACTCAGACTATGGTGGCCAGCAGCAAGGACCAGATATCCGACAAAGGCTCCCACATCCGTCATGCGGTCGGGAAGAAACGCTTCATCCAAAAAGATCAAGGCAACTGCCGGCGCTCCGTAGAAATTCAGACTGCCTTCGTTGACGTACGTCCTGAAATCCGTCCCCATCCTCTCCACCAGGGGAGCCATGTCATCCGCACACTGCCTTGCCCGTTCCATGAATTTGTCAGGCAGCGGCTTGACTGTCCCCGGACCGCAGCTCAGTCCGCGTTCTCTGTAGGAACGGAGCAGTCTCCGGGAGAGGAACTTGCGTTCCTCCCCGAGAACCATGTGGATTTCCCACGGTTGCATATTTATCGCCGAAGGAGCGTTTGCGGCCAGAACAAGGACCTGTTCCAGCACTTCGCGTGAAATCGGCTTGTCCTTGAATGCCCGCACGCTCCTTCGCGTCCGCATGATGTCCGAAAGATCCATAGAAGCCCCTCCTCATGTAGTTCTTCAAACATAGTTCGCCTGAATGGCCGTTTCAACTTATTTCCCGGAAGGCTCGTTTCCTTGTCGCGGAGGGCCGTTCCCTTGCTAAAAGAGTGAAAAACGCGTATAACTCCCACCGGCGGCATGTACCGCCTGAATGAGTCTCAATGCCCGGGAGAAGGAAATGTCCTTCATGAAATCCGCAGTCCTGATCCTGAGTGTCGTGCTGTTGTGGCACGCCGGGCAGGTAAGTGCGCAGGCCAATCCTTTCGTAGAGTCCTTCAGACACGGACTCGATGCGGAAGATCAGGGAAAGCTTGACGAAGCGATAACCTATTACAATGAGGCGATAAAAACGCAACCCAACTCGGCCCATGCCTGGGCAAAACGCGGTGAGGCGCAATTGCGCAGGAATGATCCGCAGTCCGCAATCCGCGACCTCCTCCAGGCCACAAAACTGGACCCGGGCTATGCGGCGGCTTTCAGCAGGCTCGGCTTCGCGTACAACGCGGTGAACGACTTCGACAAGGCTATCGAAGCCCTCACCACCGCGGTGTCCCTCGATCCTTCGGCCTCCGAAGCCCTGAATACCAGAGGCTTCGCATATAACGGGAAAAATGACTACGAAAACGCCATCAAGGACTTTGACAAAGCCATCCGGCTGAACTCGAAGGATGCCCGGTATTACAATAATCGGGGGTTCGCGCTCAACGGCAAGTACGAATACGACAGGGCAATCGACGATTTCAACCGAGCCATCCAGATCGATCCTTCAAAAGCCATGTTTTATAACAACAGGGGCGTAGCATATTTACGAAAGAAGGAATTCGACCGAAGTCTCGAAGACTTCGATAAAACGCTGAAAATTGATTCCACCTTTGCTTCGGCTTACCATAATCGGGGAATGGCCTTGAGCGGGAAGGGACGTCACGAAAAAGCCATCGAAGAATTCAGCAAAGTCATCGAGCTCAATCCGTCTTCGCCGATTCTGTACAAGGATAGAGGAACGGCCTATAGAAAATTGGGAGAATACGATCTTGCCGTCAAAGATTTGGAAAAGTCTATCGAACTGGATAAGAAATTCGCTCCCGGATATGCCGCGTTGGCTCTCCTGTACGCTACCGCCTCCAATCCGTCATTTCGCAATCCCGGGCACGCGCTGAAGCTGGCGGAAAAGGGTGTGGGCCTCACGAGAGGAGAGAGCCCGGACATACTCGAAAGTCTCGCGGAAGTCCAACATGCAGCCAATCAAATTCCGGCGGCTCTCGCCACCATGCAAAAAGTGCTGGCCCTTGATCCGGACAATAAGGAATATTCCGAACTGCTCGCCAAATGGCAGGGTTCTGCTACCCCCGTCCAGGCGACTCAGCAGGCGAGGACCACACCCTTCACGACATTATGGTAGCCCGCTCCAGAGGATTTGGTAGACAAAATTAACTGTACAAGCACTTATATCGAGTCACATGCCGGAAATGTTCGTGGAGGAGACCCGGGACGCTCACCGGTATCAAAGGCGACGTCATCGCCGGGTGAATGCCGATCGAATGCCCGCCCGAGTGGACACGGGAGCTTGCCTATCAAAGGAAATTACGATGGTTTTAGATATGCAGAATCATTCCCTCGTTACCTACGTCAGGAGCCACGTGCGATTTGGAGATATCAAGTCCGGTCAGGAAATCAGATCCGAAACGTTGAACCGAATTGAAAAAACGTTTCTGCTTTTGCCTGACGACGCTTTGGAGGCCTTCCTGTCCGGTGAGCGGAATCTGACGATACTCATCGTGCCGGACCTGGATATCCCTTATGGCATGGCTACCACCTCTACCGGTCCTCCGGCTGCCAGAAAATACACCATCACCGCTCACGCGGAAAACTTGGAGTGGCCGGAAGACTTGTTCATAGGTGCTCTCCTGAGGGAGCTCGCCCATGTCGTCGCAAGGCGGCCGCCCGAAAACGAGTGGCCGCAAGCCAGGGGTGACCGAGCCAGATACAAGGAACGGCTGGAATACGTCGCAGACGCAATGGTGTGGAGGTGGGGACTCCGGCACTACAGCATTCGGCACCTGACTGCGACCTACCCGGAACACTGGGTGGAGCGGATCATCGAGGAAATCGAAAAAGTGGTCCTGGAGGACAAAGAAAGGTACTGATCACGGTGTCCCTTTCAATAGCCGGGAAAGGGTCCGGAGTGCCGGGTAGGCGCGGAAGAGGCTCTATCCTCCGCGCGTCTCGCTCACAAAAAATCAATTCCTTGGAAAGAAGGCCGTCAGTTTCCCGAATGGCTCTTCACTTTGGCCAAAAAAAAGTCGAAGAGCTCCGGACCTATCTTTTCCTTGTACGTGGCCCATATGGGTTTTGTGGCATTCTGGAAATTGGCTCGTTCCTCGGCGGTGAGCCCGGTGAGTTTCACGTTGCTCTGTTTGCAATATTCCTCGATGGATAGACCGGACTGGGGCAGTTTCTGTTCCAGGGCTTCGTTGACCTCCCTGTTCACTTTTATCCCCGCAGCTGCTCCTTCATAGAAGATCTTCTGTTGATCCGGGGTGAGCTTGGCCCAGAATTCAGGGTTTACGACAACGATACACTCGGTCAGGACGTGATCCGTCTTGGTCACGAACTTGTTTATCTCCGTGGCTTTGATGAGCACTGAGGTGAGCAGCGGATTCTCCTGCGCGTCGATAGTGCCGTTTTGCAGGGCACTGTAAATCTCGGGAAACGGCAGGTCCACTGGAGACGCCCCGAGTTGCTTGAATGTGTCCATGTAGATGGGGCTGGTCATGACTCGTATTTTCAAACCCTTGAGATCGTCGGGCTTACGGATTTCTCTCTTGGAATTGGTGACATCCCTGAATCCGTTTTCTGTCCATCCCACAGGGACAAAACCCTTGGCCGGGAGATACGACCAGATTTTTTTCTGGACCTCCGGATCGTCCAAGACTGCGTAAGCAGTCTTCTTGTTTGGAAAGACGAAAGGAAGATCCAATACTGCGACTTGCGGGGCAGCGTTCTGGAGGACCGCGGTACTGATAGTTGCAATCTGTATAGTTCCGCTCTGAACCTGTTCGGCGAGAGAAGTTTCGCCCCCAAGCTGCCCGGCGGGGAATGTCTGCACCTCAACTGCGCCATTGGTCTTCTCTTTGACGTATGCCGCGAGTGTCTCGGCTGCCTTCGATTGACCATGGAACAGCGGCGCGACATGCCCGTACTTCGCCACCAGTGGCTGAGCGGCCGCCGGAATTGACCAGGAGCCGATTATTAGAATGAAAACTGACAGAACCAAAACCGGTCTTTTCATAATGATCCTCCGTGGTGGTTGGCTTCATGCGAACAAAGTCTTGATTGTCCGGAATCGATCTGCAGCCTGTGCACCTCGGAAATGAGCTCACAGGCCGAGCTGCCCGCCTTCGCGATCCAGGACCCGCATAGCGTCTTCGTACCCCTCGTTCATCCAGTTTTCCACGGCCTTCTCCGTAAAACGAAAGGTGGCAACGGGGAACCGACCTAAAGGCTTCTGCGGCCGAATGACAATAATAGTAGATTTGGGATAATCCCTCGCCTTGCAAGTGGTATTCGCTTTGGTGCTGACAACGATCATGTTCCGTATTCCATTTTCGTACAAGGGAGCAACCGGCAACCAGTTGCCGATTCCTCCATCGCTGTAATACTCGCCCCGAACCCGGACAGGGGAGAAAATGAACGGTACAGACATGGACGCGGTTAGGTAATCCCAAGCGTCCTCTTCGTCCTGATTCTGGATGTGAAACCAGTGCGACGGTCCGAGCGGACTGGCAGCCCGGGGCTCGCCGCAGACGGTAACGAACAGGGGCATTGGTCGCGCCATCACCTCCGTCATGTCGAGATGCCTTTTCAAAACAGGTTTTATACCGCTCATACTGAAAAGGCCGTTTTTGAGCAGCACCCCAAGTGTGCCATGCCTGGATGCAAACTTCGCCACCGTGGAAGCATACTTTATCGCGCGCAGCCATCCCAGGTTCGGCACGGGAAGCAGCAGCAGCCCCATGTCTCCAGCGGCACCGGCTATGAGCTTTGCCAGCTTCCGGTAGTTCAAATTAACCGATGAGATTCGAGTGAGTTCCAGCCACAGACGGTACGCCGCTTCCCAGTCTCCCTGGCAAACCAGTGCGCCGTTCAAGGCGCCTATGGAACTGCCCGCCACTGCGGAAAAAGAAATCCCTCGTGTGATGAAGGCTTTCCAGCATCCGAGTTGGTAGGCCCCCCTGGCTCCGCCTGCAGACAGGACCAGCCCCACCGTGCTTGGCACCTCGGCGCATCGGCGGCGTATCCTGGGTTTCCCACGATTCATGTGAACTCCACCGTTGGGGGGCCGCAAAAAACGAGAGTCCCGTTAGTATCAGAAAATGACATGATAATGCGGATTTTTCCTCTCTTGACACAGGATCTCATACTGACCTATTATTCAATATCAGATAAGGGGCGGCTTAGCCAAGTGGTAAGGCGACGGTCTGCAAAACCGTTATACGGCGGTTCAAATCCGCCAGCCGCCTCCAAAAAGCGATCACGCCGGCGGACTGTCGGCTTTTTTTGTTGGTCAGAATGACTACGATCCGATCCGAAGTCTCATCTGCCCTCAGTTTTGCAGCGACGCATACCGGAAAGCAGAACGCAACCGGATCGCTCACCGGTTGGGTCGAACAGGATAGATGAACTCCTCTCCAGACAGCGGCGATCTAAGGCACGGGGACGGGCAGCCCGAATGGGCCGGGAAACGGAGCCCAGGCGGGAGGAACATCGGGAAGCAGAGTGGAAAACGGCACGTATGCGGGGCAGGGATGATAAGAAGTCCTCGAACACTCGGGAATCTGCCACAGGTTGTAAGGCTCCAAAGGCTCCGCTGCGATGGCGTTGTAAGGACCGTAAGGATTGAGCACCTGGCACAGGGCACAGGGAGCGGTGATCATAGCGAGCAGGCATACGGCGAGAAAAAAGGCCCATACTCTATTCATGGGATCTGGTCTCCATTGAAATCTTTTCTAATACTATACCGAATAACCGTTGTAATGTCAAATATTTTGACGCGTATGGTAATCTAATTTATTGGGGTATGTGACATTTTGCTTTTGCTGCCAGGGGTGACGCTGCACCAATGGCTGAAGGAGCCGCTGCCCGGCGAGGGCGAATGCCTGCGATCCCGCGTATCCGTGGGAAACAGGCTGTCATTGGGAGCGTAGCGAAGCAATCCAGCCCTTAAGTATCGAGATTGCTTCGTCGTTTCACTCCTCGCAATGACAGAGGATAGGCACTTCCGCCAATTAACTGAAGGGTTACGAGCCTGCAGCTTTTTTGCTTGACTTCAAATTATAAACAGCTATATTCTTTGAGTTTACGCTGGAAAGGGTGCGAAGACACCGGACCATGAGAATCAATCTGGATGAAATCCCAAGAGAAGGATTAACAATCACTTTTTCCAACGAGGAGGACGCCCTCCTCCCTGCTCTTCGACAGCTTCCCAATGTCGAGAAAAACATTGACGGTCGAATCTCCGGTGAGGTCCAGCTGCTGCGCAGCGGGGAAGACGTGTTTTTTCTGGGGACGGTGGCAGGCACTCTGCACATGCAGTGCTCCAGATGCCTGACTGATTTTGATATACAAAAACAGATCGATTTCAACATGGTTATTCGCAGCCGCGGGGCAGAGTCGTCAGTGGAGAAAAAAGATGACGAAGATGAGGAAGGCGTTTTCTTCATCGAAGGACTTGAATTTGACCCCGTGGATATCATAGCTCAGGAGTTCATTCTCGAGATACCCATGAAACCGTTGTGCAGAGAGGAATGTCCGGGATTGTGCTCAAAGTGCGGCGCTTTGAAGGGGTCCTGTAGCTGCCCGGAAGAACACCGGAAGGACCCTCGATGGGAATCCCTGGCAAAGTTGAAAGAAAAAATGCATAAGTGATCGGCAGCGGAAAAATCGTGCGCCAAAGCCTGGAAGGTAACCGGCACCCTTTTTGGTGCACCCGAAAGCACTTTCTCATGAGATCATCGCACCGGTTTTGCAGGGCCTGACGGAGGTCAATATTGAAATGACCGGTGCTTGTATAGACTCGAGGGAAATTTCGTACATTCAGTGAAAAGGATCTGACATGCCTGTACCAAAAAAACGGGTCTCGCGAACGAGACGAGACAAGCGGCGAACTCATAAGAAAGTGGCTCCGGTAAACCTGGTCCAGTGCCCGGGATGCTCTCAGCCGATGATGCCTCATAGAATCTGCCCGAACTGTGGTTTTTACAAGGGCAGAACGGTTATCGAACAAGTGGAAGCCTAGACCAGAAATATGGAGACGTCCGCAAACTCCCAACAGTGCGGTCCGATAGCCTTGATGTTTCCGGGCCAGGGCTCCCAGTTTCCTGGCATGGCCATGGATTTGATTGCCGAGGTTCCCGCTGCACGAGCCCTCCTGGAGCGAGCCGACGATCTTCTCGGCTATCGTCTGAGCAGGATTATGGCGGGGGAACGCGGAGACGAGCTGAATCGCACCGTACACACCCAGCCCGCTATTTTTGTCCATTCCATGGCACTGTTCGAAGCGTTGATGGAGCGCAGCTTCCTGGCTCCCGTGATGGCTGCGGGGCATTCACTGGGCGAATATTCCGCGCTGTGCGCTGCCGGTGTCCTCAGTTTCGAGGACGCCCTGGACATCATTCGCATCAGAGCCCGGGGCATGGATGAAGCACAACTGCCAGGAACCTGCGGAATGGCAGCTATTATCGGCCTTTCCAGGGAAGCGGTCTTGAATTTTCTGGACGAGTGCCGTGAGACACAGGTGCTGGAAGCCGCAAACTTCAACTGTCCCGATCAAGTGGTTATTTCCGGCCATCTTGAAGCTGTGAATCGCGTGATCGAAGCGTCCAAGAGAGAGAAAAGAACCAGAGCAGTGCTGCTTCCGGTTTCCTCCGCGTTTCATACGCCGCTCATGGATTCTGCCAGAGAGGCTTTACACATGCGGCTCGAGCACGTCTCGCCGGGAAGACCCCGGTTTCCCGTTGTCGCGAACGTGACCGCCGCTGCGTATCCTCCTCAGCAGAGCGAAATGAGACGACTCTTGACCGAGCAGGTTGTGCGGCCGGTGCTGTGGGAAGACTGTGTTCGCACCATGCGCGACGGAGGCGCAGACGTTTTTGTGGAAATCGGCCCTGGAAAGGTACTCTCCGGTCTGCTGAAACGCATCGACCGCGCGGCATCGGCCATACCTATTTCGGACCCTGCGAGCATAGGTGCATTTCAAGGGGTGTCGGCATGACCGCCGACCTTGCATCGTACGTTTCGCTTTCCGGCAAGGCTGCGCTCGTCACGGGGGGATCCAGGGGAATCGGTCGGGCTACCAGCGCTTTGCTCGCCATGGCCGGAGCGCATGTGGTGATCAATTACGTCTCTGATGATCATGCAGCCCGAACTACGCTGGATCTTGTGAAACGAGCAGGGGGAGACGGAGTGCTCGCTCGTTTTGACGTGAAAGATTCCGTGTCCGTGGAGAAAGCTGTCTCGGGACTGGTTAAAGAGCTTGGAAAAATAGATATTCTCGTGAATAATGCCGGAGTATCCCGAGACGGGTTGCTGGGAAGAATGAAAGACGCTGACTGGAACGACGTGCTGACCGCGAATCTTTCGGGAGCTTTTCACCTGTGCCGGGCTGTGGCCAAACACATGATCCGCCATCGTTCCGGTCGCATAGTCAATATATCTTCCACCGCCGGGGAAGCCGGGAATGCCGGACAGGCGAATTATTCCGCGGCAAAGGCTGCACTGATCGGTCTGACCAAGGCGCTGGCGAGAGAGTTGGCCCCGCGAAACATTTTGGTCAATTCAGTCTCACCCGGGATAATAGAAGGCGGAATGAGCGATCACCTGACGGCGGATCAGTTGGATGCCATTGTCGACCACGTTCCGCTCAAGCATACGGGCAAGCCTGAAGATGTTGCGGCTGCAGTGCTGTTTCTCTGTTCGGGCATGGCTGATTACATCACCGGTCAGGTAATTCGGGTAAATGGTGGACTTTACATGTAGGTCGATGCTCCCTGGTCTCTCGGAGGCCACGTGAGATCGCCCGGCACGAAATTTACGTCTGGGAGGACATCCGAACATGGACGATCTGGAAAAAAGAGTTGTGGCCCTCGTTGCAGAGGTGCTTGTTGACGTCAACAAGGAAAACATCGAGCTGAACTCGAAAATCGTGGAAGACCTGGGTGCAGAGTCCCTGGACATCTACGATATGATTGCTCTGCTCGAAGACGAGTTCGGATTGGAAATAACCGACGAAGAAGTGGAAAAAATCCAGACGGTCCAGGATGTTGCCGATTTCATAAGAGACCACAGGAAGGCATCCTGATTCGATGACAGCTTGATTCTGGTCTGGAGGTTGCGGTGAATCGGCGAGTAGTCGTCACGGGTATGGGCATGGTGACGTGCCTGGGAACCGGTGTGCAAGCAAACTGGGAGGCTCTGGTTTCAGGCCGTTCCGGGATTGTTCCCATCACGCTGTTTGACACGAATAACTTCGTCACACGAATAGCAGGTGAAGTCCAGAACGGATTCGATCCCGCCGGACACGTGCCTGCAAAAGAACTGCGCCGGATGGACCGGTATCAGCAGTTCGCCCTTGTGGCAGCGGGCGAAGCGCTGCAAGATTCCGCACTCGTTCTTCCTCCCGAGGACCCTTTCCGGTGCGGTTCCATCATCGGATCGGGGATGGGAGGACTCTGGACGATTGAGCACGGCACGAATCAATTCCGTGACAAGGGACCCAAGGGGTGTCATCCGCTCTTGATTCCCAAGGCGGTCATCAATCTTGCGCCGGGTATGGTCTCCATACGCTATGGCCTGAAAGGAATTAATTTCGGTATTGTCAATGCGTGCACGTCAGGCACCTCTGCACTCGGCGAAGCGTATAGAGTGATCCGGGAAGGTCGCGCGGATTTCATGCTTTCAGGCGGTTCCGAAGCGGTGATCACTCCTCTTTCAGTGGGATCCTTCAATGCGCTGAGAGCCCTTTCCACGAGGAACGACGAACCCCATAAAGCATCCCGGCCGTTCGATCTCGACAGAGACGGCTTCGTCATCGCAGAAGGTGCGGGAATCGTCGTTCTCGAAAGCATGGAACATGCGCAACAGCGCGGGGCACACATGTACGGAGAATTGATCGGCTACGGGGCGACAGGTGACGCGTATCACTTCGTCATGCCGGATCCTGACGGCGAAGGCGCGTACAGAGCCATGAAGGATGCGGTGGAAGATGCGGGAATCGCTCCTGCGGAAATCGATTACATCAATGCTCACGGAACGTCCACGGAGCTGAACGACAAAATGGAAACTGTCGCCATCAAGAGGCTGTTCGGTGATGCAGCATACAGAGTCGCCATAAGTTCGACAAAATCCATGACCGGGCACCTCATCGGAGCCGCTGGAGCCGTGGAAGCCATTTATTGCCTGATGGCGCTCAATACGAATGTCGTTCCTCCGACCATTAATTTGGATACCCCCGATCCGGAATGTGACCTAGATTATACCCCCCATAAGGCAGTCCAGCGCAACCTGACCCATGCCTTGTCCAACAGTTTCGCATTCGGCGGCCAGAACGCCAGTCTGGTTTTCAAGAAGGTTTGATGCACGTGGAAACAGTACTCATTGGTTCCGATCACGCAGGATTCGGCCTCAAGGCATTTCTGAAAGAGAAAATGCGGCGGGAAGGCATCGATGTCCTGGACGTGGGATGTGAAAACGAAGATTCCTGCGACTATCCGCTCTTTGCACGCAAGCTCTGCGAAGACATTCTGAAAGGCGCGGCTTCCCGCGGCATCTTAATATGCGGGACCGGTTTGGGCATGTCCATGGCAGCCAACCGTTTTCCAGGTATCAGAGCCGCCCTGTGCACGGTGGAATTTCATGCTCGTATGAGCCGCGCTCACAATGATTCGAATGTTCTCGTGATCGGGGGCAGAGTCACGGGGTCCGAGCTGGCACTTGCCATTCTGAAGACGTGGCTGGATACTCCATTCGAGGGTGGACGGCATCAGCGCAGAATCGACCTGATGGACTAATGTATGTACTCTGAACCCGTGAAACTCAACAGGCAACCTGGATGCTCCTATCCGAGAGGCAGATGCAACCCCACCGCGATCCCGCGTTATTCTTGATCTGAGGCACGAACATGCTGGCCCATTCACCACGAAAAATGTTGACTCTCCTCGAAGAAACCGATCCGGAAGTGTTCGAGATCATCGCTGAGGAAAAGGCGCGGCAAGAAAACCGTCTCGAACTGATCGCGTCGGAAAACTTTACTTCAAGAGCCGTAATGGAGGCTCAAGGAAGCATTCTTACCAACAAGTATGCAGAAGGTTATCCGGGCAAAAGGTATTATGGCGGCTGCAAGTACGTAGATGTGATTGAAGATTTGGCACGAGAACGAGCCAAAGAGCTGTTCAAATGCGATCACGTGAATGTGCAACCGCATTCCGGGACACAGGCGAACATGTCGGTGTTCTTTTCGGTGCTCCAACCGGGAGATACCTATCTGGGGATGAGTCTGGCACACGGCGGACATTTGTCCATGGGGCATCCGAAGAATTTTTCGGGTAAAATCTACAATGTGATTTCGTATTCGGTGCGCAAGGAAGATCATAGAATAGACTACGATCTGGTCAGGGATCTTGCCAGGAAATACCGTCCGAAGATGATCATCGCGGGCGCAAGCGCATATCCCAGGATCATCCACTATGATATCTTCGCAGAAATAGCCCGAGAAGTGGAAGCCATACTCATGGCGGATATAGCCCACATTGCGGGATTGATCGTTACGGGTGAGCATCCGTCACCATTTCCGCACGCAGACTTCGTTACCACTACCACCCACAAGACGCTGAGAGGACCCCGCGGCGGAATGGTCATGTGCGGCGAACAGTATGCTGCTGCACTCGATTCCTGCATATTCCCGGGAATGCAGGGCGGGCCGCTTATGCACGTGATCGCGGCCAAGGCCGTGGCCCTAAAGGAAGCTGCAACAGAGGAATTCAAAGAGTACCAGAAACGAGTCGTGCAGAACGCTCACGTGCTTGCGGAATCACTCCTGGAGAAAGGATTCCGACTCGTTTCGGGCGGCACGGACAATCATTTGATCTTGATGGACGTCTCGGATACCGGCATAACCGGGGCCGAGGCTCAGGAGGTCCTTGAACAGGCAGGCATCACGGTGAACAAGAACTCCATTCCTTTTGACCCCTTACCACCCGGGAAGGCATCGGGCATCCGAATCGGCACACCTGCTATGACCACCCGATTTATGGGTCCTGATGAGATGCGCGTAGTTGCGGCCATGATGGCGAAGGTTCTGACGAACCCGCACGATGAGCGGGTAATCGCGCAGACGAAAGGTCAGGTTGCGGAACTGTGCAATCGCTTTCCCCTCTACTTGTGAGTGTGTGAATGAAAAATCATAAGTTTTTGGGTATACACTGGTTTCCCGCTGAGCGTTTCGCTCCCGACTTTCCGCTCGCCGTGTGGTTTGCCGGCCTGTGGTTTTACCTCAAGAGCTTCTTGTATGTCAGTTACGTGTACATGCTGGGCCTTGAGCCGCCGCCTTACACCGGGGCCACCCTGGTGGAAATCATCTATTTCCTTGTGACGATGGTCCCTTTTCTCCTGCTCGGGATGGCCATGTGGAATCGCAAAGAGAAATTCTACGTGCCGGCAGTGGTCTTGCTCGGGATTGACACTCCGTTCTTGCTGTTCCATGTGTTCCGGTTAGCTCAGGGCGGTTTTCTTGATTCCGGGCTCACCAAGGTACTCGAATTCGGAAGCCTTGGGCTGAATGTCGTAGCTCTAGCATGGCTGATCGGGTATCTGTCCGCAAGGAAGAGCATGGCCGCCAAATCCGCTCCCAAGAACTCGAAATAGTCCCTGACGTATCTTAAAGTACGTTCTAAAGAATTGTGTCGGATTCTCTCATAATTCTCGCCCGTATTCCGGTGGTCCAATCATGTCATTGCGAGGAGCGGAGCGACGAATCAATCTCTTTTCTCGCTGGTTCGAGATTGCTTCGTCGTTTCACTCTTCGCAATGACACTGGTTCTGTGAACCGATTCTTTGGCAAATGCACAATTCCGAAACTTTTTGCATCAGGGGACCGTCTTTGTAAGGGTGTGCCCCCAACCCCTCTTCCAGAAACTTCTATACAGCAATTGCCCAAAGTTCCGACCGATTCGCATTCAAACAAGGAGAGAAGGTCTCGGGTCCTTCTGTTTTTCGGCACATTCGTAATTTGGCCGAGCGACGGACTATTCGATTATGTCGGAGGAACACTGATTGGCGAATGAGGTTTTGTCTATGGCTTTCCAGTAGGCGGCCTCGGGCGTTATTCGTTTGGTGTCCACCAACGTTTGGAGTGCCTGGTCCATAGTCTGCATACCCTCGCTGGTTCCCGTCTGTATCACGGATGCAATCTGGCTCAATTTGTTCTCACGGATCATGTTGCCGACTGCCGGGCTGCTGATGAGTATTTCCACAGCGGCGCACCTGCCGTGGCCGTCCGCTGTCTTGAGCAGTTGCTGTGCGAGAATTGCCTTGACGGAATCGCTGAGCATGCTTCTGATCTGATTTTGTTGATTCGCAGGGAAGGCATTGATGATACGATCTATGGTCTTTACCGCGGAATTGGTATGGAGCGTTCCGAAAACCAGGATGCCCAGCTCCGAGCACGTCAGCGCCAGGGATATCGTCTCGAGGTCCCTCATTTCGCCCACGAGAATAATGTCCGGATCTTCTCTGGACGCCACTCTGAGGGCATCCGAAAAGCTCCTGGCATGTGTGCCTATTTCCCTTTGAGTGATGAGCGATTTCCTGTTTTCGTGCACGAATTCCAACGGGTCTTCGATGGTGATGACGTGCTGTTCCGAGGCATTGTTTATGTGATCGATAATTGCTGCGAGAGTGGTAGATTTACCTGATCCCGTCGGCCCGGTCACCAGTATCAGTCCCCTGGTGATTTTCAAGATGTTGCTGACACCGGCAGGCATGCCGAGGTCGTCCAGTGATTTGATTTTTGTGGGAATTTGTCTGAATACCGCAGACACGCCTCTCAACTGATAGAAATAATTGCACCTGAACCTGGCCAATCCCTCAATTTCGTATGCCTGATCCAATTCCAAAGTTGTCTGGAGTCTCCGCTGCTGTTCCGGACTCAATATCTCAAAGAAAAATTGCTCGTTTATCTGGTGGGTGAGTTGGGGATGCTTGGTAGGGACCAGGTCACCTTTCAGGCGCAACATGGGTGGAAGCCCGGCTGCCATATGCAGGTCCGATGCTCCGGACTTGATCATTTCCGTAAGGAGAATATCTATGTTTGCCATACACGTACCGTCAAGCGAATCGTTTGCGGCTTTCTGCGTGTTGCATAGCCGTGTCTCTGGAGATCGTGCCTGCCAGGAACAACTGCTCGATGGCGTCATCCATGGACTGCATGCCCAGACCCTTTCCCGTCTGCATTACGGACGGTATCTGAAACGTTTTTTCCGTCCGAATCATATTGGCCAGAGGGATGGTTCCGATCATGATTTCAGCCGCCAAGACCAGTCCTTTACGATCCGCTGTGGGCAGGAGTTTCTGGGTGATGACCGCTCGCAGGCCCTCGGCTAACATGGCGCGAATCTGGTTCTGTTCGTCTGCGGGAAAAGAATCAATGAGCCGGTCCACGGTCTTGGGGCCGGAAGACGTAGCCAACGTACCCAGGACCAGGTGGCCGGTTTCTGCCGCAGTCACAGCGAGGCGAATGGATTCCAGGTCCCGGAGCTCGCCAACCATGATCACATCCGGATCTTCCCGGAGCGCTGCTCTCAAGGCATTGGGAAAAGAGCGCGTATGCAGTCCCAGTTGTCTCTGGTTCACGACGCCCTTTTTGATGGGATGCACAAACTCGATGGGATCTTCGACGGTGAGAATGTGCACGGGTCTTGAAGAATTGATGAGGTCGATCATGGACGCCATCGTTGTGGACTTTCCGTTTCCGGTGGCTCCCGTCACGAGAAGCATGCCCTGGTGGAAATCGCAGAATTTTTTCACGACCTGAGGCAGGCCAAGCTGTTTCAACGAAGGTATTGTGGAAGGAATGATCCTGAATGTGGCGTCCAATCCCTTCCGCTGGAGGATCACGTTTCCTCTGAAACGGGCAACACCTTTTATTTCATAGCCGAAGTCAAGCTGAAGATTCTTTTCTAAGACGGTGCGCTGTGCGGGATTCAGAATTTCATAAATGATGTTCTTTGCCGTTTCTGGTGAAAGCTCCGGCGATTTCACTTTCTTGAGTTGTCCGAAATGGCGAAGGAGATACGAGTTACCTGTGGCCACATGCACGTCGGACGCACGGACCTCGACCGCCATTTTCAGCAATGCATCAATGCTTGCCATGGTTCAACCAAGACCCGGGACGTCTCAAGATCACGGGTCGAACAACGAAGTTTGGGCTCGTTCACGCTTCGGCGGCGGTATCCTTCGCCGACCCCTCATCGCGAATACGATGAAACTCCCATTCCGCCTCAATGAAAGCATCAACCAATTCCGGATCGAAGTGTTTGTCTTTGTCCCGGATGATAATCCCTTTGGCCTCTTCGTGAGAATACGATCTCTTGTAGCGTCTCTCCGTAGTCAGTGCGTCGTACACGTCCGCAACTGCCACAATTCTCGCGGCAAGCGGTATTTTCTCGCCCTTCAAACCGAATGGGTACCCGGTTCCATCCCACCGTTCATGGTGATAATACGCTATGTCCCTTGCCAGGAACAGATAGCTCTCTTTCTGCCCCGCCTCATTGGCCGCGTCTTCTAGGGCTTTTCCACCATAGATGGAATGTTGCTTCATAATTTCAAATTCATTGATCCCGAATTTCTTGGGATGGAAAAGAATAGAATCGGGAATGCCCACTTTTCCGATATCGTGCAACACGGAACACTGAACCAGATCTTCGATAAAAGATTCGGTCAAGAGTGGTCGATAGCGTTCCCTTTTCCTGAGGTGCTCGCAGAGAACCTGGCAATACGCCTGCATCCGTTTCAAGTGAAAGCCCGTTTCTCCATCACGAGATTCGGCGAGCCTCGCCAGCGCAAATATGGACGCGCCTTGGATTCGCCTGATCCTTCGGTAGGAGCGGAGCAGTTCCTCGTGCAATCTCACTTGTTCGGTGACATCCTGTCCCAGTCCCAGAACACCCCGAATCCGGTCCGAAGCGTCCCTCATGGGGGAGACGGCGAGTGAAATCGTTAACAATCTACCGTCCTTGGAGCGTTGTTCCACGTTGGTTTGAACCGTGACTCGTTTGTCACCCATGAGTTCTTTGATCTGTTCTTGGCCGACATAATCAAGGCTGTTGTCGGAGTACAGCTTGGTAATCGAGCTTCCGACCATTTCGGCAGCAGTGTATCCAAAGATATTTTCAGCGCCGGTGTTCCAGAAAAGAACCTTCCGATCAAAATCCGTAGCTACTATGGAAATCCGGGTAGAGCTATCAAGTATTCCCTGGAGAAATTCGTTCGCTGTCGCCAGCTCTTTCGTCCGCTCTCTCACCTGCTCTTCCAGCAGGAGCAGGTAATCACGCTCGAACCGCTTCAGCCTGCAGTGGTCGATACCTTTCTGAACGGTGTTCAACAGAATTTCGCCATTGATGGGCTTGAGAAGAAAATCGTGCGCGCCGCGCCTGAGAGCCCTCAGCGCGTTTTCCAGATCGCCGTGTCCGGTTACGAGAATAACTGGAACATTTTCATCTATTTGCCGAATCTGGCGCAAAACCTCGAGTCCGTCCATCCCCGGCATTCGAATATCTGTGATGACGAGGTCTGTCCGATCGTGACTGAAAGTCTCGATACCTTTACGCCCTTCCGACGCGGTGACCACCCGGAAGCCGTTCAGGTCCAACAAGTCTCTTAGAATTCCGAGGGTCGTCTGGTCGTCATCGATGGCAAGAACCGAACCCGTTGACATACGGGTATCCGAATTGCCAGCGCCCCGATCGACCAGTTCCCAAGGATCACGGGATTCTTCGCCCAAAGGCCGAGTCCCTCCTCAATACCGACTACGAAATCACGATTTCAGTTTTGAGCCAAAGACAAAATGGATACAGGCGGCATATGCCGAAAGCACACCTGCGGAAACCCGGCGAAATGCAGCCCAAGTTTGAGAAATCCGCCGTGGTTTCCTTCGAATGAAATTTCTCTCCTGGCCCGCTAATCTTATGCGCTGAAGCGACCACTGTCAATCATTACCGGTTGATTGCGAACCGAAGTGGATAGCTCCGCCCATCGCTTCCATGCCGACCTGCCCCGGGCGTGCAGGAAGCCCGGAGATTGACACCGGAAAGAAGATGTTTACCTGTAATTTGGCATATTCGTTTTGCCTGTCTTGATCGCGGACCTTACGGAGAAGTGGGGGATTTTCGGATAGCACGAGTCAGCCCGGCGAGAGACGGCAACACCTGGAGGAACCAAGAGCATGCGCGCAGACAGATTCACCCTTAAGTCCCAAGAAGCACTGGAACTTGCGCAGAATACTGCGGCCAACAGAGGCAACCCGCAGGTGGATACGGAGCATCTTTTGTTCGCTTTGCTTTCCGATGAAGAAGGCATTTGCGTTGAGATTCTGAAGAAACTTGGAGCGGATCCGGAACGTATCCGCAGTGATACGCTTCAAGCCATGGAACGCCTGCCGCAACAGAGCGGAACCGTTTCCTCGGACCGATATTTTTCCAATACACTCAGAGCGGTTCTCGAGGCTGCGTTCAAGGAAATGGAGCAACTCAAGGATGAATACGTTTCAGTGGAGCACCTGTTCATCGCACTTTCTGAAGTGTCAGACTCCACTTCAGCTCGGATTCTGAACAGCCGGGGAGTGACTAAAGACAAGATTTACGTGGTGCTCACCGATATACGTGGTACCCAACGAGTTACGGATCAATCCCCCGAGGAAAAGTACCAGGCGCTGAAGCGTTTCACTCGTGACCTCACCGAGGAGGCCCGAAAAGGAAAGCTCGATCCCGTGATCGGGAGAGATGATGAGATACGCCGAATCATCCAGGTTCTCTCGCGCCGCACCAAGAACAATCCTGTGCTCATCGGCGATCCGGGAGTCGGGAAAACAGCGATCGTCGAAGGGCTGGCAGGCCGAATCGTTTCGGGGGATATACCGGAGACCCTTAAAGGGAAACGCGTCCTGGCCCTTGACGTGGGCCAGCTCATTGCGGGCGCCAAATACAGGGGCGAATTCGAAGATCGCCTGAAGGCGGTAATCAAAGAGGTTACCGGCGCGGCAGGGGACATCGTCCTGTTCATAGACGAAATGCATACTCTCGTCGGCGCAGGGGCCGCGGAAGGTGCAGTCGACGCATCCAATATGCTCAAGCCTGCACTGGCCAGAGGAGAACTCCGGGCCATCGGTGCCACCACCGTGAACGAGTACCGGAAGCATATCGAGAAGGACCCTGCGTTGGAAAGGCGATTTCAGCCCATTTATGTGGCGGAACCGTCCGTAGAGGACTCCATCGCCATCTTGAGAGGGCTCAAGGAACGATACGAGATTCACCACGGGGTCAGGATTCAAGATGCTGCCATCATCGCGGCCGTCACTCTTTCACATCGGTACATAACCGATCGCTTTCTTCCCGATAAGGCGGTGGATCTCATAGACGAGGCATCGTCTCGCTTGAGAATCGAAATCGATTCCATGCCCACGGAAATCGATGAAATTGACAGGCGAATCATTCAGCTCCAGATCGAACAGCAGGCATTGAAGAAGGAATCTGATTACGGAAGTAGGGAACGCCTCGGAAAAGTGCAGTCCGAAATCGAAAGACTGACTGCACAATCCAACGAGCTCAAGGAAAAATGGGACAAAGAGAAGAAGATCATAGCGGAGATCCGGCAGCTCAAGGAAAGGCACGAACGAACAAAGACCGAAGCTGCCAAAGCCGAACGTGAGGGCAATCTCGCAAAAGCTGCAGAACTGAAATACGGAATGCTTATTTCCCTGGAAAAGGACATTGACGCCAGAAACGCCCAACTCGCTGAGGTTCAGAAGGAAGGCGGACTGCTCAAGGAAGAGGTAAGCCCTGAGGACATTGCGGAAGTCGTTGCCAAATGGACCGGCATTCCGGTCTCCAAGATGCTGGAAGGCGAAGTCGAAAAGCTCCTGAGAATGGAGGACAGAATCTCCCAACGGGTGATAGGCCAGAAAGAAGCCATCACCGCCGTGGCACATGCGGTGCGGCGAGCCAGATCCGGACTTCAAGACCCGAACCGGCCCATCGGTTCCTTCATTTTCATGGGCCCCACCGGTGTAGGCAAGACCGAATTGGCGCGGGCACTGGCCGAGTTTCTTTTCGACGACGAACAGGCAATGGTGCGTGTTGATATGTCGGAGTATATGGAGCGGCATTCGGTTGCTCGACTCATAGGCGCCCCTCCGGGATACGTGGGCTATGAAGAGGGAGGCTATTTGACGGAAGCCGTCCGCAGACGCCCGTACTCGGTGGTGCTGTTCGATGAAATCGAGAAAGCCCATCCGGAAGTATTCAATGCCCTCCTGCAGATATTGGACGACGGCCGTCTCACTGACGGCAAAGGTCGCACGGTGGATTTCAAGAACTGCATCATCATCATGACCTCAAACATAGGTTCCGCGGAACTCTCCGAGTTTACGGGCAAGAACGACCAGCTCATGAGGACCAGAGTCATGGAAGCGCTGCGGCACCACTTCAAGCCGGAGTTCCTCAACCGCCTGGACGACGTGATCATCTTCCACGCGCTTGACCGCGAACAGATCAAAAAAATAGTGGATATACAGATTGAGAGGCTTAACAGGAGGCTCACCGACAGCAAATTACATCTCGCCCTGGCCGACGGCGCGAGGGAAATGCTTGCAGCAGAAGGCTTCGATCCGGCGTACGGAGCCCGGCCCCTAAAAAGGGCCATTCAACGATTGATCGAAAACCCGTTGGCGCTGGAAATCCTTGGAGGCAAATTCCAACCTGGCCGGACTATTGTCGTGAAACCCGAAGGGGATCATATGCGCTTCGTGGCTGCGTGACCGGGGAAAAACCCGCAACAGTCCCCGGGACTCCCGAAGCAAAAATTTAGGCAAAGCCGGCAGTGCCTGGGGGATGGAGAGGAACCTCTTGTGTAGGCTTCCTCTCTTATTCAGACGGAATTGCCGGAGTTGTTTTCAGGACGATTCATCAGCGTGGCCGCATACGCTGCGCCGAATCCATTGTCTATATTGACAACCACCACACCCGGAGCGCAGGAGTTGAGCATTGCCAGCAGCGCTGCAATCCCGCCCAACGCTGCCCCATAGCCGATGGAGGTGGGAACCGCAATGACAGGGCGGTCCACGAGTCCTCCGATGACGCTGGGAAGGGCCCCCTCCATGCCCGCCACCGCGATGATCACCGATGCCGAACGGAGTTTGTGATTGTTAGTGAGCAGCCGGTGTATCCCCGCGACCCCGACGTCATAGAGCACATCCACCCGGTTTCCCAGCGCCTGTGCGGTAATCCTTGCCTCTTCCGCAACGGAGAGATCCGAGCTTCCCGCACATACAACCAGCACCGTCCCCCTGCCGCGGATTTCCGTCTCCCTTCGACTGTAGAGGAGCGTTCCGGCCAGCGGATTATAGTCCAGATCGGGAATTTCCTTCAAAATTTCGGTCGCCTTTTCCCGGTCCACTCGGGTGGCAAGCACCACGTCCTGGCGATCTTGAAGACTTTTCAGAATTCCCGCGATCTGCCCGGCAGTCTTTCCCTCTCCAAAGATCACCTCGGGAAATCCAAGTCTCAAGGCGCGGTGATGATCCACGCACGCGAAACCCAGATCCTCGGTCTGAAGGTCCTGGAAAAGACACCCCGCCTCTTCCGCGGTTAGGCGGCCGTCCCTCACGTCTTCCAATATTTTCAGGATGTGTTGGCGATCCAATTCCGTCTTCTCCCGATGAAGCATATGTAGGGCCCATTATAGGCCGTCCCAGGATGGGTGTAAACCGAACGGGTCCAGGAAAAGCTTCGTGAAACATCCAGAAAAAGTACAAAGGAAAGCCCCGGAAAGGAGGATTGAGAACCGGGGCTTCGCATGGAGAAAAGGTATGTTTGGCAGCGGGCTACGCCTCCCGCTGTGAGAAATGCTTAAATCATGATATTAAATAGTTGTCAATAAAAATTAAAGTAATTTCTCATAATAATGTGAAAAATATGAATGTCATTTCTTGATTATTAAACTATCTATCCGTTATTATAGTTGTAGTTACATGACTGACTTGATGATGTCGGCCTTCCCGATTACCCCCGCCAGCTTCCCGTGCTTGACAACGGGAATGGTGTACATCTTCTTGTCGCTCATGATGCGGGCGATTTCAGCGATGTCCGCTTCCGGGGACACGGTTATCGCGGGCCTGGAATAGATGTCACCCACCGTAGTGGCCGCTAGTCTTTTGAAATCCCGTTCCATGCGCCAGGGATTTTCCAGCGGAATAACGGAATCGAGAATGACGAACACGGTGGGAATGTGCAGTGGCTTGTTCTGGCTCACGAGATCCGACTCGCATATGACCCCAAGCACGTTTCCGTCGTCATCCACCACCGGGACACCGTTAATGTTCTTTTCCGAAAAGATGCGCGCAAGATCCCTGAGCGTCGTTTGCGGGGTGACGGTAATGACTTCGCTGGTCATGATGTCTGCTGCGGTTGTCATGTTTTTCTCCTGTGTATTGATACTGCGTACGCGTGATAAATTCTTTGTTGAATTTCGTATTAGGGATACGTTGTGTCCGATCCCGTCCCGGGGAATCCCCCCCGTACCAGGAGGATACCATGAAAAGCTACCGCAAAGAGTTGTGGTTTCACATTCCCGCCAGAAGGGCTTTTGTGAACATCACGCGGGAAGTATCGGATGCAGTCAGGGAGAGCGGTGTCAAAGAAGGCTTGGTGCTCGTGAATGCCATGCACATCACCGCGTCCGTTTTCATAAACGATGACGAATCCGGCCTCCACCAGGATTATGAAAAATGGCTGGAAACGCTGGCACCTCATGAACCCATCGGCAGGTACTTGCACAACCGGACAGGCGAAGACAACGGAGACGCGCATCTCAAACGCCAGATCATGGGTCGGGAAGTGGTTGTAGCTCTTACCGGCGGCAAGCTTGACTTCGGTACGTGGGAACAGATCTTCTACGGTGAATTCGACGGCCGGCGCAAGAAAAGAGTCCTGGTTAAGATTATCGGTGAATGAAGTCCTTGAGCCAAAGTTCAGGTTCTTTTCAATCAAGTCGCACATTGTTGTCGGAGCAGATTG
>Ga0187785_10000226_pt1 | contig 22167 bp, 16 predicted proteins | sample 0815_BV2_4_20_MG_FD_132466 | JGI IMG/M metagenome (GOLD analysis project Ga0187785, IMG submission 132466) | Tropical peat soil microbial communities from peatlands in Department of Meta, Colombia - 0815_BV2_4_20_MG | ecosystem: Environmental > Terrestrial > Soil > Wetlands > Peat | place...
AAGATTGCCGGGCTGGGGGCTCTCCTGAGCGAAGTGATGAGACGGCTCTGCGTCGTCCGCAGCGAAGGAGTGCCCCCAGCCTGTGCCCAGAATCGAGTTACCTGTAAAAAAGCGAATCCGTATGAATGGTTGCTGCCGAGCTATTGTTCAACTTGATCATTAGTATTTTCTAATATTACACTGAAATTAGGCTTGAATTACTACACAACTTATGGTATCCTCAACCCAGTGCGGAGATCGTTTGCGGCAATTGCCGGATCTCCCTTTTCAAGGAGGACCATGATGTTCACCCGTAGCCTCAAACTCCTGCTTGTCGTGTATGTGCTTGTTATTGTGACAGCTTTGCCCAGTAGCGCGTACGTTCCTTACGATTCGCAGGTGTTCTTTTTCGAAGCCGTGGTCAAGGATATGTTGAAGCTGCTTCCCAGGTCGATGGGTCAGTACATTTTTCAGAATCGCTACGACTTTCTGCGCGGAATGACTTTCATGACGCGCGATATTCAATTTAATCCGGCGAAATTGAAGGATATGGAAGAGATCCGCAGGGAGGCGTATGAACGCCTGATGCGCGACATTCCGTACTGCGTCGAAGCCCTCAAAGGCGGAGAATTGAAGCTCGACACCATGCCGGCAAATCTGGCGGGAAGGCTTGGGATGATCGCGAGATCCATCATCCTGCTCAAGATGCCGGATTTTCCCGACCTTACCTATTTGGAGCGGTTCTCCATGGCCATGGAGGGGATGATCACGGATTCGCTGATAGACGTGTGGCTGTTCTATGACGGATATCCGGATTTCAACTCGTTAGGTGAACTCATGGAGAGATTGAAGCCTGAGGACATGCCGACTTTCAAACACGTGAGAAACGAGACGTACGTTTCTCAGATGAAAGAGGAGATTTACGCGGTGTTTCGTGCGCCGGACAAGTTCAACAAGAACATCATCCTGACTGACGTCGATGTGAACGGTGTGTACAATAACCAGGTCAACAACATCCTTGATGCGTTCGTGTATATTTGGAAATGTTCGGGCATGGACATGGCGCACCCCTCTTATGCTGCGCCTCCCGGTACCGTCATCTCCCGACCGAAGAGGCTCTCGGTGGCGCGCTCGGCCGGTACGCTCGCAAAGCCGTCCACGCAACAGCCTACCATCGAAGCACAGCCCCCCCAGCAGGAGCGCACTCCCCCACAACCCCCGATCCCGCCCGTCGAGTGAATAGAAAAAGGTAAGGTCCGGAAACCAAAGGCTCCGGACCTTCCGTATATTCCCCGTCCTTGTTTATGCTGAAACCCGCGAGTCTGCTGCAGGGAGATCTGCCATAGTAATTCTGGAACCCTGTGTCGGATTCTCTCCTAATTCTCGCGGTTATTCCGGTGGTCCAATCGTGTCATTGCGAGGATTGGAACGACGAAGCAATCTCGGTTGTGGTCAGTTGGAGATTGCTTCGGGCTTTGCCCTCGCAATGGCATTCTTTCAATCTTTTCGCGTCATCAAAACCGACATTACCTTTGAGAATCCCTGTATACACCTGTCACTTTGAGGAGTGTTCACAGACGCTGGCGCAATATGGCGCCTCTTCTGGATCGTTCACATCGCATACGGGGCATGAACAGGCTTCTGGCGAATCTTCCGGCTTTTGAAATTTCTCGCCTTTTTGTTTGGCCCTGTAATCCTCAATGGCACGGTGCAACGCGTCGGCCCCCAGATTCGAGCAATGGTGCTTTTTTTGAGGAAGACCATCCAGCGCTTCTATGACGGATTTGTTGCTGATTTTCATGGCCTCGTCCAGGGTCTTGCCTTTGGCCATTTCGCTGACCATGCTGGACACCGCTATCGCCGCACCGCATCCGAACGTCTTGAATTTTACGTCTTCCAGGACATTGTCTTTGACCTTGATATAAAAGGCCATGATGTCGCCGCACGCCGGATTTCCCACCTCTCCTACGCCATCCGCGTTGGGTATTTCCCCTACGTTTCTGGGATTCTTAAAGTGTTCCATCACGATTTCACTGTACATATCCTACCCCCGGGAGGCCGGCCAGGGTACGCGCAAACGTTCCGAGCCGGTTGTTTCTTTTTGGGTCGTTATTATACCCTTTTTTTGATTAACTGGCTTTAGTTTTTGAGCTCCTTTTGTAGAGCGGCGACATATCCCTGAGCTTTTGCACTATCGGAGGCAAAATCCTCAGAACATCGTCCACGTCTTCGTAGGTATTGTCCTCTCCCAGGGTGAATAACAGCGAACCCTGCGCAGTACCCGCGTCTATACCCATGGAAAGCATTACGTGGGAAACCTTTAAGGATCTGGAAATGCACGCCGAGCCGCTGGCGATTTTTATGCCTTCCATATCGAGGAACAGGAGCATGGATTCCCCTTCCACGTATTTCACCGTCACGCTCACATTTCCCGGGAGCCTCAAGGTAGGATGTCCCACCGGATCCACTTCTTCGATGGCCGCGGGAATTTCTGTGAGGAGTCTGTCTCTCAGCGGAATCAAATGAGCGATGCGGGCATCCATTTCCACCACCGCCATTTCCGCAGCCTTGCCCATGCCCACGATTCCGACGACATTTTCGGTCCCCGCCCGGTAGCCCCCTTCCTGTATGCCGCCGTCGAGCAGGGGGCTTATCTTTACCCCCCTACGGACGTACAGGGCGCCCACTCCCTGGGGTCCATAGAACGGATTGGCCGCCATGGACAGGAGGTCCACATTTAATTGATCGACGTCTACGGGGATAACACCCGCGGTCGCCACTGCGTCCGTGTGAAACGGAATTTTGTACTGCCGTGCGATTTTGCCGATTTCGGCAATGGGCTGTATGCTGCCCATTTCATTATTCGCATGCATTACCGAGATAAGTATGGTGTTCTGGGTGATGGCGCGTTCCACATCCTGGGGATCCACAATTCCATAGGCGTCCACCGGTAGCCTCGTCACTTCGAATCCCTGTTTTTCCAGGGCTTTCACCGCATGCATGATGGAAAAATGTTCGATGGACGAAGTTATAATGTGATTACCCCGAGATCGGTTTGTTGAGGCAATCCCCTTGAGCGCCCAGTTATTAGCTTCCGTACCTCCGGACGTGAAAAACACCTCCTGATCTTTTGCGTTGATCAGTTGAGCTACGTTGGTTCTCGCTGCGTCAATTTCCTCCGCCACGTCCGCCCCGAGGCTGTGCATGCTCGAAGGGTTCCCGAATTTGACAGTTAGGAAAGGCATCATTGCTTCGATCACTTCCGGAAGAAGTGGCGATGCTGCAACATGATCCATATTTATGGTTCTCATCGAACACCCCTTGAATGACGAAAATCAATTACCATGCGTTACAGATCGCATTTAAAGTAATAATCCTCATCCTAGATGTCAACTACGTAACCATTTGTTACTCGGGGGAACTGCCTGACCTCTGTCATGGCGAGGAGTCAAACGAACAAGCGCGTAGCTTGCTTCGCTGCGCTCGCAACGGCTGCAGGTTTCCATCCGAAACCCAATGGATGCTCAATAACACGCAATCGGATTGAATGAATGCTGATGTGTGTGTTAAACACATCGAGGGATGCCGGTCCGATAGGTGGGGTGGTGAAACAATTTCGAATCTCGCGAGGGGTAATAACGTGGATGCCAACAAATGGGGAATTACTCGAGAAGAAGCACTGGCGCTTATGGAACACCATCTGGAAGCAGACAGCATGCGAAAGCACAGCCTTGCATCCGAAGCAATTATGAGGGCGCTGGCTCCGCGATTCGGAGCCGATCCGGAAATGTGGGGTTTGACCGGCCTGCTTCACGACCTGGACTACAACGAGACCAGGGATCACATGCAACAGCACACGCTCTTGACGGAAAAGATCCTTGAGGAGAAAGGGGTGGACCCCCAAATTCGGGATGCAATAAAGTACCACAACGCGGAAAACCTCGGGCTTACCCGGAAGGACCCTATACACTTCGCGCTCACGGCTGCTGAAACAATAACGGGCATGCTCGTGGCAGCAACCCTCGTGAATCCGGACAAAAAAATAGCCTCGGTGAAATCCAAGTCAGTCAAGAAAAGAATGAAAGCCAAAGAATTCGCTCGTTCGGTCAACAGGGACCATATCCTCCTGTGCGAACACATCGGGATACCTCTAGACGACTTCATCGCGATTTCTCTGGAAGCAATGAGCGGAATCAGCGAGCGTTTGGGCCTGTGACGCCGCTGCGGAATCTCAGATGGATATGTATGAATCTTCTCTGAATTTTTTGGACGGAGAATACGAATCCATGTGCGCCCTGCTGCTTCGCTGGGCTGACGTGAACACGGGCAGCCGGAATTTGGCAGGTTTGGAACGCTTGCTGGAGCTGCTGCGTTCGGAATTCGAAGCCCTCGGAGGCGAGAGCCGCCTGGTGGCACTACCGTCCTGTGCCATTCCCGATGAAACGGGTGAGGTGGCAGACATCGAACTCGGCAAGGCGCTGGTCATTTCCAAACGCCCTGAATCGGCGTTGCAGGTCCTGCTGTGCTGCCACATGGACACCGTGTATCCTGCTGATCACGTTTTCCAAAAATGCTTCCAACCGTCCGATGAGGTGCTGAACGGTCCTGGTGTCACGGACGCAAAGGGCGGGATCGTGGTACTGTTCAAAGCGCTGCAAGCTCTGGAACGGACCCCGTATGCCGCACGCATCGGGTGGCAGGTCCTGATAAACCCGGATGAGGAGATCGGTTCGCCCGGATCCCGGGTATTGCTGGAGCAGGCGGCCCGGAAAAATCATGTCGGGCTTGTATTTGAGCCGTCTTTTCCCGATGGCTCTCTCGTGGCCGCTCGGAAAGGCTCGGGAAATTTCACGGTGACAGTACGAGGCAAAGCTGCCCACGCGGGCCGGGAACCCCATCTGGGCCGAAATGCGATCAACGCCTTGGCCGAGTTTGTCGTCCGACTCAACGAGCTTTCCTTATCGGAGGGGACCACCGTCAACGTGGGGTATGTTCATGGAGGGGGCCCCGTCAACGTGGTGCCGGACAGGGCTGTGTTGCGCTTTAACGTAAGAATTGCGCGACCGGCGGATCAGGCGTTCATGGAGGAGAGCATACGAAAGATTGCAGACGAAGTCGGTAGCACAGAGGGGATTGCGATACGACTCCTGGGAGGTTTTGCAAGGCCTCCAAAGCCGCTGGACGAGCCTACCGTGGGGCTTTTGAAACATTTTGCGAACTGCGCAGGAACTCTGGGGATGGACTTGGGCTGGTCGGATAGCGGAGGAGCGTGCGACGGAAATCTGCTTGCAGTTCACGGTCTTCCGACCGTGGACAGCCTCGGCGTTACCGGTGGAAACATTCATAGCCCGAACGAGTACGTTCTTCTGCGCAGCCTTCCCCAACGAGCCAAATTAACTGCCCTGTTTCTCATGAAACTCGCGTCCGGAGAGATAGCGGCGCCTGCGCTCTGAACTGCTACAGTAGTTCCCAAAAATTATGTCGGATTCTCTCATAATGCTCGCCCCTATTCCTGCGGTCCAATCATGTCATTGCGAGGAGTGGAACGACGAAGCAATCTCATACCGTTTCGTCAATAAGGAAGCACCCTGGGGCGAGGACGGGCATGTCCCCGAAGCGCAGTGAGGCAGTACCGTTCGCAGCGGAGGAGACATGCCCGCCACGTTACATCTTGGAAAGCTCATTCGTATCACATCATTGAGTCTTGAACCCATTTCCTGCGGCTCGACTCTTGTGGGCTGAAAGCCGCCGCTCGTACATGGACCAGAGGAGCTTGTATGCGCCGGGGATGGCGCCTCTCTCCTGGAACATCCGCATGATCCTGGTCGATATTTCCGATTTTTCGTGGGACGCCAGCGAATCTTTGATCTTTTGAAAATCTCTCACTTCGGAGTACATGACCATGGGTATGCAACCGGTGGCAGGTTTAGGGAAGGCATTGCACGCCCGCGTGTAAATCTCCGGGAAGGGCTCCTGGGTGATGTTGCCGAACGATATTTCCGTGGCTTCGCAGGGCTGAACTTCGCCCGTCGACGTAATGAACAGATATTCGAACCTGCACTGGCATCCCAGCGCCGGGTCCTTCTCCAACCAGGTGGACAAGCCGCTCAGAGGCGGATGATCCCGATACGCCGGATCGTGAAAGAGGTCCTTCTGAAGTTGCTCCAATACGGAGCTGTGGGACATGACGCCCCGGCAGGCCTCCCGTCCAGAAGGCTTTTTTTCCATAACGCGAATTTCCGCAGCGCCCAGTTCTTTCGCGAAATCATAATACTTCTTGAAATTCTCCGGTTCCAGGAGGTCATCCGGAGGTACGAGCGACAGGCACGTGTACACGCCCGCGGCCTTGAAGTGTTTGACGGCCCGGCACGCGTTTTCAAACGCCTCCTGGTGTCCTCTCAGACGATTATGAACGTCGGGGGTATAATGATCCAGGCTCACCCAAACGCCGAACAAGCCGTTGGCTTTGAGTTCCTTTGCGTTTTCTTCGGTAACTCCGTATCCGGTGGTGAACATCCACAGACAGATCTCGTCCGAGACATGTCTTACGAGCCTGAGGAAACGGTCGTACCGGAACATGGGTTCCCCGCCGTGTAGAATTATTGTGGGCACGCCCAAATTCTCCACCTGGCGTATGGTCCTTTTGAGCAAATCTTCATCCAAATCGTTTTCGGTATTCCTTCTCGCATTGGTCGAGCAGAAGGCACACGCGTACGGACAACAATTCGTGGTGGATATGGAAACTATTCCGGACGGCAGGTGGGTCATGTCCAGGTTATTGAGATAATTGATCATCCTTTTGTCGAACGCACGTGACGGAAAGGGGGGAAACGTGCTGTCCAAAAGCACTGCATCTCCAAAACGGACCATGTGCCTGTACTTCAGAACCGTAGTTTCCAGAAAAGAGAGCTTGATGAAATTGAACAACGTGTCGCCCGGACTGATTGCCTTTTGCTTCCTGATCTTCCGGTTTCCCGAGTCGGCCATAAGGCTCAACGCTCTCCAAAACAACTTGGCGTAAACGGGATACACATCGCTTCCTGTGATGTTGGAAAATTGCGGCGGATTTGCATTCATAACCGACTCCTCGCTTCACAAACGGGCGTATGACAATGACGTTGTTCCATGTATCAGGGCGGAAGACTGAACCCGTGATGCGGTCAGGCCTGCTCCTATCGGTTTGTCACATTTCGAGTCCGCGCTGCCAGCGTCTAATACGAATGCACTTTCAAAAAAGTAAGATTGGGGGGCCCCTCTTTGTAAAGAGTGTCCCGCCCCATTTCACATATTTGAAAACGCATTGGTCTGATTTCGTGCATTCGCGACTGCCATTCTCTGGACACAAGATAACAAGAGAGCGCACCCAACCCTGTTTCACGTCCGAAGGTTACCCCGGGATCACGCGTCACCACGGGGCCGCGGGAAGGCCTGAGCCATGCCCTGAATTCTGCCTGTACGCTGCTACATCCATCGCTCTGTTGAGGTCTTCCAATGCCTCCCGGGTTTTGCCCAGGTTTGCGTACGCAATGCCGCGGTTGTTGTACGCGGTCGCGTCATTTTCCCTGAGTTCTATCGCTTTCGTGTAGTCTTGAATTGCACTTTCATAATTTCCCGCGGCCGAATGGATATCACCCCGTAACCGGAACAGGGCGGGAACGTTGGGACTTGTCGATATCGCGCTCTTCAGGTCTTCAAGGGAATCCGCGCTCCTTCTCAGACTAAACAATGCCCGCGCCCTGTATCCGTACGCTCCCGGAATAGCAGGATTCAGCTGCAAAGCTGTAGTGAAATCATCGACTGATTCCTGGAATTGACCGCTTCGCAAAAGGGAAAGTCCCCGCTTGACATAGTATGAGGCTTCGCCCGTATCCATGGAAATCGCCTTGTTATAATCCTGGATAGCGAGCCGGTCCTTGTTCTTGAAGCTGTAACCGACTCCTCGGTAGTAATAAAAAATACTCTGGGGATTCGCAGCGATCAACGTGGAGAACATCTCAATGGCTTCGTCCGCGCGACCGGATTCTAGGGCGGCTATTCCTTTTTCCATTTCTGCGTCTCTATCTTCAGACAAGACGAGGGAACCGAATTGCTGCTGGAAAACAGTCAAGATCATAATGAGCAGGATGACGGTCCGGGCACGTTTCATTCCTTCCTTCCCCTTCATTGCCATGGAACGGTACGGACCTCATTATAGGGCTACTATCGCCAGGAATCAAACGTGGCGAGACAACCGGATGCAATCATGACGGAAACCGCCTCTCCCTCGCGAGCGGGCTGTGGACATCCGCAGCACCCGCAGGGGTAAAAATCCGAGGTACTGAACTGATTTGAAAGCCTCCAAAAGGCAAATCACCAACCGAGTTGAATTCTGGATTATCGCGATTCTTATAGATATTCCTCTTACCCTTCTCTCGTTTTGGTTATGGCCCGAATACTTTATGCCGTTCATTTTTGCCCTTTCAACGCCTGTATCCTGCTTGTTAGCCTTCGTTTTGCTCAGGCAGACGACGCGGTGAAGTCTGGTCGCCAACCTTTCGAATGAGAACACTACCAAATGTAACGCCTCAGTTTCGGTCGGGCGAGAATTGACGACAGCACGTCATTGCGAGCATAGGGAAGCAATCTCGACTTTAAGTATCCAGATTGCTTCGTCGTTTCACTCCTCGCAATGACAATTCCGCCCGGCCGACTTTCCCGCCTGTGAGCGAGGCGTTACTACCAAATCCGGGGAATGCTTGACTCAACCCGGTGCGGATGTTACAAAATTCGATTGTTTCCCATCATGTTCTGATGGGGCATCAGCAAAGTGAGGCCCGCCACATGCTTACATTTCAACAATTGATTCTCTCTCTGGAGAAGTTCTGGTCCGATCGAGGCTGCGTGATTCAGCAACCCTACGATATGGAAAAGGGCGCGGGAACGATGAATCCCGCCACCTTCCTGCGAGTTCTCGGGCCCGAGCCGTGGAATGTCGCATACGTGGAACCCTCCCGCAGACCCACGGACGGCAGATATGGCGAGAACCCGAACAGACTCCAGCATTACTACCAATACCAGGTCATTCTCAAGCCTTCTCCTCTCGAAATACAGGACATGTACATAGAATCCCTCGCTGCATTCGGGATAGATCCACTGGCCCACGACATCCGCTTTGTGGAAGACGACTGGGAATCTCCCACCCTCGGAGCATGGGGTGTCGGGTGGGAAGTGTGGTTGGACGGCATGGAAATCACTCAATTCACGTACTTTCAGCAGGCCGGCGGAATAGATTTGAAACCCGTATCCGTGGAGCTGACTTACGGCATAGAACGAATCTGCATGTATCTCCAGGGAGTGGAAAGCGTATACGACCTGAAATGGACGCGGGACATCACGTACGGAGACATACACCACAGATCTGAAGTGGAAGGATCTATTTACAATTTCGACAAAGCCAATACGGACATGCTGTTCACCTTGTTCAGCATGTATGAAGCCGAAGGCGAAGCCCTCCTGGACGCAGAGGAAGCTCTGGTCTTGCCCGGTTACGACTACTGTCTGAAGTGCTCTCACGTGTTCAATATCCTGGATGCGAGGGGGGCAATAAGCGTGGCCGAACGCACGGCGTATATTCACCGGGTGAGAAACTTGGCCCGTAAAGCCGCTTCCGCTTATCTGGCCCAGCGGGAAAACATGGGCTTTCCACTTCTCAACAAGTTTAGCGAAAGCGGGGCTGCATCATGAAAGGTGAGTTTCTTCTCGAAATAGGCACTGAAGAGATCCCTGCAGGTTTTATGGGCCCTGCACTGGTTTCGTTGGCCGAGCTGTGCGGTAAAGCACTGGACTCGGCCCGCCTGCCGTACGGCCGCATGGAAACCTATGCTACCCCCCGGCGATTGATCCTTTGCATTTCGGATTTGATCGAACATCAACCGACCACACTGATTGAAAAAACCGGGCCGTCCCGTACCGCTGCCTTTGACGAGGAAGGAAGACCGACCAAGGCGGCCGTCGGATTCGCACGAAGCCAGGGTGTCGACGTAACCGATCTCATCGTCATCGATACACCGAAGGGCGAGCAGGTGGCGGTCCGGAAAACCGAAGCGGGTCGTCCCACCGCCGAAGTCTTGTCGGACGTGATCCCGGGATTGCTGGAAAAGATAGCATTTCCCAAAACCATGCGCTGGATGGACCAGGAAGTCAGATTCGGACGCCCCATACACTGGATCGTGGCAATTTTCCAAGGAGACGTGGTGCCGTTCTCCTTCGGAAATATTTCAACCGGAAACCTGAGCAGGGGACACAGATTCGTGAATCCCGGAGAATTCCCCGCAACTGATTTTCAGGCCCTCAAGTCTGCCCTGGAAAGCCGCGGGGTGATCATCGAACCCGAGCGGAGGCGGAAAGAGATCGAAACGCGTGTTGCAGAGCTTGCGACATCTGCAGGCTACACAGTCTTCGATGATCCTGCGCTGCTGGACGAAGTCACCTATCTGGTGGAAAGTCCCTATCCGGTAATGGGGAGATTCTCCCGGGATTTTCTTGAGCTGCCCGCTTCCATACTGATAACCTGCATGAAGAAACATCAGCGGTATTTTTCCGTTCAGGGAGATGACGGCCGTATCACGAACCGGTTCATCGCGGTCAACAATACTCCGGTACATGATACGGACGTATCCGTAAAAGGACATCAACGGGTGCTCAAGGCCAGGCTGGAAGATGCCCGGTTCTATTTCCGGGAAGACCGTAAAATGCCTTTGTTTAGCCGTCTGGAAGCACTCAAGGGAGTAGTGTTCCATTCACGGCTCGGAACTGCCTTCGAGAAAGTGGAGAGGTTCACGAGGCTCGCGGTCCTTCTCGCAGAAAAATACGCCCCTGATGCGGTTCAGGATGTCGAACGCGCGGCGCTCCTGTGCAAATGCGACCTGGAGACAGGTATTGTCTATGAATTCCCCGAACTGCAGGGCATTATCGGGAGCTATTATGCCCGGATGGACGGCGAACCGGATGACATCGCAACCGCTGTAAGGGAACACTATCTCCCGGCATACGCGGGGGACAGGCTGCCCGAAGGAGTCATCGGGTCGCTGGTGTCCATATCAGACCGCATGGACACCATAGTAGGATGCTTCAGTGTTGGCCTCATTCCCACGGGCGCTGCCGACCCGTACGGGCTGAGACGTAATGCCCTTGGCATCATTCAGATTGTCATGAACCTGGAGAAACCCCTCGACATTCTGCAACTCCTTCGTGAGGCCGCCGGGCTGCTCAAAGACAAGCGCACGCGCGAAGAGACCGAAGTGATTCGCGATGTTCTGGAATTTATTCGCACGAGATTCGTAAATTTCCATGTATCAAGGGGTTTTCCCCTGGACGTGGTGGAAGCGGCAGTAAGGGCTCGCTTCGACGATCTCTCCGATGCACGGCGCAGGGTCGAAGCGCTGCAGGAATGGAAGAACCGTCCAGATTTCGACTCGATCATGATCGGATTCAAACGGGCGGTGAACATATTGAAAAACACGGATCCCACGCAAGTTTCCGAAGCACTTTTTGAGGCCGAAGAAGAAAAAAGGCTGTTTTCAGCGTTTCAAGATGTTATCCGGGGCGCGGAACCCCTCATCCGTGGCGGAGATTACGCGAAGGCCCTGGAAATAATCGCGGAATTGAAGGCGCCCATCGATGATTTTTTCGACCGGGTCATGGTCATGGTGGAAGATGATCGACTGAGAGATAACCGGCTCGGACTGCTGTGGAAAATCGGCAGGCTCTTCGAACGCATAGCGGATTTCTCTTTCATCGGATCGACCGCTCAGACGAAATAGCACGAACGCCCGCAAACGGGCCACCGCAGATTCAGCATCTTAAGTACAGGTTTTCTTAAATCAGGTCGCACATTTTTTTCGGAGCAGATTGCTTCGCTTCGCTCGCAATGACACTGCCCGGGCCTGTCATTGCGAGGAGTGCAACGACGAAGCAATCTCTCTTGGTCATGAAGTCCGGCACCGAACTTACGAAAAGCAATACTAAGAACTTGATTTGAGAAATGAAGCCAGGTTTTGGCCTGATTTGCCCAGAGACAATTTCCTCCGGATGTTCCTGCGGTGGACCAGGATTGTCTGAGGAGAAATACCCATAACCTTGGCTATCTGCTTTGAAGACAACCCTGAACGAATCATCTCGCATATGCGAATTTCACGCGGGGTCAACAGATGCCCTTCCTTTACGATATTGAATCCGAATGAAGAAAACATATTTGTGAGACTGAACTCCAGCGAAGACAGGAGAAAATTCACGGTTTCGGGGACATCATGCGATTTGAGTTGATCTATGATCGGCTTTACGGTCAGATTCAGGTTGTGAGAAATCTTCTTTTCCACGTCCTTCTTCTGATCTTCAATACCCTCTATAATGATCTTCAAAGCTTCGTTAGTTTTTTCCAGGCTTTCCGAATACTTTTTCAATTCCAAGCGTGAATTTTCGAGCTCCGCGGTTCGTTCCGCCACCTTTGCCTCAAGAGAAGTGGAATATGCTTCCAAAGCTTCATGACTTGCGCGCAGAGCCTCCTGATTTGCTCGTATATCCGAGATGTCGCGAATGGTTGCAACAAACCCGACGATTACTCCATCACCGTCTCTCAGGACGGAATTGTGCATGAGGCCCGGAAAAGCCGTGCCGTCCTTGCGGATGTGCAGGACCTCATCGTTGTGAGTGCCTTGACGCGCCATGTCATCAAAATCGTCATCAATGTCCGCGGTTTGCTGGGGCGCATGGAACAAGGATACCCGCTTCCCGTGCAGTTCCTCCGGCGAATAGCCGTGCATGGATGCGAAGGCCTCGTTGACGAATACCAATTTCCGGTCGAGATTCATCACGGCAATACCTTCCGAAGACTGGGCTACAGCTTCGGAAAGTAATCGAAGGCGCTCCTCGGTTCGTTTCCGTTCGGTAATATCCCGAAAAACCAATACTATTCCAATGGTACCTTCATCAGGCCCCTTGATGGGAGATGCATTGGCTTCGATGGGGATGGCTGAACCGTGCTTCGTAAGCAAAAGCTTGCCGGCCAGGCAGGTTTCTTTTTGCAATGCGATCAAGGTCCCGGCCATTTTTTCTATTCGGTCGCTGTTCTGTTCGTGCGTCACGGAGAAAACTTCGTCCAGGGACCTTCCTCGTGCCTGGTCCGTGGACCAGCCAGTCAGTGCTTCGGCTGCGGGATTGATAAACTGCACGAAACCTTCTCGATCGGTCGCTATCAAACCGTCGCCGATACTCTTGAGCGTTACGGAGAGCCATTCCTGGCTTTCCTTGAGCCTGTTGTCCATTTCATTCTTGAACAGGGCCATCTCAATCGTGGAACGCAACTCCCGATCGCGAAAAGGTTTGATCAAGTAGCCGAACGGTTCGGTGTTTTTTGCCCGTTTTAACACCTTATCGTCCGAATACGCGGTCAGGTAAATGATGGGAATGTTCAGGAGAGAATGAATTTGGCGTGCGGCCTCTATTCCATCCATTTCGCCTTGCAGAACCACATCCATGAGCACCAAATCCGGCCGCTGTTCGGCTGCCTTGGCCACAGCTTCTTCACCCGTGGTTACCACACCGGCAATCCTGTAACCCAGATCCTGTAAACTCATCCGAATGTCTTCCGCTATGATCCCTTCGTCCTCAACGACCAATATCCGAGCCTTTGACATGGTCCGTTCCTCCAGGGTGATTGCTTGGACACTTCGTCTGCAGCGTCAGCGGGGCCTCGCGGGACCGGAGCGAACAAACATCATATTCAGCGTGTTTTTTGTTGCTGCGCAATTTTTTCGCGCCCGTATAATCCTCGAAGTTGGGATTATCGGGGGGGCAACGAACAATGCCCGCGGCGATTCTAACCAAGATCTTTAGGCTTTGAAACAGGAAAATTTTTCGAGACTTATAATTCAGAAACGGTGAAAGACTCCCCCGCACGAGGAAAGCACGTATCAGTATGAAATGAAACGGTATCTTAGACGCTGCCTTCGAGTTTCAGGTACCGGTAATCAACCCAACCCGCTCTTCCTGACGGCGTGACGACTCTGAACCAAACTGTCTCGTGTATAAGCCGCTTTTCGGTGACTTTTACGGATTGGCCTGGAGTAAGCTTGTCAACAACCACTGCGTCCTGATGAGGTCTCTGTCTCACGCGCAGATTATCCACTACGGCGCGTCCTGTACGACTCAGAGGCATGGAGTACACCGACTCTCCTTCTTCCTGCTTTGGTTGCCTCATGTGAGGTCTCGCACTCGGCCCCATCTTCGGAGTGGACGCTGCCTTGGCTTCTTTAGCGAATCCCGGTGTGTCGGTTTTCGGGGGTTGAATGGTAACGAGTGGCCCTTTCCCCTGAGAACGGGTGTCAGATGCAACCGGAGCTTCCGGGCACTTGAAGGGCAAAGAGTCAACCTGCTGAGCGCGCAGGTTCTTGAAATTCAGTTCCATGTCCGAACGCAATCGGTCAATGGCACCTTTCATGTCATTCATCGACGCGGCGTGCTGCTCGTGTTTCTTGTAATAACCCACCATCGATGCCATTCGTTCATGAACGCTTGAAGAGACCCGGATGAAGTGGATCTGAACAAGGCACGTGAGAAAGATCAGTCCCATGAGCACCCAGGAGAAATATTTGAAAGGAAACAGCACGTGGCTTTCTTCCTCCAACAAGAAGGAAGTTTCCATTTTCCTTTTGACCCAGAAGTACCAGAGGATGAGAAATGCCGCGAGAGCTGCGCACTGGAGCAAGATAACGAGGAATTGGAATGCCATGGCCGGACCTCCCTTATGTCTAATGAAAATATACTATTTAATACGCATGATTGCAATCATTTTTTAAAGTAAAAAATCATAGTGATTTGGAAGTCGTGGCAGCGCGGTTGCACTGTATGAAGAAAGAATCCGAATTCCAGCGGTTATTTGTGGTACGCAAATTGCTTAATTTAGCCATTACAAACGAAACTAAAACCATACCTGTTAAGCCGCATGAGCGGCTTTTTTTTTGGAAAGGCTTGAGCAGGCAGTTTTTGGAAATGTTGGCTCGGGCGTTTTCACTGGGAATGGCGTAACGCGTATTCTGGCAAGTCACGGTACTGCGAAATTCTTAGCCAGCACGTGCGTTGCCGCGAAGTTTTTTCGCATGGCTGTTTCACGTGGTGCGCAGGAACAGCCACAGGAAACCTCCTGACGAAATCCTGGAGTAGACCTGGAAAGCCGGTCTTCAGGAATCGGGTTCGGTTTCGCTCGATGCGGGTTCCGCCCGGGGAAGTTTTGCGTTATCGGTCGCTACAACCGATCACACACGGCCCGGGATATTCCGTCTCGTAAGGGAACCGTTGATTCCGTGTCGCTGCGAGGAGTGAAACGACGAAGCAATCTCGATAATTAAAGGCGAGATTGCTCCGCTACGCTCGCAATGACGATCTTTTCCTGCTCGTAACTGAATGGATACGCAACGTGGGAAAAGAAGCTTGACTTCCTGAAACGCATATGGTTACATGTCTCTTTTAGAGGTTTGAACATAAGGTCGGGGAACCACCGTGAAAAGAACATTTCAACCGAGCAACATCTCTCGCAAGAGAACTCACGGTTTCCGGATTCGGATGAGGACTAAAAGTGGACGAATCGTCCTCAAGCGGAGAAGGGCAAAAGGACGCAAGCGCCTGTCAGTCTGACGCGCGACGCTTCAGGTTGACAAAAGAGGACAGAATTCGACGATCCTCCGAATACGCGAGGATCATGAAAAAGGGTGTCCGCTACCGCACGTCTCATTTTCACATCCGGATGCTCAGGAACCCGCTGGAAGTAACACGGCTGGGTATCGCGGCCGGCAGGAAAGCTGGGAACGCTTGCGCTCGAAATCGGATCAAGAGGAGGCTCAAGGAATACTTCAGGCTGAATCGGGAGAAATTGCCGCCCGAAACGGATATGGTGTTCATAGCCTTGAAAGATGCCTCCGTATTGAATACAGAACAGCTCTTCCGGGAGCTGGACCGATTTTTCGAAACAGAATACAAGAAGTGGGCAGACACGCCCTTGCGGGGGCGATCAGACTGTACCAGGTCCTGATTTCTCCTCTTTTCCCGTCAGCTTGCCGCTTTTATCCCACCTGCTCGGAATATGCCCGGTTAGCCGTGATTTCCCACGGATTTTTCAGAGGTTCGAGGTTGGCGCTCAAACGACTTGGCCGGTGTCGTCCGTTCGGCCCCGGAGGATTCGACCCGGTACCCTGAAGAATCGTGCGCGGCGTAGTGCGGGTGCCCAATTAATCTCTAAACCCCTGTTCGGGGAGAAAAAGCATGGATCGTAATCTCGTTCTCGCAATTGTCTTGTCCATTGTCATTATTCTGGGTTTTCAGTTTCTGTATCAGGCATACGCTCCGCCGCCGAAGAAACCGCCGGTCACTACGGAAGCTCCAAAGCAGGTCGTGGCGCCTGAGTCGCGCAAAGAGGAACCTGCCAGGGCAGCAGCACCTGTCGCTTCACCCCAGATGGGTTCGGAAAGCTCGGTAAAGCAGGCCACACGCGAACAAACCGTCCCGGGCACGGAAGTGCTGGTCAGGGTCGACAGCCCCAAGTACGAGGCGGTTCTTTCATCAAGAGGCGGCAAGATCATCTCCTTCAAGCTCAAGGACTATACTGCGACGCTGAATAGTAATGAGCCGGTGAACCTGTTCAATACGGAGGGTCCTGACACGTCCGGACCGTCCATAATGTTCACCAAACGGGATGAAACCTTCGTGGATTCAGCCCTTGAATACGATGCCGAATCTCCTCATTCCATCGTGTTGAACGATTCCGATGCCCAACAAACCGTAGTATTCAAGGCCACCACGTCAGCGGGAGTTACCGTCACAAAAAAGTTCACGTTCAAAGCTGAAAATTACGAGATCGGTTTCTCTTTTACGCTCCACAACAAGTCCAATGAGAGCAGAAATTATCTGATCACGTTACCCTGGCGCAAATTCTTTCATCCGGATGCGGGATCGAGGTTCTCATGGGACAGCGCTGAAATTCTGCTCAATGGGGAACTCAAGGACTACGCGTTCAAGGATATAAAGGGCGAGGAAGAACCCTCGGGCCAGGTGGAATGGGCTGGACTCGGAGATGTGTATTTTTTCAAAGCCCTGGTTTTCGCGAAGAATCCCGCAAATAAGGTGAGTCTCCTCAAACCCAAGGACGACACTGCTGAAATACGCGTCAGATATGGGGCCCTGGATCTTGCTCCGGGCGAAACGGGTGAGATCAACTTATCCGTGTATCTCGGCCCCAAGGAGCGGCAAGCGCTTACAGCCGCGGGCGACAATTTGTCGAAAGCGCTTGTATATAGCTATTACAAAGTCCTTGACGTCATGGCGAAATATCTTATGGCGTTCCTGAGATTCTGTAATTCAGGATTCGAAATTGCCGGAATAAGGGTGCCGGGAACCCATAACTACGGATGGGACATCATCCTGCTGACCATATTGATAAAGATCCTTTTCATTCCATTGACTCACAAGAGCATGAAATCCATGAAGAGGATGCAGGAGATACAGCCCCAGATAGCCAAACTGAAAGAAAAATACAAAGACGACAAGTCCGCTTTGAACAAGGCCACCATGGAGCTTTTCCGGGATCAAAAGGTCAGCCCGCTGGGGAGCTGCTGGCCCATGTTCCTGCAACTTCCGGTGTTCATAGCCCTGTATCAGGCTCTTTCTTATGCCATTGAACTCAGGCACGCGCATTTCTTGTGTATTCCATCAATTTACCTGTGCATCAACGATTTGTCCGCACCGGATCCTTATTACGTCACTCCTATTCTGATGGGTGGGACCATGGTACTCCAGCAATGGCTCACACCGTCGGGAGGAGACCCCACCCAGAAGAAAATGATGCTGCTGATGCCGGTGGTATTTACCTATCTGTTTCTAAATTTTCCTTCGGGTCTGGTGCTTTACTGGTTGGTGAACAACATGCTGTCCATAGGCCAGCAGGTCATTACCAACAAAATGGCGAAGTAAGGGGACAATTATCATGTCTTTCTATGAGTTTACCGGAAAATCCGTGAAGGAGGCCATAGCCAAAGCCTGCGAAGAACTGAACGTGGAGGAAGCGCTCCTGGACGTAGAAGTTCTGGAAGAGAGCACACGGGGCTTCCTGGGAATAGTCGGACAACGGGACGCCAGGGTGAGAGTGAGAAAACGGAACATCCTGACGGCGGTAGCGGAAGCACAAGAACCAGAACCCGGGCAACAGGAAAACCGGCTGATCCAATCCTTCGAAGAGCAGGAATCGGAAGAAGATTTTGTCCAGGCGCCGGAGTCTCCGGAGGAAGTCCGGGAGACGATGGAGCCTATTGAAATTGCCGACGAGGTGGTGGCCCAGGTACGGGAGATCCTGCAGAACATCATACGAAAAATCCCCGTGGATGCGGAAGTGGAAGCCTCTGTGGCCAGTGGCGCAGTCTACCTGGAAATCAAAGGTGACGGCTCGGGACTGCTCATCGGAAAGAAGGGTCAGACCCTGGATGCCCTCCAATACATGGTAAACAAAATTATCAACAGAGAAAACGCTCCGGGTGAAAAGATCGAGGTGGTGGTAGACACCGAAAATTACCGGTTGCGAAAGAAGGAAAGCCTGACGGAAATGGCTCTGAAAATGAGCCACAAAGCCAAGAAGACTCTAAAGCCCGTTTCGTTCAATCCCATGCCTCCTCACGAGCGCCGAATCATTCACATGATCCTTGCGGAAGACAAGGAAGTGTATACAAAGAGTTACGGTGAAGGGCCCATGAGGCGCATTATTGTGTACCCTCGCCGCGGAATGGGATCAAAGCGCCGCCGCCGCTGATTCAGCCGGGTGATATCGCGAGGAAAGGCAGGCGAAATTTTCCGCGAACCGCCCGGGCTGCAGTGATTGCAAAAATGAACGGAATTATGCCTTTGCCAAAGAATCGGTTCATAGAACCAGTGTCATTGCGAGGAGTGGAACGACGAAGCAATCTGTTCTTAACGGTCAGGAGATTGCCGCGGGCTTACGCCCTCGCATCATGTGAATAATTCCGAAAAGGAATGCCCGAACGTGCAGAACCGGCTTCGGGGTCTGTGGATTCTGATGATACGATGGCTCAACGTGACCCGGCACACACGCGGACTCTGCCGACCATTTTGAACGCGGCTCTCGAGACAGGTCAAGATTCGTAGCACGGCCCCGGCTGGTGCGTTTCACAGCCACAAGAAAAGGAATACACGCCACATCCTGGCACCGGTCGATCCGAATACGACACCGGTCAGATACGTTTTTCCCTCCATGAAGCAGCTACCCCCTACGCTCAATGATACCATCGTGGCACTGTCGACTCCCGCGGGCTATTCAGGAATCGGAGTCATTCGTCTGAGCGGTCCTGACGCGTTGCCCTTCCTTGAAAGGATCTTCGTGACCGCGGAGTCCGACGCGGAATTCCCCGATCGAAAGGCGGTGTACGGAAAGATTGTGGACCCGGATCGGGGGCAGGTGATCGATGACGGAATCGTCACCGTCATGCGGGGGCCACGGTCCTACACCGGCGAGGATGTCGCGGAACTCAGCTTGCACGGAAGTCCGGTACTTCTGGATCTGGTGATCCGCCTCCTGCTGGATCGGGGAGCGCGTCTTGCAGGCAGGGGCGAGTTCACTCGCAGAGCGTTTCTTGCAGGAAAACTGGATCTTATTCAAGCCGAAGCCGTTATCGACATCATTGAATCATCCAACGAGTCTGCAGCGCAAGAGGCACGGGGGAGGATGGACAGGTCTCTTTCAACAGAGGTCCGGGGACTGTCCAACGCACTGAAAGACCTTCTCGCTGAAATCGAGGCTCACATAGATTTTGACGAGGATGATGACGAATCGCCTCCGGACGTGCACGCTGCTCTTCGCGGAATTCAGGAACGGATCGAGATCCTGCAAACAACCGCAGCAGCAGGAAAGGCAAGCAGGAAGGGAATCAAAACTGTCATCGCGGGAAAGCCCAACGTAGGAAAGTCAACCCTTTTCAACGCGCTGCTCAGGTCCGACCGCATGATCGTCACACCCCACCCCGGCACGACCCGGGACCCTGTTGACGAACGCCTCGTCCTTGACGGAATGTCCTTTCTCTTGTCCGATACCGCCGGAATACGCGAGGACCCCGATCTCGTGGAGGAAGAAGGCATACGCCGTACACGCACGCGAATGCAAGACGCAGCAGTGATTGTAGCGGTCCTCGACGGGAGCGAACCTCTTGGTGAAGAGGACTTGAATCTGCTTGAAGAGTGCAGAGGACAAACGATCGTGGTGGTCTTGAACAAGACGGATCTCGGCACAATAGTGGATGCAAAGGACCATCGTCTATCGGACACGAGCGGCCCTGCCTTGCGAATCAGCGCCCAAACCGGAGACGGTCTGGCCGACCTGGAAGAGGCGCTAATCAGGATCGGCCGCGACCTTACCCTGCCCGCGGCAGGAGGCGGGCTGAACGAGCGCTGCCTCTTGCTCGTGGAATCCGTGGCTAAGACCGTGAGTTCGCTTACGGGATCATTGGGGAGAGGTGAGGGTACAGGTTCGGATGTGCTGAGCCTGGAACTGAGGACCGCCCTGGGATTCCTGGAGGAACTGACGGGTGAACGGGTGGATGACGGGATTCTGGATCGGATATTCGAGCGGTTTTGCGTGGGGAAGTGAATGTTGGTTTTTAGTATAACCCATGGAAATAGGTATGAGTTTATAGAGCTCATAATTAAAAAAGTGAAGATCGCGTAATACGCTAATATCATAATAAATTACTTTAATTTCTGATTCTAAACTTCTGAGATTTAAGTAGATTACATTTACAAAAATCTTGACATTCTCCCCGGTTTGGGATAGGCATCAGGAGCATCATGTGAAGACCCGCTCTCGCGGGTGCTTCATCCGGCGGGAAAACCGGTGGGTCCGGGGAAAGGCGTTTCTGTTGCCATATTATCGTTTCAATGGGGCGCCGGGAGCTTCGGTACATCATCGTTTGGAGGTACGCGAATGGTAGCGAGGGGCACGATGAGAATTGTCTGTGCCGTGATATCCCTGGCCCTGCTTATGATTGCAGCGAGTCAGGCCGGCGCCTGGGACCAGCAATATCGTTTTCCGATTAAAGTGCGGGTGTCCGATACCGATGTATCTGATACGCGGACGCGGTCTGCCGGCATAGCAGGCCGGGATACCGGGCCAGAGTGGGATGTTGCCGCCGGCCAGGCGAAGCGGGAAATCCTTTGTCCCAAACGAGGTTTTACCTTGGACCTCGGCATGAGGCCTTTTTTCTCCAACTTGTCCGGACCGGTCAAGGTCGCCAGCAAAGCAGGTGAGGGAACGTACCTGAGCCTCGTGGGGCATCTGCGACTGCCCGCGGACAGGACGCTGTGGGAATTCTATTCACATGTGCGCATGTGGGACAAGATAACCGGACGTCTGGAATACCTTCCATGGATATGGACCGGAGGCGGTCATACCCCGGGCGACGGGAATTTCGGGGGCCTGCTCCTGAAGAAGGATGACAGCATCTCCACGGATCTCAGCATCACGTCCATTGTGGTCGGAGCGGATTACGACGTGTCATTCGGCCGCGACCTGCTGTTCGGACCGAACGCGGATCTGTGGGTCATCAAATGGTCCGAGCGCGTGGCCAAGACTGCGGGGGAATCCCTGGACTTCACTCAAACGATCCTCCAGCCCACCATTGGCGCGCATATTCGATATGAGCCCGCAAACACTGGCTATTTTTCCTGGTTCAAACCATACATGGAAGGCCGATTCAGTTGGATGAGCTTTGCCGGGCTCGGGCTTTCCACCTGGGACGTGGCCGCGGGAGTGGCCCCCCCTGTGAGCAGGAATGTGGATGCAGGAATTAAGATAGGTTACAAGCAATGGAAATTGGATGGCAACAGAGGAAGGCTTTATCCTGATATGGGAGTGGAAGGCGTATACCTGGATTTCTCACTCCTCTTCTGAGCATTGTTTGCCCCTTGGCCAGAAACAGCTCGCGGGTTGCCGGTCCCGCGGGCCGTTTTCTTTTTCAGCAATAGAATTATACGCATTCGCAATAAGATTTATGAGATTGCAGGGCTGGGGGCTCTCTTGAGCGAAGTGATGAGACGGCTCTGCGTCGTCCGCAGCGAAGGAGTGCCCCCAGCCTGTGCCCAGAATCGAGTTACCTGTAAAAAAGC
>Ga0187785_10000227_pt1 | contig 22160 bp, 21 predicted proteins | sample 0815_BV2_4_20_MG_FD_132466 | JGI IMG/M metagenome (GOLD analysis project Ga0187785, IMG submission 132466) | Tropical peat soil microbial communities from peatlands in Department of Meta, Colombia - 0815_BV2_4_20_MG | ecosystem: Environmental > Terrestrial > Soil > Wetlands > Peat | place...
CAGCGAATCGGTCAGCCACCGCTCCAGGAGACGGTGCGTCCGCACGATCGATCCCGCGAGCTCGCGACCGCGGTCGGTGAGGCGGACGGTCCGGTCCGATCCCACGGTGATCCAGCCGTCGGCCGCCAGGCGTTTGAGCGTCACGCTGATCGTGGGAGCGCTGACGCCGACCCATTCGGCGATCCGGCCAGGTCGGACGACCGGCTCCTCGAACTGGATGTAGAAGATCGTCTCCAGGTAGTGCTTGACCGTCTCCGGCCGAAGCGAGCGATCGGAGGGGGCGGCGGTGGGCATCGCGCAATCCTAGTCGTGACGTGTGTGGGGACCCGCTCGGGCGCGGAGAAGTGCACTTGACAGATCGAGAATGTTTGACGTATCTAATGGGTGCCTTCGCACCACCTAACAACCCTCCCGCCAGACGTCCGGAGCTCGCCCCAACCCATGATCCCGACCTTCGTGATCGGCCTCCGCGAGGGGATCGAAGCCTCGCTGATCGTCGGCATCGTCGCCGCGTTCCTTGCCCGGGCCGACCGCCGCGACGCGCTGCGCTGGATGTGGCTGGGGGTCGCGGCCGCGATCGTGATCTGCCTCGGGGTCGGTATCGCGCTCGACGCGATCAGCAGCTCGCTGCCGCAGAAGCAGCAGGAGGGCTTCGAGACGATCATCGCGTTGGTCGCCGTCGGGACGGTGACCGCGATGATCGTGTGGATGAAGCGGCACAGCCGCGGCATCAAGTCAGACCTGGAGACGCACGCGGCCGACGCGCTCGCGAACGGCACCGGCATCGCGCTGGTGGGCATGGCGTTCCTCGCGGTGCTCCGTGAAGGCTTCGAGACCGCGGTCTTCCTGCTCGCCGCGTTCCAGGCGTCGGAGACCCCGCTCGCCTCCGGGATCGGCGTGATCCTCGGCATCTCGACCGCGGTCGTCCTCGGCTTCCTGATCTATCGGGGCGCGGTGCGGATCAACCTGCAGCGCTTCTTCCTGGTGACCGGCATGGCGCTCGTGCTCGTCGCTGCCGGCCTGGTCGCCAGCGCGATCCACAGCGCGTTCGAAGCCGGCTGGCTCACGCTCGGGCAGCAGCAGGCGCTCGATCTCCGGTGGCTCGTGGCGCCTGGCACGGTCCGCGCGTCGCTGCTGACCGGCATGCTCGGCCTGCAGCCCGAGCCCACCCGCGCGGAGGTGATCGGCTGGCTCCTGTACGCCGTGCCGATGAGCCTGTACCTGCTGATCCCCGCGTTCCGTGGGCGGCAGCCGGAACCGGCGGGCGCCGTGCTCGAGAACGCCGCCTGACGAGGCACCCCGGTGACCCCAGCCAAGGCCTTGACCGTCTGCGCCCTCGGAGCGGTGCTCGCCCTCACGGCGTGTTCCTCGAAGGAGGGCTCGAGGTCCGCCGCCGGCGTGCGGATCGTGCACGTCTCGCTCACCGACGCGGGGTGCGACCCCGCGACGATGGAGCAGTCGGCCGGTCCCACGACGTTCGTGGTGACGAACGAGGGCGCCGACGCGGTGACCGAGTTCGAGGTCGTGCAGGGCGACCGGATCGTGGGCGAGGTCGAGAACGTGGCGGCCGGACTGGAGCGGTCGTTCAGCCTCAACCTCGATCCCGGTTCCTACGAGACTCGATGCCCCGGCGGAACGACGTCGCCGACCGGCATGCTGACCGTGACCGGCACCGCACCGCAGGCCGGTGGGAGCGGATCGACCTCGGCCGACGAGGCGGTCGCCGCCTACCGGACCTACCTCGAGACGCGCGCCGATCAGCTGGTCGCGCGCACACGGCTGTTCACGCAGGCGGTGCTGGCCGGCGATCCGGAGAAGGCCCGACAGCTGTTCGCGTGGGCGCGCGAGCCCTACGAGGCGATCGAGCCGGTCGCGGAGACGTTCGGCGACTTGGATCCCGAGATCGACGCGCGGGTGAACGACGTGCCGGCCGGGACCTGGACCGGGTTCCACCGGCTGGAGAAGGCCCTGTGGGCCGACCGTTCGCTGGAGGGGATGGATCCGGTGGCGCGCGAGCTGCGTGCCGACGTCGTGAAGCTCCACGCGCTGGTGCGGACCGTGGAGCTCGACCCCGCCCAGATCGCGAACGGCGCCACCGAGCTGCTCGGCGAGGTCTCGAAGTCGAAGATCACCGGCGAGGAGGACCGCTACTCCCACACCGACCTGTGGGACTTCCGGTCGAACGTCGACGGCGCCCGGGCGGCGTTCGCCGCGGTGCGGCCGCTGCTCGCGCAGCGCGATCCGGCGCTCGCGGCGTTGATCACGCAACGATTCGCGGCCGTGGACCGGGCGCTCGACCCGTACCGGGTCGGCCCCGGGTTCGTCCCGTACACGGCCCTCACCACGTTCGACACCCGGTCGCTGAGCTCCGCGATCGACGCGCTCGCCGAGCCGCTGTCGCAGGTCGCTGGCACCGTGGTCGGCGCGTGAGCGACCCCCAGCCCGATCCGCAGCCCCGCGTGTCGCGGCGAGCGATGATCGCCGCGCTCGGCGCGGGCGCGGCCGGCGTTGCGATCGGCGCCGCTTCGGGCGCGGCCGTGGCCGCCGATCGCGGGGACGCGCAGGCACACACGCGGAGCGGCCCGGTCCCGTTCTTCGGGGCGCACCAGGCCGGCATCGCCACGGCGGCCCAGGACCGGCTGCACCTCGCCACGTTCGACGTCTCGAGCGAGCGGCCGGCCGACGTCCGGGAACTGCTGCGCGCCTGGACCTCCGCGGCGGCGTCGATGACGCGGGGCGGTCCCGCAGGCCCGCCGGCGGCGAACGCGATGCTGCCGCCGACCGACACCGGCGAGGCGGCCGGCCTGCCGCCGGCGAACCTGACGATCACGTTCGGGTTCGGACCGTCGCTGTTCGTGCTGCACGGTGGGGACCGCTTCGGCATCGCGGATCGGCGGCCCGACGCCCTGATCGACCTGCCGCCGTTCGCGGGCGACGAGCTCGACCCGACCCGGACCGGCGGGGACCTCGTCGTGCAGGCCTGCTCCGACGACCCGCAGGTGGCGTTCCACGCGGTGCGGAACCTCGGTCGGATCGGTCGCGGTGTCGTGGTGCCGCGCTGGTCGCAGATGGGCTTCGGCCGCACGTCGAGCACGACGCGGACGCAGGTCACGCCGCGCAACCTGATGGGGTTCAAGGACGGCACGAACAACCTCCATGGCGACGATCCGGCCTCGATGGACGCGAACATCTGGGTGGGGACCGAAGGCCCGGCATGGATCGCCGGCGGCAGCTACATGGTCACGCGGCGGATCCGGATGCTGATCGAGGTGTGGGATCGCGCGAGCCTCGACGACCAGCAGCGGACGATCGGCCGCGCGAAGGACACCGGCGCGCCGCTCGGCGCGTCCGCGGAGTTCGACACGGTGCCGCTCGGGGTGGTCGCGAACGGAACACCGGTGGTGCCGATGGACGCGCACATCCGGCTGGCCGCGCCGTCGGAGAACGAGGGCGCCGCGATCCTGCGGCGCGGGTACTCGTTCACCGACGGGATCGATCCGGTCACGGGCCAGCTGGACGCGGGGCTGTTCTTCATCTGCTTCCAGCGCGATCCGCGGAACGGGTTCGTGCCGCTGCAGCACAAGCTCGCGTCGAACGACGCGTTGAACGAGTACATCAAGCACGTCGGCAGCGGGATCTTCGCGGTGCCGCCCGGCGCCCCGCCCACGGGGTACGTCGGGCAGTCGCTGTTCGGCTGAGCGCCCGCGTAGGCTCACCCCGGTGGAGAACGACGCGTCGCAGGATGGACCTCCCTCTCCGGACGGACCCGAAGCGGGGACGGCCGCGCTCGATCGGCTCGTCTTCTTCTCCGACGCGGTCTTCGCGATCGCGATGACCTTGCTGGTACTGGCGATCCCACGTCCGGGTTCGGACGTGGCGATCCGGTACCTCTGGCGCGACTACCACGGGAAGTTCGTCGCGTACTTCATCGGCTTCTGGGTGATCGCCTTGTACTGGCTGGCGCATCACCGGCTGTTCCGACTCGTCACGCGCTACGACACCGGCGTCCTGGTGCTCAACCTCGCGCTGCTGTTCTGCATCGCGTTCCTGCCGTATCCGACCGCGGTGCTCGGCGATCACGGCGACACGGTGGCCGGCACCGTCTTCTACGCGATCTGCGTCGCGATCACGGGTGCGTTCTCGACCCTGCTGGGGTGGTACGTGATCTTCCGCCGGAGGTACACGGTGCCCATCTCGCCGCTGCTCGCGCGGTATCACGTGTTCCGGGGTGCCGTCGTACCGATGTTCTTCCTGCTCTCGATCCCGGTCGTCCTGATCACGCGGAACGCGTACCTCGGCGAGGCGATCTGGCTGTTGATCTTCGTCGCGCAGGTCGCCGCCGCCCGCTACGTCGCGAAGCGCCGAGCGCCCGCGTCCTCGACCGCGTAGCCCACCGGCTCCTCATCATCTGCATCGCACCCGCTTCCCTGGTGCCGGCGCGTCGTCGCGGGTCCTCGCCGGGGGGACCGAGGGTCCCGGCCGCAGGGGGCCATGCGACCGCTGTTGGCCCTCCCAGCAGGTCCGAGACTCGTGGCAGTTCAGGAAAGGGAGGTGGGGACGATGCAGCAGGAGATGGAGCTGGAGGAGCCGAGGTTCGCGAAGTGGCTCTTCGCGTCGCCCGCGGCTGCGTTGATCTGGCTGGTCGTGCGGGTGTACCTCGGATACGAGTGGCTGCACGCCGGCTGGGAGAAGGTGACCGGGACCAGCGGTGGGTTCTGGACCTGGCACTTCGGCTACACGCCCGATTCGTGGTTCCGCACCACGGCCGGGCTGACAGGGTTCACGAAGTACGCGATGTCGGGAGCGGCCCAGGGGCCGCACTCGGCCGTGAACTACGGGTGGTACGCCTCGTTCCTCAACTGGCTGAGCCACCCGGGCCCCGCCGAGGTGTTCGCGAAAGTGATCCCCATCGGTGAGATGGCGGTCGGGATCTGCCTGATCCTGGGGTTGTTCACGGGGATCGCGGCGTTCTTCGCCGGGCTGTTGACCATGTCCTTCGGGCTCGCCGGCGTGGCCGGCGTGAACCCGGTGTTCTTCATCGGCGAGGTGTTCCTGATCCTGGCCTGGAGGAACGCGGGCTACTACGGCCTGGACCGCTGGGTCCTGCCGGCGCTGGGAACGCCGTGGCACAGGGGCGAGGTGTTCGAGAAGCACGAACAGCCCGCTCAGCACCAGCTCGCCTGACCCACCTCAGGCGGGTTGGGAGCACGGAGGAGGCGGGTCGGAGGGCCCGCCTCCTCCGTTCCGTTCGCGCCCGGCTCACTCGACCGAGCCGGGCGTCGTCGTGTGACGAGCGAGGTACGCGGCCGCCTCGGCACGCCGGGCGACCTCGAGCTTCGACAGGATGCTCGATAGGTAGTTCTTGACCGTCTTCTCGGCCAGGCCGAGCTCCTCGCCGATCTGCTTGTTCGTCTTGCCGTCGGCGACGAGCGTCAAGATCCGTTCCTCCTGTGGCGACAGGCGGGCGAGCTTCTCGTCGCGCAGCAGGTGCTTCCCCTTGCGGAGCCGGTCGAGCACCGCGTTCGTCACCGCGGGGTCCAGCAAGCTGTCGCCCGCGCCCACCGCGCGGATCGCGCGGAGCAGCTCGCCGGTGCGGACCTGCTTCAGGACGTAGCCGCTCGCGCCGGCCATGATCGACGCGAACAGCGCCTCGTCGTCGGCGAACGACGTCAGCATCAGCACCTTGATGTCGGGATGCGTCGCGCGGATCTCGCGCGTCGCCTCGATCCCGCTGCCGTCGGCCAGACGCACGTCCATCACGATCACGTCCGGTCGGGCCCGGTTGGCTTCGTCGATCGCCTCCCGCACCGTCCCGGCCTCCGCGGTGACGACGATGTCGTCTTCCGGCTGGAGCATCGCGCGGATCCCGTCTCGGACGATCTCGTGGTCGTCCACGAGCATCACGCGCAGCGGCGGCTTCTTCGGGGCCATCGACCGCGATGGTAGCGCCGCAGGTTCGCTGCGGGGCTCAGGCGGGCAGGGTGACGCGGACCGTGGTGCCCTCGCCGGGCGTGCTGTCGACCCGGAGGGTTCCGCCGATCGCCGTCACCCGATCGCGGAGGTTCGCCAAGCCCATCCCCCACGTGGCCAGATCGACGTCGAAGCCTCGACCGTCGTCGTCGATCTCCACCAGGAACCCCTCCCCGGTGGTCCCCACCGTCACCCGGCACGTCGTCGCCGCGCCGTGCCGCTCGACGTTCGACAGCGCCTCGCGCACCAGCTGGACCACGTCGGCGGCCAGCGCCGCCAGCTCGCCGGCCGCCCGTTCGTCGATGTCGACGACCGTCACGACGCCGGAGCGGGCGCCGAACTCTTCGGTCAGGTCCCGCAGGGCCTGGTCGAGCTGTCGGTCCGCCAGGATGCCGGGTCGCAGCCCGAAGATGTAGTTCCGCAGATCGCGGATCGCGCGATCGACGTCCTCGACCGCGCCGTCCAACCGGCGACGGGTCTCGGGGTCGTCGGCGTGGGTCGCGAGTCCCTGCAGGCTCATCCCCACCGCGAACAGGGATTGGATCACGCCGTCGTGCAGCTCCTTCGCGATCCGCTCGCGGTCCTCGAGGACCTCGAGCCGGCGCAGCTCGCGGGCGTTCCGGTCGGCCTCGTCGATCAAGCGTGCGTTCTCCACGGCGATCGCGGCCTGCGACGCCAGGACCAGCACCACGCGCTCGTCCTCTTCGTCGAAGGACGCCGCCTCGCGCTTGTCCGTCAGGTAGAGGTTGCCGAAGATGCGACCTCGGCCGGCGATCGGCACGCCCAGGAGTGACCGCATCGGGGGGTGGTTCGGCGGGAAGCCGATCGAGCGTGGATCCGCGGCGATGTCGGGGATCCGGATCGGGCGTGCCTGCGTGATCAGGGCTCCCAGCAGGCCGTGACCCACGGGCGGGTCGCCGATCGCCGCCTGCTCCTCGGGCGTGATGCCGACGGTCAGGAACGACTCGATCGCGGCGCCGTCCGGTGTGAGGACGGCGAGGGCACCGTACCGGGCGCCGGTCAGCTCGACGGCCAGCTCCACGATGCGTTCGAGGACCAGATCCAGCTCGAGTTCCGAGGCCAGGCGCATCCCGGCCTCGATCAAGCGTCGATCGCCGTCGGGATCGCGCCGGGACATGCCGCGAGCCTACCCCGGCGTGGTCGACGGGCGGACGGCGGCGGAGGGCTACGCGGCCACGCCGGCGCGGAGCGCCTCGGCGATCCGGTCGACGAAGTCCTTCAGCGTCGCCTCCGCCACCCGGTGCAGGACCGCCCGGTCGATCATCCGGCCGAGCGCGCCGAGCGGCGGCCGGTAGCGTGCGCTGATCGCGAGCTGGGTGCGGGCCGGTCCGATCGGGGCGGCCTCGAGGTCCGCGTCCAGCGAGGGGAACAGACCGCCGGCCCGGTGGTCCTCCCAATGCAGCGGCAGGATCGTCTTCGATGGGATCGTGATCGGTTCGCCGAACCGGATCGCGACCGTCCGGCCGATCCGCTCGGGTGAGCCGAACCCGACCTCGGTCAGCAGCGCCCTGCCGGCGTCGTCGGCTTCCCGGGCCAGGCCCGGCATCCACTCCGCGGGGGCGCGGGTCAACGCGGCCCGCACGGTATCGAACGGCATCCGGAGCTCAACGAAGTACCGGGCGAACATCAGGCCCCGTGCTCCATCACGTCCAGGCGGTCGTAGTAGTCGGGCATCTCGAGCAGGTGCGCCAGCGCGACCTTGCCGGTCAGCACCGGATCGTCGTCCGTGACGTTCGTCAGGGGCTCGCGTGAGCCGTGCTCCAGCTCCACGTCCATCCCGCGTCGCAGATCCTCCAGCCCGAAAGCGTGGTGGGTGAAGTCGAGCTCGAGCACGGCGGCGACGGCCGCCGCCTGCTCGGTGGTGAAGTGGGTACGCCTCAGGTGTGCGTACATCGGTCTCGCCTCCTCGCTCATCTGGGCCGACGCTAGCCTGCGACGCAGGACCGAACCCGGGCCGAAGGGCCCGCGACGCAGGGGCCTTCGGCTGGTGTACCCTGCGCCGACGGCCGATTGAACGGAGATTCAAAGATGGGCGCGAACCGGTACGACGCGATCGTGGTCGGCGGAGGGCACAACGGGTTGGTCGCCGCCGCCTACCTGGCCAAACACGGCGCGCGGACCGTGGTGCTGGAGAAGCGGGCGAAGACCGGCGGCGCCGCCGACACGATGGAGCCCTGGCCGGACGAGCTTCCCGGCGTCAAGGTGAACACCCTCAGCTACACGATGTCGCTGATGCCGCCGTCGCTGCGACGAGACCTCCAGCTCGAGCGGTTCGGGTTCAAGCTGCTGCCCCTCGGTCAGGGCTACCTGCCGATGCGCGGCGGCGGCTCGCTGATCCAGGCCGAGGACGACGCGGTCACGCGGGCCTCGATCGAGCGGATCAACAAGCGCGACGCCGACGCGTACTTCGCGTTCTACGACTGGATGGGCCGGATCGCCGGGATCCTCGGGCCGATGCTGATGCGGACGCCGCCGCACCTGGGCTCGAAGCGGTTCCGGGACATCAAGGACGTCGCGATGCTCGGCTGGAACCTCCGCAAGGAGATCGACGAGCGCACGGTCGCCGACATCACGCGCCTGTTCTCGATGAGCGCCACCGATCTGCTGGAGCGGTGGTTCGAATCGCCGGTGATCAAGGGGTTCATGGCGGTCAACGGCATCATCGGAACCTGGGCCGGGCCCGACGCGCCCGGCACCGCGTACGTGCTGATGCACCATTCGGTGGGCGACATCGGCGACGGGCAGGTCGCCGCGTGGGGCTTCATCGAGGGCGGCATGGGCGCGGTCGCGGCGGCGTGCGAGGCCTCGGCGCGCTCCTTCGGCGCCGAGGTGCGCACCGAGGCGCCGGTCGCGAAGATCACGACCCGCGGCGGTCGCGTGACCGGCGTGGTGCTGGAGGGCGGTGAGGAGGTACGCGCGCCGCTCGTCGTGACCGCGATCCATCCGAAGATCACGTTCCTGCAACAGATGGACCGTTCGGAGCTGCCGGCGTCGTTCGTGCACGACATCGAGAACTGGAAGACGCGCAGCGGCACCGTGAAGATCAACCTCGCGCTGTCGAGGCTGCCGACGTTCACCGCCGACCCGGACTTCGACCCGGAGATCCACGGCGGCGCGATCCAGCTGCTGGACGACGTCGAGCAGCTCGAGCGGGCCTACCAAGATGCGCGCTTCGGCAGCGCGGCCGGCGTGCCGTTCAGCGACACGGAGATCCCGACGGTGGTCGATACGACGCTCGCGCCCGAGGGGATCCACACGATGTCGATGTTCACGCAGTGGGTGCCGGCGGACTGGGCCGACGACGAGGACGACCACTGGCCGGAACTCGAGGCGTATGCCGACCGCCTGGTCGATCACCTCGAGGCGGTCGCCCCGGGGTTCCGCGACTCGATCCTGGCCCGGCAGATCATCGGCCCGAAGCAGATGCAGCAGAACTGGGACCTGCTGGGCGGCAACATCTTCCATGGAGAGCTGACGGTGGACCAGCTGTTCCACCTGCGCCCCGCCGTGGGGTACGCCGACTACCGCACGCCGATCCGCGGGCTGTACCAGGCCTCGAGCGCAACCCACGCGGGCGGCGGCGTGACCGGGCTGCCCGGCCACCACGCGGTGCGCGAGATCATGCGCGACCGGGCGATCGAGCGGTAGTCACGACACCGAGCCGACGCCCTCCGGCGCGGCCGGGGCCTGGATCCGGATCCGGACGTCGAGGGCGACGGCGCGCTCGGCCGTGACCGTCACCGGGTTGCACTCGAGCTCCACGATCGCGGGATGCGCCTCCACGATCGCGCCGATCCGCAGGAACAGCTCCTCGAGCGCCTCCATCGCGACCGGGCGGGCCCCGCGGTATCCGGCCAACAACGGGAAGGTCTTCAATGAATGCAGGGCCTCGCGGGCGTCCACGTCGGTGAGCGGGGGCAAGCGGACGGCCACGTCGCCGACCAGCTCGGCCGTGGTGCCGCCGGCTCCGACCATCAGGACGGGGCCGAACGTCGGGTCGTCGGCGACGCCCACGAGCATCTCGACCCCACCCTCGATCATCTCCTGGACCACGAACCCCTCGCAGGCGATCCCCTGTTCCGCCAGCGCCCGCCGGATCGCGCTCGCGGCGGCCTCCGCCTCCTCGGCGCCCGTCACGCCGAGGCGCACCGCGCCGGCATCGGTCTTGTGCAGCGGTCCGATCGCCTTCACGGCCACCCTCCCGCGCAGCCGCTCGGCGGCCAAGCCGGCCTCCTCCGGCGTTGCGGCGACCTCCGCCTTCGCCACAGGGATCGCGTGTGCGTCGAGCACGGCCATCGCCTCCGCCGGCTCGAGCCAGCCGGCACCCCGTTCGAGCGCCTTGGCGAGCACCGCCGCGGCCTCGCCGGGCCGAGCGTCCGCGAACCGGGGGACGCGGCCACGCTCCCGGCGCCTCCAGGTCCCCAGCCGGGCGGCGCGGGCGAGCGCGATCGCAGCCTGCTCGGGATACGGGAAGGAGGGCGCCGCCGACGCGTCGGCGGCCTCGGCCGCCGAGAGCCCGCCGGCCGCGAGGAACGACGTCAGGACGGGGATCGAGCCGTCGAGCTCGCCGATCGCCTCCCGGATCGAAGCGACCACCTCGGAGGCCCCTTCGTCGATCGGGGGGATGTAGATCACGATCAACGCGTCGATCTCGCCGGACGCCGCAACGGTCCGGATCGTCTGGGCGTAGTCCTCGCCGGTCGCCGACGCGATCATGTCGACCGGATCGTGCACGGTGGCCTCGGGGGGCAGGAAGGTCCGCAGCGCCTCCCGTGTCGGCTCGGAGAACGCCGGAACGATCAGGGCCCGGGCCTCGGCGGCGTCGGCGCAGAGGATCCCCAGCCCGCCGGCGTTCGTGATGATCCCGACGCGGTTCCCCTCCGGGATCGGCTGGCTCGCCAGCACCGCGGCCACGTCCAGCATCTCCTCGAGGGTGTCCGTCCGGATCGCGCCCGTCTGCCGGAACAGCGCGTCGACGACCGCGTCCGAGGAACGCAGGAGCGCGCCCGTGTGCGAGCTGGCGGCCCGCGCCCCGGCGCCGCTGCGACCGCTCTTCACCACGACGATCGGCTTGCGCTCCGAGATCTCGCGGAGGATCGAGGCGAAACGGCGCGGGTTCCCGAACGATTCCAGGTACAGGAGGATCACGTCCGTTCCCGGATCGCGGTCCCAGTAGCACAAGAGGTCGTTCCCGCTGATGTCGGCCTTGTTCCCGACCGAGACGAAGCTCGAGAGGCCGATCCCGAGTCGCGCGGTCTGCTCCATCACGGCGATGCCGAGCGCGCCGGACTGGGACAGGAACCCCACGTGCCCGGGCAGGAGCCAGGTGGAGGCGAACGTCCCGTTCAACCGGATCTCGGGGTCGCTGTTCGCGATCCCCATGCAGTTCGGTCCGATCAGGCGCATCCCATGGCGGCGGCAGATGTCGACGATCCGCCGCTCGCGTTCGGCCCCAGCATCCCCCGTCTCGGAGAAGCCCGCCGAGATCACGACCACACCCCGGACGCCCTTCGTGCCGCAGTCCTCCAGGACGTCGGCGACGAGCTCGGCCGGTACGCAGACGAACGCCACATCGACCGGACCGGGGATCTCCGAGACGGTCGGGTAGCTCGCCACGCCGTGGACCGACTCCGTCTTCGGGTTCACGGGGTAGACCACGCCGTGCAGGTCCGTGCGCAGGAGGTTCCGGAACAGCCGCCCGCCGATCGAGTCCGGACGGCGGGAGGCGCCGATCACCGCGACCGCCCGCGGCTCGAGGAACGCGCGCACCGCGTTCGCCGAGGCGTCGGCGGCCCGCCGGTCGAACGCCCGGGTCGTGCTCTCGGTGACGGTCGTCGCGAACGCGACGTCGATCATGCCCGGGACGGCCCTGATCACGGGATCGAACCCGCTCTCCCGGAACACCGAGATCATCCGGTGGTTCTCCGGTCGGACGGAGGCGACGAGCGTGCCGATGCCCGCCTCGGCCGCCGCCGCGGCGATCCGGCCGATCAGGATCGATCCGAGCCCGCGGCCTTGGAAGTCGTCCGCCACGCTCAAGCTGACCTCTGCGTGGTCCGCGTCCATCCGGAAGTACTGCGCGCCGCCCACGACGCGCCCGTCGTCGCCGCCGTGGAACGCGAGGAGGGTCTGGTGCTCTGCGGTCGTGCCCTCGAGGATCTTCGCGGCGGTCGCGCCGACGTCGAGGCTCGGGCTGCCGAAGCGGAGCATCCGCGTCTCGTCGGACATGCCGAGCAGGTAGTCCTGGACCCGGTCACGATCGTTCGGCCGCACCGTGCGCAGCGTGACGGTCGTCCCGTCGTGCAACACGGCATCGCGGTCGGGCGCACCGCCCGCCACCGGCAGGGTCGAGGCTCCGCTCATCGCAAGAGACGTTAGCGAACCACGAGCACAGGGCAGTGCGCCAGGCGCAAAACGCCGTGCGCGACGCTCCCGAGCATGAGGCCCTTCAGGTCGGACAGCCCACGGGTTCCCATCACGATCATCGATGCGTCTGCCTCGCGCGCAACGTCGACGATCTCGTCCGGGACGATGCCGGTGGGCGCGGTCCTGACCTCGCCGAGCGCGGAGATACCGCGGTCCTTCAGGTCGCGGACGACGCCGTCGACCAGTGCCGCCCCGGTCTCATCGGACACGATCGTCGGATCGAACCCCACCCCCCAGGATGTCGTCGTCTCGTTCACGTGCACCACCGTGACCACCGCGCCGAACCGCTCCGCGATCTCGGCCGCCCGCTCCACGGCGCGGGCAGAGCGCTCGGAGCCGTCTACCGCCAGCACGATCCGCTCGATCATCGCTCCCACCTCCTGGAGCCATCGTGCGGCGGAGGTCGGCGGGCCGGTGGGGCCGGAGGGCCCGACCTCCGAAGGACCGTCGGTGCCCGGGCGGATCGGCGCGCGTTCGCCGGCCGCGATCACGACGACCGCGGGGTCACCGTCCGAACCGCGGTCGGGGCCCCCGGCCGCCCGCCGCCGGCCGACGTGTATTCGGGCACGCCGACGCACGTGAGCAACAGTCCGTCGACCGGCTCGCCGACCACCCCGGCAAGCTCGGAGTCGGCGAACGTCATGCCAGACGCCGCGGCGCCGAGTGCATAGGCGAGCAGGTGGAGCCGGCCCTCGACGAGCCCTGCGCCGAGCTGCGCCTCGCGGTAGGCGCGGTCGTCGAGCGTCCGCACGTCCGCGATGCCGATGGTCACGAAGGCGGCCTCCCGCGCGAGCCCCTGCTCGAGCGCCAGGACGTAGAGCTCGTCGCGCACGTCGCCGGCCCGCCGCGGCTCGGGGTCCGGCCACCGGTAGAGGCCGGGCACCATGCCGTCCACCGCGTGCACGGCGACCACGTGCGGGTCGTCGATCCCGCGCAGGGCGGCCAGCATCGACGTGCGGAACAGGTCGAGCGACACCCTCTTCGTCCGGTCGAGCAGCCTGGCGGAGCCTCGCGAGAGGACGACGGTGTCGATGGGAGGGCCGTCCGTGATCGGGACGGTCACCGGTGCCGGGGCGGTCCACGGCGGGCCAAGAACATCCTGATCGCCGGCGCGCTGCGCCGCGGTCGCGAGCGGGAACTCGACGGGAGCGGCGTCGACCTGGCCGGCTGCCGCAGCTCCGGCGGCGACGATCGCGGGGTCGCCGTCGCCAAGCGTGACGAGCGCCACCGGCCATTCGTGCGTGCCGTCGGCGCCGACGAGCGCCGTGACGGCGGCGTCGGGGAACCGCGTGGTGATCGAGGGCCGGATCCCCGCGGACGAGGCGACGGCCAGCAGCTGCGACAGCATCGTCCCGGCGTCCCAGTAGACGTGGCGGTACCCCCGCTCGCGGTACCGCCAGCCGGTGCGCCACGGGACGCCGGTGACGACGACCGTCGGAGATCCGCCGCTCGGCGGCGGACCGATCCGGACGAGCGCGTGGTCCTCGGGCTGGTACCAGTGCACTCCCGCCGGCACGGCGTGACCCTCCGGGACCGCGACGTACACCTCCAGGGGGAACCGGCCTCCCGCCGATCCCGCCGCACGGAAGAGCCACGTGGCGTACGGCCGGACGGTCGTGCGCGTGATGCCGGCCGAGAGGTGGAGCAGGCGCGACAGCTGCGCGAGGTCGAGTTCCCCCGGCGCGATCTCGGCCGTGCCCGCGAGGACCTCGACCGCGGACGCCGCCGTCACGGGCAGCTCGCGTAGGAGCGGAACCGTGGGCAGATCCTCGGCGTACCGCTTGTAGAACCACGGGAGCCGCTCGGTGTCGTTCACCACGAGGTCGACGACGACGCGAGGGTCCTCGACGGGTGGCGCCCAGATCGCGTCGGGGTCCGAGGCGTCGTACCGCCCGTACGACGTGATGCGGTGCAGCGCCTGGGATGCGGTCTCCACGACGCTCATCCTCGCAGACCCCGCCGCGGCGTCCGCTCGGGGCCTCGGTCGGCCACCGCACGGTACGATGCCCGTCTGCGCCGGTAGCTCAATGGATAGAGCATCTGACTACGGATCAGAAGGTTGGGGGTTCGACTCCCTCCCGGCGCGCGAACAGGATGTTCCTCGGCATGGGCGAGCGAACCGTGGTGCGTTTGGAGCGACCCCGGACGGTCGTGTGGGTTCCGGTCCTCGCCGTCTCGGTGTTGTGGCTCGCGGGTCTGCTCGCGACGTCGAACCTCGGCGCCATCTCCACGTGGATCCTGGTCGCGATCTTCGGCGGGCTGGCGTGGCTGAGCATCCGCGGGCTCCGGGTGCGTATCGTCGCCGACGCGGCGGGTGTGCGAGCTTCGGAGCTGTTCGCGACCCGGCGATGGCCGTGGCGCGCGATCGGTGGGTTCGAGGTCTCGGCGGGCCGCGGCTACCTCGTGACGAGCGACGGCGGCCGCGAGGTGCTCGAGCGGGGGGCGCACCCGGTGAGCGACCGCGCGCGGGACGAGGCGATCGCGGCGTTGAACGCGGCGCGCGCCCGCAGATCCGGACCGTGACTCAGGCCGGCGGGTCGATCCTCCGGCAGACCAACAGCAGCGCCAGGGCCGCCGCGATCGCGACCGCGAACGCTCCGGCGATCCCGCTGCGCACGGGGGCGTCCTTGGCGACCGACAGCGCGATCGCCACTCCGCCGAGTCCGGCGCCGGCGGCGATCCCGAGCATGTCCATCAGCAACACCGGAGCGAGCTCGGCGGCCTCGCGACCCTCCTCGGCCCGCGCCATCACGGCGAGCGGCACCGTTGGGTAGGCCACGCCCATGCCGAAGCCGGCGACCGCCCAGCCGACGTACGCGAGCGCGAGCGGTCCACCGGTGAGCACCGCCACGACCGCGACGATCCCCGCGACGAGCAGCGTGTCGCCCAGCAGGACCAGCGTGGAGGCGCGGACCCGGTTCGCCCGGCGCGACTGCCACCACGAGCCGAGCGCCCAGGCGACCGCCGCGAACGTCAGGGCGAGGCCCGCGGCCAGCACGGAGGTTCCCCGGACGTTCGTCAGCATCAGGGGCGTGTAGGAGTCGGCGGCGACGAACGCGATCGACAGCAACAGCGCCGCGAGCGCGGCCGCGGGCATCCCCCGCCGGGCGGCGAACGTTCCGGGCGGCACGAGGCCACGCAACGCCACCACCGTGACCGCGCCGCCGACCAGGATCGGCGCGAGCGCACGGATGGACGGATCGCCGAGCCCGGCGAGCAGCACGCCGGCCCCGAGCATCAGCGCGATCGACCGCAGGACGGGCGGCCGTGGCGCGTCCGGATCGCCGGCGTCGTCGAGCAGCGGCAGGACCAGGGCGACCGACAGGATCAGCAACGGGATCGGCACCACGAACGCCCAGCGCCATCCGACCGTGCTCGCCAGCAGGGCGCCGAGCGGCGGACCGACGAGCCCCGGGAGGAGCCACGCGGTCGCCAGCAACGCGAGCACGCGCGGGCGCACGTCGGTCGGCAGCGACTTCGCGACCGCGCCGATCGAGAGCGCGTAGGCGGCACCGTTCGCTGCTCCCTGCAGGAACCGGCCGGCGATCAGCACCTGCATCGAGGGCGCGAGCGCCGAGACCAGCAGGCCGCCCAGGTAGATCAACGCGACGACGACCAGCAGCCGGCGGGCGCCGAAGCGATCCACGGCCGCGCCCGCCACCGGGATCGAGCCGAACAGCGCCAGTGAGGCGGCGGTGAAGCTCCATCCGTAGAGGGGAAGGTGCCCGAGGTCCACCAGCACGGCCGGCATCACGGCGGCGACCACCAGCATGTGGATCGCGGCCAGCGTCTCGAGCAGGACCAGGCCGATCACCAACCGGCCCCTCGCACCGCGGAACACCTCCCGCCAGGGCGCCGCCCCGGCCGGTATCGGCTCCATGCGCGAAGGGTACGCGGCCGCGCCGTAGACTCGACGACGATGGAGTACACGCACGTCGGGCACCTCGGGCTGGTCGTCAGCCGCCTGTGCCTGGGCACGATGAACTTCGGTCCGCACACGCCCGAGGCGGACAGCCACACGATCATGGACGCGGCGCTCGCGCACGGCGTGAACTTCTTCGACACCGCGAACGTGTTCGGCCGCCACCTCGGCGCTGGCGCGACCGAGGAGATCATCGGGCGCTGGTTCTCGAAGGGGAGCGGCCGGCGCGACGAGGTCGTGCTGGCCACGAAGGTGTTCGGCACGATGGGCGACTGGCCGAACGAGTCGCGCCTGTCGAAGTACGCGATCATCCACCAGTGCGAGGCGTCGCTCGACCGCCTCCAGACCGACCGGATCGACCTGTACCAGATGCACCACATCGACCGCGAGGCGTGGTGGGACGAGATCTGGGAGGCGATGGAGCAGCTCAAGCTCCAGGGCAAGATCCTCTACGTCGGCTCCTCGAACTTCGCCGGCTGGCACATCGCGCGTGCGAACGAGATCGCGAACTGGCGGCACTCGCTCGGCCTCGCGACCGAGCAGTCGGTCTACAACCTGCTCCAGCGGACCGTCGAGCTCGAGGTGATCCCCGCGATCCAGGAGTACGGGATGGGCATGATCCCGTACAGCCCGCTCGCCGGCGGCCTGCTGGCCGGGGCGCTGACGAAGGTTTCCGAGGGCCGGCGTTCGCAGGGCTACATGCTCGAGGAGATCGAGTTCACCCGCGGACAGCTCGAGCGGTGGGAGCAGCTGTGCAAGGAACTCGGCGAACGCCCGGCCGACGTGGCGCTCGCCTGGCTGCTGCACCAGCCGGTCGTCACGGCGCCGATCATCGGTCCGCGCACCGAAGAGCAGCTCCTCGGCTCGATGCGGGCGCTCACGATCGAGCTCTCCGAGGATGTGCTGCGCCAGTTGGACGAGATCTTCCCCGGCCCGGGCGGCCCCGCGCCCGAGGCGTACGCCTGGTAGCGCGACCCGGTCCCCTTCAGTCGCCCCGGACCGCCTGCTCGACCGCGCGCGCCGCATCCAGCAGCCGCGGCGCGGTCCGCCGGGCGCGCCCCGCCCCGAGGCGCCCCTCCGGCGCCGAGATCGAGATCGCGGCCAGGAGCTCGCCGCCGGGCCCGAGCACCGGTGCGCTGAGCGACGCGACGCCGGTCTGTCGTTCGCCGTGGCTGTCGATCCACCCCCGTCGGCGGACCGCGGCGAGCCGGGTGGCGGCCGAGCGAGACAGGTCGTCCGGCGGCGACCACGCGAGCAGCACGGTTCCGGCCGAGCCCTTCGTGAGGGGGAGCGACGCGCCGACGTCGACGATCGTGCGGAGCTCGTGGGCCGACTCGACCGCGTCGAGGCAGATCCGTCGGTCGCCCTCCCGGACGTAGAGCTGCGCGCTCTCGCCGGTGTCCGCGGCCAGTCGCTCCAGTGCCGGTCGGGCCAGCGCGCGCAGGGGGAGGTCCGTGCGGGCGGCGGCCGCGAGGTCCAGCAGGCGGGGACCCAGGACGTACCCCACGCCGGGCGCCCGCAACAGCAGGCCGTGGGCCTCCAGCGCTCGCAGCAGGCGGTGGGCGGTCGGGCGCGTCAGGCCGGTGGCCGCCGCGATCGCCGCGAACGTCCGGGAGCCGCCGCGGACCGCCTCGAGGATCGTCACGCTGCGGTCGAGCACGCCCACCGGGGTCCGCGCGACGGCGGTGGGTCTGCTAGGCTCCACTGGCTATTCCATATACCGGATGCACCGGTCCAGTATATGGAACACCTCACCGCCTCGAGGGAAGGACGGCGATGGGATCGACGCTCGCGGAGAAGGTCTGGGAGGAACACGTGGTCCGCCGCGCCGACGGCGAGCCGGACCTCCTCTACGTCGACCTGCACCTCGTCCATGAGGTCACGAGCCCACAGGCGTTCGACGGGCTCAGGATGTCGGGCCGCTCGGTCCGCCGGCCGGACCTGACGGTCGCCACGATGGACCACAACGTGCCGACCACCGAGGGTCCGGTTCGCGACGAGGTCAGCGCCCGGCAGATCGAGGCCCTGCGCACCAACACCGAGGAGTTCGGCATCACGTTGTACCCCTGGGGCGGCGCGCAGCAAGGGATCGTCCACGTGATCGGCCCCGAGATGGGCTATACGCAGCCCGGCATGACGATCGTCTGCGGCGACTCGCACACGTCGACGCACGGCGCGTTCGGGGCGCTCGCGATCGGGATCGGCACCTCCGAGGTCGAGCACGTCCTGGCCTCGCAGACGCTGCCGCAGGGGAAGCCCCGCTGGATGTCCGTCACGGTCGACGGCGAGCTGCCGGCCGACTGCAGCGCGAAGGACATCATCCTGGCGATCATCGCGACGATCGGGACCGGCGGCGGCGTCGGCCACGTGATCGAGTACCGCGGCGCCGCGATCCGCGCACTGTCGATGGAGGGCCGCATGACCGTGTGCAACATGTCGATCGAGGGCGGCGCGCGCGCCGGGCTGGTCGCGCCGGACGATACGACGTTCGCGTACGTGGAAGGACGACCGCACGCGCCGGTCGGCGGGCGGTGGGAGCGGGCGCTCGAGCACTGGCGGGGCCTGGTCTCCGACGACGATGCCGCGTTCGACTCGGACGTCCACCTCGATGCGTCGACGCTGCGGCCGTACGTCAGTTGGGGAACGAACCCCGCGCAGTCGGTGACGATCGACGGGGCCGTGCCGGACCCGGCCTCCTTCGACGACCCGGCTCGGCGCGAGGCCGCGGAGCGGGCGCTGCGCTACATGGACCTCGAACCCGGCACCCCGATGCGTGAGATCCGCCCGGACACGATCTTCATCGGCTCGTGCACGAACTCCCGGATCGAGGACCTGCGGGTGGCGTCCGACGTGGTCCGCGGGCGGCGCGTCCGCGAGGGTCTGCGCGCCCTCGTCGTCCCGGGCTCGGTCGCCGTGAAGCTGCAGGCCGAGCGCGAAGGTCTCGACCGGGTGTTCACCGACGCCGGGTTCGAGTGGCGCGGCGCGGGCTGCTCGATGTGCCTCGGGATGAACCCCGACATCCTCGGCCCGGGCGACCGCTCGGCCTCGACGTCGAACCGGAACTTCGAAGGCCGCCAAGGCAAGGGCGGCCGCACGCACCTGGTCAGCCCGCGCGTGGCCGCGGCCACCGCGATCGCGGGCCACTTCACGACCCCGGAGGACCTCTGAGATGGAGCCGATCGCGCGCATCGAGGGCACGGCGGTCCCGCTGGACCGCGCCGACGTCGACACCGATCAGATCATCCCCGCGCAGTACCTGAAGCGGATCGAGCGCACCGGCTTCGGGCCGTTCCTGTTCGACGAGTGGCGCAAGGATCCCTCGTTCGTGCTGAACGATCCGCGGTTCGACGGGGCGACGATCCTGCTGGCCGGGCCGAACTTCGGCTGCGGATCGAGCCGTGAGCACGCGCCGTGGGCGCTCGAGGACCACGGGTTCGACGCGGTGATCGCGCCGAGCTTCGCCGACATCTTCCGCAACAACTGCCTCAAGATCGGGCTGCTGCCGGTCGAGCTCCCGCTGGAGTCCGTCCGCGCGCTGATGAGCGCGGTGCAGGACGATCCCGCGACGCGGATCGTCGTGGACCTCGAGGGCCGCTCGGTCACGGCCCCGGCGATCGCCGAGTCCTTCGAGATCGACGACTTCACGCGCTGGCGGCTGATGGAGGGGCTCGACGACATCGGGCTCACGCTCCGCTCGAGCCACGCGATCCACACGTTCGAGCAGACGCGGCCGGACTGGTTGCCGACGGCCTGAGGCTCAGTCGCTGCCGCGAGGCTCGCGGATCCCCGCCCGCGACAGCGCATCGGCGTGCGTCGCGCGCGTGAGCTCGGCCAGCGCCTCCGTCGGCACCACGCGGACGTGCTCGGGGTGTGCCAGGCGTGTGGCCTTCGCGGGCAGCCGCTCGAGGTCGGCGCGGAACACCTCGCGCATCTTGGCGATCGACGGCGGCGGCCCCGACCGACGACCGCCGGCCATCACCGGCTCGAGCAGCGGCCGCCATCCCGGGCCGGGCGCGGGCTCGTCGCGCAGGGCCAGGATGTCGTCCTCGCCGTCGCGCCGCCAGACCTGCTTGCGTCCCGGTGCGGTCGACTTCGCGGTCGAGAGCTTCATCGCCGGGCGTCCGTCGTACTCGACCAGCTTGTAGACCGAGTCGACGTACGGGGCGTCGGCCGCGACGCCGAGCTGCGTGCCGATCCCGAACGCGTCGACCGGCGCGCCGGAGTGCACCAGCTCGGCGACCTCGTGCTCGTCCAGCCCGCCGCTCGCGAAGATCCGGGCGTTCGGCAGCCCGGCCTCGTCGAGCAGGGTCCGGGCTTCGCGCGAGAGCTGGTCGAGGTTGCCGCTGTCCAGGCGCACGCCGATCCCATCAGGGATGCCGAGCGCGCGAGCGACCTCGATCGCGTTGTGGACGCCGTTCGTCGTGTCGTACGTGTCGACCAGGAACGTGGTCCGCGACGGGTGGTCCTCGGCGAAGGCGCGGAACGCCGCCTCCTCGGAGTCGAACGCCTCCACGAACGAATGCGCCATCGTGCCGGCGACCGACAGGCCGAGCCGTCGCGCCGCGTCCACGTTCGACGTCGCTGCGAAGCCGACGATCGCGGAGACGCGTGCGACGGCGAGCGCCGCCTCGATCCCGTGCGCGCGGCGGAGCGCGAAGTCGACCAGGGCTCGGCCGTCCGCCGCGATCACGTAACGGGCGGCCTTCGAGGCGATCGCGGTGTGGAGCGTGATCTGGTTCAGCAGGGCGGTCTCGACGAGCTGTGCCACGGGGATCGGCGCCGTGACCTCGAGGATCGGCTCGCCGCCGTGCGCGATCGTCCCCTCGGGCATCGCCCACACCTCGCCGTCGAACCGGACCCCGGCGAGGTCCGCGACCGCCCGGTCGTCGAAGCCGATCGCCGCGAGGTACTCGAGGTCGTCCTCCTCGAACGAGAACGCCTCGAGGTGGTCGAGGCACGCCTCGAGGCCGGCCGCCACCAGGAAGCCGCGCTGCTTCGGCACGCCGCGGACGAACAGGCTGAACGTCGCCTCCGCCGTCATGTCGCGGCGCAGGTAGCTCACCGCCATGTTGAGCTCGTACAGGTCCGTGCGGAGCGCGCCCGGCATCGGGCCGAGCGTACCGGAGCGCCCCGTTAGGCTGCCGGGATGCCGATCCCGCGGGAACGCTTCGAGGAGCTCGTCGCCGAGGCGATCGACGACCTGCCGGCCTGGGTGCTCGAGGCGATGGACAACGTCGAGGTGCTGGTCGAGGACGTTCCACCGCCCGGTCAGCGGAACCTGCTCGGCCTGTACCACGGGATCCCGCTCTCCCGGCGCGGCGCCGGGTACACGAACGTCCTGCCGGACACGATCACGCTCTACCGCGCCACGATCATGCGCGCGGCGGGCGACGACGAGGAGCGCGTGCGCCGGCAGGTGGCGCGCACCGTCGCCCACGAGGTCGCGCACCACTTCGGGATCAGCGACGAGCGGCTGCTCGAGATCGATGCCTACTGACGAGGTCTGGATGCGGCGGGCGCTCGAGCTGGCCACGGAGGCCGGCGCGCACGACGACGTGCCGATCGGCTGTGTGGTGGTCCGGGAGGACCGGGAGCTGGCCGCGGCCGGCAACGAGCGCGAACAGCGGCGGGATCCGACCGCGCACGCGGAGATCCTCGGCCTTCGGCGAGCGGCCGCGGCGCTGGGCTCCTGGCGCCTCGAGGGGTGCACGCTCTACGTGACGCTCGAGCCGTGCGCGATGTGCGCGGGCGCCGCCGTGCTCGCCCGCCTGGACCGTGTCGTGTACGGCGCGCCGGATCCGAAGGCGGGCTTCGCAGGGTC
>Ga0187785_10000228_pt1 | contig 22104 bp, 18 predicted proteins | sample 0815_BV2_4_20_MG_FD_132466 | JGI IMG/M metagenome (GOLD analysis project Ga0187785, IMG submission 132466) | Tropical peat soil microbial communities from peatlands in Department of Meta, Colombia - 0815_BV2_4_20_MG | ecosystem: Environmental > Terrestrial > Soil > Wetlands > Peat | place...
ATCCGGACCTTCTTGTGGCGTCCAGGGGAGACTATCATGTCGGATCAGACGGAAGCCATCGAGAAAACCATTATCCGCAGTATGAACGAAGGCGTGATTACCCTTGAGTGCAACGGCGCTATCCATTCCATGAATCCTTCAGCGGAACGCATTCTGCAAATACAGGAAGAACCCGTAAAAGGTCGATCCTATGAAGAAGTCTTCTCCCAGCCGGAGAATCATGATTTCAGCCTCATAATGCACGACTTGATCAGAAACGGACGTCCCACGTTGAACCGGGAGATTGTCTATTTGCGCAACGACGGCCAAAAAGTGGATTTGTCGGTGGCCGGAGCTTTTTTGGAAGTCGATGAGTGCACTCCGGGCACGCAAAATGCCATGGTGGTTTTTCGTGATGTGACAGCATTCAAATCTCTCGAAAGAGTGAAGCGCAAAGCTGTGGATCACCTGTCCCACGAATTGAAGACACCGCTGGCAATTATCGCCGCTTCGGTGGAGCAACTGGGACGAGAAGACCTGCCGAAACAGAAACGCGAGGGAAATCTCACTCGCGTGAAACGAAATCTCGCCCGATTGACGGCAATTCAAGAAGCAGTGGAAGAAATCCTGACTCCCGTGCAGGTATTTCCCGCACTCATAGACGCTCCGTCGTTCTTTAAGGAGGTTTTGAACGAAATCCGAGGAAAAGCCTCCCACAGGCTTGTGACATTCACCACTCGCATCGAGCCGATCCAAACTCAGGTTCTCGACCCGGCTATCCTGCGAATGGTCGTGGATACCCTGGTGAAAAATGCAGTGGAAAACACTCCGGATGGAGGGGAGATCTTGATTTCTTTCGGGAAAACTCCAGCGGGTCTGCTTCTGGAAGTGGAGGATTTCGGGATTGGTATACCTGTGAGCGACCTGGAGTTTATTTTTGAGGGTTTCCATCACACCCAGGAAACGGACGAGTATTCCAGCAAGAAACCGTTCGATTTCAATGCCGGCGGCAAAGGCCTCGAACTCCTCAGATTAAAAATCCTCGCGGAAGAAGGTTTGTTTAAGATTTCTTTCCGGAGCCGACGGTGCGAATATGTTCCCGCCGGTGGGGACTGTTGCTCCGGGCTTATCTCTTCATGTCCTCACGTGGATGAGACACAGCTGTGTCGTGATTCGGGCGGTACAGCCTTCTCTGTCCTCTTTCATTTTTGAAATATTGATTTCTACATGCCAAAATCTTGCAGCGTTCGAGATTGGTCATCCCTTCCGTGAAAGGACTCGCAGTATGAATGCAGATTTTCGGGAACGTCTGGACAGGATGTTCTCGCCACAGTCGGTGGCTGTGATTGGAGCGGGAGATTCTCCCAACAAAGTTGGTCATGCAATCGTGGACAGTATCGTGACGGGTGGATTCCCCGGCCGTATCTACCCCATCCATCCGCGGCACAAGGAGATACTAGGCCTGAACGTGTACCGGGATCTGGACGAGCTTCCCGAAATACCCGACCTCGCCGTTGTGGCGCTCAATCAGACTGCGGCCGTGCGTGCGACGGCAAAATTGCGAGACCTCGGCGTGGGAGGTGCCAGCATCATAGCGGGTGGATACGCCGAAATGGGAGCCGAAGGATTACGGCTCCAGGAAGAGCTTCGGGAAGCTGCCGGTGGAATGCCTGTGGTCGGACCGAACACGCTTGGATTCCTCAACGCCCAAGCTCGACTTAACGTCACGTTTTATCCGCGGATCTTGCATCCGGGAACTGTTTCGTTCCTGAGTCAGAGTGGCGGAATCGGATTGGGGATGAAAGGCCGGGCGGATGATGAGGGCTTGGGAGTAGCGAAATGGGTGGGTGTCGGAAACCGGGTAAATCTGGAGTTCCACACCCTGCTGGAGTACCTGCGAGACGATCCGGACACGCGGGTGATCGGCATATTTACCGAAGGTTCTGCAGATGCCAGGGCGTTTGTGCATCAAGTGGCGCTCACCACGCCTCATAAACCGGTGGTGGTATACAAAGGAGGGATCGGAGAAGATTCGGATCGCGTGACCGTCACGCATACCGGCGCGGCAGCAGGTTCGGCCCGCATCTGGGAGGGTGCTCTCAAACAGGCAGGCGCTATAGGCGTGTCTTCAACCTCTGAAATGGTAGCCGTGTGTAAGGCGCTTTCCGTGGCAAGGATTCCTGCTGGCAAGAAACTGGGGATATTTACGCACACTGCCGGGCCCAGTATCGTTGCCTGGGATATCCTCAGGGAGGAACCGGGCTGCGTTCTCCCGGAACTCAGCGGCGAAACCATCCGGCGCATTGCGGAAATTCTGGGACCGACAGTTCCCGTCGTATACAAGAACCCCGTGGACGGCGCAGGCGGCGCTTTCCTGACCGATCCATTCCACGATATAGCGGAAGCAATCCTCTCGGACGAATCCATAGAAGCCTTGTTGGCTATCTTTTGCGAGCACAAGAATTGGCCGTACCCTTCCGGCGAACTCATCGAACTGGCATCGCGGTTTCCTCAACCCATAGTTGCCTGCTTTATAGGTTCCATCGCAAAGATCGGAGAGGACCGTTCCCGCTTGCATGAGGCTCGCGTTCCGACGTACGTGCTTCCGGAAGACGCTGCAATAGGCCTCAAAGCACTCCTCAACAGGGTTCGGACCTTTAGGGATTCTCAAGAGTAATGTCGGTCTTGATTACCATAAAAGATTCGAAGACTGTCATTGCGAGGCCGAAGTCCGAAGCAATCCACAACCGACCGAAACTGATACGGATTCGCTTTTTACAGGTAACTCGATTCTGGGCACAGGATGGGGGCTCTCCTGAGCGAAGTGATGAGACGGCTCTGCGTCGTCCGCAGCGAAGGAGTGCCCCCAGCCCGGCATGCTTATAAACCTTGTGACAACTGCGTGTGAGATTGCTTCGTCGTTCCACTCCTCGCAATGACATGATTGGAACACCGGAATACGGGCGACAATTATGAGAGAATCCGAGCCAATTTTCGAGGATGATCTTTCACATACGTGAAACCGGGGAACCTTCCTATGCGAAGATCCCCCGGTTCGGCCACGCGTTCGCGAAAAATGAGATCCCTTCTCTTACTTGTGCACGAAGGGGGCTTTGGAGCGTGCGCCCTTTTCAACGAAATTTTTCAATCCTATGCGATTGTCTTCCGTGGTCCAGCACTCGCCGAAAACATGCGCCTCTCGTTTCAGTGCATCTTCCAGGGAGAGTTTTGCTCCCTCGAGTATGGCCTTGACCGCGAGTGCATCTATCGCTCTGGATAAATGTCCGATATTCACATCAGGCAAAGAATCCGGGACCCGTGAGAGCGGCCCTTTTTCCACGAGCTGCACGGACTTCTTTCCGGACGCCAGGTCACGCGCGAGCTCCATGGCTTTTTCCAGAACATCTCCTTCCGCCAGTTCGTTCACCAATCCGTATTCGAGCGCTTGCTCGCTGGAAATGGGACTCGCTGTGCGAATCATCTGGGCGGCTTTCTCGAATCCGATGAGTCTCGGGAGACGTTGAGTTCCTCCCATTCCCGGAATCAGGCCGAGATTCACTTCCGGCTGACCGGCAAAGAATTTCAAGCCTTTAGGCGCTACTCGCGCGGTGCAGCACATGGCAAGCTCGCATCCGCCGCCGAGAGAAAGTCCGTTCAGGGCAGCAACGACCGGTTTGCCGAGTGATTCCAGTTGGGCCGAGGCGATTTGTCCTTTTCGTGCGAATTGCTCTCCCTGCGCTGGTTCGGTGAGTGCCGCCATTTCTTTGATGTCTGCTCCTGCAACAAACGCCTTGTTGCCGTATCCGGTGATAACCGCGGCCTTGATGTCCGGATCTCCCTTGATGATGTCCACGTAACGGTCCAGTTCCGCAAAGACCTTTGAATTCAGGGCGTTCAAAGCTTTGGGCCTGCGAATGGTGATGATTCCCAGATCGCCCTTTTTTTCAAACAGCACGTCCAGGATCTCCCAAGGTTTTCCTGACGCGGCCTGTGCTTTCAGCGTTTTCGAGACAGGCATGTCGGGATATTTGCTGTGGAAGGACTCCACCAGTTCGAGGGCTCTGGGAACGCCCAGGGAATTCATGAAACTGAACGGCTGTTTCATGTCCAGAGCTACGCTGATGAGCAGGTCGAAATCGCTTGTAGTGATGATTCCCGCATCCAGCATGTCGCAGACTATGGCAAAATATGCGCCTTCCAATTCTTCCGCGATGATCTTTTCTTTGTCGGCCGGCACTTCGATGGTCTCGCCTCTGCCAGGAACTTCCCAGTTTGCACCGGTGTCCACCATCTTCTTCAGCCGTTCGGGAACCTTAAACCACGGATTCAAACGCTCGTGCATCTCCGAAAGACCGTGCGCGGAAATAGGATTGCCTCCCGTCAGATTATGCGCGGTAAATGGGCCCACTGTCAGCCCCAGCGCCTTGGACGCTACCGAATCCACCTGTTTGGTGTCGCCGAGACCTGCATCCACGCACTGCACACATGCCAACAGGAGGCCTTCAAACACGGGGTCCACCGCGTATCCGTACCGGGAGCCGACGTGGATGGGTATCTTCCCGATATATTCATAAAACCGCATCATGAATTCCGTAACTTCCGCATTGGTGTCTTTACCGGGAATGATCTCCAGAGCAGGATTCCGTTCCGCGGGGAAGAAGTAATGCGTGCACAGCGAGCGGCTTTTATGCTGCAGTTCCTCAAAAATACGCTCGGGTTCAAGGTGCGATGAGTTACTCGTGACAATGGCGTCCTGAGCCACGAGGCCTTCCACTTGCTTGAATATCCGCCGTTTCAACGGAAGATCTTCAGTCGCAGCTTCCACCACGAGATCGGCCCCTTTCAATTGACCGTAATCCGACGTGAACAGAACATGGCTTTTCATTCCATCCACTTCATGCGGTTTGAACGCCCCCGTTTCTCCACCTTTGTCCACTTTTTTGAGGAGCTTTGCCTTGCCCTTTTGCAGCGCCTCTTCTGCCACATCCACCACTATTACTTGAACACCATATGCATGCAACACTTTCACGAAATGCAGCGCGATATCCGGCCCGATCTGCCCGGAACCGATCACACCGACTTTATGTATCGTACGTCCGCGGAACGAAAAAGGCATTTTCCATCCTCCTTGGGTGTGTAATTACCAGATGGGTGAACACGTACACGATGGAACCTAGCATTGCCCGGCCAACTTTGTAAAGCAAAAGGAAAAGGGAATATCGAGATTTGACTCCTTTTTTTGGGTACACAGGAAGCGCATTACCGGTATGTCGCCTGGCGAAATGGACTAGGTAACCGTTCAGTGGACTGAATAAGCTCGAATCCGCACGCGTCTTACGATTCATCCCATGTGCGCCGAGAATCGTTTCGGGAATCACTTTTTTTCTCTGTATCTCTTACGCCATATACCGGTACCGTAATGGACTCGGAACGACACATGGGGCATCGGCCAGGAGCTGTGAACCGTTTTCGTTTCAAGAAGGTAAAACCACAATGCAAACATCGCGGGGGTTCGGCTATGATCTGAACTTTGTGACCCAGAGATCGCTGTACGTGCTCCAGGTGCTCGTACACCTCTTTTTCCCTTATGCCCAGCAGCTTGGAAAAATCCCGCGCGGTATAACGCCCTTCTTTCAGCAATTCTGCAATCCTCTGTCGTATGGTCAGGGTGCCCTCTCCTCGTGCTATCCCAAAGGCGTCCGGCGAATCCCCCCTTACGGGATAATCCCCGGAGAACGTCTCCCGGCCGGCTTTGACGTTTCCGCTTTTACCTGCTAATTTCGGGCTTGAAGCTTTCCTCAGTCTCCCAATGTTCCATCAGGCAATTGTGTCACGAATGTGTCATGAGTAGAGGATGCCATGATTATCGGAATTCCGAAAGAGATTAAAGAAGACGAATACAGAGTAGGCATCGTTCCGGCGGGTGTGGCGACCCTCGCTGCTCACGGCCACCGGATTTTGATTCAAAAAACCGCTGGAGAAGGCTGCCGAATCTCCGACCGGGAATATTCCGATGCGGGTGCCATCCTGGTGGACTCCGCCGAAGAAGTTTATGGCGGCGCTGACATGATCATGAAGGTCAAGGAGCCGCTGAAGCAGGAGTACCCACTTCTCAGGGCGGGTCAGATTCTCTTCGCGTACCTGCATCTTGCTCCGGCCGCGGAATTGACCGCCGCTTTATTGGAACACCAGGTGATTGCCATCGCGTACGAGACGATTCAGCTGGAAGACGGATCCCTGCCTCTGCTGGCTCCCATGAGCGAGGTGGCCGGACGAATGGCCGTCCAGATTGGTGCGCATTTTCTGGAGAAGACTCAGGGAGGACGAGGTGTCCTTCTGGGGGGCGTACCCGGTGTGGGCCGAGGCCGGGTCAGTATCATCGGAGCGGGTACTGTCGGCAGGGCCTCCAACAAAATCGCGGTGGGAATGGGCGCTGAAGTCATTGTTCTCGATACTGATCAGCGCCGCCTCGAATACCTGGATGATATTTTCGGTAATCGCGTCACCACCCTGATTTCGACACGGGACGCGATTTTCTCGTCAGTGACCAGATCTCACCTGGTGATCGGCTCCGTGCTCATTCCTGGCGCGAGAGCCCCTCGGCTGGTCACCAGAGATATGATCGCTGCAATGAAGGCCGGTTCTGTAATCGTGGACGTATCCATAGACCAGGGGGGGTGCGTGGAGACTTCCCGGCCGACCACTCACCAGCATCCCACCTATCTCGTGGACGAAGTCATACACTATTGCGTCCCCAACATGCCGGGAATCGTAGCGCGTACGTCTACCTTCGCGCTGACGAATATTACGCTTCCCTACGCGGTCACGCTCGGCGATCAAGGTGTCGAGAAAGCGGTAATTCAAGACAAGGCGCTTGCTGAGGGAGTGAACTGTTACCGGGGATTGGTGACGCATGAGCGGGTGGCACAAGCTCTGGGCTACGGCTACACAGCCCTGTCAGACGTTCTGTGACTGAACGTCGCGGGGCAGGCGATGGAGTCTTTCCGGGCGGACGGAAGCTGCGAAAGACATCAAGGCTGGCAATGCTGGGATTATTGGGAAGTTACGCTCATTGTCTGTTACAGCCCATAAATCACATTATAGTTTTTTTTCTTAACTTACCTAAACTTAATGACACTTTTGTCTTGACAAGATAGGTGTTTTGGGTAATTCAGTGAAATCAGATATTTTGAAGAGGAGGAAGGGTATGTTGAGAAGTTATCCCTTTACCCGCAAGTTTTATCTTAAATTTCCACTCGTCCAAAAATCGTGACAGGCCTTCGGATGCATCGTCCGTTTTTCCGAGCTTCGGGATCGTCGGACCAGGTGAATCCGTTGAAAGCCTGATCAAAAAACGTTTTCCCGGTCTCCCGTCGCCCTGATCCGATACCAGGGCCGGGGGGGCCTCATGACCCGAACCGTAGGTCGCGGGGTACGATTTCGTACGCGTTGTCCCGAGTCCCAGGCGGTCGGGATAGTTGTGTTTGGGTAGTTTATATTTTTAGTTTCAATAGGATAGTTACTATTATTGTTAAGATGGATTAATAAATGAACTTATCTCATAGTAGTTAATCTAATAATGATATTAGAGCAAGTCGATTCTAGCAAAAAAAGCAAAATTAGCGATATGTGGGTTAATTTTTTCTTGACTTAAAATCGGGTTGGGTATTTAAGGCGATACCAGTTAGTTCGAGCTGGGAGGAAGGGTTCAATGAGAAGATGCCCTTGTACACTACTGCTATGTTTCGTCTTTTTGGTTTTTTGCCAAAACCTGGTGGCCGCACAACCAAATAACTCCATAAATGTAATCATTAAACCCGATACATTAACTACTAATGTCGCTGATGTTTCGGCTGACTCCAATTTGTATCACAATTCGGATTCACCGAAATATGTTCCGGCGTCCGTCAGAGGGTATCGGGGTTCGTCCGCCAGGCAATTCGTCAAGCCTGTCGTGAAGTGCAAGCCTGCGGCTTCCCCTGTCGCGTGTGCGCCGCCCAAGCCTGCTCCGCCCTGCATCTTGCCCCGGCGGTACCCGGGCCAGTTTGAGCTTGCCACTCAGGTGTTTTTCGCCAGCATACACGGTACCATTGCGGCTGGGTCTGGGTTCGGGTTTATTCCAGCGTCCGTGATGGATTTCAGCGAAGATTTGGGGCTCCCCGTGCACAAGACGTTGCTGGAGTATTCCGCCTGGTGCCAATTCCGACCGAACTGGGCTGTGTACTATTCCATTATGCCCATCAGCCTCGAAGGCAACCAAGATGCTCCCAGGACCCTGTACTATAGAGGGATGATCATCCCGCAGGGTACACGTATCAATACCAAATGGCATTTCACCTATCAGCGGGTGGGTCTGGTATACCAGGCTATCTCGAACTGCAATGCCATCCTGTCCATATACGGCGGGTGGCTTTTCAACGATCAGAAATTCTCGGCGCACAGCGTTATTTGTGCGGGTCAGACCTGCACGACAGATCGAACGAGAAACATGGTCTTTTCCGGAGTCGGTTTACAGAAGTGCATACGCACCATGTGCAACGGCGGAACCCTGTCCTGCGACACCAAAGTGAATCTCGGATACTTGGACAACACCTTTGCCCTCGACGTTCAGACCGGACTTCAGTTCAGCGTGCCTATGAATGCCGGGCGATGGGGTTTTGCAAGAGGCGGTTATCGCTTGCTCAACTTCAACGAGGATCGGAATGATCTGCGGATGGACTCGTCTCTTGAAGGCGGGTTTGTGGAAGCAGGCTTGATCTTCTGATTCTCCATTGTTTGGGATGGCGCCGGAACTGAATGTCCAATTCAAGGGGCTCTGACCCTACCTTGATTGAATGTCCACTCTCAAGTCGGGTTCTTACAGCCACCCTTCTCCGGCGCCATTCTTTCTTTACCCCAACTCCAGAAAAACGAAAAGCCCGAAAACGGCTGTAAACAGCCGCCCCTTTCAGGGCTTTTCATGAAGACGAAAGGGTATGTTGAGAAGTAGTTCCCCTGTATCACATTTCTCCCATGTTGCAAAAACTTTTTTCCTTTCTTCTCGCAAAAATGTGATCCGCTCCACGGCATTTCCCGTCACTTCAACATCGAACATTCAGAAAAAGTAACAAATCTCAGAGTATTTACAAAATTTTTCAAATGTGTTATCTTCAGGTGGAATCGGTGGATTATTCCGCCTGTGTTATTACTGAAGAGGAGGCTCGGGAATGATCGTTACCGATGATACGCGACGTTCCGAAGCGAGGCAATCCAGACAGGCAGGAGGATGGACCGCGCTCCATTCGTGGATTTTTCTTGCCATTGTTGCTGTGGGTATGCTCGTGATCGGTTTACAAAACAGGTATCATTATTTGAGTCCGTTGGGCCTGGGCAAAGCGTATAGAATAGACAAGCTATTCGGTTCCATACAGGAATTCGATCCCAATCAGGGATGGGTGTCGGCTCTCCTTCAGGTCGGATCACCGCAAGCCCTTTCCATGATGGAGTCGCCGGGTTCCCGCGCGGTCCCGATGAATATGCCGGGAACGATGCAATCATCGCCGGGGGAATCGCCCGAACCGGGAGTTGCTCCGCCCGGGGCGGTGCATAGAGAAGATCCGTCAGTGTCCGCGCGTAAAGAATCTGTGGTTCCTCCGCCCGTTGTACAGGCGGTAAAGCCGAAAGAGGCACCGGAACTCAGTATGGAAGAGAAGTATAAGGCCTTTCAAAAGGCTTTTCCTGATTTCGGCAAGGATGAATTTCAATTAGCAAATGATGATTTGTATCCGGACTGGAAAAAGAATCTTGCTCCGAAAGGCAGCTGGGGCGAATTTCTGGTCGTTTACCGGGATTTCATCCAGTGGTGGAATGATGCCGGGTCACCGCCTGAACCCGGATACAAGTTATGGAAGGATTTTGTTTCAGGCAAGCACTAATCTTCGTGGTTCCGGGGCCGGGTTGACGAATCCGCCCCGGAATTTTTCATCACCTGCCAGTAGATCCTCACAGTTTCATAATCGCAAAGATCATTCTGCCGGCCGTTGTCTGGAGCACACTCGTAACGGTGACGTCCACCGTCTTGCCGATCTGTTTGCGTCCGTTGTCCACGACGACCATGGTTCCGTCGTCCAGGTAGGCTACTCCTTGAGAGTGCTCCTTGCCTTCTTTCAGAATTTGCACTTTCATAGTTTCACCGGGGAGCACGATGGGTTTGAGCGAATTGGCGAGCTGATTAATGTTCAGTACCTGAATCGATTGGACTTCCGCAACCTTGTTCAAGTTGAAATCATTGGTTAGAATAGCGTACCCGGTTTCCTTGCCCATTTGGATCAGTTTTTGATCCACCTCTTTTATGGACGGATAATCCGTGTCTTCAATCGCTATCTTCACATAGGATTGTTTTTTCATCTTGTTCAGTATATCGAGTCCGCGGCGACCGCGGGTTCGTTTCGTGGGCTCGGATGAATCGGCGATGGTTTGCAGTTCTTTCAGGACAAATTGAGGAATCACGAGATCTCCGTCCAGAAAACCCGTTTCACACACATCCGCGATCCGTCCGTCTATAATAACCGACGTATCCAAGATCCCGATAGTTTTATGGTATTCCGGAATAGTCTCCACTTTTATCCTGAGTTCCTTGGCAGCGGCTACGCCGAGTTGTATGCTTATGACGCAGAACATGACCAAAATCAGGCCGTTTACCGGGAGTATGAGTTCCTCCCGGCCTATACCCCGCGACAGCGCTGCACTTACGATGAGTGCCAGCAGTGCGCCCAGGAGCATGCCCGCGGTTCCGCCGACGATTTTGTACACATCGCTTCGCATCCACAACTGCATTGCCTGAAGACAAACAAGTCCGAGGATCAGGCCGACGACACCGAAGACCATGATTACATAATAATTTCCGGAAACATTTTGCCCGATTAAACCGCTGAGAAGAATTGAAGAGATCACCAGAAAAGCGGAGAGCGACTTGCTGGGCATTTCTCGAGGATCACCTTTCAACACGGGAGCGAAAGAATAGAGGAAAACTCAGAAGCTTTCCTCGTGCGAGGGTGAGTTATTGATCGATTGTTGGAATATCTTCATTATGGTGCGTTCTATTTCGCTTTCGTCGGTCTTCTTTGCTATGGAGAGTTCCTTGATGAGAAGATTTCGGGCCTGATCAAACAACCGGCGCTCCCCATGCGACAGATCCTTGGTTTCTTTCAGAAGGCTCAAGTCCCTGAATACCTCCGCGGCCTGAAAAATGCTTCCACTTCTCATTTTTTCCTGATATTCCCGATGCCTTCGGTTCCAGGTCTGGGAGTCTGTTTTCATTCCTCTCTTTTTTAGTATGTCAATAATTATAGGAACTTCATCTTCATTTACTATTTTCCTCACCCGATTGGATTCCACCTTGTCAACCGGTAATTTAATAACGGGTCTTTCATTTGCGGTCTTAATTTCTGTTTCCAGGATGTAGCAGAGCTGGTCGGAATCTCCTATCCTTTCCGTTTTAATATCTGTTATTCGCGCTACACCGTGAATCGGATAAACGACAACGTCTCCGACTTTGAACATTTTTCCCAGCTCCCTTCTTGGCCGCGGTTCAAGTCGCATAGTAGTTAAATTAAGATTATGCGTTCCCCCCTGATTAAGTCGTTGAATGAGGTGGGATTTTTCATTACAGAGCGTTTTTCTCCTCTTTGTCTGGCTTGAAATTATTAGGAGAAGAGACTAAAATCCCGACGACCACGCGGAACCGCTTTTGGTCCCATAAACGGGGGGGAGCATATACAAGGGATAGTGGTTTGTCAACAAAAAAGCACAATATGGAGTAAATATGAGTCACTACATTGTCTGCCTTGTAACCATTGACGATCCCGACAAAGCTGTTCAGATTGCCCGCGTTTTGGTGGAAAAAAAATTGGTCGCCTGCGTGAATATCATCCCGGAGATCCGGTCCATTTATTCATGGCGCGGCAAGCTGTGCGATGAAACCGAAAGGCTTCTCATCATGAAAACCAGGGCTGAACTCTTCGCTGAAGTCGAATCTCAGGTCAAGTCTTTACACCCGTACGAAGTCCCGGAAATCATCGCCATGGACATACAGTCCGGCCTGGCTGATTACCTTCGATGGATTGATGAAACAACCGCTCCCACCGTCTGACCCCGCCCGCATCATTACTGAAGGCGCTCATGAGCTCGGAGTGCCGCTTTCAGAAGCCAGCGTACCCAAACTCGTTCGCCATTTGGAATTGATCAGGGAATGGAACCGCAAAATCAATCTTACCGCTCTTAGGGATCTGCGCGATATGGCAGTGTATCATGTTCTTGACTCACTAACTGTCTTCAAAGTATTATTTTTTTCGAAAATTCGCATGCTGGACATAGGAACTGGCGGCGGTTTTCCCGGTCTTGTATTGCGTATTGTCGATAACGATCTTAATATAACACTTTTAGATCGGGATACAAAAAAAATAGTGTTTCTAAAATACGCCGCTCATGAACTGGGACTCGAACGAATACGTTTCTTGAATTTCCGGATTGCGGATCTTATTCATTCTCCCGTATTATTCGATGTCGTGATATCCAGGGCTTTTTCCTCGGATGTTGATGTACTGGGCAGCTTGCATCAACTGTTGTCCACCGGAGGGTACTTGATTCGTATGGCCGGGCCGGCTCCGCTTCATGCCGATTTCTTTCCGGAACATTTCGTCGAATGGGATCGATGGGAAGGACACCTCCCATTTTCGGACAGTTTCCGACGAGTTATCCTGTACAAGAAGACTTCGTGACGCCACTGTTGATTACATGGGATTCTCAAATACTGTCGATTTTGATCACGTTTGATCACGCGAAGAGATTGGAAGATTGTCATTGCAAGGGCAAAGCCCCAAGCAATCTCCAATCCACCAAAACTGAGATTGCTTCGTCGCTCCGCTCCTCGCTATGACATGATTGGAACACCGGCATGCAGGCCAGAATGATGAGAACGTCCGACACAATTTTCGAGATCTACTATGGTCCTGAAAGCGAGACACCCTTTCTTTCTTGCGCCAACCACTTTGCCATTGGTTTGCTGACCGTTTTATGATAAGAGGGGTCCCCGGCGAACAGAGTACAAGATATTGTGGGTTCATTATCATGGGACGCGTAATCTGCGTATGCAATCAGAAGGGCGGGGTGGGCAAGACCACGACCTCAGTAAATCTCGCCTCGTGCATGGCTCTCAATGAGAGGCGTACCTTGCTCATCGATCTGGATCCCCAGGCAAATGCGTCCAGCGGAATGGGAATTCGTTTGTCGCAGCAAGAGCCCTCGGTTTACGAGCTTCTCCTCACGGGCAAGGAGCATGAGCACGTCATCCGGAAAACGATGCTTCAATTTCTCGATTTGATTCCGTCATCCCAGGATCTTATCGGAGCGGAGGTAGAGCTCGTTTCCATGAAAGCCCGCGAACGAATGCTGGCGCTGGCGCTGGCAGATATAAGAAATCTCTACGATTATATTTTTATAGATTGTCCTCCGTCTTTGGGTTTTCTCACTCTCAACGCACTGGTTGCCTCGGACTCTGTCCTTATTCCCGTACAATGTGAATATTACGCTTTGGAAGGAGTGGGAAATCTCCTGAACACCATCAGGAGAGTGCGGACTCATTTTAACGCGGATTTACAGATCGAGGGTTTTCTTCTCACCATGTTCGATCCTCGGAACAATCTCAGCAGGCAGGTCGTGGAGGATGTGCAAACAAACCTGAAATCTCAGGTATTTGAAACAATCATTCCCAGGAACGTAAGATTGTCGGAATCTCCGAGTTTCGGCAAGCCGGTTGTTCTGTACGACATCACCTCGCGCGGGGCTGTCAGCTATCTTTCCCTTTCAAAGGAGATCATGGATGCTGAAGACGGAAACGGGAAAAAAACGTACGGCTTTGGGACAAGGTCTGAATGCTCTCATTCCTCTTGACGAGCCTACAGGCCGAGCGCTTTCGAACAGAGACATCAAGCATGTTCCCACAGAAGCTCTGCTGCCGAATCCGCATCAGCCGAGAAGGATGTTCTCAGAGGATTCTCTGATGGAGTTAAGTAATTCCATTAAAGAAATGGGTGTCATCCAACCATTACTCGTACGACCTGCATCAGTGGATGGAAGTTATGAGATCGTAGCAGGAGAGAGACGCTGGAGAGCCGCTCGAACCGCCGGGTATTCACTCATTCCTGTAATTATCAGGAATCTGTCCGATTCCGAGTCGTTGGAAATTGCGCTCATTGAAAACTTGCAACGGGAAGATTTGAATCCTCTGGATACCGCAGAGGCTTACGACACTCTTATTCGGAAATTTGCCTACACGCACGAAGTGCTGGCGCAGAGAATGGGCAAAGATCGCACCAGCATTACCAACCACTTACGACTGCTCAAGCTTCCTGAACCCATAAAGAACGACTTGCGCCAGGATCGCCTGTCCATGGGTCATGCCAGGACCCTGCTGGCCGTCGATCATCTACAGACCCAATTGAATCTGTCACGACAAATTGTCAGACGAAAACTGTCTGTCAGGGAACTCGAACGAATCGTCCAAAACTATAAGAACAAGCAAATCGGTGGCTCTGGTTCTCCTGTGGTTCGTGATCCTGAAGTGCAAGCCCTGGAAAAAGCGCTCTCCGGCCATCTCTCCACAAAAGTGCGTGTTCGAAAAACAACCGGCGATTCCGGGAAAATAGAATTATATTTTCAATCAAGGGACGAATTGGACCGCCTTCTCGAGCTGCTCGGTTATTCTGAAGATTTTTCTTGAAATGCGACGCCCCGCGTGATAGGGTTGAGTTACGTATAGTCTTAAAAATATTTTATTTTTTGGAAAATGAACACAATCTGGGCACGTTGTAAGGAAGTGCTGCGGACCAAGGTCAACGAGCATACCATGACGACCTGGTTCGAGCCTATCATCTGTGAAGACGTCTCGGAGGATCGCGTTGTCCTCTCGGTGCCGAACAATTTCTTTATCCACTGGATAAAGGATAATTATATAAAATTATTCAGAGAATCTTTAATAGAGGCTACGGGCAAAGCGCTTGAACCGGATTTCCGATCTCGAGACGATTTTGCCTGCGATGACACCTCTCCGATTGCCGAAAAGCAGTGCGAAGAGATGTTGGAATCGTTGAGTATGACGGATGAATTCGCGCTCAAGCGAAACCTGAATCCTCGATACACGTTTGAAAGCTTCGTTGTCGGTGCTTGCAACCAGTTTGCCCATGCTGCAGCCCTGTCGGTAACTGAAAATCTCGGTAAAAGCTACAACCCACTGTTTTTATATGGAGGAGTCGGACTCGGGAAGACTCATCTCATGAGCGCCGTTGGGTACGCCGTCTTATCCAAACAGAAAACGAAAAAGGTCTCTTTTAGCACCTCCGAGGAATTTACCAATGAAATGATCAATGCCATCCGTTACGACCGGATGGTTGAATTCAGGAACAAGTATCGCAATGTAGACCTGCTGCTCATCGACGACATTCAATTCATAGCGGGAAAAGAAAGAACTCAGGAGGAATTTTTCCATACGTTCAATGCCATTTATGAGGCGAGAAAACAAATCGTGATCACGTCCGACAGATTCCCGAATGATATTTCTGAGATGGAGCACAGGCTCAAATCCAGATTCGGCTGGGGGCTCGTAGCGGATATGGGAGTACCGGATCTGGAAACCAAGGTCGCTATTCTGAAGCGAAAAGCTTTTGAAGATGCCGTGGAGCTGCCTGACGACGTGGCGTATTTCCTGGCGGAACAGGTTGAATCCAATATCAGAGAACTGGTGGGTTATTTCATACGAGTCATCGCGATGAGCACCCTTCAGGGTATACCACTCACCAGGGACCTCGCCCAACTTGCCTTGAAAGAGATTCTGCACCGGCATTCCAAGAATATTACCGTCGAGGATATCATTTCAGTCGTGTCTAAGGCCTTCAACATCAAGACGTCCGATATCAAATCAAAGAAGAAACACAAGCTGTACTCGTTGCCCAGACAAGTGGGAATGTATCTGGGGCGGGAATTGACCGAGCTGTCGTACCCCGACATCGGCGCCGCTTTCGGAGGAAAAGACCATTCCACGGTTATTTATGCATGCAGAAAAATCGAAAAGAAAATGGAGCAGGACCACTCTCTGAAGAATCTGGTGGAAGGATTGCGCAAAGATATCAGAGGGTGAGTAAGATGGAAGATTTTCTGTGGAAAGGCTGTTAAAGAACTCTGAATACTTTCCGCTTTCCATCTTGTTCACAGTTTCATCGCGTTTTCATGAACGAATCACTAACACGCTCGATCTAGTCCAGGAGAGGCCGACAGCAACGTTTCCACAAATTCACAGCCCCTTCTAAAACTACGATGTTTTTATTATATTGTTGTTTTCAGAAAAGAGGAGACACGCATGTTTCTTGAAATCGAAAAAGATTTGCTTCTCGAAGGACTTTCCAAAACTGTACCCATAGCGGAAAAAAGATCGACGCTGCCGATCCTGTCCCATATTCTCATGGAAGCTGTAGATTCCAAACTCATTCTGACTGCCACGGATCTGGAAGTCGGGCTCCAAATGATTTATACTTGTGACGTGAAAGAACCCGGCTCGCTGGCAGTTCCTTCCAAGAAGATTTATGAAATCGTGAGGGAACTCGCGTCCGGACCGGTACAGATACAAGTGATGGATTCGAGTCGGTTGAAGATTACTTCCGGTGAAAGTGTTTTTGAACTGGCGGGAATGGAAGCGTCAGACTATCCGGCCTGGTCTTCCTTCGAGGACGTTGAAGTTGCCGTTATTCCATCGGAAAAATTGCTGTACATGGTTGACAAAACGCTGTTTGCTTCTTCCAGCGATGACGCGCGGTTCAACTTGAACGGAGTGCTGTTTGAACAGAACGATCAAAAAACAAGGCTCGTGGCAACGGACGGCCACAGATTGGCGCTGACGGATGATGAACTCGGTTTGGTTCTCAGCGCCAAGCAGGTCGTACCGAAAAAAGGCCTCATGGAATTGAAGCGACTCCTTGAAAATGTTAAGGAACAGGTTCAACTCGGTTTTGAACAGAAAAACGTGTTTGTGAAAACCGATCGGTTCATGATGACCGTTCGACTTATTGAAGGCGACTATCCGGACTATCAAAAAGTGATACCGGATGGCGGAGACAAAATTGTCAGGGTCAATCGTCTCAATTTCATGCACGGTCTCAAGAGAGTTGCAGTTTTGACTTCGGATCGGAATAAAGGAATAAGTGTTCAGGTGATGACCGGCAAAATGGAATTGACGGCGTCTCATCCGGATTTGGGCACAGCCAGGGACGTCGTTGAAGTTGAATATACGGGCGATGATTTCGCGGTAATAGTGAATGTGAATTATCTCATCGAATCATTGAGCGTGGTGGATACGGAATTCATTACCTTTGAATTTCATAAAGATGGAGCTCCTATCATCATCCGGCCTAATCCTGCCAAAACGTATTTTAACCTTGTCATGCCTATGCGCAAATAAAGAGCGCAACAAGAAAGGGAAACGGCTGACGTGCAAGATTCACAATCGTACGGCGCTGAACATATAAAAGTACTCGAGGGACTGGAAGCGGTTCGAAATACTCCAGGCATGTACATCGGGAACACTTCTTCGGAGGGTTTACACCAGCTTGTTTGGGAAGTGGTGGACAACGCTGTCGATGAAGCGCTCGCGGGGTATTGCCACAATATTTCTGTCACAATTCATCTGGATTCGTCCGTAACCATCGAAGACGACGGCCGGGGCATTCCTACGGAAATCCATCCCACTGAGAGGATTCCCGCAGCCGAAGTCGTCATGACTATGCTCCATGCGGGCGGTAAATTCGACAGTGATACGTACAAGGTATCTGGAGGCCTGCACGGAGTCGGGGTCTCCGTCGTCAATGCCCTGTCCGAGCTCCTCAAGCTGGAAATTCGGCGTGATGGTCAAGTGTTCAGACAGACCTATCGCCGCGGCAAAAAAATCACAGACCTCGAAGCAGTGGGAACAACGAAACGGAACGGAACGAAAATCACGTTCAAGGCGGATCAGACTCTCTTTGGAGATCTTGAGCTGAGCTATGAAATCGTTTCCGCGAGGCTGAGAGAATTGGCGTTCCTCAACAAGGGCCTGCGTGTCACCTTCGACGACGAACGGTCCCAGAAACCACTGGCAGTGTTTGAGTACGAAGGAGGGATCGTCTCATTTGTGGAGCATCTGAACCGCGCGAAAAAAACCGTGGAAGAGCCTATCTATATTTTCGGGGAAAAAGATTCCAGCATGGTGGAATGTGCCATCCAGTACAACGACGGGTATTCTGAAACGGTATTTACTTACTGTAACAATATCAACACCTTTGAAGGAGGGACGCACCTCTCGGGCTTCCGTGCGGCTCTGACGAGAACCGTCAACCAGTACGCGAATACGAAGGGATTGTTGAAGAACGGAAAGACTCAGCTTTCCATCTCCGGTGACGATCTGCGGGAAGGACTGACGGCAGTCCTGAGCGTCAGGATGCTTAATCCCCAATTTGACAGTCAGACCAAATCGAAACTGGGTAATATGGATATCCGCGGTATCGTCGAGCAGCTCATTAATGAAAAGCTCTCGGAATATCTGGAGGAAAATCCGCAAACAGCAAAATGGATCATCAACAAAGCCCTGGAAGCAAGTAGGGCCAGAGAGGCAGCCCGCAAAGCGCGAGAACTCACGAGAAGAAAAAGCGCACTGGAATCGTCTGCGTTGCCGGGGAAATTAGCGGACTGCCAGGAAAAAGATCCGAGTGTGGCAGAGCTGTTCATCGTGGAAGGCGAGTCAGCAGGGGGATCGGCCAAACAAGGAAGAGACCGCCGGACCCAGGCAGTTTTACCGCTCAAGGGCAAAATACTCAACGTGGAAAAGGCCCGTTTTGACAAGATCGTGCAGAGTCAGGAGATCCGTACGCTGATCACGGCTTTGGGGACAGGAATCGGCGAAGAAGATTTCGACATATCCAAGATCCGGTATCATAAAGTGATAATTATGACGGATGCGGATGTGGACGGTTCTCACATCAGGACGTTGCTGTTGACGTTTTTCTTCCGGTGGATGGTGGATGTCATCAACAGAGGATATCTCTATTTTGCTCAGCCGCCCTTGTACAAGGTCAAAATGGGAAAACAGCAGCTGTATGTCAAGGACGAGAGCACCCTGGACGACATCATACTCAGGAATGGCTTGGAAAACGTCAAAATAAGAAAGAGAGACGGCGAATTCATCGAAGGCGCCGTGTTGATAAACATTGTCAAGAACCTGTTGCGCATGGAAAAGATTCTCGATCTCTATGAGCGCAAGAACATGGAAAAAGTGATACTCAAGAGCTTCGTTCAGGAAGGACTAAGCGTTGCGTCTTTGGAAGATTTTCAGATTACGGAAGATCTTGTAGCACGCGTCCAAAATCGTATTGATGCAGCTCACCCGGAAATCTCGCCCATAGAGATGGTCATCGAAAAAGACGAAGAGGAATCAAAGTATTATATTGATGTAAGCTCAAAACGCAACGGTCTGGACCGCAGGACCAAGATAGACTTCGACCTCACGGAATCCCCGTCTTTTGAAGAAATAGTTTCCATTACAAATAAGGTCCTGTCCGTCGGCGAACCACCGTTCGTAGTAGAGACGGGGGAGAAAATAACAGAAATACCCTCGTTTTCTGGACTCGTTGAAACCATTATGGAAAATGGCCGCAAGAATATGCAGTTCCAGAGATACAAGGGGCTCGGTGAAATGAACGCCGACCAGTTGTGGGAAACCACCATGAATCCCGAGTACCGTAAAATGTTGCAGGTAACTGTTGCGGACGCGGTCAAGGCGAATGAAATCTTTTCCACTCTCATGGGAGACCAGGTGGAACCCAGACGCGAGTTTATCGAAAAAAACGCACTCAATGTGATGAACTTGGATTATTAAATTCGTTCCGGACGGCTACGGAGACGAGGTCGCAAGGCTACATATACACCAAACAGAAAAAGAGACGGATGACGCAAGACATTCGTCTCTTTTTCATTTCGGAATTGTGCTCTAAAAAGCCCGGATCAGGTTATTTCTTCATGAGATCCTGCTTCGACGCATTCATGACTCTGATAGCTTTGCGCTCTTTGCCCCCGTCTTTCTCCTCGTAGGCTATTCTCAGGATATCACCCGGTGCGGGAGTAATCCCGATCAGAGCATCCGCGACATTGTATGTGGATTGTTTTCCTGTGGGATTTCCGTACTTGTCCTTGGAAAAATCCGTGCCGTAATCTTCTATGACAATTACCTTCTTTTCTTTGTCATAGCTGATGCATTTCCCTTGAGCCACAGTCGCCGCCATGGAGGGAGCGGACAGACACAGCACAAGGAGTATCGCTGCCAAATAGATAACCATCCTGTTTTTCATGCTTCAACTCCTCCGTAAGTGTCGAAATAGCGCTCACAGCTAGGCGGCAAGCTTTGCTTTTATTCTGTTTTCCCTCAGCTCATTGGCGGCACCCTTGAACATGATACCGCAGATGTAGATACAGATGGCTCCCACCGCACCCAGAATGACGACAGTGGCCGGAAGATCGAACTTGTACTGCTTCAGGATGATCGATACCATACACGCAACGACTGCAAGGCCGAAAGCGACACGAATGCCGTATCCCTTGGCATACTTCGTCGCGACGGTCCCGATCTGAGCACCGATAGCAGCACCGGTCAACATGACGGCCACAGCCCAGAGTTCAATTCTGCCTTTCATACCGTATGTAAACGTCCCGTACAGGCCTGAAATCATAACCTCAAACAGGTCGGTTCCCACAGCGATATGCGTGGGACATCCGATGAGGTAGACCAGCGCAGGCATCCGGAGTAATCCACCGCCGATACCGAGAAAGCCCGCCAACACGCCTGTAAGGAAGCTCACGAAAATCGGCAACCACGCTGAACAGGTAATTCCCGCGATAGGAAAATGCATCACCGGAGGTATTTTTATCTTGTGGAGCGTTCTGTACCACGTGAATCCTTCAGCGCCATGCTCGCCTACAGTTCCGGCCTTTTTCTTTTGAAGTGCTTTTCGATAGTCCAGGAAGACTATGAGAGCTATCAAAGCCAGCACTCCGACGTACACCCAGCGAACAACCGGTCCGACACGACCGATTCGTTCCAGCCACATGACCACTTGAGCGCCGCATTCAATTCCGACGACGGTCCCAATAACCATGATGACGCCGAGCTTGTAATCGACATTACCGAATTTGGAATGCCGGAATGTGGAGATCATGGATTTGCCCGCGATGTGGGCTATGTCCGTTCCTATGGCAAACGCCATGGGGAATCCGAGGATATTCAGACCCGGCGTCACCATCCACGCGCCGCCCATCCCGAAAAAGCCGCCTATAACGCCGACGGAAAACCCGATCAACGCCAGGCCCGGCCAGAAGATGTTGAATCCGGCAATGGGCATGTACATGTATAGCCAGTCCATACTAAAACCTCCCTACTGTGTTATCTGTGACTATTGCGCTATTTTTTTTCGGATCAGTGTTCCACGATGGTTCTCTTGGTGAGATCGATCCCGGTACGTTTCATGATGAAATCCGTGGTGAGACCCAAGGTGAGTCCCATTGCCAGGGTAATGAGCGTGCACCAGACGCCGAACATGAATGGATCGGTGTTGTAAGAGTTCAAAAAGAAAATGGTAATTTCGGACTGCACCACCCTGGTGTCCGCCACATGAATGAGCATGTCGGCCTTTTCTCCGGCAGCCATGGCGACACTGGGCAACAGAAACACGCCAAAGGCCGACAAGGCCGTGATGAGGTAACGAATTGCACTCATAGATAGACCTCCCCTGTCTCGTAGGTTGAGTCCTTTCTGGACTTACTTTCTACGGACCAAAGAGGTAAGCAACGACCATGCCAAACACTCAACCGCGCAGGAAATCAACGGAATCTATGACGAAAGACGGAAGTGTCCATGGTACACGCCACGAGCTTGGTTTCTCCTTTCGTCTCATTGCGTGTCATTTTTTTTTACAGTCTGTAAAGGAAATCATGCTGAAACGCGCTGCAGGGGCAAGTAATCCTCATGCGGTGTAAAGAAGAAAGATTGGAGGAACCTGATAAAGGAGTGACCGAACC
>Ga0187785_10000229_pt1 | contig 22060 bp, 21 predicted proteins | sample 0815_BV2_4_20_MG_FD_132466 | JGI IMG/M metagenome (GOLD analysis project Ga0187785, IMG submission 132466) | Tropical peat soil microbial communities from peatlands in Department of Meta, Colombia - 0815_BV2_4_20_MG | ecosystem: Environmental > Terrestrial > Soil > Wetlands > Peat | place...
ACCCGGTGACGGACGCGGTCCACCTTGTCCACGGCCCGATCGGCTGTGCAACCTATACATGGGACATCAGAGGAAGCCTGTCCAGCGGCCCGGAGATGTATCGGAACAGCTTCTCTACTAATCTGAGGGAGCAGGACATTATCTTCGGGGGAGAGCCCAAGCTGGCCGCCTGCATCGACGAGATCGTGGCAAAATACAGGCCTCCGGCCATCTTCGTGTACTCCACCTGCGTCGTCGGCGTTATAGGCGACGACCTTATCTCCGTCTGCAAAGAGGCCTCGTTCCGCCACGGCATCGATGTCATACCAGTCGAATCCAGCGGCTTCAAGTCAGGCAACAAGATCGTCGGCTACCGGGCGGCGGCCGAGGCGCTGCTGCGGTTGATCAAGCCGAAAGACGGCGAAACAGTCGAACCCACCCGCAAGCTCAACTTCCTGGGCGAGTATAACCTGGGCGGAGAGATGTGGGCAGTCCGGCGTTATCTAAAGGAGATAGGCGTCGAGATCAACGTGGCCTTCACCGGCGACTCGACGGTCGAAGCCCTCAAAAAGGCGCCCGGAGCATGCCTGAACCTGGTGCAGTGTACCGGCTCCATGCACTACGTAGCTTCCCAATTGGAAAAGCTCTACGGCATTCCCAGCATGGATGTGAACTTCTTCGGAGCGGAGAACACCGCGGAATCGCTACGAAAGATCGCCGACTTCTACGACGATCCAGAGATCAGGCGCAGAACGGAAGCGCTTATCAAAAGAGAGACGGACCGGATCAAACCGATCATCGAGAGGTATCGCAGCATGCTGGCCGGCAAGCGTGCGGCCATCTATGTGGGCGGCGCCTACAAGGCGGCAGCGCTCATTCGCCAGCTCAAGCAGCTCGGAATAGAGATCGTCGTTACCGGCACCCAAACAGGAAAAAAGGAGGAATACGAAAGCCTCAGCAACATGCTGAGCGAAGGCGCTGTCATAGTCGATGACACCAACCCCGCGGAGATCGAAAAGTTCCTGAAAGGAATGAGTGTCGATATCATGGCTGGAGGGGTCAAAGAGCGGGTTCTAGCCTACAAGCTGGGGGTCGGCTTCATCGACCATAACCACGATAGGAAAGAGTGCCTGGCGGGCTTTGAGGGTGCGGTCATGTTCGCTAGGGAAGTGGCTACGACGGCATGCTCGCCAGTCTGGAAACACCTGAAAACACCTCCGGAGGCGCAGCCATGACCATCAAGGCCAGACTGGTCAACGAGAACCAGTGCCAGGCATGCATGCCTCTGGGCGGAGCCATCTCGTTCAAGGGCATCGAGCGAACCGTGCCTCTGATCCATGGTTCCCAGGGATGCAGCACCTACATGCGGCTATCGACCATCGAGCATTACAACGAACCGGTTGATATTGCTTCATCCTCCCTCAATGAAAAACAAACCATCATGGGCGGTGAAGCCAACCTCCGAAAGGCGCTGGACAATGTAATCCGAGTCTACCGGCCGAAGGTCGTCGGCGTCCTCACGACGTGCCTCTCCGAGACGATCGGCGAGGACATGCAGCGTATGGTGGACGCCTACATCAAAGAAAGAGGCCTCGAAGGCGTCGATATCATACCGGTGAGCACGCCCAGTTACAGCGGCAACCAGTCAGATGGTTTCTGGGCGGCCACCAGGGCAGTGATCGACCGCTATTCCGGGCCGTCAGAAAAGCACGAGGGCGTGAACGTGATCATTCCCCACATCAGCACCGCAGATATCCGAGAAATCAAAAGGGTCGTGGAACTTATGGGAGTCACAAACTACACTCTGATCCCGGACTACTCGATGACCCTGGACCGGCCCTATGGCCAGTACAGCAAGATCGCCCCCGGCGGAACCCGCACCGCGGACATCGCCCGCATGGGCGGAGCTCAGGCAACCATCCAGCTCGGAGGGATGACCTGCCCGAACGAGCTGTCACCCGGCCTCCGGCTCCAGCAGGAGCACGGCGTGCCTCTGATCAATCTACCGCTGCCCGTGGGGTTGGAGAACACCGACCGATTTGTAGAGGCGCTGCAGCAGATCAGCGGCAGACCGGTTCCAGAAGCGCTCTCGATCGAACGGGGCTGGCTGCTGGACGGCATGGCCGACGCACACAAGCACAACGCGGAGGGAAGGCCGGTCATATATGGCGATCCCGAACTCGTGTATGCGTTCGCGAGCGCCTGTGTTGAGAACGGCGCCATTCCGGCGGTCATCGCCACCGGCACTCGGAACAGCCCGCTGATAGCCAGGCTCCGAATGCTTCTGGCCAGCGCGGACGGGCAGCCAACATATATCGAGGAAGCGGACTTCGCCGCCATCGAGGAAGCCGCCGCAGGGGCCAGAGCCAACATCGCAATCGGCCACTCAGGCGGCAAGTGCTTGACCGAGCGATATCATATCCCGCTGGTGAGGATGGGATACCCTATCCACGATCGGATTGGTGGACAGCGGATCTTGTCCGCAGGCTACGCCGGAACGCTGGCGTTCCTGGATCGGCTCACGAATACGCTGCTCGAACAGAAGTACGCCTCGTATCGACAATCAAAAAAACAACTGTTAAGCGATATATCTATCGAAGGAGAATTATAACATGCAGAAACCGTCGAAACACATATTTATCTGTACCAGTTCTAGACACACAGGCCAGCAGAAAGGCTTCTGTCACTCCAAGGCCGGCGCGGAGATCGTACAAAGATTCATAGAAGCGATCGAGGAACGAGAGCTGAGTGGAGAGGTGTTCATCAACAATACAGGCTGCTTCGGGATATGCGAGAAGGGCCCGATCGTCGTCATTTACCCTGATAACATCTGGTACAAGTCGGTGACCCCGGACGACGTGACCGAGATCGTCGAATCGCATATCGAGGATGGCAAGGTAGTCGAACGCCTAGCATTCTAGGCATCGAGGGCAGGATGATAATGGAGATCGCAGTATTTCTGGGCGCCGACGGCGCGAGCGCATCGCTGAGTGAGCCGGGCAAAATCACCATATTCCGCCAGATGCAGGGCTCATGGGAGGCGGATCGAGAGAAGGAGTTCTCCATCAGAGAGGCCCGAGATATGCGCGAACTCCGGGAAATCGTGGGCGAAATACTGCGGTTTCTCGCCGACTGCAGGATCTTTGTCGCCAAGACGGCCACAGGAATTCCATATTTCGAGCTGGAGAAAGCCGGCCGAAGCGTATGGGAGATCTCCGGCAGGCCGGGAGAGTTCCTGGACCGGGTGTGGGAGGACGAGGAGCGGGAAAAAAGCGCCGGGCCGCCCACGGCTACTGTAGAGATACCGACGCCCGCCGAGATCACGCCGGGCCAATTCTTTTTCTCTATCAAGGAGATCCAGGAGAAAAACTCCGGGGTCAGCAGCAAGCAGATCCTGCAACAGTTCATCCGACAGTGTGGGTTCCGCTCGCTCATGATAGTCTGCAGCCACATACCGCCCTGGATAGAGGCGGAGGTAGCGATGGACGGGCTAATCATGGAGACCGAGCAGCTCGCCAAAAACGAGTTCAAGGTTAGGATCGTCAAAAAATAATCGATACACCGCAGGAAACCTGCATATAGAGCAAACATCCCGATCTCCCCCCGTTTAATAGTTAAGCTAGAGCTCTGATAGGGGTTCGACCCCATGTTTAGCAATATGTATAAGTTAACACGTTTTGCTTAACAAAAGTTAAATAAGAAAAGCTATATTTAGTGAGAGGTGACCCAATGACCAACAGGAAACCAATACACTTAACTGTAACGATTTTATTTATAGCACTGTTTGCGACCGCGATCGTAGCCGGATGCACTTCTCCAACACCGAACACCACCCCGACCGCAACATCTACAGCAACATCTACAGCAACGCAGACCTCGACTCCGGCGGCCAAGACAGACCTCACTGTCTTCGCCGCCGCATCGCTCGCGGACGGCGCTTTCAATGACACCAAGGCGAAGTTTGAGCTTCAGCACCCCGAAGCGAATGTCATCTTCGACTTTGACGGCAGCCAGCAGTTGAGGACCCAGATCGAGCAAGGCGCCTATACAGATGTGTTCGTGTCCGCAAGCACCTCGCACATGAATGCTCTCAAGAACGAGAGCTACATGAACAACTCGACTATATCGAACTTCGCGAAGAATAAGCTGGCCATCGCCGTGCCAAAGAGCAATCCCGCCAACATCAGCAGCCTGACCGACCTGGCGAACCCGGGCGTCAAACTCGTGGTGTGTGACAAGTCCGTGCCTTGCGGCAACTACACCGTCCAGATGGTGGACGCCCTCGCCAACAACTCGAGCTACGGGCCCGATTACAGGACTAAATTTAACGCAAACGAAGTGTCGAAGGAAACCAACGTGAACTTCGCCATCTCAAAGGTGGCGTTGGGCGAGGCCGACGCTGCCATAGTGTACGTGTCAGACGTACCTGCAGACATGAAGGATAAAGTGACCATTATCACGATCCCGGACGGTCTGAACGTCGTCGCCACATACCCGATCGGCGTTACCGCACAGTCGAAGAATCAGGAGCTGGCCAAGGCCTTCGAGGACTACGTAGAGTCCCCGGATGGCCAGGCAATCCTTAAGCAGTATGGCTTCATTACCACTGCATAAATATGAGAAGTTCGACAGGTCTTAAAGGCCCACGACGAGGATGGAAGAGAAAAATCTACCTCTCTTCCATCCCCGTCATTCTCTTTACCATCGCGCTGATACTATACGTAGGACTGCCGGTGCTTGCACTGTTCGCCCGCTCCTCCGTAGATGGCTTTATCGACGCTCTTTCCAACCCGGTGGTCATGGACTCGCTCAAGCTGAGCCTGCTAACGTCCGCCGTGGCGACGATCATCGTCGTCGCGCTGGGCACGCCTGTCGCCTACATCAACGCCCGCTTTCGCTATCCAGGGCTGGAACTGGTAGACACGATCATCGACCTACCTGTGGTGATGCCACCGGCGGTCGCCGGCATCGCCCTGCTGGTGGCGTTCGGGAGAAAAGGCCTGATAGGGCAGTACTTGAGCACCTTCGGTATCACGGTGGCGTTCACCACCGTAGCAGTCGTGATGGCCCAGACGTTCGTCGCATCGCCGTTCTACATCCGCCAGGCCCGCACCAGCTTCGAGGATGTAGACAGGTCGTGCGAAAACGCGGCCAGGACGCTCGGCGCTTCTCCGCTGAAGACGTTCTTCTACGTGACGGTGCCGATCGCCCTGAATGGGCTGATCTCGGGGGCCATCCTCACCTGGGCCCGAGCGCTGGGCGAGTTCGGGGCCACGATCCTGTTCGCCGGCAACCTGCAGGGCCGGACCCAGACTATGCCGCTGGCGATCTATACAGCCATGGAGAGCAACCTGGACACCTCAGTCTATATCTCTTTGATCCTGGTGGCCATCTCTTTCGCTGTCATCACAACGATCAAGCTGCTAAGCAGGAGGAGGGTAATCCATGCTCAGGATTAGGGCAACCCGACAGCTCCGAGACTTCATGCTGGACGTGGACATAGCTGTCGCCGACGGGGAAACTCTGGTGCTCATGGGCAGCAACGGTTCGGGCAAAACAACCGTGCTCAACCTAATCTCGGGTCTGATGCGGCCCGACGAAGGGACAATAGAAACAGCCGGCATGACTCTGTTCTCGGAAGAAGCCGGCATCGACGTCCCCCCCGAAGCCAGAAACATAGGCTACGTCTTCCAGAACTACGCGCTCTTCCCCCACATGACCGTGTTCGACAACGTCGCCTTCGGGCTGCGGATGAGAAGAACCACCCCGAGGGAAATTCGACGCCAAGTTGAGGAAGAGCTGGGGCCCGTGGGCCTCTGGGAACTGAGGAATGTCAAGGCCTCCAGGCTCTCTGGCGGCCAGAAGCAGAAGGTGGCTCTGGCCCGCTGCCTCATCACTGAGCCGGCGCTGCTGCTCCTAGACGAGCCGTTGAACGCGCTGGACGCCGAGACACACGATCTGCTGCGCGAAAGCATTCACCAGAGGCTGAAACGAGAGCGGATCACCAGCATCATCGTCCTGCACAGCGCCAGCGACACGCTGACGCTAGGGGGACGAGTATGCGTCATGGACCGGGGTAAAGTCGTGCTCTCAGGCCTGCCCGCGGAAATCCTGGAACACGGCCGAACCGGAGATAACCTGTTCAACTAAGGGCTGAATGGCTGCGAGCTACGGGACTGCCGGAGCCGAAACCGGCGCCGAAGAAGCGGCGACAGGCCCGCAGCTGCCGGAGAAAGCTGGAGAAACTATTTCAAGCCGACAGCCGATCAAGCCTAAGGTGATTTATGTGTCGATAAGCGTACGTAACAAGTTCCCGGGCACTGTGAAAGAGATCAAAAAAGGCGGCGTAGTCGCCGAAGTGATCATCCAGACAGGTGAGACCACCGTCGTCTCGGTCATCACTAATGACGCAGTGGACGAGATGAAGCTCAAGGTAGGCGACAAAGTCACCGCGCTAGTCAAGTCCACGTCCGTGATGATCCAAAAATAAGCAGTCGAAAAACGCCCGCTATAATGAAAAACGTTTTTCCTCACATACCTTTCCCATCCCAGCTTTTCTGCAGCCCGGGTAGCCATCGGACAACCAAAATCGCAGGGCAAAATCGCTTGTCGACGGCACGTTCGCCCGGACCGACGAGTATAGCACACCAGCTATTGGTTTGATGCCGTTCGGGGTCGAAGACTAACCATTTATACATTTATCTGTAGCCTTATACATAGTATCAATAAAGATTTTAATAAAGAGTGCTGGAGAATTGTACCAAATGACTACCACAATCATACCGGATATTAGGTATGTCCCGACCACATGCCCTTACTGTGGGGTGGGCTGCGGACTGAACCTGGTTGTCAACGACGGGAAGCTCGTAGGGGTCGAGCCCTACAAGCGCAGCCCGGTGAACGAGGGAAAGCTCTGCCCCAAGGGCGCCACCTGCTGGGAATTCGTTCACAGCCCAGACCGCCTGACGAAACCGCTGATCAAGAAGGGAGACAAGTTCGAGGAGGCCTCGTGGGACGAAGCCCTAGACCTCATCGCCAAAAAGTTCAGGGAGACCTCTGACAAGTACGGGCCGAAATCCCTGGGCTTCCAGGTTTCCTGCCGAACACTTAATGAGGACTGCTACATCATGCAGAAGTGGGCCCGGGTCGCCTTCAAGACGAACAACATCGACAACTGCGCCCGCATCTGTCATGGCCCGTCTGTCGCCGGGCTGTCGCTATCCTTCGGCTCAGGGGCTGCCACCAATCCATTCGAGGACGTCCTGAACGCGGACCTGATCCTCATGTGGGGATCGAACGCTGTCGAAGCGCACCCGCTGGCGGCACGGCGAGTGGTGCAGGCCAAGAAGAAGGGGATTCCGGTCATTGTGGTCGATCCACGGTATTCGCCCACAGCGAGATTGGCCGACGAGTGGGTGAGATTCAACCCGTCCACCCACATCGCATTGATCAACTCCATCATGTACTGGATCATCAAGGAAGATAAGCAGGATAAGAATTTCATTGCGAATCGGACCAAGGGATTTGAGGCCCTCAAGAAGACGGTCGAGCAGTATGCGGACGTGGAGCACATCACCGGCGTGCCTGCCGAGAAGGTCAGGGAGCTTGCCCACAGGTACGCATCGGCCAAAAACGCGGTGATCATCTACTGTCTAGGTATCACCGAGCTGACTACGGGCACCGACAACGTTCGCTCGCTGGGGAACCTGTCCATGCTCTGCGGCAACGTCGGCAGGCCCGGCGTCGGAGTGAACCCCCTGAGGGGCCAGAACAATGTGCAGGGCGCCTGCGACATGGGCGCATACCCGAACGTCTACTCCGGCTATCAGAAGTGCGAAGTACCAGAGAACCGGGCGAAGATGGAACAGGCCTGGGGCGTCACCGGGCTGCCGGACTGGTACGGGGAGACGCTCACCGAGCAGATCAACCAGTGCGGAGACCCCATCAGGGCGATGTACATTCTGGGATTGAACCCCGCCGTCTCCTACCCGGACTCAAACCACGTCGTGAATTCGCTGGAAAAGCTCGACTTCCTCGTCATCCAGGATATCTTCTGGACCGAGAGCTGCCAGTACGCGGATGTGGTATTGCCAGGCGCCTGCTTCGCGGAGAAGGACGGCACTTTCACCAGTGGCGAACGGCGGATCAACCGGGTCCGTAAGGCCGTCGAGCCCCCTGGAGAGGCCCTGGCAGACTGGGAGATCTTTGTCCGGCTGGCTGAGAATATGGGCCTGAACGGGTTCGACTTCAAGTCGGCGAAGGACGTGTGGGACGACATGCGGTCGTGCACTCCGAATTTGTTCGGCGCTACCTATGAAAAGATGGAGAAGCCGGAGTCCATACACTGGCCCTGCCCTACGATCGATCACCAAGGCACGCCCATCCTGCATAAGGAAAAGTTCTCATCGGCGGACGGCCTGGGCACGTTCTTCGGAATCGAATACCGCCCGCCGGCCGAGGTAGCCGATGGCGCCTACCCGTTCACATTGATGACCGGCCGGCTGATCTACCACTATCACACCAGGACCCAGACCATGAGGTGCAAGGTGCTGGACTACGAGGTGCCCGAGGCTTACGTACAGATCAACACCCAGGACGCGAGGAGGCTGGACATCAAGGAAGGAGAGAAGATCAAGCTGCTCAGCCGGCGTGGCGAGGTGGCGACTCTCGCCCGGCTCACCGACGACGTGGCGCCAGGCATCCTGTACATGGCCATGCACTTCGGCACCGGCTCGGTCAATAACCTCACCAACACAGCACTTGATCCGCTGTCCAAGATGCCGGAGTTGAAGCACTGTGCGGTCAAGATCGAGAAGATCTCGGGGGTGAAATGATGGTGTCGAAAGGCGAAATGCTCTACGTCCGGACCACGGATGTCAGCCTTGGAGAAAAGGCGGAGTGCGGCGGGGCGGTATCGGGACTGCTCAAATATGCGCTCGAGAGCGGGATGGTCGATGCGGTGCTGGCCGTCAGGCGAGGTTTAGACCTCTACGATGCTGTGCCAACCCTAATCTCCGATCCGAAGGGTATAGGAGAGACCGCCGGATCTCTCCATTGTGGTACGGTTCTCCTGTCCAAGCTACTGACGAGCTACGCACCGTCCATGTCGGGTAAAAAAGTGGGTGTCGTCGTCAAGGGTTGTGACATGATGGGCCTGATCGAGTTGGCGAAACGCGGGCAGGCCAACTTGGATAACATCCTCATGATTGGAGTGAACTGTGGAGGATCCCTGAGCCCGGTCCCGACAATGAAGATGATCCGGGAGAAATACCGTATTGACCCGGATTCGGTTGTCAAAGAGGAGATCGATAAGGGCCAGTTTATCGTCAAGACGGCCGACGGCAAACACAAAGGGATGTCCATCGACGACCTCGAGGATGCCGGTATGGGGCGGCGCTCCAATTGTCGCCGGTGCAAGGTGAAGATCCCGAGGCAGGCGGACCTGGCCTGCGGTAACTGGGGCGTCGTCGGCGATAAAGCTGGAAAGACCACCTTCGTCGAGGTCTGCAGCGACAAGGGAGCCAACCTCCTGGCCAGCGCCACATCGGCAGGGAAGATCGCGGTGGAGCCGGCCAGCCCCCAGGGCATCGAGATCCGGGCCAAGGTTGAGAGTGCCATGTTACGACTCGCCGACAAGTGGCGTATGCGGGACTTCGGCATGCTTTCACCACACCTCTGGAGAACCATCGAAAAGGAGACCGCGAGGTGCACCAAGTGCTACGCCTGCATTGATAAATGCCCTGTCTGCTTCCCCGCGGCAGACCGGATGAAAAAGAGCTCCATCATGGTTCGCCCCGGCATGCTTCCGGTGGATCAGATGTTCCACATGCGCCGGTTCGCGCACATCTCGGACTCCTGCATCAACTGCGGCCAGTGTGAGGAATGCTGCCCGATGGAAATACCGCTGGCCCTGTTCTCCCACGCAATCCGCGCCGAAGAGGATAATTTCTTCGAACCGAAGCTGGGAAAAGCGTCCTACATAAACTGACAGAACATCACTATGGCGGGGGGACCCCGCCATCATTTTTTACCCGCCATTTCCAAGCGCTGAGGCTTTTAAAGAATAGATTATTACTATGCTTCCAATAGAACTTTAAAGTTGTCAGTATTTACCCATCGTGTTCGGCCTACGAAAATATGGCGGTGAAGATGATACTTCCCAGACCCGTCGTCAACCGCCGGAAAATCACCGTAGAAAGCCGCGCAACTAAACCTATATTATCCCGCCAGATCAGTTACAGCAGCCTATCACCGCTATATCGTGGCGGATGGCTATAGAAAAGATATAAGCCATATATCGCCCGATAACTAAAATATGGGCCGCAGGGTTGGAAATATTCCCGGGGACAGCGCAGACAGGTTGAAACTGGCGATCTTCCACATGGAGAAAGGCGATTCACTTTATGAGGACGCGGAGTTTGAGGAGGCCATCGACGAGTATCGGGCGGCGATAAAGCTTGATCACTCCAGCGCCGGCCTGTTTGTGAAGCTGGCGAAGGCACTCTGGGCGAACGACGATAACGAAGCGGCCATAACAGAGTATCGGAAAGCTCTGAAGATCAGCCCGGATCATGCGATCGCGAAAAAAGGCCTGGCTGACTTGCTATCAGAACATGATCGCCTCGACGATGCGGTGATCGAGTATAGAGCACTGCTCGCCCTCACCCCCGATGATCCGTGCGCCCATTTCGGCATAGGGGACGCTTATTTCAAAAAGGGCATGATGGCTGAAGCGGTGGCTGAAACTGTGGAGGCAATCCAGCTTAGGCCGGGCTGGCCGTTCTACCATAATCGTCTTGGTGTTCTCATGGAAGCCCTTGGTAAAAATAATGAGGCGATCTCCCAGTACAAAAAGGCACTGGAGATTAAGCCCGATCTCAAAAGTGCAGCGGAGAACTTGGAGCGGCTGAGTATGAAAAGATGAACTATTTTTATGCCGGATAAGGGTCTAGACAGCCAAGAACTTGAGCATACAATCATCTTTGAGTTTTAGATCCTCGTCGCATAATATGATCTTTCAGGGTCGCTACCCGTCGCCTCTATGGAGATCTCTTGTAGGGTGGCACGAAAGCGCAAAACATTTTTTAGAGGTACGCGAAGAGCTTGAATGGCTAAGCTCATAGTCAAAACAAACTGCACTACAGTCAGCTTTTCTAGGACGTTCGGTTCTCTAACTGGCACTACCATGACTTTAAAGCAAACAGTCGTCTTGGAGGCTTGAAGACGCCAAACTAAAACACAGTTGATAAGATGGTGGGATGGCGTTCGTTCTCCTTCTGCGGTGGCATCCCTGAAACAACCCGTGTGGTAGAATTGGAAACGATTACTCTTTTAATTTTTGTGTTTTATGGTTTTTTGGGTTGTTCGTGTTTTGAGATCGTGGATTAGTGTCTTTGGGTTTTAACCGATGTCTTTGTGCAGTTAGTAGTTTGACTGTGGACTCCTTGGTGTATTAGAACTATATGCTGTGTTTCTGATTTTGCCGTTTGTCGGAGTCACCGTAGCTTAGTTAATCCATTTAACAATTTTATAATGTTTAACAAAAGTTATATATACAAGCTGTGAGACATAAGCTTTGTCAGACGAGGTTTGACAGACATGCACCAGCCAGGGGTGTGGAAACGGTGATCCTGATATCCACATCTCCCGGGCTGCGGTATCAACCTGACCATTATTAGCAACCGGGGATGGCGGGGGAAAAATCGAGAGCTGTACGATTGCAACCAGTCACCGCCCGCCATCCCGCCCCCCACCATTACACTCCATGCAAGTTCTCAGTCAAGGCTTTTATAAGAAAGCTGGATAGACCAGCGTATGGTGACAATAATCTTTATGGTCGTTTGTAGTGATTAACTGGTATGCCCGCCGCAACTAAATCAGATAAACTCGCCGGCCTCGAAGAGGCTTTAAATATATTCCTGAGCAACGTCCCTCAGGTGGATCGGAGTTCGACCCTCGAGCTGGAATATGTCGATAACCGGGTGCTTGCGAAAGGCTTCGTTGCACCACAAGACTACCCGCACTATGACCGATGTTTCATGGACGGGTATGCGGTCAGGGCGGAAGATACTGTGAGCAGCCATCCTGGTAGCCCTGAAGCCTTCCTCAGGATCGCTACTGGCGACACTGTAGGTGCTGGCGAGTGCAGGCAGGTCCATACGGGCAGCGCCCTGCCATCGGGCGCCGATGCAGTGGTCAAGGTGGAGGATACCGAAGCTGTTGCAGGCGGTATAAGGATATTTTATCAGGCGAAGCCGGGCGAGAACTTCACGCCCAAGGGAAAGTTGATCCGGCAAGGTGAACTGATCTTTAGGGAGGGCATGCAGCTCAAGCCCACTAATATAGCGCTGATTGCCTCGATGGGGATTACCGAAATCGAGGTCTACGAAAGGCCGAGAGTGCTGATAGTGCCGACCGGAGACGAGCTGGTCGCCCGGGGAAAGAAAGCAGGGCCGGGCACGATCAACGAGAGCAACGGACTAATGTGCAGCCTGCTGGTAAAGCGCTACGGTGGCAAGCCTGCCATGTGGGACATCGTGCCGGACAATCTAGAAAAGCTGACTGAGGCCGTCAAAGCAGGGCTGAGATATGATCTGATAATCACCACGGGCGGAACATCGGTCGGAAAGCGGGATCTGATGCCTCAGATCGTGGCCTTGATGGGCAGGATCGTGGTGCACGGCGTCGGCATCCGTCCAGGACGCCCGGTGGGCATGGGATATGTGGAGGGCGAGGGGCATAGGACTCCCATCGTCTTTCTCCCAGGCTTTCCAGATGCATGTGCTGTTGGCGCCATGTTCTTCGTGGAGAGGGCGATCAGGAAACTGGGGCGGTATCCGCCGATGAGGTACCCGACAGATCGGGCGGTCATATCGGGAGACGGCCTTGCGCCCAACCGTACGCGGTCGATCACAAAAGTGATGCTGAACGATAGGGCTGCCAGCATCGTACCGACCGTCGGATCCGCGGCGTACGAAGGCGAAGCTGCGTATATCGTCACCTCCAGCGGTGAAGGTTACAGGGCAGGGGATGCTGTCGAACTGATCTTTTTAGAATAGGTATTCAGACTCCTAAGTGGGGCAGCGGATACCATCCGGTGACACCGTCGACGAACAGGAGGACAACTATCAGCACCGAGAAGATGATCAACCCTTTATCGAGAGGAGTATAGCGAACTTTTCTGGTGAAGGTCCTGGTTCTCCTATACCCGAACGCCCTCCCTTCCATGGAGATGACCAGAATATCGACTTTTGATAGTGCAGAGACGATCATTGGCACCAGCGTGTATCGGATGGATTTGATCAGCAGCTTGACTCCCCCCTTGTCGATCTCCAGTCCCCGGATCTTCTGGGCGTTGCTCACCGTGCTGAACTCCAGTTCGAAGACGGGCGCGAACCGGAGCATGGTGACTACCATAAACCCATACCGGTACGGGATGCCGGCCATCATCAGGGCGTAGGCCAGCTCGGTGGGATCGGTCGTGGCCACAAAGAGGTAGCTAGCCAGAATGATGGTCAGCAGGCGCAGTACCATAAGCAGACCCTTGATGATGCCGAGGCTGGTGATAAGAATATCGAAGAAGTGCAGCGGTATCGTCAAGTAGACCGTTCCCGCTGGCGTGAAAATCACCTGCATAAGAAAGATGGTCAAGATCATCGGCCCCGCGAACTTTGAGGTTATGATCGAGTATACCTGCCAGGATTTTGTCGCGGCGGCCATAACTAGGATGACCGCGAGGGCGGCGGCCTCAAAAGCGAGGCTGTCGAAGGAGAAGATCAGGATACAGTATGCAATTAGCACCGCCAGCTTTGCCAACGGGCTCAGACGGTGCAACAGGGTATTTCCAGGACTATAATGCGCCATCATCATATATCAATTCCCGGCAAATAATTCGGCTTCCCAGCCGCCCGTATCTTTTCGACGGCCGCCTCGGGGGTATCATCGACCACGATCCGTCCCCGGTCGAACATCACGATCCTGTCACAGTGTCTGAATATTAGATCGATGTCATGAGATACGATCAGTATGGTTTTTCCGGCCGCCTTCAAACTGATCAGGTCATTGATCATTCTGCTACAATTCGCAGCGTCCTGACCTATGAAGGGCTCGTCCAGAATAATGACATCCGGATCATGGGGGAGCACCGAGCCCAGGTTTAGGCGTCGCTTCTCCCCATAGCTGAGCCTGAGCGGATGGGATCGCGCGTACGTGGCCAGACCATAGCGTTGCAGCACGTCCTGGGTATATCGTAAAGTTTTAGCGTCGTCAATTTTAAAATTTGAGCAGGCGAAGGTCATCTCTTCGATAACGGTCTTTTCGAAAATTTGGTGATTGGGGTTCTGGAAGACGAACCCAACTTTTCTTGCAACGTCTGAAGTTTTCGCTTTCATTACACTAACCTCGGCAACCTGGAGATACCCTGACCCAGGGTGGACGAGGCCTGTCAGGCAGGTCAGAAAAGTGGTCTTGCCCGATCCGTTCGGGCCGATGATTCCAATGAATTCGCCTGAGAATGCCGAGAATGAAATATCATGCAGTATTTCCCGGCTGCCATAGGAAAAGCAGAGATGGTCTACCTGGATACGGGCTCCGCCGCCCTTCATTGCAGACCGAAGCATGTCTATTCCCGAGCTTGGACTGGAGAGCATCTGCCTATAAACGGGATAGATCTCCTGTGGTTTTCCATCCAGTAAAATCTGGCCAGAGTCCATGACGATTAGCCGGTCAGCTAACCGTGCCAGCCGGTCGAGCCTATGCTCCAATACGATGACAGTGATATGCCGATCGACGGTTAGATTTTCTATAGCCCGGAGAACTTCGGCTGCGGAGTCAGGATCCAGGCTGGACATAGGCTCATCTAGCACGAGTACGTTGGGTTTCATAGCCAACATCGAGGCGATGGCTATTCGCTGTTTCTCCCCCCCGGAAAGCTCCGTCACATGTCTGTGCAGGAGGTGAGACGCGTTAACCTCGGCGAGCGAATCATGCACTCTTCGGGCCACCTCGTCGGCGGGCAGTACTAGGTTTTCTGGTCCGAAGGCCACCTCGTCGTACACGCTCAGGGTACAAAGCTGGGATTCTGGATCCTGCTGACACAGCGAGATCGTAGCGGCAAGGTCGGAGAGGTCGACCATTCGGGTGTCCTTGCCTTTGATATATACGGCGCCTGACATCTCGCCCTCAACTACATGGGGGATGTAGCCGCCCATGGCCATTGCCAGCGTGGATTTGCCGCAGCCCGACAGGCCCGTGATCACCACAAACTCCCCTTGCCGGATCTCTAGGTTCAAGTTGTTCAATGCCTGTCGGGCGCTGTTCCTAAAAGAAAAAGAGAGGTTCCGGACTGATATGATGGGGGTGCAGCCTACCCGATCAGGATAGACTATTTTTTGCGTGCTGCTTTCCATCATGTCACCCGTTTGCTCACACAATTAGCTGACCTTGATGCTGACCACATCCCTGATCCACTGCTGAGGCGAATACCCGCTCGCCGCCAGCGAATATGTCTTATTGGACGGGTAGAGCACCAGGTTGTTGCCCGTAATTTCGGACAGCGTGAAGGCCTGGGAATACCCGTCGTTTCCGGTGATCGTCACGCTGGTGCCGCTTTTATCCGCGTCAGAGTCCTTCAGCAGGTAACTGACAGGGATCCCTGTGTAGCTCGATTGGGCGCCCTTGAACGTTGCATTAATGGTCACGTAGTTGCTTTTCAGAGCGACCACGTCGTACTTTTTCATGTGTCCAGAGCTATCGGTGACGTTGATCATGTAGCTTGTCGTTGCGCCGCCGGATGTGCTATTCGTCTGAGGCAGGACGAAGTTGGCGGTCGCCAGCAGGATAAATGCACAGACGAGCACGATCGCGGTCACTTTATAAATAGAGTAGAAGCCTTTCTTCTCGGTCGCGTCCTTCTGGCTGACAACCCCGGCGTCCTGCAGTATCCGGACGATGCCGATCACCAGGCAGCCACCGAGTACCATGCCTGATACGAAGGCGAAGATGCTTATGGTCCCGAAAATGTAAATGTCGCCGAATCTATTCAGAAGGACCTGCATCACCAAAACATTGGCAAAGGAGCTCAGACCTCCCGAGATCACCAGGGATAGGGTCCTGTATTTCTTGAGCGGCCAGTAGCCGAGCTCGGCGAAGACGCCTTGCATGATGCCGACGGGTAAAACATAGATGCCCATATGGCTTCCCAGCAGGAATTGGACGATGTTATCCAAGGTTCCTGCCAGCACGCCTGATCCTTTCTTGTCCACGAGGACCAGCACGAGAACAAGCCAGAAGATGTGCATGCCTGATAATAATTGTCCTCCGAAGGGTATTCCGGTTAGACTGCCGAAAGTCTGCCCAACGTAGCCAACGTAAGTCGATAGAATCGCTCCGAGCAGGCTCAGGATCGCTATGGTCAATAGATTTTTTGTGCTAAAATAGTATTTTTCGGCCATTTTACATCACCTTGATGGCGGTGAGGTTCCTAACCCAGTATTTGGATGTCTCATTCGGCAAACAATCACGCAGTCCGTCTTCCTGTGTGAACGCGATCATTGTATTATTATCTGGTGTGATATTAGTCAGGGGTAGTGTCGCGTTGTAATTGTCGGCACCGATGAACATGATGTTCGCAGCGCTGCTGGACGGTCCCGCTTTACTCAGCACCTTGTTCAGGGAAACTGCATCGCAATCGACGTAGGTGGTATTTCCGTGAACTTTCAGCGTATAGTTGATGTGGGTTACCCCCATGGCCTGAAGGTCTGCCGTTGACATCGTAAGTGGGCTGCTAACATTTCCATTGATTGAGAGCGTTGATGATTGTTCGGAGGATTGAGTTGTGGAACATGTCTGGGCCGTGGAGGCATTTGTTGGCATAGTTGTCGATGCTGTTGGGGTAATCGCGGGAGTGGCCGTCGGAGTTGCTGACTGGCTGGGTGATGTGCATCCCAGTACCGCTGATGTAGCGAGCAATACGAATAATACAGTTAATATGGCTGTGATTTTACATGATCTCATGTTGAGTCACCTGAGTGAATGCTGGCGTTTTTGTGGGCGGCAGGCTAAAATGGAAACGCCTACGCTTTGACGATTTCTATCTTTGTCGGCACCTTGATCCACATGGGTCCGCGCTGTCCGGGCATGACTAGGACGATCGCGTTTTTAGCGTTTACGTCGTCCGTAGAAGGGGCTCCGTCCTGCTTCAGGCCGAGTATGGCGCTGGCAATTTGTGTCTGCGAATAGTCCATCTCATATCCATCAGGTGCACTGATCCTAAACGTATTGTTGCCTGATGGTACTCCAGCACGGGCTAATATTGCTGGTATCGGCACGCCCGCATAATCGGCTGTCGTCTCGATGCCGCTGCCGCTCATTTTCATCTTTGAGACGTTGCCTGTGTCCACGAAGTCCATCGATAGCAGGTCCGCGTAGGTCAGCGTGACTGGCGAGATGTTGCCGCCAGTAATGACGATGCTGTAATTTGGGATGTCGCGGAGGCCGTCCTTCAGGCTGTCGGAAGGCTTCTGAGTTACAGTGGTCATTGGTGTTGTTGTCTGTTCTGCGGTCTCGTGGGCGGTGAAGCATCCTGATATGGCCACTGTGAAGAGCAACGAAAGTATCGCCATGGTAATCGCCGATTTCGTCTTTATCATGAGGAGTTTGCCGCCTTGATTGTCGGAAGCGTCCCTATGGGCTAGCTATTTATTTATTTATTGTGTTGGCTGTTGTGCCAGATGTGGGTGTGGTAATCCGACTATCAGATATACAGACGTAAGAGCACCAATCTCATTTAATACTTTCGTTTAATTTTATCATTCAGTATATCAATTATGTTTAACAACTGTGTGAAAAATATTGAACGATAACATAAAAACTCGGGATTGCAGAAGATCACACCATCCGTTACTCTGGCAGTGATCAAAAGCGCCTGACAAAGATGGGTATATACATGTCATCGGGCAGCAGCGTGCCATGATCGCCAGCGTTGCCGGACTGGTGGCAGCCATGATCCGCCCAGACTATCAGCACCGTGCCCGTGCTCATGTTACTCATCATCTCGCCTACCAGAGCGTCGGCCAGCTTGACCGATGCTTTACCCTGCGGCGAATAAGGACCGTACCGGTGCATTGAGGAGTCAGTATCGTCTAAGTGGACGACGATGAGACCGGCTCCTTTCCGGTACTCCTTTACTGCGGCATCCATTGCCTCGTCATCTTCCGTGCCGTTGCCATTGGCATCCATATTATAGATAGTACTGTTGACGCTCACTGGCGCCGTGATTCCATCCACCCATTCGGCCTTCTTGCCTTGATCGTTGATCACATCCAGCACCGTCTCCCCTGAGGGATTGTAGGATCGGAAATCTCCTTTGACAAGATCTGCAGGCAGGCCGGTTACCATGGCTTTGGCGTTGACCTGTGATACAGATGGATACTCACAGATCGCTTTGATGGGTTCGCCCAGCGACGAAATGTTAGCGATCAGCCCCTCATGCAATGAATTTTCATAGCGCTGATATCCAAAAGCGTCGATGTATACTAGCACGACCTGTCGTTCTTCTGACGGAACTATGCCTGACCGTGTCTTATCTATACCCAGCGCATAGGATATTGAAGGCTTAATATCAAGCGTCGAAACCCCCGGACGGGCCGTCACCCCCGCATCCACATTACCTACACGCGTTACGTTTCCATTAAAGTAGATACTGCCATTCTCCGTAACTAGAACGACCCGATCTTGATCGGCGCTCAGAGCCACGTTCGTCCAGTTGTACGTCGTTCCGCCAAATGATACGGATGTCACCGGATAAACGCCATAGTAATACAGAAAGATCTCCAGCGGGATGCCAGTTATCCCATCGCTGTCTTGGCTGCAATTGATCAGTCGATCGTACAACGTATCATTGACGATCTGCGACAGGTTACCTTCGATCGTGAAAGACCAAGCCTTTTTGCTACCCGCACTTACACAGCCCGATATGGCCATCATAGCCATCAGGATAAGTAGAACGACAATGATCTGTTTTTTCATCCTCATGATACCACATCTATTGTGTGGATTGTTTTCCATTCCGGCTGCAGGGTACTATTGGTAGCCAGTTTGACCACGCCCTGGTATCTTGTCAGAAACAGGCTGCCTGAGAGCACTTCCGTCCGGTTATAATGCTCCGTAGTTCCGCCGCCTGAAACGGTCACATCCGAGAAATCGGTGTAGCCCTCTTCGAATAGAAGATCCTTCATCGTGACGCCCTCAGCTACGCCTCCTGTTTCGACGTCAAACTCCCGGCCTCCCGTCACAAAGCCCGCGTCGCTCCGGGCGAAAGGCAGTGTAGTAATGCCATCGTCTAGTATGCTCCCGTATGAAATTGGGCGGCCATTAAGCAGGATTGTGCTTCCGGCTCCGCTGCCCACGACCACGATGTACCTGATGTTTTTCACCCATGAGCATACCGGCAGATTGCCGCTAACCAGGCGTGCCGAAGTATCATCGGGAACCAGGATCGTTTCATCCGTCACCTCGCTCGCTTCGATGACCGCCTCGTAGTCGTCTGCGTAAATCACGAGCGAATCATAGTTCGCTACCCCATAGGCAGCCAGAAATCTGTTCAGCGGCACTCCGGTTGATACAGATCTCATCCCGCTCCTGTTCTTAAGCGATGGAACTTCAGACCATTCGAGATTGAAAATGTTATGGGCCGGTATGAAGAGGTCTTTTGGCGTGTCCCCTGTGAGCAGGATTGTCCCATTAATACCATATTCTCCAGGCATGGTATCCCTATACATCATACCAGCTGACGCCCAGCCGAACACGAATGCCGGTGCGACCGCGAGCACGGACATGATAAATAATCTGCAGACAAGAGCCCTGCACCCCCATTTCATTCCATATCCTTCCGAGGTCCAATCAATGACCCGATATAAGTGGATTCGGTCATGGTTTTGCTATTACAATTTTTGTTGGCACCTTGATCCACTCATGGCCTGTCTGATCCGGAGCCACCAGCTGGATTGGGTTATTGTCGTTCACATCGGCGTTCAGGGTGGTGCCGTTTTTCTCAAGGCCAAGCATCGTACCTTTGAGCTGATCAGTGGTATATGTCATGACATAGCCATCAGGGGAGTACATCTTGATGGTAGACGTCCCGGCCGGCAGCCCAGCTTTTGCAAGGATATCCATGGTAGATACCCCTGTCCAGTCGCTTGTCACCATTGCGCCGCTGCCGGTCTTGATCATGGTCGCGTTTTTCATGGTGGTCCGGTTCATGGCTTCCAGGTCATTATACGTAACTGTAACTGGAGACCTGATCCCGCCGGTGATCTCGATCGTGTAGTTCTGGGCGGAAGGCGATACTATTGTTGCGTTCGTTACTGTATGCCCTGAATTCTGTGATCCTGTTGTGCAGCCCGCAACAGATATTGCGATAAATAGAATCAGTGCAGTGGCCGCAGATAATGGTTGTCGCATCATTCATCCGCCTGTCAAGGGTAAGTAGATAATGGTGGCGTCGACGTGATTATGCCATCATACGCTCCTGTAAGGCTTGTTTTCAAGGCGCTTGTCACATGAGCATTACTGGTAAATGGGCTTCCACTATTTATATATTTTGTTAAACAGTAGTGAAATGCTCATCAATAATTTTAAATCATCTAAAGATCATTAGGAGATAGGAGCGATTAGATGACAAGCATCAATGGTGCGGAGGGCATCACACCAGATATACCCTCTTTTTCGGACGTGGAAAGATACCACGGGCATACATGTCCAGGGATAATCTTCGGCTACCGCATGTCAATTCTAGCGATGAGCAAGCTGGCAATAACTAATGGCGATGATTTTATCGTGATCGGCGAAACCGGTAGATGTCCTGTAGATGCGGTACAGGTGGTGACGGGATGCACCATAGAAAACGGCAGGCTGACGGTATTCGATGTCGGCAAGAGCGCATTTACATACATAAACCGCAAGTCCGGCCAAGCCCTGAGGATCTGGGTCAAGCCCGAGATCGAGATCTCAAACATCAACCCACGATGGGACAAGCTGCGGAAAAAGCTCGCTTCCAGCGAAGCTACCAAAGAGGAAGCCGAAGAGTACGATCAAATCAATCGAAATGTGGCCGACACCCTCATGGAGATGACTGACGAAGACATGCTTGTCGTACGGCGGGCGGTCGTTCGCATACCCGCTACCGAAAAAAGCGAAGGCTTCGTTATCTGCTCGGACTGTGGGGAGAAGCTTGCACGCTCCAGATCTGTGGAGATCGAAGGCACGACCTGTTGTATTCCCTGTTCGATGAGAGAACATAACTAACTGGTAGTGGCAAATTGATCGGTGATTGTGTATGATGAGTCTGGACTGGAAAACGCTATGGAACGAGTCGCAGCGTGGCTCGTTCATGGAGAAGGGAGCGCCTGAGGACGGGAAGTGGCTTGAGTTCTGGAACCAGGAGGCCGGACAATACCTGGATAGAGTCAGGAGAGACGAGGCTTTCTACCAGGAGATCGTAGGCTACCTATCCCGAGAGATGGCGTTCCGAAGAGGCGATCGGGTGCTGGACATCGCCTGCGGACCCGGCACTTACACCCTCCAGTTCGCGCCGGAGGCGGCGTCAGTCACAGCGCTGGACTTCTCAAGCGGTATGCTCTCCACGCTTATGGCTGAAGCCGGCCGCAGAGGGCTAGGAAACATTCGGCCGCTACAATCGACTTGGAGCCAGTTTATAAAAGCTGATCTGTTCGACTTGGTCTTTACCGCATTATCTCCAGCGGTCAGAGGTCCGGACGACCTCCTCAAGATGGAGGAGTACTCGACCCGTACCTGTTGCTACATTACCTTCGGCGCGGAGGAGCAGTCCCGTATCAGGAACGACCTGTGGAATATACTGGCAGGAAAGGGGCCGGATAAAAAGGACTTCAACGTCTCCTACCCGTTCAACCTGCTTATAAGCATGGGCCGCAAGCCTAACGTGAGGTTTTTCGACCACGTATCGCAGGAAAGTATGACCGTCGATCAGCTGACGGAGTACCACGCGAAATTTTTCGGGAACTTTTTGCAGATGGATGATGAGAAGAGGGATAAGATCAGGGAG
>Ga0187785_10000230_pt1 | contig 22042 bp, 21 predicted proteins | sample 0815_BV2_4_20_MG_FD_132466 | JGI IMG/M metagenome (GOLD analysis project Ga0187785, IMG submission 132466) | Tropical peat soil microbial communities from peatlands in Department of Meta, Colombia - 0815_BV2_4_20_MG | ecosystem: Environmental > Terrestrial > Soil > Wetlands > Peat | place...
AAAATATGAAAGTGCAGGCACAAATTAAGAGGGATTTTCTATTTCTGGGAACATCCAAAATTTAAAGTATAGAGGTTATTTCTCAAAAATAAGAAAAATTTTGAATTTTTGATGTTCAGAAAAAAAAATTTTTTTAAGAGTCTATAAACTCTATATTGCGATACATAATTTAAGTATTTTCTAAAGCTCGATTTGATAATTAGAAGTAAGTTCTATAATCATGAGTCACCATTGGTAATCATATGGCAGGTTTAAACCAGATGCTGACGGCAAAAGAAGTAGCAGAAATTCTTGGTGTGCATCCCAAGACGGTCCACATATGGCTCCGTGAAGGGAAACTCCATGGAGTGAAAATATCATATAGAGCATGGAGAATACCGCAAATCTCGCTTGATCATTTTATTGAAATGAATAGTAACGCATTAACACGAATGGATAAGAATCTGACAACAGGAAATCCTGATAAAAATGAATTGAAGTCCCTGGAACCATCTGGCAGTTCTTCAATGAATCATTCTGTTCCCCAATTAACAATGAAACATTACCTCCAGAATATAATGAGAGAAGATCCTCAGAAAAACGAAAAAGAACATCACTGATCAAATTTTTCCTTATCATGTACTCCTATATTTTTTTAAACCTCAACGTCGAGTATAAACCATATAATGCTATAAATTAAACGGCTAAATTTCGCCCCGAGCGTTAGTCTGTTGGAAAACATAAGGAATGAAACCATGGAGAACGGGAACATTGAGCAGGAAATCAACAAGTACAAAAAATTCAAGAAGGTTGATGGAGCGACCTATCGGAAAGTCAACCAGTTTCTGCGCAAAAGAACCTACATAACAGCCAGGGAATGGGCTCTTGCCCGCCTTTGCACTGATTTCAGAACTTCCGGCGGTGCTGAGATGACATTTATCGGCAGACATCTCCCGGAGCTTGTCCCGTTCATGGAAGAAACGTATTCTCCTCAGGCGGTTAACCAGGCACGGAATGCTTTTAAAAAGAAGGTACGTAAATCGAGCGCAACTTTTTTTTATGGAGCTATGTGTGGTTTTTTCACCACTGATGAGCTTGACGATCTTCTTTTCGAAGCGAGTGAAGTTGCAAGATTTTTACTGGAAGTGGAGGGGACAACTCTCGATATCGATGAAGAGATCGACATCGAGGACAGAATTACCCATGTCATGCGGGGAGTCGGTGAAGCCGCTAAAACAATACTTAAAACACGCGGTGATGATGTAAATGAGAGACCGGTAGTCATTCCACGAAAGATCATAGAACACAGCATACCGGATCGTGATCGGAAACGAGATCTTCATTACGATGAAGATCCCGTCCGTGATGGAATGCAGTTAAAACCTAATCCTCCTGATTAACCTCATATTCTATCGAACGCAAAATTTTCAAGATAGTGCGGACGGGAATGAACCTGTTCCAAATGATAATAAATCATAAAGTTTCCGGAGACAGTATGAAAATTATTCAGGTCGTCGGACGATCCAATTCCGGCAAAACAACTTTTATCAGGGCTTTAATCCCCAAACTTAAGGAACACGGTAATGTTGCTGTTATCAAGCACTTAGGGGACCATGAATTTATCCTGGAAAAAGACAAGGATACGACGGGTTTTTTTGAATCCGGTGCAGATATTTCCGTGGGTATTGATAATATAAAATCTGTTATTGCGATGAGAGAAACAGCATTGGATGCTATTTTGAAAGTACTTAGCATGCAAAAAATGGATTTCGTTGTCATCGAAGGATATAAACAAAAGCCGTTCCCAAGAATCGTGATCGGTGATCTGGAAACTGACCACGTTGTCCTCAAAAATCCACAGCCTCATGAAGTAATCAATTCACTTGACCTTTTTCATACCTGCTAAAGAATAAATCGTCGGAGTCACTCGTATGACGGAAAAAAAGATACAAAAAAAGATGTTCGGAACGAACGGTGTTCGGGGAGTTGTCGGAAAAGACCTAACACCAGAACTCGTATTCAAAATTGGCGAATCACTGGGATCGATCAGACCGGGATGTATTGCAGTCGGCCGCGATACCCGTACATCCGGAGAAACTCTCATGAATGCGGTGAAGGCAGGGATCCTTGCGTCCGGATGTGATGTGGCAGATTGTGGCATTCTTCCTACACCGGCTCTCCAGTATATTGTCGGGAACCATTTCGATGGGGGTGCGATGATTACAGCATCGCATAATCCCCCCGAATATAATGGCGTGAAAATTATCGAGGCCGACGGTACGGAAATGGGCGATGAAGAAACTATCAAGCTGGAAAAAATTATCTTCTCCCACACCGCCCGGCCCGTTGCGTGGAACCGGTGCGGAAAAGAATCGAACAATGTGTATCTCCTGGAGGAATATATCAGGGGAATCGTCGACTCCTTTTCCCATAACATTGGCGAAGGAATGACCGTCGTTGTCGATCCGGGGTCAGGTCCCGCATGTCTCACCACGTCAAGGATTCTTATTGATTTGGGATGTAACGTCATTTCACTCAACGGGATCTTGGATGGATCATTCCCGGGGAGATTGCCGGAACCATCCGTCGAGGGACTCCATAACCTTGCAGAGCTTGTTGTCAGCTGCGGGGCAGATTTTGGAATTGCTCATGACGGGGATGCTGATCGTGCCGTTTTTATCGATGACAAAGGCCAATTTCTCGAAGAGAACAGGGAGTTCGCTCTCCTAACACAATATGCCTGCAGGGGAAAAAAAGGTGGTATCGTGACCCCCGTAAGCACCGGGCAGGTTGTGGAAGAAGTCGCGAAACTCGAAAATTGTTCTGTTGTGTACACGCCGGTAGGGAGTATTTATGTGGCTCGTACCATGCGATCGTTGATCGATCAGGGAAAAACTGTCGTAATTGGTGGGGAAGGCAATGGAGGAATTATATTTCCAGATCACCAGTTCTGCCGCGATGGAGGCATGACAGGCGCCATGATGGTTTCCTTATTGTCTTCAACAGGAAAAAAATTGTCCAGCCTCGTAGCCGATCTCCCTCAACGCGTGATAATCAAGGAAAAAATTTCGTCCGCAAATGGATCAGAAATAATCAGGTTTCTTCACGAGGCATTTTCAGAAGACAGGATCGATCAAACTGACGGGATAAAAATTTTCCGCAATAATTCATGGGCTTTAATACGGGCATCAGGAACCGAGCCCATTATCAGAATAATTATTGATGCAGATACAGAATATAACGGTCAGGAATTTTACGGTGAAATTGCAGAAAAAATCGCCGCTGTATCTTTATGAGAAAGACTTTCTGATTACTTTCATTTGATGAGAACTATCCGGATTAAATTAGACGCATTTTTTTTCTTTTCTCAATTAACTTGTTTAAATGCGGTATTTGCCCAAAAAACATTTAAATTGAGTTCAATATTGCAAAAAAAAATAGATTTGCTAAAAAAATTTATAAAAAGGTTTATTAACTAATTCTATCAAATTGTCTTAATTGAATTCACTAACATCCGGTTTATGAATGGTCAGATCAACGGAAATTATTGAAAAAATACATCAGACGCTGACGAAAGATGAATGGCTACTCGTAGATCCACTCTTCAGAGATCTTCAGGCCAAGCAACTGAGAAGGGCCAGAAAAACATTCATTGCGGAAATAAATGATATTCTCATAAATGCTTCACTCAAGAATGACAATCCTTCAATGCTTCTCGCTCTTCCCGAAATTTCCAGTAGCGAGATTGATGATTTATTCTCGAGAATTGCGCATCAGTTTATAAAAACAAAAGATCAGTCATGGTTAAAAATAATTTTTTCTCTATCTGAAAAATTAGGAAAAAAAAGTAATCAATCCCGGGTCTTCGCAATGATTGCACGGGAAATTATCGATGCCGGGGTCTCTGAATCAAATCCTCAGCTGATTGATACGGGCATGGTAATGCTCACAAAGATCAGTTTCAGAAAATACCGCTCAGATATAATGATCGATATCATACCATTGTTAATTGTATGGACGATCACAACCAGGGATCCAACTCTCCTTCATATTTCTCTTAAACTGATCGAGGAAATTGGTGATATTTCTAAACGTGCAGTTCTGCATGCAGAGATTGCGAAAGCACTCGCAACAATTGCGATTATCGAAAATGATCGAGTTCTCTATTATTTCAGTATCCAGAGTGCGGCCGAAATTCACCAGAAAATCCGAAGACAACGGTGTATTTATATAATCGTTGAAAAGGGTGCAAAATCCATCTTTAGTAGAGAGATGGTGGACATTTCTCAATTCATAAATAATTTTAAAGAAATCTCCGACGAAGCACAACTGGAAATTATCAGTGCCCTTACTGAACAATTACTGGAAAGGGAAAAGGATAAAACAAGAATTCTTTCCGTCCTTCGGGATCTTTGTGAGAAAAAACCTTCAGCGGGAAATACCTTCGTTATCGATCTTCTGAAAAAAGCCGAAAGTTCAGGAGATTTATGGTTCCTATCATCGGCAGTAGATCTTCTTGGACAAAACCCCGAATCAATAGCCTTCCCTGTCAGGGAGATTGTCAAAGCGGCAATCTCAGTCGCGAAGTCTACGAATACCATGAAGGTGCTTTCAGATCTGATTCCCGTATTTGAAAATCAATGTGATCCTGCAATATTATCAAAGATTTATCTTCAATTTTCCCAGATTATGCTGTCATGTGGAGATTTTCATTCTGCAATGGAATTATTTGGAAAAATTCATTTCGAAGAAGAAAATGTCATTCAATATTCCGATAATCTGACGTTTTTGCTGAGAGAGGGTTTTGTCCAGGATTGTATTCCGCTCATCAGCCAAACGATTTTGTATCAGATTCCAGAGGAAATTGTCAATAATGCTGTTTATCGTGCTGCAGTTGATGTAAGTAAGGAAAATCCATTTGAAGATGTGAGTAACCATATTCCCTCCCTGAAAGAGCTAATCCTCCTGCATCCTAAACACGATAATCTTTTTTTGGAGTGTATTACGTCTCTGGGAGATCGCGGTTTTCTCAATAACTACGATCCGGGAATTCTTATAAAACTGGCTGAATCCATCAATGACCAACATTTACGGGAAAGAGCGGTTTCAAATATTGTTATTAAAATTGCAAAAATCGGAGTTCTGTTGAAAAATCGCGATTATCTGCAGAGAGCGGTTGGATTGACATGCGAAATCGACGGACAAAATACACGATCCTCCACCTTCAGCAGCATTATCGATGAAGCCTCAATTCTTGCAGCTCAGCAGGGAGACCTTGATCTCTTACTCCGAATGAAGGTGTGGAGCAGCTCACTTTTAGAGAAAGATCTGGCAAGCTACGCCCTGGCAAATATCATTGACGGGATAATTAAATATGGTATTGATCGAAACTCCCCGGAAGCTCTTGAGGAGGCATATCATATTGTCGGGGAGATTAACGATCCCGTCCTCAGAGCACAATTATTCGAGAAGATTGCTGAATGTTTTGTTAAAATCGGATGTATAATTCTGAGTGAGCCGCAGTCTCCTTCGGTACAAGAAGTAAAATTTTTTTCTTCGAAAAAACCCTTTGTGCGGGGACTTGAAATAATCAAACAAAACATAAAACCCCCTCAGATCTCCCTTAAAATCGCCGGAGTCATTGATATTATCCTTGAATTTTCAAAATCTAATAATAATCCCGATTTTATCCTTCCTCTTGCAACGTACGCAATGGAAATTGAAAATTCCTTTGAAAGGGATGCCATGATGTCAAGGATCATTTCCTCTTTGAGCGAGGACATCTCGCACCCGAACTCAACCGATCCCTATGAGATAATGGCTTATCTTCTTCTCAGAAATGAAACATCCAAATCAGATCAGGTCATTATTGAACTGATAATTCGGATTATTCAGAAAATAACAGATCTATATTCAAGGCTAACAGGCATGTCAAGTCTTGCAGCCTCATCACTTCGGATAGCTGATCTCGCGTTTTCCAAACAAATTCTCGAAGAAATTTACCGTAAAATTCCTGAGCTCCCCACAGAGTACCAAAAAGTCCTCATACTATCGGATCTCGCGATATTGTATTGCGATGTTGATTCCATAACGGCCTTGGATTATTTGAATCAGGGTATCAGTAAACTGGAATTTGTAGAATATGACAAAGAAGCGGTTGTGCGCCGTCAGCTGGTTTTTGCAACAGTGCGACTGTATGCGATTGCCCCAAATGACGATCTGACTACTACGGCTCTTCGCATTGTCGAAAAAATTACTGATCCCGTTGAATATATCAACTCACTTATGGCGATTTATAATATGGTTCATCAGAATAAGAACCTCAGCAAAGATCTGCTTAATTCCATGTCCAAGGCTGCGGAAAGGATATCGTCATCCTATGAAAGAGCGTCCGCCCTTCTGGATATTGTCCCTCTGGCGCTACAAAATAGTGATGATGACTTGCCAATAATATTATTGGCAAAAGCTGAAGGTTTGACGAAAAAAATCAATATCCAATTTGTCGCCGATAAGATCAGAGACAGTATTGCCGAGCTGTATTCTCTGCTTCACCATAAATATAATGATGAAAAATATATTCGTTCTGCTATCTCTGTTATCCGATCCATTGACGATGTCGATCTTCGGTTACAACTTCTCAACCGTTTTGGATATTCCGAGAGTTATGAGATTCTTCCCCAGTATGCAAAAATTAAATCATTGTCTGAAAAAATGATAGCGGAGGGAATTCACACAAATCAGATTGCACTCCTTGAACGGTCTATCCGGACCGTTGCCGATCGCGGAAGAGAGGCAATTTATTTCTGTGATCTTTCAATATTTTTCAAAAAGAGCGGGGAGGAAAAGCTTTCCCGAAGAATGATGCAGAGTGCAATTAATGAGGCCCGCATTATCAGACCCCTTTCAAGACGGGCATTTATTATGTGCGATATCGCATTGAAAATCAACGCTGCAGGATGCGAAAGGACGGCACAGGAAGTTCTTGATTTTGCGATAGATGCCGCAACCAATATCAGACAGTCCTCGCTTCGGGATGAAGTGTTCGATGAACTCGGACTGGCAATTAAACTCATGCAGGGAGTATAATGGTAAAATCCATCGAATTGATAATAAGTGGAAAAGTTCAAAAAGTTGGGTTCCGGGCTTGTATAAAAAAAATTGCCATGGATCTTTCGATTACCGGAACCGTGACAAATCTCCCGGATGGACGCGTCCATGTTCAGGCAACCGGAGATCCGATGATTCTTGAGAAATTTATTTCCATGGTCTACAGTTGCCCTCGGGCAATAGTACGAAGTGTGAAATTATCTGAGATTCCAGAACGAACCTTTATCGATTTTTCAATACTCAAAGGGGAGGCCCAGATCAGTACAGAACTTTAAATTCTTCACCAGTGGTGACAGAATTCAAGAAATTCGATACCTGCTCAAGTATTTTTTTATTATTTATCGAACCCTGGAACACGGTTATCATCCTTCGGATAAAATCGTCGGAAAGGATACATCGTCCCGACGTGACATCATAATCAGATTGGGGAAAACACTCTCGGGCGAGAGCGAAAACGTTTGCATCGATCATTTCAGCCTTTAACGGGTCCATAAGATCCTGGACCAAACTTCCGCTCCCGTCATACAGTAAACCGTTATCAGGATTGAGCCGGAATCCAACAACAGAGATGTTACAATTTCCAAACAACATAGCGTAGCCGAAAGAGAGCATGACGTTAACAGGATCGGTAAACGGTCGGGGAGATCTTCTTTTATATCCCAGTTCCGAAGGAATACTCCGGGACATTATCTCGTAATACATGTCTGATGTTAAGCGATGCAGACGTCTGATCTCATCAAGTTTTATCAGGAAAGTAAGTTCAGATTCAGATTTGCAGAGCAGCTCCAATTCCCCTTCATAAAAGAGCCGGATATTTTTTTTTTCCTCCAGTTGGCCTATGGCAGATAATCTGGATTTTAACGATCCCTTGGCGAGGGAGATAGCATAGCGCTGACGAGGAATATTTTTTTGGATTTCATATAAATCCATACTATTCTGACTCTGAAAAGGTCTTATTATTCCAACCGGCGTACCATCGGCTTCAAAAAAAGAGATAAATGTGCCTTTTTTAACGAGTTTCATTATGGTCGCTGAACTTATGGAATGCCCACCAACGATCAGCAGGTTTTTCACTTCGTCCAGAGGAATTTCATCGGTTTTATTCTTCTTCTGAATAATCAGACGATTCTGTGTAGATTTTATATGAGCCCCATAACCTGTTACCGGTACCCAAGGATATGCTTCCACAATTTGCTCCGAAAATTGCCGGTCCTTTCTACATATTTTCCTCATTTCTCCTGATTAATTCATCGTTATTTTACCAGGATTTTTCGGAAGAAAGAACTTAAAAAATTATTTTTTTGGGGGGGTCTGTGAACAAAAATCAAACGCCATATATACACTTATTACGCAAATAACATAACAGGGTTGCAATGTTTTGGGATAAGAAAGTTGAGACTATGAAACCGGATGCTTTACGCGTTCTCCAGCTTAAACGTCTTAAAAAGACCCTTCACCTTGTTCGGAACGTAAGCTTTTACCGCCAACAACTTTCAGGGATCGAACCTTCCTCAATAAAAACGCTTGATGATATTCAGAAGATCCCATTTACGAAAAAACAGGACCTGAGGGACGGATATCCTTTCGGGTTCTTTGCAGTTCCGCTTAAAAAGGTTGTACGGATTCATACCACATCCGGGACCACCGGCAAACCAACGGTCGTGGGATATACGCGGAACGATCTGAATACATGGTCGGATCTTATTGCCCGGAATATGGTGATGGTGGGAGTTACGGAGAATGATATCTTTCAGAATATGGTAAATTATGGAATGTTCACCGGCGGCCTCGGGTTTCATTACGGTGCAGAAAAAATTGGTGCGACTGTGGTTCCCAGTGCAACCGGCAACACCAGACGCCAAATCGAAATGATTAATGATTTCGGTGTTACGGTCATTCATTGTACTCCGAGCTATGCCATGCATCTTTCTGAAGTTGCTGAAGAAATGAATACACAACTTGAAAGCCTCCGAATCGGTCTTTTTGGTGCAGAACCCTGGTCAGAAAGCACCCGGAAAACTCTTGAGAAAAGACTGGGTATAACAGCGTACGATTCGTACGGTTTATCTGAACTATTTGGGCCTGGCGTGGCATTTGAATGTACGGAACGCGATGGATTACATATCTGGCACGATAGTTATCTTGTTGAGATCATCGACCCGAAGACCGGGGAACGTCTTGGTGATGGCGAGCGTGGGGAGCTTGTCGTGACCCCCCTTGTCAAGGAAGCAATGCCTCTTCTCCGTTACCGGACGGGAGATGTTACTATGTTAATGGAAGATGGATGCCTGTGTACCCGTGGTAAGAAAATCTCCCGCATCACAGGAAGAAGCGACGACATGCTTGTAATCCGGGGCATCAATGTTTTTCCTTCCCAGATCGAGCATGTGCTCCTCAGGATCCCCGAGGTCGGCAACCAGTTTATGGTTTATATAGATAAAGTTAATCATCTTGACGAGATGACCGTTGAAGTTGAGATTAACAGGGAGTATTTCAGCGGCGAGCTGGCTGATCTGGCAAATCTGCAAAAGAAAGTCGTGAGAGAACTTCGCGATGCATTGGAACTGAGAACAACCGTCAAACTGGTAGAACCGGGATCACTCCCGCGTTTTGAAGGAAAGGCAAAAAGAGTAATAGATCGAAGAGGGGAAGATTAGATGTACTGGGATCCGAGAATCGAAGAGATGCCTCAGGCAGATCTTCAGAAAATGCAATATAAACTGCTTAAAAGCCTGGTTTACAGGTTGTATAGTTTTTCGCCATTCTATCACGACCGTATGAAAGACGCGAGGATCCATCCTGACGACATTCGCACTCTCGCTGACGTGAAAAAACTCCCATTCATGTTCAAGCGGGACCTGAGGGACAATTATCCGAATAAAATTTTTACTGCTCCTCAGGAAGAGCTGGTCAGATATCATGTATCGAGTGGAACGACGGGTAAACCAACAGTAGTGGGGTATACCCAGAACGACCTCAATGCGTGGACGACATCTCTTGCCCGTGCCCTCACTTCCTGTGGCCTGGGTCGAGGGGACGTCATTCAGGTCAGTTATGGGTACGGTCTTTTCACCGGAGGCCTGGGTATGCATTACGGCGCCGAAAAGATCGGAGCGACAGTTCTTCCAACGAGTGTGGGGAATACCGAACGCCAGATCGAGTTGATGCAGGATCTCGGCGCAACTGCAATCGCGTGCACCCCTTCGTATCTGTTGCACATCGGAGAAGTTGCTGAAAAAATGGGAGTCAGTATCAAGAACGACACGAATCTTCGTACGGGCATCCTTGGCGCCGAGCCATGGACCGAGGGTATGCGCAACCGGATGCAGGAATGGCTCGGTATCAAGGCATATGACATTTACGGAACCAGTGAATTGTCCGGTCCCATGTTCACGGAATGTACCGAACAGAAGGGATTCCATGTATGGTCGGATATCGCTTTCACGGAGATAATCGATCCGAAAACGGAGGAGCCCCTCGAGAGTGGCGAGAAGGGGGAGCTCACTATCACCATCCTTCAGAAAGAAGCCCTGCCTATGATCCGCTACCGGATTGGTGACATCAGTTCGATGGATGTGGAAACCTGCCCATGTGGCAGGACACACCCCAGGATTCAAAGAATAACAGGCAGGGTCGATGATATGCTTATCATCAGAGGAATCAATGTCTTCCCATCCCAGGTAGAATATGCACTCATGGGAATTCCTGAAGTTGGACAGCATTTCCAAATCGTCGTTTCACGCAGAGGGGCGCTTGATGATATGCTTGTTCGCGTAGAACTGAGCAAAGAATCCTTCAGCGACAAGATCAATGATCTGATGCAGGTACGACAGAAAGTGGAACATAGGCTCAGGAACCTGCTCAATGTAAATGCCGAGGTCGAGCTTGTTGAGCCAGGGTCCCTGCCCCGTTTTGAGGGAAAGTCGAAAAAAGTTGTTGACAAGAGGTCGATGTAGATGGACACGAAGAAATATATTATCCGCCAGATCTCGATATTCTCGGAGAACCGCCCGGGGCGCCTCGCAGCAATCGCCCAGGCACTCGGTGAAGAAAATATCAATATTCTGGCATTCAGTATTGCAGAAGCAAATGGTTTCGGAGTCGTAAGAGCGCTTGTTGATCACCCGGAGAAAGCGCATGATAAACTCGTAACACTGGGATTCAACATTGCATTTACTGATGTGATCGCCGTAAAAATGAAGGACCAGCCGGGGGGACTTTATGAAGTCGCAAAGATCCTGGGAGATTCCGGTATCAATATTGAATATTCGTATGCATATTCCGGAAAAGAAGGGGCGGTCTTAATTCTTCGGGTCGATCAGGTCGACGATGCAATAATGAAAATAAAAAATTCTGGTGCTACCCTTCTCGAGCGCTCAATTTTTCATTAAATACCGTTATTTTTTTTCCCATTTAACGAGTTCTGCAACGACCGAAAGAGTACTCCCCCGACGAATTTCTTCTCGTATGCGTTCCTCATTTTTCCTCACTTCCAGCGCCCGGCGGGCAATTTCATAGGCTCGTTCCTGAGGGACAACGACGACACCACTTGCATCGCCGATGATCCAGTCCCCGGGTCGGACAAACTGCCCCGCACACCGGATCTCGGTATTAATCTCACCATAACCCTTCGGCTCACCTGCATTGGGAACGATTGCCTTGGCAAACAGCGGGAAGTTCATGTCCCTGATATCATCCACATCCCGTACTGCTCCATCAATGACGACGCCGGCAATTCCCTTCTGCAGACAACTCAGGGTCGCAAGCTCCCCCCAGGGAGCTACCTCTGTCACGCCGTCGTTATTGATGACAATAACATCCCCTTTTTTTGCCGAATCGATAGCTTCTACGGGTTTTGCCCAGTCACCTCCAACGGTGTGTACGGTTACAGCTCTTCCCGCCATTTTCACGTTGCCGCAGACTGAAAAGATTCCTGCCATTGCACCTTTGCGGTGCATTGCGTCGGTAACATTGGGTCCGGACACCTTCAGAAACAGATCGAGTGTCTCCTCATCACGGGATCTTCTTGCCCGGTCATCGATCCGGGGGTTATCCAGAGCAGTCCGAATATTCCTGGTCGATGCAATGACATCCGCGGACCTGATTATCCACCCGCCGACGATTACAATTTGCGCTCCCCGGTGTATCGCTTCGGCAGCTTTTTCTGCGTCAATACCCCCGGCTACGGCAACAGGAACTGTGATCTGACCCCTCAGGCTGGTAAGCAATTCCAGGGAGTCTCTTCCCGTCATCTGCTGGTCAATCCCCGCGTGCGCACAGATAAAATCAATTCCCAACGATTCCAGCTGTACTGATCTTGTCAATGGATCTGGGGTATTGATCAAATCAGCCATCAGTTTTATTCCATATTTTCTTGCCGCCCTCACCGCTTCCGCTATGACCGAATTGTCGGCATCTGCAAGAATGCAGACAACATTGGCTCCCGCTTTTGCAGCCATTTCCACCTCAGTGGCACCAGTATCTGCAATTTTCATGTCGGCAATGATGGTTGCCTGAGGGAAGGTTTTCCGAAATTCCCTGACCGCTTGGATCCCCTCACTTTTAATGAGAGGAGTCCCCACCTCCAACCAGTCGGCGCCCCCTTCAACTGACTCTCTCGCAATCTGCAATGCTCTTCTCAGATCGAGGAGATCGAGTGCAACCTGCAGAACCGCCTTTTGCATGATCTATGATGTGACATGCTGTATGTTTAATAATTACCGTCTGGAGATAAATAAAAAAAATGAATGAATATTGAGATGAGGTATATTTTATTCAAAAGTTTTTCCTGATTCTGATTTCCCGAAAAAAACCTATCTAGAAAACATTTTTCTCAAATGTTAAGATAATTCAAAATAATTCATTAAAATCTGATTTGAAAGTATTTCGATTTAAGTAATATTAAAATATTATAACGATGAAATAAGCATTAATTCTTTGTGGATTCTGGAGAAATGGTTTTATGAAAAATCGGTACAAAGATCTGAGCGGTATCTCTGATACCGTATCAGTGATTCTTGTAATTGCCCTTGTCCTTGTCCTTGCGATGGTTATTTATGCAATGGTATTCGGTGCAATCGATACAAGATATTTAAAAAAGTCAGCTTATGTCGCCGGCACGGTTGACTCGGTGGATATCCCGCGGAACAGTGGTCTGACCGACCATATCCTGAAATTTTCACCACAATCCGGAGACCCCTTTTACTTCTCCGGGCAACAGTCTGCAGGCGCAACAGGCACGCAGATAACCATGCGGTTATTAAGTCCGGATGGCAAGACCCTGTCTCCCAATGCAGCAAGCCTGAGTGGAAATCCGTATGGTAAACAGATCTATATTTTTCCTAATAATTCCGGATCCGCCACCGTTTGCGATTATGATATATCCGATAAGGTTCCTGCTGCCAACCTCAGGCCGATGCCCGTCGGGCGCTGGACGATCCAGCTCGTAGACGAGAACATTCATGTACTGGCTGATTCGTACGATACTACCCTGAAGTACGGGACCACTTCCCTCCCGGTAGCTTCGGGATTTATCGGCCAGTTATTCAGGACCGACTGCACACCATACCAGCAAACGTTAGGTGGAGTCTCACAAACATTTACCGATGGACCGGGGAATATGACCTATACACGGTTTAATGGCGTCAATACATTTCTGCGAATAAATAACGACCCCGGACTATCACTTGCCGGTGACATGGCCCTTTCGATATGGCTAAGACCCTCCGCTACGGGGAACTCTGCAGATCCAAATACATGGCACCAGATCATCGGGAAAGGTTCCATCGATGGTTCCAGTGAAAACGACAATTACCAGATGTTCCAGATTGGTGACAAAATGGTCTTTGAATGGAACGATGCCACATCAGGCAATCACTATCAGGCTATAACAACCTCACCAGTACTTTCGACAAACTGGAATTATGTCACTGCTTCCGTCAGCAATGGTGCAATTACCATTACCAATAACGGAGTGGCACAATCACTTGTATACAGCCAGGGGCTGGATCCCCGTTCAATAACACCTCCGGTTCCCAATCCCCCCATTGTCAACCTTAAGACGAACGCTAATCCGGTTACGATCGGAATGCAGAACAGTTCCTCAACATCAGCGGACTTTTACTACAAGGGAGATATCGGGGCATATTCACTCTATAACCGGGCTCTGACTCAGCAGGAGATATCAAACAATTTTGCTGCGAACCGGGTATAATTTACCATTCTTTAACAAAAATTAATCGGGGTAAAATTTTTCAAAAAAGACAACCTTCTTCATCTCTTTTTTCTCAGCAAAAGAAATTTCTGACGGACATCCAGCAGCAACAAGAGCTACAAGCGTAAATTCCTCGGGTACTCCCAGAAGTCTGCGGATCTCTTCTGCATAGGATTTCTTATCGCCTGCAACCCAGCACGAACTGATACCGTAGGCCTGCAGTGCCAGGATCAGGTTTTCGGTGGCCGCACAACAATCCTCAAGATAATAAGGTTGTTTCTTCTCCCCGAAGATTGCAAAACAGAGCGGGCTGGCGGCAATAAATTTCCCATGATCGGTAACATGTGCAATTTTTTCCCGGGTTTCTTTGTTTTTAATCACACCAAAGAGCCATGGTTGAATATTTATCGCGGTAGGTGCCCGGGCAGCACATTCCAGTGCATCTGTAATGACAAGGTCCTCAACAGGGTCCGGCTTGAATTTCCTCACACTGTGACGAGATTTAATGATCGTTGTTACAACATTCATAAACCGGAATGGGATGTGAGCTCCCAAAAATGTAATCCCGGATGAAAAACGAGTCTCATGGGAACTCTATTTTGGCATATAATTCCGGAAAACGAAGTAAACATCCCCATGCAGTCTGAGAGGATCAATAAAGGGTCAAGAGGCCTTTTCCCTGGTAATCCGATCAAAATTTTCAAACACCCGTTTTCCTTCGAATGTATGGCTCACTTCAGGATGCCACTGGAGGCCATAAATTCGCTTTTCGGGCAGCGCAATTGCCTCAGCTCCACAAATATCCGAGTGTGCAAGCCGGATAAACCCTTCAGGAATTCTGGTCACTTCATCGGCATGGGACGCCCAGACATGCATGGTTTCCGGATAGCCCATCAGGATATCGTCGTGCTCACAAATCCTTACTTCGATCGGCCCATAGCCACCACTTCGTCCCTGATGAACACTTCCGCCAAACTTTGTAGCAATGATATGAAGGCCAAGACAGATACCCAGAACTGGTAAACCGAGGTCCAGATAGGCAGCACAGTTGCCCGCCCTTTCGAGAGTCGGGCCTCCGCCTAGAATGAGACCCCTGCTTTCGTCCTTGACCAGTTCTGCAGGAGTTGAATTGGGGATCATGGCAACATCAATTTCGAGGTCCCGCAGGGCCCGGTGAATAAGGTGGTTGAATTGCCCGAAGTTATTGACTACGTAGATTGGAAGCATTGTTCTCAGGTTTGAGCCAGGATCCTATAATAGTGTTCAACTGTAAGCATCGACTGTTGCAAGAATCGTCTTTCGGATCATATCAGGAGTGTGGCCGAGAAGAGCTGCAAGGTACATCGCCCCCCCGGCCCCCATCCCTTCTTTGACTTCGCCGATACAATAGCGTGCAAGACCGGCGTGCCCGAGGTCACCGAACCCGGGATCTACGTAGGTTATTCTTGCACCCATCTGGGTCGCAAGATAGCCTGCATTCGCTGAGGGATCGTCGCGGACATAAGAAGTAGTTACTATAGCCGGTAGCAATTTTTCCCGTGCCCGGATGATCGCACTGACTGCAAGCATCTGGGTTCCTCCTGCGAGAATGAGCTTTCCGTTATAACTCTCCGCAATACCTACCGCTACCGGCATCATGGGATCACCAAGGCCCTGAACAATTTCCAAAGGCGTGGTGGCCCCGCACTTACTCACCCGTTCAAGAGCGATTCTGCAGATCTCTTCTTTTTTTGAGAGGGGGTTTTCCTGAAAGCTGCTGCTCACTGAAGCCTGGTAGCCCAGTGCCCGTAATGTACAGAGGGCGGTTGTTGTGCCGCCGGGAACACATTCCCCCAGGACGAGGAGATCACTGCAACCCGAGAGAATTTGGCCGATCCTGATACCCTGGTCATACAGGTATTGAGCTGACGACAGTGCATTCTCAAGGCGGGGATCCCTGCCGGCTACGCCATACACGTCAAGACAGGGGACTGTGGGGGTCTGACTCAGGCCTGCATTAATAAATATTGGCTGGAGGCCTGTCAGGATCATCATGGCCCGGGTTATCGTAGCCGGGGTAGGGCACCCTGTAGGGGTATTGGGCTTGATGGGAAGGCTCGTGATGCAGCCGTTCATGATAAGTTCGGCGTCCAGGATAGGGGTAAGGAGGGTTTTATCCGGCGTCGGTCCGGCACCAGAGATTCCGGGCACTGTTGAGAGCACGGTATTGGCAAGAATGGCGGCAAAAAGAGGACGTTTGAAATGAATTGAAGGTTGTTCCGAGAGAAATCCCATATGAATCAGCATTTACATCTCTGTTATCCGGTTGTTTCAAGATATCGATCACAGTTCCACAACGATAAAATACGGGGATATGTCCAATAGATGTTCAGATGTTTGAAATTGAACAGCGCCTCCTCGACAAGGGCATTACCCTTGATGAAATTGTCGCTGCCGCTATGGGTCTCTATGTTTCCCATGGTATGGCTGATGAAGAGGCTGCCCTCGAGATACGGAAGAAAATAAAAAAGTATCTTGAGGATCCCAACGTGGCCTCCTTGTTGCTTGGGGCAATTCTGCTTGAGGAAGAGCTGTATACGAGGAGAAAAAATTCCGAAATCGCGGATGATCCCGTCTTCCTGCTCAGCGACGAGATTATTGGCATGGCGATTGCTGAATGTATCGGCGGCACGTATGCCCGGTTTGAGTTTACGCGCTACGACCAGAAAAAGCCGGGTATATTATCAACCCTCGGCCCATTCCTCGATGATGCTGTAGCAGGACTTATCGCCGGTTGCACGTCAAGGTTATATAGTGAGTGCCTATGAAGGCACTTCGTTCCCTCCTGCAATTTACCACAATTCTCCCTCTCGGAAAACCGGCAGATTTCGACAGTTTTGCACGGCATTCCTGGCTTTATCCGCTGGCCGGATGGGTGGTTGGGTGTGCGGCGGCAATTCCGGTCTTCTTCATCTCCGACCGGCCTCTCGCAGCAGCAATTGCGGTTGTCGTGGTTCTCCTTATCTCGGGTGCCCATCATTTTGACGGTCTGATTGACCTCGGTGATGGTCTCATGGCACATGGCGGTAAGGAAAAACGGATCCATGCCCTGACCGACCGGCAGACGGGAGCGGGTGGGCTGGCGGCAGGTATTACGGTTACTCTGCTGCTCTTTGCGGGTTTACAGGCCTCATCATCTGTGGCGGTTGCTATCATTACCGGTGAGGTATGTGCGAAGTTTTCGATGGTTTTCCTGACGACATACGGGAAACCATTTCGGGAGGGCATCCACAGTTACCTCCATGGGTACTCACGACAGTACTTTCCTTTTCTCTCAGTTCTGCTCTGCCTGCCTTTGTTCCTCCTTCCCATTGCTCCGCTGAAGATTGCCGGTGCATATCTCGTAATGGTTCTCTGTCCCGCAATTCTCCTCATCATGGCGAACCGGGTCTTCGGCGGCGTTAACGGTGATATTGCTGGTGCGTCCAATGAAATCTGCCGGGCCTGTGCCGTGGTCGCAATGGTAATTTTGTAAAATAAAAGGTAGTAGAATAAATATCTATGTCATTTCTTTTTTTAGGAAAGAATTAAGGTATTTTTGACGTTCCTTGACGCATAAAAGGTTTATTCAGGAGTTTCTATCAGGACTTGCCCGTTCATGTTAAGTCGGAAAGTCGCAAAAATAATCAGTAGAGTCCTTCGAATCCCGTCAGAGCATCGTCATCACATGCTATAGCAGTTCCATCCCTGACGAGCGTGTTAAACATCATTGCTGCAGTCATCAGGCTCTCGTCCGATCCCCGGCCTTTGCGAATTGCATCGAGGGCTTCCTTCTGGGGCGCGGGGGAGACACGCTTTCCGGTGAGGATCCCCGTGCAGTGCTTACAGTAGGAACATTTACTATATACAGAGACCATGCCTCCGGCACAGGCGACGGTCACCCGGCCCTTATTTTCATCCCGGACAAATTCAAGCGTCTTCATAGTACACTTTTTTCCGCCCGGGTTATCATCATACCGATATTTTCCGGCGACAGAAATTTCATCCGTAAAAATAGAATCGTCAATCGATAGAGTTTAAATAGACGTGGCTCATATATGTAATACTCGCACAAACAGACTGTAAGCGCACAGTCCCTGCTTTGGAGGAACGATTAGAAATGGCATCTGACAAGCCCCATATGAACCTCGCCGTAATCGGCCACATCGACCACGGAAAGTCTACTACTGTGGGACGGATGATGTTCGAGACCGGCGCTGTACCGGCACACATCATCGAAGGCTACCGCAAGGAAGCCGAGAGCAAGGGTAAGGCAACCTTTGAATTCGCATGGGTTATGGATAATCTGAAAGAAGAGCGTGAGAGAGGTATTACCATTGACATCGCGCACAAGCGGTTCGACACTCCCAAGTTCTACTTCACAGTCGTAGACTGCCCCGGCCACAGAGACTTCGTCAAGAACATGATCACCGGTGCATCCCAGGCCGATGCAGCAATCCTCGTAGTCGCGGCCCCTGATGGGGTCATGGAGCAGACCAAGGAGCACGTGTTCCTCGCAAGGACACTCGGCATCACCCAGATCATCATCGCTATCAACAAGATGGATGCCGTCAAGTATGATGAGAAGCGTTACAATGAGGTCAAGAAGGAACTTTCTGACCTGATAAAGATGGTCGGGTACAAACCTGACGAGACTCTTTTCATCCCGATCAGTTCGCTTGGTGGAGCGAACATCAAGTCAGTTGGATCTGAGATGCCATGGTACAAGGGACCTGCACTCATCCCGGCACTTGACACTTTCAAGGAGCCGGAGAAGCCGACTGACAAGCCCATGCGCCTCCCCATTCAGGATGTTTACAGCATCAGCGGCATCGGAACCGTGCCTGTCGGACGGGTAGAGACTGGCATCGTGAAGAAGGGAATGAAAGTCTCTTTTATGCCTGCCAACAAAGATGGTGAGATCAAGTCCATCGAGATGCACCATGAAGAGATCCCCCAGGCAGTCCCCGGCGACAACGTCGGGTTCAACGTCCGTGGTATCGGCAAGGGTGACATCCGCCGTGGTGACGTTATGGGTCCCGCTGAAGCACCCCCGACTGTTGCTGACGAATTCACCGCACAGATCGTCGTGCTTCAGCACCCAAGCGCCCTGACGGTCGGCTATACACCGGTCTTCCACTGCCACACAACCCAGACAGCCTGCACATTCGTCGAGCTCAAGAAGAAACTTGATCCCCGCTCGGGCCAGACCAAGGAGGAGAACCCCACCTTCCTTAAGTCCGGAGACGCAGCTATCGTCGTTATCAAACCGACAAAACCCATGGTCATCGAGAACGTCAAGGAACTCCCCCAGCTGGGCAGATTCGCCGTCAGGGATATGGGCTCAACCATTGCAGCGGGAATGTGTATTGCCATCCAGCCAAAGCAGATGAGATAACATTTTTTTGGTGTGAAGTATCATGCAGAAAGCCAGAATTCGCCTGACAGGGACGGACTTTAACAAAGTAGAAATGGTCTGTGACAGAATACGGGAGATTGCAGAGCGCACAGGTGTGAATCTGGCCGGTCCGATACCACTCCCGACCAAAAGACTGGTCGTACCGATCCGCAAAAGTCCCGACGGGGAAGGGACAGCGACATGGGACCGCTGGCAGCTGCGTGTTCATAAACGTCTGATCGATATCGACGCGGATGAACGGGCGCTTCGCCAGCTGATGCGCATTCAGGTGCCCAAAGATATTGGCATTGAGATAGTCTTAGAGAGTTGAAGGTGCGGCGTGCAGCAGGCCGCGGGTTTAACCCAGAAAATTAAATCATTTTTTACCTTTGAACGTGTTTTCATTCTGATTCTGATCGTTGCTTTCGTGCTCAGGTTCTGGCAACTCGATCTCAAACTATTACATCACGATGAAGCTATTCATTCATGGTTTTCGTATGAGTTGCTGACAAAGGGTTCATGGATATATGATCCCAGTTACCACGGTCCATTTCTCTATTTCGTGACGGCAGGGATGTTTGCCCTCATGGGTCCTTCAGACCTTGTTGCCAGAATACTGCCCGGTCTTTTCGGGTTCATGCTTATTCCGATGGTCTATTGTATCTACCGGATAGGCTATATAAATAAAAGTCAGGCCCTTCTCGCCGGGCTCTTTATTGCAATCTCACCGGACATGATCTATTTTTCCCGGTTCCTCCGCCACGATATTTTCATGCTCTTCTTCACGATGCTGCTGCTCGTTGCCCTGTTATATTACATTGAGCGGTGCCAGACCCGTTTCGCTCTCATTGCAGCAATAGCTGCGGCAGGAGCACTCTGTTGTAAAGAAGAGATGCCGATCATCCTTCTGGCATTCATTGCATTCTTTGTGTATGCTTTCTGGAAAAAACGATTCGTCCTTCCCCAATCATGGAAAGAAGATCTTGCAATAGCAATGATCGTTACTGTTGGCCTCGTCAGCCTGCTGTATTCAGCCTTCGGAATGCATCCGGAAACACTTGTTGGCCAAAATTTCCAGATCACCCTGCAGGCAGTACACATTGATATAACAACAACAGGATGGTACCAGGCAGTTGTGCACTGGGTCGCCATGCATGAGGAGCAGCGTCTTGGCGGACCCATGTATTTCTACATCCCACTCTTCCTCCTGTACGAGCTCCCGATCTTCATCCTTGCAGTTATTGGAACGATACAGTTTTTCGGGGACGGGATGCATCCGATCCTTTTTACACGGCGGATCAGAGCATGGATAACGGACCGCCATTTTAACCTGCCTGTTAAAGATCTTGCCGAGATGAGCGTTCTGCAAATGAAGGCGGGTAAAGATGTCAATAAAAAGTCAGAAGAATTTTTCCGGTTTTGCATATGGTGGATGATCATCACCATGGCCTTTTATGCCTATGTTGGTGAGAAAGTACCGTGGCTCCTTATCGCACAACTTCTGCCGATGTCCTTTGTTGCCGTCTATAAACTAAACTGGCAGAAGGCAGCTTTTGCTCTTGCAGGATGCATTTTCCTCATCGTCATGACATGGCATGTCGCTTTCATTCCTGCGGATATTAATGAACCGATCGTTCAGGTTCAGAATTCAGAAGATCTTCGTGATGTCATGCATCTTATGGACGCATCAGATCGTATTGTCATTGCTTCAAAGGATTACTGGCCCCTTCCCTGGTATTACCGCGGGGATCGCTGGAATAAGATAACGTTCTACGGAAATCTTACTGATAAAAATACCCTTACAGCAGGTCAGCCAGGCGTCATCATTCTGCATGACACCGAAAGCTATGATTCTATTGACGGATACCAGAAAGCCACCTACAAACTGAGTTATTGGTTCTCATTCTACGACAATGAGAATCGCTTAGGTGATTATTATCTGCATCGTGATGGAAGGATGGGGAGCATCAATATCGATGTATTCACCCCATCTCACTAAAGGGATATCAGGATGCAAAAAATTTGCTTTTTGGTGAAATCATTCCAAATGACACAACATCGAATTTGTGAGGTGACCCCCTCTCTCCCCCAGAGGGGGAGGCAGCCCAAGGAGTGCACCCCCTTGACCCCCCATTTTGAATTCATGTATTCAAAGAAGAGTCCATTCCACAACCTGACTCCACATGGGGCGAGCCTCGACGAAGCGGCGAGAGCCCGTGGCTCCATCACTATCTTATTTGATTGGTTAGCCAGGTTTTCTACAGAGCCAAAAATTTCAACCAGAGTCTGCTGAAAATCTTTCAACCAGGGTCTGGTTAAAAAAATGA
>Ga0187785_10000231_pt1 | contig 21880 bp, 23 predicted proteins | sample 0815_BV2_4_20_MG_FD_132466 | JGI IMG/M metagenome (GOLD analysis project Ga0187785, IMG submission 132466) | Tropical peat soil microbial communities from peatlands in Department of Meta, Colombia - 0815_BV2_4_20_MG | ecosystem: Environmental > Terrestrial > Soil > Wetlands > Peat | place...
CCGCGACAGTTCTCGGTGCATCACCTACGCGAATGACGCCTTCTGCTCGCTAACGGACAAACCACGCGCGGCTCTGATAGGCAGCATACTCGATTTGCCTGTGCTCGAGCACGGTGCGATTGCGGTTCAACCCGACGGCACGCGCGTCCACGACCAAAAGATCGCCTGCGGGAGTGCTGCACGCTGGATCGCCTGGCGCGAAGTTGCGGTACACGGGAAGACCGGCACCGAAGTCCAGAGCGTCGGGCGCGACGTCACGAGCCGGGTTGAAGCCGAGCATGGCCTTGAGCTCGCGCGCGATCAGGCAGAAACCGCGAACCGCGCCAAGTCGCGTTTCCTCGCCATGGTCAGCCATGAAATTCGCACGCCGCTCAATGGCATTCTTGGCATGGCCGATTTGTTGCTCGACACGCCGCTGACACCTGAGCAGCTCACGTATACCCAGGCGGCGAAAACATCAGGGGAGACCTTGCTGTCGTTGATCGAGGAAATCCTCGATTTCTCAAAAATCGAAGCTGGTAAACTCGATCTGGAAGCCCGTCCATTTACGCTCACGACGATGGTCGAAGAAGCGATCGAGCTGGTGGCACCCCGTGCGCAAGCAAAGGGGATCGAAATTGCTTCGTTCGTCGACGAGCGGCTGCCGACGCAAGTCATCGGCGACGCTGCACGCTTGCGGCAGGTTTTGCTCAATCTTGTTGGCAACGCCATCAAGTTCACCGACAAAGGCGGTGTGGCGGTTGTGGTCGCGCCGGGAGAAGTGGAAAACGAAATTTGCTTTGAGGTACGCGACACCGGGATCGGACTGAAAGACGAAGACCTGACCCGCATCTTTCTTGACTTCGAACAGGCGGACGGATCCTCTACGCGGAAGTTCGGCGGCACCGGTCTCGGGCTCGCCATTTCCAAACGCATCGTCGAGCGCATGAACGGACGAATCTATGCAACAAGCAAGGAGAACGAAGGCTCCATCTTCAGGGTCGGCGTGCCCCTTATGCCGGCACCCGATGCGCAGGAAGTGAATTTCACGTCACCCGATCTAAGCCACGCAGCCGTCATTATCGTGGCGGCTGCAGAAATTGAGGCATCTTTGCTAGCACGGCGGCTTGGGCGTTGGGGCGCCAAGACCTGTGTGGCGATCGACGAGAGAATCGCCGCGGCCTTGCTGCCAGAACGTTCGTGGGATGCGCTATTGGTCGACTATCCGATGGTGTCACCGCTTATTGCGAACGGCGATCTCACCAAATTCCGTATCCCCAAACGCATTGCGCTTATTCGCCCGAGCGATCGTCACGAGCTCTTGGCATTGAAAGCGGCAGGCTTCACCGGCTATCTCGTCAAGCCGGTGCGCGCCGTCTCGCTTGCAGCGCGGCTCACCGACGACGATGCGTTCGAACATTCACCAGATGAAATCGCCACCGAAGCCGCCGAAGCATCTGTTCCCAATGCCAATGGTCTGTCGATTCTTGTCGCCGAGGATAATGAGATCAACGCACTTTTGGCGCGCGCATTGCTGACGCGTCTCGGCCATCGTCCAACGATTGCAAGTGATGGTGAGGCCGCTGTTGAATCCTGGCTGGCGGCGCGCGCTGCCGGCGCCTCCTACGACCTGGTCCTGATGGACGTGCAAATGCCAGGCATGGATGGTCTGGAGGCGGCGCGCCACATCCGGGCCGCGGAAGCACAAGCCGGCAATAACCGCACGCGCATGCTGGCGCTCACCGCCAATGTGCAAGCCGAAGATCATGAGGCAGCTCTTGCTGCCGGGCTCGATGGCCTGTTGGTAAAGCCGCTCGATCGCGAGCGCTTGCGCGAGGTCTTGAAGGCCGTATCGACCGGAACATCGAACCCGCTTGCGGCCTGACGCGGGTTTCCCCACACTGTCATAATTCTGTGGTCGGCCCGTGGTGTAGGGGGACACCGGCGATTCTCGAACGATTCGCCCGCTGGGAAATAAGGCCAGACGCACCGTTTTCGTGCATTGACGCCGAAAAGGACTTAAATGCCCATCGCTACCCGAGACCCAATTCAGCCCCAGCGCAGCCTGTTCGAGCGGTTTCGACCGGCGCCTGCTGGTCATGGAATACCAGGCATTATCTCGTCGCTTCAGGCATACGGCGGATTGCAGGCCTGGGCGGCGCGTACGCACCGGCCTTCGCAGAGTCTGGGCCGTATTGGTTCGCTCGAAGTGCGACTAGCACAGACCGCCGCCGAAGTACGGCAAGCGCAGAAATTGCGCTATCGCGTTTTCTATCAAGAAGGGGCGGCTATCCCCAATCCGGGACGCTTATTCGCGCGCCGGGATATCGATGGCTATGACGCGATCTGCGATCACCTGCTGGTCGTCGATCATGATGCGCGCGATCGCAACGCGATGAATCGGCCGGCGGTGGTCGGCACGTATCGGCTGTTGCGCCAGCCGCTCGCTGAAGACCACGGCGGCTTCTACACGGCCGGCGAATTCGACATCGGTACCGTGCTCGCGCGGCATGATAATCTCCAGTTTCTCGAGCTCGGCCGCTCTTGCGTACTCACGCCCTACCGCAACAAACGGACTGTCGAACTCCTCTGGTATGGGATCCACGCCTACATTTTGCAGAACCGATGCGACGTAATGTTTGGATGCGCCAGTCTCGACGGGACCGATCCTGAGCGTCTCGCATTGCCTCTTTCTTTCTTGCATCACTATGCGCCGGCGCCAGACCCATGGCGCGCGCGGGCCGTGTCTGCGCGGTACGTCGAGATGAACCGGATATCGAAGGAAGTGATCGATCCCAAGGATGCGCTGCGCGCGCTACCGCCACTGATCAAAGGCTATCTGCGGCTCGGCGCGTATATCGGCGATGGTGCGGTCATCGACCATGAATTCGGGACCACCGACGTGTTGATCGTACTGCCGGTGTCAGCGATCAAGAAGCGCTATTTCGAGCACTTCGATCTCAGCCGCCGCGCGGCGTAATCACAACCGCCGCAACGAGACGTTCTCGACCAGGTGACTTTCGCTTTTTTTCAATATCAGATCGGCCCGCTGCCGAGTCGGCAGAATATTTTCGTGCAGATTAACCAGATTGATGCGCGACCAAATGGACGATGCGGTCTCAATGGCTTCCTCGTCCGACAAATTCGAGTACCGGTGAAAATAGGATTTCGGGTCGCGAAACGCCGTGCCGCGCAGCGTTAAGAACCGGTCGACATACCATGACTTGAGCACGTCTTCATCGGCATCAAGATAAACCGAGAAATCAAAAAAGTCCGAGACGAACGGGATAGCCTTGCCGTCCTTTGGCAGCCGGCCGGTCTGCAGCACATTCAAACCTTCAACAATGAGGATATCCGGTCTGTCGACTTCAACGCTCTGGTTCGGCATAACGTCATAAATCAAATGCGAATAGACCGGCGCCCGCGCAGGGCGGCGCCCGGCTTTCACGTCGGAAAGAAAGCGCAGCAGCGGCGGCAGATCGTAACTCTCCGGGAAACCCTTCTTCTCCATCAGGCCTTCGCGTTCCAGAACCGAGTTCGGATAAAGGAACCCATCGGTGGTGATCAGATCAACCTTGGGCACGTTCGGCCACCGCGCCAGCAGGGCTTGCAGCACGCGCGCCGTGGTCGACTTGCCGACTGCAACCGAACCGGCAACACCAATGATATACGGCATCTTTGCATCTTCGGTGCCGAGGAAGCGCTGTTGTGCGCGGAACAGCCGTTGGGTTGCGGCCACATACATCGACAACAACCGTGACAGCGGCAAATAAATCTCTTCAACCTCCGCCATATCAAGCCGATCATGCAACGAGCGCAGACGCGTGACCTCCTCCGAGCTCAAGGTCATCGGCGTATCTTCGCGCAGCATCGCCCACTCCTCGCGCGAGAAAGTGCGATAGGGCGATAGGTTCTCTTCGGTGCGCTGTTCCATCATCGCAATTGGCCGCCGAGGCACGATCGATTTTCGGAAAAGATCCTGTTTAACCCTTGGATGGACGCGAGGTTTTTTCCTCGTGTCCAGTTTGCGCCGTACGCTTTTCGAGCTCTGCTTCGATCTCCGCAAACGAAACCCCGCGAACTTCGAGCAGCACAAGCAGATGATAAAGAAGGTCGGCGGTTTCAGCGATCAGCCGTTTCTTATCTTCCTGGACGGCGGCCAATCCCGTTTCGATCGCCTCTTCGCCCAATTTCTTGGCACAATGAGCGACACCCTTATCGATCAGCGCGCGCGTATAGGACTCCTCCGCGCTGGCCTTGGCGCGCTCGTGGATCCGCTTTTCCAGATCGGCCAGTGTGAACTTGCTCATGAAGGCCTCTTTGCGGCTCAATAGCACCGTTGCGGCTAATGATCGAGCCGCATCGGCAAACCAGCCTTTGCCATATAGGATTTGGCTTCGCGCACGCTGTGGGCGCCGAAATGGAATATCGAGGCCGCCAGCACGGCGGTGGCGTGACCGTCGCGGATCCCCTCGACCATATGCTGCAGCGTCCCGACCCCGCCGGAGGCAATGACCGGCACGCTGATCGCATCTGCGATCGCCCGCGTGAGCGCAATATCGTAGCCCCTCTTGGTGCCGTCGCGGTCCATCGACGTCAGGAGTATCTCGCCGGCCCCCAAGGCAACAACTTCCCTGGCGTAGGCTACCGCGTCCAGACCGGTCGGATTGCGCCCGCCGTGCGTGAAGATTTCCCAACGGTCTTTTTCACCCGTTTTCGATACCTTCTTGGCGTCTATCGCCACAACGATGCATTGATCGCCAAATTTCTCGGCCGCCTCTTTCACGAAAGCACGGCGATCGACCGCCGCGGTGTTGATCGACACCTTGTCGGCGCCGCAGACAAGCAGTTTGCGAATATCATCCACCGTGCGTACTCCGCCGCCGACTGTCAGCGGCATGAAGCAGGCTTCTGCCGTGCGTGTCACCACGTCGTAGATCGTTTCGCGGTTTTCATGGCTCGCAGTGATGTCAAGGAAACAGAGTTCGTCTGCGCCGGCCGCGTCATACGCGATAGCGGCCTCCACCGGGTCGCCGGCATCGCGCAGATTCACGAAATTGACCCCTTTGACCACGCGACCATCCTTCACATCGAGGCAGGGTATGACGCGGACTTTAAACATCAGGCAGCTGTCCTCGCAGCGCGGATCAGCGTGAGCGCCTCTGCTACGTCCAGGCGGCCGTCGTAGAGCGCGCGGCCGGCGACGGCGCCGGCAAGTTTTTTAGCGCGGGGCGCAAGCAACCGCTTGATATCCTCCATCGAAGCAAGGCCGCCGGACGCGATTACGGGAATGGAAATTGCCTCCGCAAGACCAATGGTCGCGTCAAGGTTTAGACCGTGCAGCATGCCGTCACGCGCGATGTCGGTATAGACGATTGCCGCAACGCCAGCGTCTTCAAAGCGTCGGGCTATATCGAACGCCGACAATTGCGAGGTTTCCGCCCAGCCTTCAACGGCCACTTTGCCATCGCGCGCATCAAGTCCCACGGCGATGCGGCCGGGATAATCGCGCGCCGCCTGCTTGACGAAGGGTGGGTCGCGCACCGCAGCGGTGCCGATGACGACCCGGGTAACGCCTTTCTCCAGCCAACTTTCGACGGTCGCCGTATTGCGCACACCGCCGCCGAGCTGCACCGGGATGCTCACGGTTTCGAGGATCCGGTCTACGGCTGCCGCATTCATCGGTTTGCCGGCGAAGGCGCCATCAAGGTCGACGACGTGAAGATATTCAAAACCCTGTTGCTCGAAGGCGCGCGCTTGTGCAGCCGGGTCGCGATGGAAAACGGTTGCGCGCGTCATGTCGCCCTGCTCAAGCCGCACAGCGAGACCTTCCTTGAGGTCAATTGCAGGAAACAGGATCACGGTGTCCACTTCAAAAAATTCGCGATCAGGGCAAGACCGAGCCGCTGGCTCTTCTCCGGGTGGAACTGCGTGCCGACCATGTTCTCCTGGCCGACGATGGCGGTGATAGGGCCGCCATAGTCCGCCTGTGCCACCAGGTCAGTGCGCTGCGCAGTTCTCAGCTCGTACGAATGCACGAAATACGCATGCAGGCCGTCCGGTCCAAGCGGAATGTCTTCGAGCAACGGATGAGTCTTCAGCATATTGAGAGTGTTCCAGCCCATGTGCGGAATTTTCAAATCGGGATCCGACGGCTTGATGCGATCGACTTCGCCCGCGATCCAACCGAGGCCCGGCGTGACCTGATATTCGCGGCCGCGCTCTGCCATCAATTGCATGCCAACGCAGATTCCAAAAAAAGGCCGCCCGTTTTTACGCACACTTTGTTCGAGCGCATCAACCATGCCTGGAATTTTATCCAGGCCACGCCGGCAATCGGCGAATGCGCCGACGCCAGGCAGTACGATACGATCGGCGCGCACGACCGCGTCGGGATCGCTCGTCACTGTAATCGGCTGCCGGTGTCCACCCGCGCGCGCGGCACGTTCGAACGCCTTGGCCGCGGAATGCAGATTTCCGGAACCGTAATCGACAATGGCGACGCTCACCGTTGCGCTCCCGGCTCTGGGAATAAGCCGATAACATCGGAAGCCGACGGCGGGCCGCGCCGCACCGGCGTTGAATATTTTGGTTCAGGCGGAGCCGAGGCCTTTTCGGCATGCTTGCTCCATTCGGCGAAAAAGCGGCGCTCGGCCATTTCGGCGTCCTCACCAACGATGAAGCCAAGCGTCGTCCACCCGCGGCGGGAGAGAGTCCAGCGCCATACGCTGGATGCCTCGAAACCGATTAACAAGGCGACGAGCAACCCGACCAGAAACTGCATACTGGCCGGTGCACGCACAAGAACGAGCCCGGTACTGACCAGCCCATAGCCGACGACATAGATCATGAAGGCCAGCCACAGGCGATGCAGCAACAGCCACAGCGGCGCCAGCAGGAAAGCCCATATGTAAAAGCCGTCACGCACGAACAGGAAGCGGTCGGGGGCGCTGTTTGCGGCGCTTGTTGCTCCGTCCTGACGTGGCGGCGGTGCGTGCACAGTGAAAGTGGGCATCATTCTGATCCTGTCTGCCGATCCTCATATATAGCTGTGGTGGCAAGAGAATTCAGTAGCCGCAAAATCCGGCAATATCGCAGTGCGAGCGGTTATCGCGTAGTCCATTGGCAGGCAGCAAAACGCTATCCGCCTAGCGAGCCTTTCGTGGAAGGCACTTCACCCTTGGCGCGCGGATCAATTGCCACGGCAACCCGCAACGCACGCGCCAAGCCTTTGAAGCATGACTCGGCAATATGGTGATCATTGCTTCCGTACAGCGTTTCGGCGTGCAACGTGACGCCGGCGTTCATTGCAAAGGCTTGAAACCATTCCTGCACCAGCTCGGTGTCAAATTCGCCGACCTTGTCGCGCACAAACTCGGCCTTGAACACCAGGAATGGGCGCCCGGAAATATCGATGGCGACGCGGGTCAATGCCTCATCCATAGGCACATGGACATCGGCGTACCGCGTAATGCCCTTCATGTCGCCAAGCGCCTGTTTCACCGCCTGACCGAGCGCGATACCGACATCCTCGGTGGTGTGATGATGATCAATATGTAGATCACCCTTGGCCTTGACCGTGATGTCCATCCCCGAATGACGCGCGAGCAGGTCAAGCATATGGTCGAGGAAGCCGATGCCGGTCGCTACCGACGCGCGGCCTAACCCGTCCAGGTCAACTTCGGTCTCGACGTCAGTTTCCTTGGTCTTCCGCTTTACGGCGCCCTTGCGCATGGACATATCCTTTATCGCGCGCCTTTTATCAGGGGTTTGGCGGATTCGCCACATCCGTTGCGACTGTTTGCATATTCACTGCATCATGCCTAGATGACGCGGATTGCGGGGTCTAAAGCATATGTCATCGAACGAGCTTCCCGCCTGGCACGGCACGACTATTCTCACCGTCCGCAAGGGCGGCACTGTGGTTATTGGCGGCGACGGCCAAGTGTCGATCGGGCAGACCATCATCAAATCCAACGCCAAGAAGGTTCGTCGCCTTGGCAAGGGCGACGTAATCGGTGGATTCGCCGGAGCGACCGCCGACGCATTCACGCTTTTTGAACGCCTCGAAGCCAAACTCGAGCAGTACCCGGGACAACTCACACGTGCCGCCGTCGAGCTTGCGAAAGATTGGCGCACTGATCGTTATCTGCGCCGTCTCGAAGCCATGATGATTGTCGCTGACGCCAATGTTTCGCTGGTGCTCACCGGGACAGGCGACGTGTTAGAGCCAGAAAGCGGGGTTATTGGCATTGGCTCTGGCGGTAACTATGCACTCGCTTCGGCTCGCGCCCTGCTCGATGGGCCACTCGATGCCGAAGCTATTGTTCGCAAGTCGCTCGATATCGCCTCCGAGATTTGTGTGTTCACAAACCGCAATGTCACCATTGAGTCCCTGAAAACGTGAGCGAGTATTCGCGTTGACCGACTTCTCCCCCCGTGAAATCGTTTCTGAACTCGACCGTTTCATCATCGGTCAGGGCGATGCAAAACGCGCGGTTGCTATCGCGCTGCGCAACCGCTGGCGCCGCTTGCAGCTCGACGAGAAACTGCGCGAGGAAGTTCTGCCAAAGAACATCCTCATGATCGGCCCTACTGGCGTCGGCAAGACGGAAATTTCCCGCCGCCTAGCCAAGCTTGCCGGCGCGCCATTCCTCAAAGTTGAGGCGACAAAATTTACCGAAGTTGGTTATGTCGGCCGCGACGTTGAGCAGATCGTGCGCGACCTTGTAGAGATCGGCATCGCGCTCGTTCGCGAAAGAAAGAGAAAAGACGTCCAGGCGCGGGCCGAGCAAGCGGCAGAAGAACGCGTGCTTAATGCCCTGGTCGGCCCGGGCGCAAGTCCGGCGACGCGCGAGAGTTTTCGTAAGAAGCTGCGTGATGGTGAACTTAACGGCAAAGAAATTGAAATCGAGGTACAGGCGGGCGGCACCGGCATGCCGATGTTCGAAATTCCGGGCATGCCGGGGGCGCAAATGGGCGCCATCAATATCGGCGATATTTTCGGGAGGTTGGGCGGTGGCCGCACCAAGACACGCCGTGTGACTGTCGAAGAATCGCACGGCATCCTGGTCAACGAAGAATCCGACAAATTGCTCGACAATGAACAGTTGGTGCAGGAGGCGATACGTGCCGTCGAGCAAAATGGCATCGTTTTCCTGGACGAGATCGACAAGATCGCCGGCCGCGAAGGTCTGCGCGGCGCCGATGTGTCTCGTGAAGGTGTACAGCGCGACCTGCTGCCGCTGATTGAGGGCACCACAGTCAACACCAAGCACGGGCCGGTTAAGACCGACCACATCCTCTTTATCGCCTCCGGCGCGTTCCATATCTCCAAGCCGTCGGACCTGCTGCCCGAATTGCAAGGCCGCCTGCCGATTCGCGTAGAGCTCAAGGCTCTCACCCGCGACGACTTCCGGCGCATTCTCACTGAGCCGGAAGCCTCGTTGATCAAGCAATATGTAGCGCTGCTGGGAACTGAAGGTGTCGTCCTTGAATTCAGCAAGGATGCAATCGATGCCATCGCCGACATCGCGGTGGCAGTGAATTCAAGTGTCGAGAATATCGGCGCCCGGCGTCTTCAGACCGTGATGGAACGGGTGCTCGACGAAATATCGTTTGCCGCTCCCGACCGATCCGGCGAAACGGTCAAAATCGACGCCGCATATGTGCAGAAATATATCGGCGATCTTGCAAAGAATGCAGATTTGAGCCGGTTTATTCTTTGATCGGCGCCGGCATTCGCCGCATGCGGACATAAAGCGCACCTTCTCCGCCATGGGCAATGTGCGCCTCCTCGAACCCGGTAACGAACACGCGAAATTCCGGCAGTGCCAGCCAATGCGGCACCTGACGCTTCAGAATGCCTCGCTCGCCTTCACTTGCACGAGCGCCCTTCCCGGTAATTACCAATACTAGCTGCGCGCTACGCGAACTGGCCGCGCGCAGAAAGCGCAATAGCGTCGCGTGCGCCTCAGCCTGCGTCAGCCCGTGCAAATCGAGACGGCCGTCAATCATTTCCCTGCCGCGGGCGACGCGCCGTTTCATGCGGCGGCCAAGCGGTGTCAGAGGCGGCGGTGGATTCTTTTCGTTTGGTGGGGGTGTGATTGCGGACGGTTTGTCAGAGGCTGCCCGCGGGCGGGACTCCGTCGCGCTATCATCCTGACCGGCCGCACCGGATTCCCGCAGTGGCGCAATTGATTGTGTTACGGTCGTCCATAGCATCCGTTCTTCCGCTGAAAGAACGCGACGCCTCTTGCCGTCGCCGGATTTCATGCGTCAGGGACGTGGCCTGGGCTTTGGCGCCGGTATGCTTGCTGTTGTTTCGGTGGTCGACCGGGCAGCCGCGGTTACGGTCATTTGCGGACGTGATCTTGGAAGCGGGACATCTGCAGCGACCACGGCGCCGCCGACAGCCACGCTCTGCGGTACAAACATTACAAATTGACCGTACTGCTTGATCCGGCCGGCAACGTGGCTGATCTCCTCGCCGTGCCCAAAATAGATATCGGCACGCGCCGGTCCGACAATCGCCGAGCCGGTATCCTGGGCAAACAATAGACGGTGGAACTTCGTTTCCGGCTTTTCGCTTTCGATCGGCAACTCAGCCTCGATCCAGATCGGCGTGCCATAGACGTGGATATGCTTATCCACCGCCAGGGACCGTCCGGGTGTCAGTGGCACACCTTGCGCGCCGATACATTCATCATGCGCACGCAACGGAGTTTCCTGGAAAAACACAAACGAACGATTCTTGCGGCGCAACTCCTTGCCTTCTTCCGGGTTCGCCTCCATGAAGTCGCGGATCTTGTCCATCGACATCTCTTCCTTTGAGACGATGCCGCGATCAATCAGGAATTTTCCGACCGGTGTGTAGGGCATGCCGTTGCTGGCTACATAGTTGAGTCGCAACTCTTTGCCATCGTCCAGTTTCACACGAGTTGAGCCCTGAATCTGTGCGAAGAACGCGTCAATTGGATTTTTGACGTAGCATATCTCCAGTTCCTTGCCGGCCAGCGCACCGTCTTCGATCTTGGTGCGATCGAGATCGGCAAACACCTTGCTCTGCCGTTTCTTCACCGTCTCTGCTGGCGCGGCATAAATGGGGATTGTGTATTCGTCGCTCGGAAATCGCGACCCATCAACTTCGGTTTCGTAGTAGCCGGTATAGAATCCTTCGGTCTGACCAACTGGCATTACCCGAACGGGTTTGAAATTATCCTCAAAAAAAGCGCGCGCCTTCTCATGGTCGAGTCGACCCGCCGTCACTGCTCGTTCGCACACTTTGAACAGCGCGCCGTAGAGCGGCCGCGCAAGCCTCATCGCTTTGCTACCATTGACAATCGCGCCGCAACTTTTCAAAAACGCTTCAAAGGCGGCCGCATGGTCGTCATCTTTCCAGCCGTCAAGCGCAGTAAAGCTGAGCGGTTCAACTTGAGCATTGCGAAGGTTCAGGACGCCCCTTGCCATTGCCGGCGCGTTTGCAGCTGCAACAAGCGAAAGACAAAACCAAAATGTGCAGGAAGTGCGAAGGGGAATTCCCGGCATGCACTCATTGCCCAGCTTCGGTGGCGAGAAGCTTCCAGTTCGGATCGCGCGAAGTGACGTCCCGGGCGAATGTCCAGACGTCGGTAATATCGGTCACGCGTTCAGCATTGCCATCGATCACATTGCCGTCTTTGTCGCGCGTTACCGAGACAAGCTTGGACTGAAACCGCACCGTTACCTGCGTGTTGCGTCCGCGCAGCTCGGCAGCGGTGATATCCGCATTGTCGATCGACACAAAGCGGCTTTCGACCGTCTCGCCGCGTTTCTCCCGTTCGCCAATCGCGTTCTCAAAACCATCATAGACTTCGCGGGCAAGCAGGTTCTTCAAGGTACGCCGATCACCTTCGGCGTAGGCATTGACAATCATTTCATAAGCGGCCCGCGCGCCGGTCAGAAAATGTTTGGCGTCGAAATTGGGATCGGCGTTCGCGATCGCATCAAGACCGATCGCAATGGCCGAACCGGGCTCAGCGATGCCCTTCCAGCGTTCGGACGAGACCTCCACGGGTTCGGCCGGTTTTGGTGCAGGCGTTTCTGTCGTACGATTGGGTAGCGTAACGATTTTTTCTGCCGCCGGCCGCACCGGTTCACGGGCCGAATAAGGATCGTAAGGTGGACGCTCCCGGCCAGTACGCTGGCCAAGAACGCTCCGCAATCGCAGGAAGATAAAGACCGCGAGTGCCAAGAAAATGATGGTGTAGATATCGAACACGTCTCGCATGCTTTCGGCTACCGTATCGGCACATCGGCCAGATCAGCGTTTCGGCCCATCACCGGCGCGACGGCCCAAACGGCCGGTCTTGCCGCTATTGCATCTCCCGGTGGCCACGCCAATTCTAAGGCCCGGGCCTCGCGCCAGGATCTCGGCGCAATCTCGGTCGAACCTTAGACGATCAGGACGCCTAGGCCAACATCAGCTGAGCAGAGAAAACGGTGCTGAATGTGGCAAAATGGGTGCTGTTAACACTCCTTATGCTCCCGTTTCTGGAACTTGCGGCATTCATTGCGGTTGCCGCCACGATTGGGTTTGGGTGGGCTTTAAGCCTAGTGCTGGCCGGCTCTCTAGCCGGCTTGCTGATATTGCGCCGCGCCGGAGGTAATCATATTGCACGAAAGCGTGTTGCGCTGGATCAAGGAAGCTTCACCGCCTTGCAAGCAGATGAGGCCGGCGGTCGTGTCCTGCTTGCAGGGATTCTATTGTTAATTCCGGGGTTTATCTCTGACCTCGTGGGTCTGTTTCTGCTTGTAACGCCGCTTCGGCAGGCCGCAAATGATGCGTTTGGCACGCGCACGACTGCTCGCCGCGACAGCGGCGTGGTCGACCTAACCCCCGAACAGTGGCATCAGGTGCCCGATCCCTCATTGCCCGATCGGCGCGGAGAAAAACAGAAGCGTTGATCAGTACAATGATTCCAAAGGGCCGATACCGTTCTTGTTCCCCCCTTGACCCTATGTTAGCCAACCGCCGCGCAAGCGAGCACGTGGTGCGAAGGAGTATCCATGACGACGACGAACGGGGGGCCGACACAGACCGCTGCACAGGACTTGCAGCCGCAGCTCACTGTGGTGTCCCAATATATTAAGGACTTTTCGTTCGAGAATCCCAACGCGCCTCAGTCGCTCATGAACCGTCAGGAGCAGCCGCAGATTGGCATTCAAATAAATGTCGGCGCCAATCCACTGTCGGATACCGACATCGAGGTCGTGATCAAACTCGAGGGCAAGGCAGAAACCGGGGGCAATATATTATTTCGGTTCGAACTCGAATTTGCGGGCGTGTTTCGCATCCGCAATGTTCCGCAAGAGAGCATGAACCCGGTCGTGTTGATCGAATGCCCGCGCCTGCTTTTTCCTTTTGCGCGAGAGATCATCGCCACCATGGTACGCAATGGCGGCTTTCCGCCGCTTCTGCTTGACCCGGTGGATTTCGTCGGCCTCTACCGGCAAAAGGTAGCACAGCAGCAACCGGTAGCTGCGCCGACGGCGCGGAGTTGATGCATCAGGAGTTGGGGCGATAGTCGTGCCACAATGCGTTGTCGCCAAGCCCGGCCACAAAATCGCGGTGTGCCACGATTTCGGCTTCGGTAAGTCGAATCGGAAGTTGCCCGGGCCGTTCGCGCGTCACGATAGCGCCGTCGGCTCCCGTCATTGGCCGCTCGACACCGTCTGCGAGGCCAAGTTGCGCTTGGCGCGCCCCAATTAATTCGACATAGACCTCAGCCAAGATTTCGGCGTCAAGCAGCGCACCGTGTTTGGTACGACGCGAGTTATCGATTCCGTATCGGGCGCACAGGTCATCGAGGCGATTGGGGCCGGCAGGGTGCTTGCGGCGCGCCAATAGCAACGTGTCAATCAACCGCTCACGAGCAATTAACATTCGGTCGGCACGTTTAAGCTCGGCGCAGAGAAATGCATGATCAAAGCCGGCGTTGTGGATCACAAGCGGCGCATCGCCGATAAAAGCAAGAAATTCGTCTGCGATCTCAATAAAGCGTTTATGTCCGTTCAAAAACTCGGCGGAAAGACCGTGGATTGCGAAAGCTTCGGCCGGTACATCGCGTTCCGGATTAAGATAGGTGTGGAAGGTCGCTCCGGTCGGTATCCGGTTGAGCAGCTCTATGCAACCAACCTCGACGAGACGGTGGCCTTGGCCCGGATCGAGCCCTGTGGTTTCGGTATCGAGAACTATTTCGCGCATTTTGTTTTCTGGCGACAGAATCATCGACGCCGTTTTGACATTATAGCAACCCGCGCGAGAATATCACGCACCTGGGAACGCGCGGCGTCGAAACCCTTTGATGTATCCACCACGAAATCGGCACGCTTGCGCTTCTCCGCGTCCGAAATTTGTTTGACCAGAACCGCAGCGAATTTCTGTTCGGTCATACCAGGACGCTCAAATGCCCGCGCGCGCTGGATCTCGGGTGGCGCGGATACGACAACCACGGCATCGCAGCGGTCGTCTCCGCCGGTTTCGAACAAGAGAGGAATGTCCAGCACTACAACAGCAGCGCCCTTGCCTTCCGTTTCGGCAAGAAATTGCTGTTCGGCCTGACGCACCAGCGGGTGCACTATTAACTCGAGCTTCTTTATTGCGTCATTATCGCCCAAGACGCGCTGGGCGAGCTTGTCGCGGTCGACCTTTCCGCCATGGGTGGTGCCGGTAAAAGCCGCCTCGATGAGTGGCGTCGCCTCACCTTCATATAACCGGTGCACGACTGCGTCCGCGTCGTATACCGGCACACCTTCTTCGACGAACATCTTCGCCGTGGCCGATTTTCCCATGCCAAGCGAGCCGGTAAGACCAAGGATGAACATTGGTTAGCCGTTGACGAACTTGTTTTGACGCAGAAAGGCAAGCAGCGGCAAGAGTGGCAACCCGAGAATAGTGAAATAGTCACCCTCAACGCGCTCAAACAAATGGATGCCAATGCCCTCAAGCTGGTAGCCGCCGACACTGTTCATCGCAGCATCTCCTGCCATATCAAGGTATTCATCGAGGAACCGCTCGGAGAAATCGCGCATTGTCAGGCTCGCAACATCGACGCAGGCAAATACGACCTCCTTGTCGCGAACCAAAGCAAGCGCCGAATGAAGCTCGTGTGTGCGGCCACGTAACGCCTGCAACTGTTCGGCGGCTTCGGCACGATTAGCCGGTTTGCCAAAGCGCTTTGAACCACGCGCTAGGGTCTGGTCGGCGCCTAGGACCAGACGCCCCGGCAACGAGGTTGCCACAGCATCGGCTTTGGCCCGCGCCAAATGGCGGGCCACGGCGGCTGCGTCGGCGGTGCCGAATTTGGCTTGCACCGCGCGTTCGTCAATATGTGACGATCTTATCTCAAAGCGGAGTCCGGCTGCGGCGAGAATCTTGCCGCGGATATCGCTTCTGGACGCGAGCACCATCGGTTGAGGAGCAACCCAAAGCGCCATGAGCTATGTTACCGGATGCCGACGTCGCTCGCTCAGGAGCCGCATAACCGCCGCAGCGGTCTCCTCGATCGAGCGTCGCGTCACGTCGATTGTCGGCCAACTATGCTTTGCGCACAGCCGGCGAGAAAAGGAAACTTCTTCAGCCACCGCCGTCTTGTCGATATATTGATCGTCATCTCGATGAGCCTTCAGCCCGAGCAACCGGTTCTCGCGTATCTGAACGATACGCTCAGGGCTGGCATAGAGACCAACCACTAGCGGCCGCGTGAGCTTCTCGACGGGCGGCGCCAACGACACTCCGGGCACCAGGGGTACATTCCCCGTCTTGACGCCCCGATTGGCGAGGTAAATCGATGTCGGTGTCTTTGAGGTCCGCGAGACTCCTACCAAGACGACATCGGCGTCTTCGAGGCCTTCCGCATGTTGGCCGTCGTCATGCAGCATGGTGAAGTTCAGCGCATCGATACGCTGAAAATATTCAGCATTGAGCACATGCTGCGCCCCGGCTCGATGGATGGTTTCGGCACCGAGGTAAGACTGAAACAAGCGCAACACAGGCCCTAACACAGACATGCATGGCAATCCGAGCTCACGGCACTTCTTTTCCAATAGCTGGATCAGATCCTCTTCAAGCAATGTATAGAGAACGAGACCAGGAGACTCCGTGATCTCTGCCAGTGCATGGTCCAACTGCTTTTTTGAGCGCACCATAGGGTAGAGATGCTCGACCGGCGAGACACTGGCATATTGCGCCGCCGCAGCCCGGGCGACCGTGATCAGAGTTTCACCGGTGGCGTCAGATACCAGGTGAAGATGGAAATAACCGGTCTCAGGCATCTGTATAGTCGCCGGATGGCATGTGGATATTACGGGAGAAGGCCACGGCTTGACGCTACAGGCAAGCCATCATCAACCATGACTGCAGTATCCATCCACACGACTGCCAAGGGGATGAGCAAGGAGCGCCAGAGAACCTGCGTCACCTGAATGTGGATACCCGGTTGGGGAATGCAGGGGATAGCTCCTAAAAAACCCACCAAAGCGGGCACTATTACTGTGGATGGCACAGTATCGAATAGCGTTCGAATCTGAATCAGCCCGACCGATCCGGTGGACAGAGTGTTGATCGACAGGCATGAGTCCAATCAACGCTCCAACAACCACAACAGATTCTTAGATAGAGTCTTTTATGGAAGAAGCCATATCGAAAGGCACCATGGGGAAAAAACTGCTGCGCGTACTCGCGGGCAGGCATGAAACAATCCCGCCGGTCTGGCTGATGCGGCAAGCGGGACGCTATCTTCCGGAGTATCGTGCCATCCGAGAAAAAGCGGGTGGTTTTCTCGATCTATGTTTTAACCCGGAGCTTGCGGCAGAGGTAACCTTGCAGCCGGTACGACGCTTTGGTTTTGATGCGGCGATCTTATTTTCCGATATTTTGGTGGTGCCGTTGGCGCTTGGGCGAAAGGTTGAGTTTCTGGTTGGTGAGGGGCCCAAGCTTGAACCGCTCAATGACAGTGCCGAAATTGCGATACTGCGAGAAACAATGGATGTGAGCGTATTTGCGCCGATTTACGAGACGATTCGGCTGGTAAAAACTGCGTTGGATGACAGAACATCCCTCATCGGGTTCTGTGGAGCACCATGGACAGTCGCAACTTATATGGTTGCAGGGCAAGCAACCCCTGACCAGGCGCCGGCACGTCTATTTGCATACCGTCATCATGTGTCCTTCGAACAACTGATTAGTCGACTGGTGAATGTGTCGATCGAATATTTGATAGGCCAGATTAAGGCGGGAGCAGACGTTTTACAGATTTTCGATACGTGGGCAGGAGTGTTGGGGCCAGAGCAATTCGAGCGGTGGTGTATCGCTCCGACCCAGAGAATAGTTGAAGGCGTGCGGCGACAATTTCCGACTGCCAAAATTATTGGTTTTCCGCGCGGCGCCGGCGCAATGACTTTAGCTTATGTGGAGATGACAGGCGTGAGTGCGATCGGAATTGATTGGACTTTCGAGCGACCGATTGCGCGAAATGCATTGCAATCGCGGGTGCCGGTGCAAGGTAATGTCGACCCATTGTCACTGGTAGCTGGGGGTGCGGCGCTTGACCGCGAGGTGGATGACGTCATGAAGGAACTTGGCGGCGGGCCGCTGATCTTTAATCTCGGTCACGGCATCTTGCCCGAGACACCGATTGCGAATGTCGAGCGCATGCTCAAGCGCGTGCGCGGATGACCGCCATGTATTTATGGCTCAAGGCTCTGCATATCATCGCCGTGATCGCCTGGATGGCCGGTATCCTCTATTTGCCGCGACTGTTCGTCTATCACGCTGCGGCAAAGCCCGGGTCCGAATTGTCGGAAACGTTTAAAACAATGGAACGCCGGTTGCTGAATTTCATCATGATACCGGCGATGATGGTGACTTGGATCATCGGCATCGTGCTTCTTCTGCAGGGCAAGTGGATTGGCGCCGGTTGGCTGCACGCCAAACTTGTCGCCGTAGTCCTCATGACCGTCTTGCACGGCCTATTTGCATATTGGGTAAATGAATTTCGTTTTGATAGAAATCGACACAGCCAAAAATTTTTTCGTATTATCAATGAGATACCGACCGGGTTGCTGATTGTCATTGTTATATTGGCTACTGTGAAGCCGTTCTAACGCGTCCGTAAATCGCATAAACAGTACGGCGCCTCTTGCGCGAAACGCGCGCTCAACTTATCTTGTTGGCATCCCACCGAACGTAGGCGGATGCAGTCGCGTTCCGGCTCCCAAAGTTTGGGCCGGTCGCAGCATCGGGTTCCGGGCTCCATTCCCAACTTCCTCGTTACCCCAGACCTGCGATCTCTCCTAAGTCACACGGCGTAAGTCTATCCATTTTAAAAACTTCGCCGGCAAAGCTCCCAAGGACGTAACCCCCCAATGCGGGAAATGAAACTCCAGGACCTTAAGTCCAAGACACCGGCCGAACTCGTCGCCTTCGCTGAAGAGCACCAGGTCGAAAACGCCAGCACCATGCGCAAGCAGGAACTGATGTTCGCGATCTTGAAACAGCTTGCGACGCAAGAAGTTGACATCATCGGCGAGGGCGTCGTCGAAGTACTCTCTGACGGATTTGGATTTTTGCGGTCGCCAGAATCGAACTATCTGTCCGGACCGGACGATATCTACGTTTCGCCCAGTCAGATCCGCCGTTTCGGCCTTCGTACCGGCGATACCGTCGAAGGCCACATCCGTTCTCCGAAGGAAGGTGAGCGCTACTTTGCCCTGCTCAAGGTCAACACGATCAATTTCGAAGACCCCGAAAAGGCACGACACAAAGTCAATTTCGACAACTTGACACCGCTTTATCCTGATGAGCGGCTCAAGATGGAATACGAGGATCCGACCAAAAAGGATCTCTCTGCACGCGTCATCGACATTGTTGCGCCGATCGGAAAAGGCCAGCGTGCTCTGATCGTTTCGCCGCCGCGAACCGGCAAAACTGTGCTGCTACAGAATATCGCACACTCGATCACCGCCAATCACCCCGAGACCTACCTGATCGTGTTGCTGATCGACGAGCGGCCCGAAGAAGTCACTGACATGCAACGCTCCGTGAAAGGTGAGGTTATCTCCTCGACCTTTGACGAACCGGCATCGCGCCACGTACAGGTCGCTGAAATGGTAATCGAAAAGGCGAAGCGCTTGGTCGAGCATCAGCGCGACGTCGTCATCCTGCTCGACTCGATTACTCGTCTCGGACGCGCCTACAACACGGTAGTCCCCTCCTCCGGCAAAGTACTGACCGGCGGCGTGGATGCCAACGCGCTGCAACGGCCGAAACGCTTTTTCGGTGCCGCGCGCAATATCGAGGAAGGCGGATCGCTTACGATTATTGCGACCGCGCTCATCGATACCGGCAGCCGCATGGACGAAGTGATTTTCGAAGAATTCAAGGGTACCGGCAATTCCGAATTGATCCTCGATCGCAAGGTGGCCGACAAGCGCACCTTCCCGGCGATCGACATCACGCGCTCCGGCACACGCAAGGAAGAACTGCTAACGGATCCGGCCATCCTCAAAAAGATGTATGTGCTGCGCAGAATTTTGAATCCGATGGGCACGATGGACGCCATCGATTTCCTGCTCGACAAACTGCGCAATACAAAGAACAACGCCGAGTTCTTCGAGTCGATGAATACCTAAACGAATCTGCTGCTTCAAATGAGATGGCCGGGCGATTGTCCGGCCATCTGTTTTTGCATTTGTTTGACCGCCTCAGAGCGTGTTCAAGAAATTGACGAGATCGGTTTTCTGCTGGTGGGTGAAACCGATGCCAAACCGCTCGTCGTAGAAGTTTACGACGTCGCGCAAGGTCGCCGCCGAACCGTTGTGAAAATAGGGAGCGCGAGCTGCGAGTCCACGCAGGATCGGTCCCTTGAACCGGCCGATATCCTTACATTTGCCGCTGATCATAGCCCGACCCAAATCGGTTACTTTGTAGACCTGACCAGCGAGCGGACCTTGTGTGCATGTCAGCGTGAACACAGGTAGCCCGGAGATGTCGAGCACTGGGGGTTTTTTATCGCCAGCGTCCGGCACTCCGATGTCAAGGGGAGCCTTGACGGAGTGGTTGCCAACATTTGGCGAGTCGTGGCAGGTGCCGCAGAATCCTCCAATACTGTCGACCTTAAGATCATCGTTGAGTCCCGCAACGCCGGTGATGTTTATTTTGGTGTTATTGAACACGGCCTCGCCGCGTGCGACCGATCGGCGATGTTCATTCACCAAGCCATGCTCATGATCATCGAAGCGCGATCGGTCAGCCGTGTTGATGGTCTTGAAAAGCTGCTCAACGTTTGCCATCGGCGTGATGGGATCATCGGGATTGTGACGCTCGCCTGCGCCGAGCCAAGGACGGTACAGATCGAAAATCTGCGAAGTGAACGGGATGCCCTTTGGATTTCCCCCCAGTGGATCGTTCACGCCGATAAAAAACTCAGCCTGTTGTAACGAAAGGGCGATCGGGCCGCCCTTGGCATTGATACTGGTCAGGAACTTGGCTTTGTTGTCAAAGACTTGGGCGGTGAAAATGCCCTTTTGGAAAGCGACGATTTCGGCCACTTGGTCGGGAGACGGTGGCGACGTTGCCTGCGCATGGCCCAGGGTGGCGTCGACGGCCTGGTTCTCAAATGTAGGTTCGCGGCCATCCCACATGATTGCGCTCAAGAAGCCGACATTGGTGGTTGGCAGCGGGCGCCGGTAAACCAAAACAATGCCTACTGTTTTGTTGACCAGGCCGGTGGCCGGATTGGTGTTGCAACCATGGGGATCCTCAACCGCTGTGACCTCGAATTCCGAGATCGCCGGGATGGACAGACCGATGCGGATCAAGCCCTTGTCGGTCAGCAATTTGTAGGCGCGGCGCTTGGCTCTTAACGTCGAGACATCGTCGCTTGGGCAGGTCGCCCCATCGACCAGTCGGAAGATCGGATCAGTGCCGGCGCTTTTCTCAAACCGCTCAGCGACATCACTTGCACTAATGCCCCAACCGCTCTGCGGCTGATGGCAGGTGAAGCAAGTTCTGCCGTTCGTTCCCATGTCCTTGAAGAACGCATTATTGGCGGTGAAGGTCGCGCCGTTGGGCTGGAACGACGCGATTGCACCTTTCGGATCGCGATCAACGCTGAACTGATCGATCGCGTGCGGCGTGCGTTGCACGCTGCGATCTGGATCCCTGTAGCGACGCATCTTGTGCATGTGCTCGAGCATGGCGGGCGCAAAGTCCGGCGCGCTCGCGGCTTCGGGCGCTTTTTGTGCCACTGCAATTTGCGACCCATTGGGCGCAAAGCAGGTCAGCGCGACTCCAAAAAGAAAACTTTTCGAAGCCTTTATGATATTTGAGACGGCAGAAATCCTACGGCTCGAATGCATCGTGGTGGTCCCCTGCGCTTTTCATGGATCAGAAGTGTGATCCTGAATGAAAATTCAACTCGTCAGCACGAAGGGATATACCGGAAGCAATGACGGCGTGCGTCCGCTGAACAGATTAGGTGTAGTGCGCAATTGCACTGCTTTTTGCGCTTCCTTCGAATAAACGAGTGTCAAAATACGGCGCGCAGCAAGCGTTTTTTGAGTCTGCCGTGACGCTGGAAGAAAAGTTGCGCGGTCAAGAAGTTCGCATCGCCGCAACCGATGCAGCGATCTGGTCCGGCTCTGTCACCGGTAACGAACACCGCTCGCGGACGCATACATAGGCTGCGCTTGCAGGATTGTTCTTGAGTTTATCTTGCGCCGGATGTGTCGCGGGCAGGTGTGCGGCGGACGTTGCGCGCAAGACGATGCGATCGATGTAAGGCAACTTGAGCGCCACCTGCGCGAAGCGCTGGGCCTCGCTTCCAGTCGCAACAATTTCGGCGCCGCGCAAGCGCAGATC